>Ga0209579_10001195_pt1 | contig 22013 bp, 14 predicted proteins | sample Coa_R1_2_FD_187152 | JGI IMG/M metagenome (GOLD analysis project Ga0209579, IMG submission 187152) | Surface soil microbial communities from Centralia Pennsylvania, which are recovering from an underground coalmine fire - Coalmine... | ecosystem: Environmental > Terrestrial > Soil >... | reverse complement strand
AGATGCTCGAAGGGGCCTACTTGTTTGCAGGGACCGGTACTGAAATGGGGCGCCGTGCAAACAAAGCGTCCCGCCGGGGCATCCTTGACCGTATTAAGATTAGCCGTGTTGCCGTGAACTGACCCGAAGTGGCGTTCCAGGAAGGCGACTAGAATCCATTGTGCCCCGTTGAGCAGGATGCGATTGACCGTTTTGTGGCGGATCCGTCGGAACAGTCGTATTGCGAGATGTTCCTGGTGGTGATGCCACGGATGGTGACCTATTTCCGCGTCCGCGGGTGCGGGCGGGAGCTGGCCGAGGATCTTGCGCAGGAAGTTATGCTGGCCGCGTATACGCAGAATTCGGGCTTGCGGAGCCGGGCGCTGTTCCGGCCGTGGCTCTATAAGGTGGCGCGCAACGTGTTTCTGCAATGGCTGCGGCGGAACGGCCGGGAAGTGGAAACGCTGGATCTGGACGCGGCGGGATCGCAGGCGGAAAGCCATTCGCCCGATCCTTTCCGGACGCTACAGTTCGCGCAGTGGATGGCGGCCCTGGACGCGGACGAGCGGCAGATCATGATGCTGCGGTACGTAGAAGAACTGGAGTACCACGATATTGCGGAAGTGCTCGGGCTGCCGCTGGGTACGGTGCAGTGGAAGATCTTCAACTCGAAGAAGAAACTGGCGCGGCGGTTTGGAAGTGTGTAGATAAAATGCGACACGAAATCTCGGAACAACAGTGGATCGAATACCTTTGCGGCAACCTGCGCGGACGCGAGCCGGCGCGCTTACGGGAGCACGCCAAGAATTGCCCGGAGTGCGCCGGTACCTTGCGGGATCTGTCGGTCTGGCGCGAAAAACTGGCTGACGAGGCGGCTTTGGTGCGCAGCGCGTTCGAGACGTCTCAGGATACTCTCGACCGGCTTCTAGCCGACTCGCTGAAGCGAATCCGCGAATTTGAAACCGGCGCCGATCCCAGTTGGACCTTCCGGGAAGCGGTGATGTTGATGCGTTTGCTGGTGGAACCGTTCTGCGGCTCCGGCACGGCCGGCGCAACGATTCATCTGGCGGTTCAACGATCCACTCCGGGAGCGGGGACACCGGCGACCTGGGGCCTGTTCGTCCGGAATATGAGCGAGGCGATGTCCTCGGTGTGCGGGAATGCGGCGGGCCGGCTGGTGAATCAGGTAGGAGCTTGTCTTCAGGTGGAAGGAGCTTAAAGGTTACCGGAATGCCCGAGCTTGGCAAACCCATCGCGCGACTCTGGGCCGCCGCGGCCGTGGCCGCCCTGCTCGGAGCCGTGACCTTCTTCTGGCCAGGCCTTGAGGTCCTGAATCATTCGTTGAAAGTGGTGGCGTATTCGGTGGCGCTCGGGTATTGGATGAAAATCGCGGGCGACCATCCGCAACGCTCCACCATGCGGGTCGCGTGGCTGCTGTTGGCCTGGAGCTCGGGAATCTCCATCGCGCGCCATGCGTTTGAATTGGCGATCCACTTTGGGAACTGGCCGCTGAGCATCAGCAGCTTCCGGCAGATTCCCACGGTGCTCGCGCTGGTGATGCTTACGGGCGGTTTGTTTGCGATCTGGTTCGGCTTCGCGGCGATTGGGCTGGGCAGCCGCTTTCGCACGTCCGACGCGATCTGGATCGCGGCCGTCGTCGCTTTCGTTCCGTACCTGTTTTCTCTGCGCGAAAACATGGTGGACGCGAAGTCGCCGTACGTTCTGATTCGCCAATTGCAATCGTTGAGTCCCGTTCTGTTGGCCGCGCCTGCGCTGATTGCGCTGCTGCTGCACCGGATCGAACAGGATATGCGCGGAGGCCAGCTCGCTAATTCTCTCCGACTGGTAGTTGCTTATCTCGTCCTGCGGCTGGTCGCGATGCTGATTATGATTTCTCCGGGCCTGATGAACCTGGCCCTGCCGAGGATGATCGCGGGAGCTGCGGGATGGGGAGCCATCTGGCTGTTCACGCTGGCGGCGGCCTACCGGTGGCGGCTGACACTTTCGGCGCGCGAACTGATCCGGCGCTATCAGGCCGATCCGGAGACGGAGCTGGCCGGCCTTTCGCAGATGTTGCTCGCAGGGACGTCCGAAGAAGCCACGCTGAAATAAATCGGAGGGGCCGCAAACAAACCGGCCTTCCCGGTCATCTTGTCCACCCAGAAACCTGGGGAGGACCCTGTGAAGCCCACGTCTAGCCTTGTCTCGTCCAGCTTTTTCCTGTCTCTGGTTCGTTCCACGCTCCTGTTCTCACTTGTGATGATGCCGAGCCGCATCGACGCACAGGTGCTGTATGGCTCGCTGACCGGCAACATTACGGATTCTTCCGGCTCGGCCGTTCCGTCGGCGACCGTGGTCGCGCTGAACACCGGGACCGGCATCAGCCGGCAAGCGACGGCCGACGATCACGGCGCGTTTCTCTTTAACGATCTGCAGGCCGGCACCTATAGAGTCACCGTATCGGCGTCGAGTTTCGGCACCGTAGTGCAGTCGGGCGTGGAGGTCGCGGTGAACTCCGTGCGCCGCGTCGACATCTCACTCCAACTGGCTCAGGTTAACCAAACGATCAATGTCGAAGCGTCGGCGGTGACGTTGCAGACGGATCGAGCCGATGTCAGCTCGCAAATCCAGACTTCTCAGATCGCGAATCTTCCGGTGTCGGCGCAGCGCGTGTTCCAGTCGCTGTTCAAGATTGTTCCGGGATTCAGTCCACCCGCGGCGTCGCACTCCGAAGCCGGCAATCCGCAGGGGGCTTTGGCGACCAATGTCAACGGAGCCTCTTACAGCAACAACAACACGCGCATCGACGGGACGGCGGACCTTTATGCGTGGCTGCCCGAGATCGTCGCCTACGTGCCTCCCGAAGAAGCGATCGACACGATCAATATCGTGACCAACAGCTTCGATGCGGAGCAGGGAATCGCCGGCGGCTCCGCGGTGAACGTGATCACCAAGAGCGGGACGAATCAGTTTCATGGCAGCGCGTGGGAGTACAACACCGTCAGCGCGCTCAAGGCTCGCAATTACTTCTATTACGGCGGGACCAATCCCAAGTACATTCTGAATCAGTTTGGCGGAACGTTCGGCGGACCGATCATCAAGAACAAACTGTTCATTTTCGGCGATTGGGAAGACACGCAGCGACGGCAGGCCGAAGCCGGCCTGTTTACGGTTCCAAACGACGCGTTGCGGGCGGGCAACTTCACCGGCACCAACACGACCATCTACGATCCGAACACCGGAAATCCGGACGGAACCGGCCGCACGCCGTTTCCGGGGGGTACAATTCCCACGAACCGTATCAGCACGGCCGCGGCGAAGATGGCTGCGCTGCTTCCCGAGCCCAACCAGGCCAATTATCCGAGCAACGATTATTTCGCGGCCGGAAGCTACAGTTTCAAACGCAACAACTACGACGTCAAGACCAACTACAATCCCACGCAGAGCACCACGCTGTTCGGCCGCTACAGCATTTCCAAGACAACTATTTTCGATCCGCAAGCGCTAGGGCAGGCGGGCGGGCCGGCGATCGACGCCGGGCAACCGGGAACGGCTCCATCGACGATTCAGAGCGCGGCGATCGGCGCGACGCACACGTTTACACCGAATCTGCTGATCGACGGAAATATCGGGTTCCTGCGGCAGCACCTGGGAGCGGAGAACGTCGACATCAACAAGAATTACGGATCGGATGTGCTGGGGATCCCGGGCACCAACGGCCCCAACCTGCTGCAGGGCGGATATCCGGCGTTCTTATTCCAGGCGGCGACGGGCGCGGGAGCCGCGGCTTCGCTGGGTACGTTCACCAACCTGGGGAATCAGAATCCCTCGAATCCGTTTTTATTCAAAGATAACGAGTTCATGGGCGGCGTGAACATGGGGTGGATCAAGGGATCGCACTCGATCCGTTTCGGTTTCGAAATGATGCATTTCGCGATCAATCATTTTCAGCCCCAGGCGACTTCCGGTCCGCGAGGCGGATTCACGTTCAGCGGCGGGCTGACCGCGGTGAACGGCGGAGCTGCACCGAACATCTATAACGGCTGGGCCGATTTTCTTCTTGGCCAGGCTACCACCATGGGCAAGGACAACGAATACATCGATCCGGCTACCGTCCGCGAGAACACGTTCGGATTCTACATTCGCGATCAGTGGCAGATCAGCCGGAAGCTGACCGTGAATTACGGGATACGCTACGAAATCTACCCGTTTGCGCATCGCGATCACTTTGGCGGCGATGTCTACGATCCTGCGACCAACAATGTTTATCTGGGCGGGCTCAACGGAGTGCCGTACAACAGCGGCGTGGATTCCGGACATGGCGATTGGGCGCCGCGCCTGGGCGTCGCTTATCGATTGAACGAGAAGACGGTGGTGCGAGCGGGATTCGGAATCAGCGTGGATCCGAATAACTTCCGCAGCCTCCGCGACGCCTATCCGGCCATCATTTCGCAGCAGTACAGCGGGGCCAATTCGTACTCTGCCGCGGGAACCCTGGCCACCGGGATTCCGGCGCTGATTGGTCCGAACATCAGCCAGGGAACTCTTCCGCTGCCCGCCAACGTCGGCACCACGACATTTCCCAAGAATTTCAACCGCGGCTACGTGGAATCATACAACCTGATGCTTCAGCGCGATCTGGGAGCAGGATTCAACTTGCAGACGGGCTACGTGGGAACGCGGGCGATCCGATTGACGGCGGTGGTGAATCTGAACGCGGCGGCGCCTGGAACCGGGAAGGCAGGACAGCCGCTCTATGCGCTGTACGGAAACGCGACAACGATCAATGAGCTGGAGCCGTTCAACACGTCGACCTACAATAGCTGGCAGACGCAGTTGACGCGGCGATTCCGTTCCGGGGCAAGTTTCGGGACGACCTATACGTTCTCGCGCGCGATCGACTATAACGACAACAACGACTCGTCCCTGACCTTCCCGTGGACCGGCGCGTGGGCGCGGAATAAAGCGCTCGCCGGTTTCGACCGCACGCACAACTTCCAGCTCTATGGCGCTTACGAACTGCCGTTCGGACATGGAAAGCCGTTTGCTTCGCAGGGCATCCTGGCCGTGATCGTCGGCGGCTGGCAGGTGAACGGACTGATGAGCCGTACCAGCGGAACGCCATTTACGGTGATGTCCTCGGGGACCTCTCTGAATGCGCCGGGCGCAACCCAGACCGCCGATCAGATCCTGCCGAACGTGGAGATTCTGGGGCAAATCGGTCCGAACGCGTCGTACTTCAATCCGGTTGCGTTCGCTCCGGTGACGGCGGTGCGTTTCGGCACCAGCGGCCGGGACATCCTGCGCGGACCTGGCGTCTTCAATCTGGATGCCAGCGTGTTTCGGACGTTCAAGGTAAGAGAGAGAATCAATCTGCAGTTCCGTGCGGAATCGTTCGGTTTGACGAACACGCCGCAATTCGCGAATCCCGGGTCGACGGTCTCGTCGGCTACGTTCAATTCGGATGGTTCGGTGAAGGCTCTGAACGGCTATACGGTCATCAGTTCGTCGGTTGGGGAACGGCAAATGCGGTTTGCCCTGAAGCTGATTTTCTGATCCCGTTGGCAGGCTGGCCTGCGCGGCGAGTTGTACCCGGCGCATCACGAGCGGAGTGTAACTCTGCTGCCGGATTCAAGCCGGCCCAACAGGTCTACAAAATGACTGACCACGCTAGCCGTGACGCAGCGCGGTCATGGGGTCTACTCGAGACGCTCGGAGAGCCGGGATGGAGCAGGCCATCGCGGCTACCAGCGTGAACAGAACAACGGCTGCGACGAAAGATAGCGGATCGCTGGCTGTCACTCCTTCAAGGATCGAACCCAGCGTTCGGGTTAACCACAGGGCGCCTGCGACACCAGCTACGATGCCGGCAGCCGCCAGGAGCAGGCCGTGATAGAGGACCATTCCAACGACGGTGCGGCGCGACGCTCCTAGAGCGATTCGGATCGCGATGTCGTGCACGTGGCTGTTGACGAAGTAAGCAATCACACCGGAGATGCCGACGGTGGCGAGAATCAGGGCGAGCGCGGCAAACAGGCCCATCAGGATCATGTTGGCGCGTTGGTTGGACAGCGAATCGCCGAGGCGTTGTTCCATGGTCGCTACATTGAAAACGGGTTGGTTTGGGTCGGCGTCATGGACCACCCTGGTTGCGGCGGGGACCAGTACGGACGCGGGCAGGTTGCTTTTCAGGATCAGAAACATTTCCGGTTCAAACCCTGCGTCCGGTGGCAAGTAGATTGCGAAAGGATCAAGCGCCCAATTGCTTTTGACTTTAACGTTGCCGACGATCCCAATGATCTCTCGCCAACGGCCTTCCCGCGAACCTACCTCAATCCTCTTTCCCAATGCGTCCCCTCCGGAGAAGAACTCCTGGGCGAAGGCTTGATTCACGATAGCGACCGGCGGCGAAGGCGAGCGGTCCGATTCCGTGAACAAGCGCCCCTGATATAGCGGAATCTGGAGGGCCTGAAAATAGCCGAGACTCACACTCGCGTCCGGAATGGAGGGTCGGCCGCCGATGGGTGGTTGCGGGCGGCCTTCAAACGAGACACCCGCGGCGCCGAAAGCTCCCACTAACGGCAGTCCTCCGCCGAGCGCGGCGACTTGTACGCCGGGAATCGCGCGAGCATTTTGCAAGATTCTGTCGAAGAACGCCAGTCTTTTCCCGGCGTCGGGATACCGTCGCGGAGATGGGGAGATCTTGAAGGTCAGAACACCGTTTGGAACAAAGCCCAACTCGGCCGATGCGAGGCGCAAGAAGGTCCGGATCAGCAGGCTGGAGCCGACTAAGAGCATCATCGCCGCTGCGATCTCCGCTATGACCAGGATCCCGCGAACACGCTGCTGGCCGCGGCTGCCCGTGCTTCGGGCTTCCTCTTTCAGCGCGCTGTTAAACTCCGTGCGCAAAGCAACGAAGGCGGGCACGAGGCCAGTCACGATCCCGGACGCCAGCGTTACCGCCAAGGCATATGCAAGCACCGATGTATCCAGACGTAACAGATCCGCCAGGTGAAGATTGGACGGAAGCATGGTTCGGAGCGCACCGAGACTCATCTGGCCCAGCAGAACTCCGAGGAATCCAGCCATCCCGCAGAGCAGGAGACTTTCGGTCATCAATTGCCTGACTAACCGGGCGGCGCTTGCGCCGATGGCGGCGCGGACGGCGATCTCCCGCCGGCGGGCAATTGCGCGGGCCACCTGGAGGCTGGCGATGTTCAGACAGGCGATCAGCAGCACCATCGCGACGGCGCCCTGAAGGATCAAAACCATGGTCCGGACGTTTCCGGTGAGCCACTGGCGCAGCGGCGTGACGCGGACGTCCATATCTTTCCGCATCGTTATCATCTGAGCCGGCTCTTGCGAAGCGGTCGCCTGCACGATGCCGGCAAGCTCCTTTTTCAAGGCGGACAAGGACACACCCGGTTTTCGCCGGACGAGCACGCGCAAGACCCGGAAGTTTTTCGCGTCATGCCAATTCGGGTTAACCGGCAAATCCATCGGGACTAACAGCTCGTGATGAAAGTTGTTGTCCGGGAAGATGAAGTCCAACGGCAACACGCCGACAATCTTTCGGGCTTCTCCATTCAGATGAACAAGCTGGCCAATCACGTCAGGTGAAGAGCCGAAGCGCCTTCGCCACAGCGCGTAACCGAGAATTACGGTAGGCGCGGCCCCCAGGCGGTCTTCCTCCGGGGCAAAGTTACGGCCCAGCATGGGTCTGCATCCGACCAGGTCGAGCAGCTCCGATGTCACCATCGTTCCTTCGATCCGTTCCGGTTCGCCCATGCCCTCGAGCGTGAGCGCGTCGGCGCCTCCGCCGTACGCTGCGATGCCATCGACGGATTTCAAGTGCGCGCGCCAGTTCTCGAAATCGGGACTGGGCGGCCCGTGCACACTGGGTTCATGCGGCCAAAACTCGGTGACGTAGACCAGACGATCGGCGTCTTCATAGGGCAGGCTCTTCAGCAGCAGAGTGTTCACCGCGCTGAATAGAGCTGTGTTGATTCCGATGCCGAGAGCCAGGGAGCCGATGGCGACTACGGAGAATACGGGGCTCTGGCGCAGGACCCGGAACGAATAGCGGATGTCCTGGGAAAGCTCATCGAGGAATCGGATTCCCGCAATGGCGCGGACTTCGTCTTTGAAACGCTCGCGGGAACCGAGCTCCAGCCGGGCTTGGCGTTCGGCCGCTTCTTTCGATTGCCCGGCTCGCATCAGGTCGGCGGCACGCAGCTCCAGGTGGAGGCGGAGTTCGTCGTCGATATCCTGCTCCCACGCCATCCGTCGCGTGAGTGCCCGCCAGACGCCGCGGATTCTGGAGAACACGCTAGGTTTCCTCCGCGCGGGCGGCAAGCGCGGCAGCCATCGCAGCCACCAGCCGCTCCCATCCGTCGGTTTCGCTTCGTAGCCGCTTACGGCCCTTGGCCGTCAGGCTGTAAAACTTGGCCCGGCGATTATTCTCCGAGACGCCCCATTCGCCAGCGAGCATTTCGCCCTGCTCCAGGCGGTGCAGCGCGGGATAGAGGGCGCCCTGCTCGATCTTCAGCGCCGCGCCGGAAATTTGCTCGATCCGCAACAGGACACCGTAGCCGTGCTGCGGCCCCAAAGAAACCGCCTTCAAAATCAGCAGATCGAGCGTGCCGGGGAGCAGATCGGTGGATGGCGGCAAACGGTTCTCCTAACTCGACTAGGGGAAGCATAATCCGGTCTCTCCTAATTTGTCAAGGAGAAGCTTCTGGAGCCCAGGGCCAGCATCGCAGCCGCAAGGGCCCAAGAAATTGCTGCGATCCAGCGTGCGATTTGCATTTCGGCGCCGCCGTCGTAAGACAGTTCGATGGAGCAGGCTCCCGCGCAGTGGGGTTCGACATACATCTGGCCAAGGCCGTCTGGAAGAACCTGTTTCTCCGCGCCATTGATGCGGGCGTGCCAGCCGGTGTGATCGGTAAGCTGGATGGAAACCACATGATCGGGGGAGAGGATCGAATGAATCGAGGCGGAGTGGTCGGTGGTCCAGCGAAAATCGGCTTCCGGGAGCGTGGGATTATCGAGGGCTTTCACGTAAGCGCTCAGAGGGCCGACGTCGATGCCGTTCGCTGGCGTGCGCAGGACCAGATCGGGGTTGGTCACGATGCGCGCCAGAGATGTCGAGCGTTGGGGGACTTGGAAGATCGTGTCGCCGCCTTGATGCCAGAGCGCCGGGAGGACTCCGTTGAATTTGCCGGGATTACGATCGTCACGATATGCCTGCGTTGTATCCGGCCCGGCCACGGCGATTGCGTGGGCGCCCATCGCCTTCAGCCATAGAATTGAAATCTCCGCGTCGCGATTGCCGGCGCCATCGCCGGAGCGGATCTGGTAGCTGGCCATTCGCGTGACCTGATTCACTACGCCGTTATCGAAACCGCCGGTGACTTGCTGGGTGTCGCTGAACGCATTCAACCAGAATTGCGTCGATCCGGACGCAAATACGCGACGTCCGTTGAGATTTCGGTCGCACCAGACTGCTGTCTGGTATTCGATCGTCTGATCGATCTTGACCGGCGAAAGAAGATAGCGTGCGAAACGGCGGTCCGATTTTGCGGGAATCATCGCCAGCAGGATCGCGATCGCCGCCAGGCCGATGCGAGCCGGGCGTGGAACGCGGTCGATGACGGGCTTAAAGGCGAATACGATCAGCATCGACAGCGCCAGTTCGAACTCGAGTTGATACCGGTCGGGTTGTGGCAGGATGTAGATCTTCCACCAGTACGCTGGAAGCACGGGCGCGGCCATCAACAGGGCGAAGATCGCGCCGAAGCGGATAGCGAGCGACGGCGTCAGGCGGCGGATTGCCAGCACCAGAACCAGCGCGGCGATCGCCACGATGGCCAGGCTGCGCGGCATGTTCGCGTAGACGCCGGCGTAGTCTCCCAGGTGCGGCGCGTTGATGCGGATGGTCTGGACGGTGGACGGAGGAATCCAGGGGATGACCAGTCCGTAGGCGAGCAGCGCGGCCGTCAGCGCGACGACGCCGGACCGGAGGTTGGTGGAACAGATATAAGCGATTCCAGCGGCGAAAAGCGCGACGGCGGCCAGCCAGTTCGTCAACACCGTGGCGGCAAACAAGACGGCGCACAGAACGATATCGATCGGCCGGCGGCGCGTGGAGGCGCGATGGAGGCAGAGCACCGATAGCGTCAGCAGAGCGATACCGGCGACATGTGGTCCTTCGCCCCAAGCCGCCAGCGCCTGAAAGCGCCGGGGCCGCAGCAATCCGATTTCGCGACGGATAGCGGGGATCACGAAGGCGGATGGGGACAGCACGGAATACATTAATCCCGCGAAGAAGCTGTAGGCGCGCGATCCGGAGAGCGACAGGCACAACAGGAATAACGCGACCGGGCCGATGCAATAGAAGAACGCGGCAACGAAATGATAGGCGAGGGCGGGCTGCCAGTGAAACAGGTTCGTCCACAGCGCCACGATCGAATGAAATAGCGGCGGATAACTATTCTGAAAAGGGATTCCGCCGTACCACAGGGGAAACCAGGTAAGATCCCGAAAATTGCCAGCGATGTATCGGGCGAGGCCGATAAACGCGGCCTCGATGGATCCCATCTGGTTTATGTACGCGGTCCAGAACATCTCCCGGCACACGTAGAAATTAATAATGAAGAGTCCGCAGGCGCAAGAAATCGTGCGCGTCGCAGGGTGACGCGTGACCATGGTGGTTTGAACATAACACGACCCTGTTTCAGGCCCCCGTTTCAGGCCCCTGTTTCAGGCCCCTTGTCTTCGGCGTCCGGTGCGCGTATGCTTCTAACCAAAGTAACGGCGATTGCCGAAGGAGTCAGAACCATGTGCGTTCCGAAGTCTTTCTCTATACTTATGCTCGCTCTGAGCCTCAGCGCGGCTGCACTGTCGCAGACCGCTACGGCTGAACTCAGCGGCAATGTGACCGACGGCACGGGAGCCGCGGTCGCGAATGCAAAAATAACCGCGGCTAATCCCTCCACTGGGTTTTCGCGCGAGGTGCGCACCAATCAATCTGGCGCGTACGTCTTCACGATCCTGCCGCCGGGCATTTACAGTCTGGCCGTGGAAGCGCCGGGCTTCCGCAAGGCCATTCAAAACAACGTCGAGCTGCAGGTGAACCAGCGCGCCGATGTCGACTTTCAAATGCAGGTCGGGCAGCTTACGGAAACCGTGGAGGTCACTGGAGCCGCGCCTCTGCTGGAATCCGAATCCTCGACACTGGGCACGGTCGTCAATTCGCAGTTGACTGCCGAGCTTCCGCTCAATGGCCGGAACTTTGTGCAACTGGCGACGCTTTCACCGGGCGTCAACGGTACCGGTTACAGCGTTTCGGGAACCATCATGAGCGGCACGCGTCCCGATGACCGGCGGCCGGGAACGGAGATCTTTTCCAACGGCAATCGCGAAGGCTCGAACGATTTCCTGTACGACGGGCTGGACGACAACGATCGCCTGACGCTTTCCATCGTGTATCGCCCGGGCGTCGACGCGATCCGCGAGTTCAAGGTGCAGACCAATCTCTTTAGCGCGGACCAGGGCCGCAACTCAGGTGCAGTCGTCGACGTGGTTACCAAGTCCGGCACCAACGAGTGGCATGGCAGCGCGTTCGAGTTCCTGCGGAACTCCGCGATGGACGCGCGCAATTTCTTCAATCCCGTCGGAACACCGTTTCCGTCGTTCCGCTATAACCAGTACGGCGGTTCTTTCGGAGGGCCCGTCACGATCCCGAAGCTTTATAACGGCAAGAACAAGACGTTTTTCTTTGTCGACTACGAAGGTTTCCGCCGCACGTCGCAGCAGCTCCAGATTTTCTCCGTTCCAACGGCGGCCATGCGAAAGGGCGACTTCAGCGCTTTGCCGGTGAAGATTTACGATCCTAACAGCACCACGGCTTCCGGCTCGTCGTATACGCGGACGCCTTTTCCCGGAAACATTATCGATCCCACGCGGTTCGATCCGATTACGTTCAAAATGGTGAATGCTTATCCGTTGCCGCAGACCAGCGCGCTTACGAATAACTACACCAGCAACATGTCGCAGCAGCAGAATTGGGATCAGGGCGATATCCGGCTGGATCAGAATTTCACTTCGAGAGACACGTTCTTCGCGCGCTATTCCATCCAGCACACTTCGACCATTGTTCCTCCCACGTATCCGCCCACTACCATCGCGGGCATCTCGCATCCGGTGATGCTGGGCGATGAAGCGTCCTTCGCGGGAACGTCGTTCCAGCCGGTGCAGCATGCGGCAGCGGCGTACACGCACATTTTCTCGCCGACTCTCATTAACGACGTGCGCGTCGGATTCAATCGCTATCGTGACGACTACACGCTCGCAGGCACCACGCCGACCGAGAACCTGGGCGTCGAGCTTGGCGTTCCCAACTCCAATCCGAACGCGCTCCAGACCGGGCTGCCGATCTTCTCGCCCGCCAGTTACGAAGGCATCGGGATGAGCCGGTCGCTGCCCATCTATCGACGCGAAAATACGTTTGAAGAACTCGACAACGTCACCTGGACGAAGGGCTCGCATACGATCAAGTTCGGTGTCGACGTACGCCGCCGGCAGATCACCGAGTACCAGACCAACCGCGGAAACGGCCGCTTCAATTTCAGCACCGGATTCACTTCTCAACCCGGCGTCAACAGCGGCGACTCGATTGCGAGCATGCTGCTCGGTTATCCGACCTTGTATGAGCAAGACTATCTGCTTGTCTGGCCGGGCATTCGCGGCATCGAAACCGGTCTCTACGTGGCCGATGACTGGCATGCCTCCAAAAAGCTCACCATCAACATTGGAATGCGGTGGGAATATTACAGCCCGTACAGCGAAGTGGCAAATCGATGGGCCAATTTCAATCCCACCACGGGCAAGCTGATGATCGCCGGACAAAATGGCGTCGGATCGACGGCCGGCTTGAATGGCGACTACAAAGATTTCGCGCCCCGCCTCGGGTTCGCGTATCAAGCCTTCTCGCATACCGTGATTCGCGGTGGCGTGGGACTTTTCTACAACCCCAACGGAAATGGCGGCGCGCTTCTTCGCTTCGATCGCCAGCTTCCCTTCGGGCCGGTGCTTTCCATCAGCCCGGGGGATCAGGTGCTGGGGCCGCGCGTCAGCAACGGTTTTCCAGCCACTCCGACGGTCAATCTTGCGGTGGCCAATAACCCCAGCGGAAATGTGATCGGTGTACCGGGCGATTTCAAACAGGCGTATGCGGAACAGTACAACCTGACCCTTGAACAGGAGGTAAAGCCCCTTAGCACGCTGTTCAAGTTCGCTTACGTCGGCAATCTCGGCCGCCGCCTGGGTACAACGTGGAATCCGAATCAGCCGGTTCCGGGCCCCGGCGCAACGTTGACTCGCCGGCCGCTCTACAACTTCGTGCCGGCCATCGGCGATATCACTTACTTCACGTCGGACGGCCTCAGCAACTATCAGGCCTTTCAGTTCAGCGCCGAGAAACGGCTCTCGCGAGGTCTCACCGGATTGGTCGGTTACACCTGGGCGCATTCCATCGACGATGTCGCAACCGACTTCGGCGGCGGGACCGGAACTCCGCAGGACCCGCGCTGCCGCTTCTGCGATCGCGGCAACTCGGCGTTCGACATCCGCCACCGCGTGACCATCAGTTTGACGTATCAGCTCCCCGGCTTCCGTACCGGCGGGCTGAAGGGCACCGTGCTCGGCGGATGGCAGATCAACGGTCTGCTGCAATCGCAGACCGGACTTCCGTTCACGCCGCAGTTGGCCAACACGACGGTCAACACCGGCACCGCCAGCCGGCCTGACCGCATCGCCAGCGGAGATCTCACCAGCGGCCAGAGCATTCGCCACTGGTTCGATCAGACAGCTTTTATCTCGCCAGCGCAGTACGTCTATGGCAACGCGGGACGCGACATCCTGTTCGGCCCGGGACGCACGAATCTGGATGCTTCGCTGTTCAAGGATTTCCGCCCCGTGGAACGGATGACCGTTCAGTTCCGCGCGGAGTCCTTCAATATCTTTAACCACCCGCAGTTCGGGCAGCCGAACGCGACGATCGGCAGCGGTGCGGTAGGCACCATCACCTCGACGGTCGGTAACCCGCGCCAGATGCAGGTGGCGCTCCGGCTCATGTTCTAAATATGCCAACGATCAATTCACGCCGTGATTTTCTGAAGATACTGGCGCTTCCGGCGCTGCCCTCTCTCTCCTGGGCGGCGCCGGATCCGGCGGGCCTAAAGATCAAGCGCGTCGACGCCTATGTCCTCAAGGTCGGCTCCAAGCGCGATATCGTGTGCGCTCGCATCGAAACCGAGGAGGGTATCCACGGCTGGGGCGAGGGCACGACGCCGCCTAACGTCGCGCCCGTGGTTGCTCAGATCCGGTCGTTCTCGAAACTATTAATTGGCCAAAGCGCATGGGATATCGAGAAACTCTGGCGCCGGATGTATATCCTCGAGGAAAATTCTCTTGGCGGCACGCTTTTCGCGGGCATGAGCGCGGTGGACATCGCGCTCTGGGACATCGTCGGAAAGAAGCTGAATGTGCCCGTCTATAAGCTTCTCGGGGGCAAGATTCAAGACCGTTTGCGCATCTACACCAGTTACCGCTGGGGTGAAATTCCGCGCACGGCCGACGCCTACCGGCAGCGCACCAAGGAACTGATCGCGGAAGGCGCCACCGCCGGTAAATACGATCCCTTCGGCGCCTATCCCGCGGCGGACCGGCAGTTATCGACGCAGATTTTGAACGAAACGCGAGAGATGATTCGAGGCATCCGCGAAGCCGGCGCCGGGTTCGACATCTGCGTGGAGGCGCACGGGAAGTGGAACATGGCCTCCGCCGGCCGCATCATCAAAATGCTGGAGCCGTTCGACCCGTTCTTCCTGGAAGAACCTGTGCCCCCGGAAGATGTGGACGCGATGGCCGCGCTTCAACGGTCCACCAACATCCCCATCGCGACCGGCGAAGGCCTGCAATCGCACTGGAACTTCCGCGAACTCCTGAATAAGCAAGCCGCGCGGATTATCCAGCCGGACGTTTCGCGCACCGGCGGCATCACTTCGATGAAGAAAATCGCCGCCATGGCCGACGCCAATTACGTCGTCGTGGCGCCGCACAATCCGAACGGCCCGGTGTGCACCGCGGCCAGCATTCAGGTGGCTGCGTCGATTCCCAATTTCCTCATCATGGAGGAAGGCTTCCGGGAAACGTCCGATTACAAAGACCTGTTTGTAAACGGCTGGAAAGCGACCTTATCGCACTGGGAAATTCCCGACGCACCCGGACTCGGCATCGACCTGTCGCCCGAGTATGTGCGGGATCACACGGTCAAGATCGATTAAACCCCGGGACGCATTTCTCGGTGGCCGCAGCGCGCCAGCATGCCGTGACGGAATTTTTCGCGCTCCTCCGGCGTCATCTGCTGCCAGCGTTCGCTCATCCGGCGTTTCCAGGGTCCACCGTGTCCCGGTCTGCCGCGGAATCCTCCGAACAGGATCTTGCTCAAGACCAGGATGCCGAGCGCCTGCCAAAAGGTCACCGCGCGCAGGCCGAATACCGCCGGCGCCAGCCAGTTCCACAGACCCATCACCACGAAGCCGAAGACAGCCACGGCCATCAGTCCGATCACTCCGATTTTCAACCGCCTCATCCATAATGAATTCATATTCTGGTCCTCATAAACTTGTAATCTCGTCGTAAATCGCTCGCAGGCGGCGGCGAAGATGGACAATCGCGTAATGCTTGCGCGACAGAAGCGTATTGACGCTTACTCCCGTTTCTTCGGCAAGCTGCTTGAAGCTTCGCCCGTCCAATTCATGCGCGATGAACACATCGCGCTGCTCTTCTGGAAGTTCGTCCAGCGCGGCATCCAACTCCTCCAAAAGAACGTTTCGCGCGTACAGCGCCTCCGGACCCGCATCGGGCGACGGGAGGAGCTCTTCGAGCATGAGCGGCTGGTCCCCCGGGTTCGCCTCTGAAGGAGGCTCCGCGCGCGCCTCCAGCTTTTTCCTGCGAAAACGGTCGACGATCCGATTTCGGGCGACGCGGTAAAGCCACGCGCCCGCCTGCTCGACCGGCTTCATGAATCGGTACGCCTCGACCAGCTCGAAGAAGACATCTTGCAGGATGTCCTCCGCATCGCCCGCGTCGTCCACCCGTTTGCGGATGAAATTGAGTAAACGACGCCTTTCCCGCTGGATCACCTCGGAAATACGGCGATTCTGCTCGGCGCGCTGCCCGCCGGGCTCGGTCGTTAAACTCAGCACGTCCTCCATCTACTCTGATAGACGAACGAACGGGCCGGATATTGTACGCGGATCGAAAACAGCCGTTACTGCTTGAGTCCAAAGGCGTAGACGTCGGAGGACGCTACCAGCAACCTGCCCGCGGTTACGGCTTTTGAAATTTGGACGTCCAGTCCGCGACACCGAGAGTCTTCAGGACCTCCGGGGCCGCTTCTTCCATCGCCACGGACTGATGACACGCGCTGCAGTCCTGTGTGATGGTTTTCTTGTCGGGAGTCGCATGGCTGTCGTCATGGCAGCGGAAGCAGCCTGGATCGTCCATGTGACCCAGATGATTCGGGTAGGTTCCCCAGGTGACTTTGAGATCGGGGAACACGTTGTTTCGGTAGATTGCGGTGAGAGCCTGCCCCGCCGCCTGGATGTCGCTTTCGCGAGTGGCGGCAATAGCGGGATATTTTTGCGAATAAAACGCCTTCAGGGCGGCTGGAAGCTTTTGCGCGGCATCGTCAGCGCTGGCGTAGGTTGCTTTCAGCAGGTCGACGCCGGTCTTCTTCACAAACGGCAGCCCGACAGAAATGGCCCCGGACGCCATGGCTTTGTCGACGGCCTGATCCGGCAGTTCGAAGGAGTGCGCAGCGCGATTGTGACAATCGACGCACTGCATGTCGAACTTGGGCAAGGCGTCTGGCGCTTTGGCGTCTGGCGCTTTGGTGTCTGCCGCTTTGGTGTCTGCGGAGACGTAAGTCCGGTTCGCCCGCGTTTCCGTGTTCGTGTATTCCACCCATGGGATCGTTTCGCGTTTCTTGTCCGCGGCTGCGTAACGGATATGCACCCCGGGACCCATGTGCGCGCCATGAATGCCGCCAAATCGTCCGCCGCCCACCAGCATGGTGAGAACGGTTTCACTGCGCGTGTTGGCTTCGTCGTCCTTATATTTCGTGATCATTCGCAGCCGGGGGCCGATCATGAGCCCGCGCGCGTGGCACTGCTCGCATGTGTCGGCGGACGATACCAGCTTGTTGTTCTCCATCGCGGATTCGATGGGGCGCGGGTAGTTGTTGAGAATGACGGAAATGAGCTGATTGGTTCCGGCCATCTTGGCCCTCAGCCAGCCCGTCGCTCCAGGCGCGATATGGCAGGATCCGCAGGTGACTTGCTGATGCTTGGGCTGCAGGTGGGCCGTGAACTCCGGCTGCATCACGTGGCAGGTCTGGCCGCAGAACTGGACGGTCTCCATATGCTCCACCGCGCGATAGCTCACCTGGCTCGCGATGATCAGATTCACCACGGTCATCACGCCGAAAAATATTCCGGCGCGGCGCCATGCGGATTTTCTGTCGCCTTCGAGGTCCAGGCTTGCGGTCAACTTGCGGCGGCCGAGCACAATGCCGACGGGAATCAGGGCGAGCCCGGCGAAAAACACCATCGGCACGGCGAAGAAGATCAGCAGGCCGATGTACGGATTGCCGACGTGGCCTCCCACGTTGGCCGGCAGCAGGAACACCCAAGAGAAACCCGCCAGCGTCACCAGCGCGACGCCTGCCATTGCGATCCAGTGGCTGGTGAGTACCACCAGGATTGGGCGATGCGGTTGCCCGGGGTTCATGGCTTCCTCCTTCCGGCGGAATTCAGAAATGCGATCACATCGGCCATCTGAGTGCCGTCAAAGCGCGGCCAGGCGATGTGTTTGCCGTTCATCTGTTCCATCATGCGCGGACCATGGCGCCACAGCGCCGACACCATTGCCGCGCCGGTGAAGCTTCGGCCGGCGGACGGAAGCGCGGGGGCTCCGCTCGAGGCGTCGTTATGGCAGGCGGTGCAATGCTTCGCCGCGAATACCCGTCCGCCCGCGGTGGGTTTGCCGGAGTCTTCGAAAAACTCGCCCGCCCATAGGTAACTCACGATTTCCAGCATCTCGACGGGATCGAGCTGGGCGGGAGTCTGCGCCATCCGCGGTTCATGATTCCACATCGCCGCCGCGATGTCCGTCAGAGTTTTGTTTTTCAGAAGCGGACCCAGAGAAAGTCTTCCCGTGTGGCAGACGGAGCATCCCTTGGATTGAAACAGAGCTTCGCCGCCGGCTCCGGAGCTAATCTCGGTTCGCGCCGCCACGCCGCGCGCCGCCGGGAGATTTCGCAGATATACCAGCATGTCGGTCAGGTCTTGCGATGTGAGCTCCGGCCACGCGAACTTGCGCCTGGCGAACTCGGTCTTCATGGTGGCGGCATGATTCCACATGGCGCTGACCAGCGCGACCGGTTGGCCGATGGATTCCCACTCCGCGACAGGTTTGGCCGTGGGGAGCCTGGCCTGCGTCAAGCCGTGACATTCGGCGCAGTGCTTCGATCCGAACAGATTCTTGCCGCGCCCGGCGTCGCCCGGACGATCGAAAAAGTGGGCCGAATAGAAATAGGCGAACAGGTCCGCGGCGGCCTGCTCGTCAAGATCTCCGGCGCGAATATTCCGGTCGCGCATGGCTGCCCACATGGCCGGCGCGTGGTTCCACATGGTGGCGGCCAATGTTGCGGGCGTGAAGCTGCGATCGATCCGCCGGCCGAGATCGGGGCCGACGGTCCCGCCTTTTCCGTTGATGCTGTGGCATTGGACGCAGGACAGCGCCTCAAACAACTGCGCGCCGCGCGCCGAATCCGCCGCGACATTTGCAGCCCATAGATTTGAAGGCACTGCCGAAAGCAGCAAGAGGAAACCAACGGCCAGGCGTTTCATCGCGTGAGCCTCAATCCCGTAGTTACCAGACTGGCGTGGAAGCTTTCGTAGGGATACAGCGTTTCTCCGTAGCCGTAGTAGCGCCATTCTCCGAACCAACTGATGTGTTTCGTCACAGGCAGCCACAGCGTGACGATCGGCTGAAAATAAGTGGTCGGCCGGCTGCCTGAGGATGTAAAAAGGGAACCGCCCGCGGTGATCTTGGAACCCGCGGCGCGCGGCAGATTGATGTTGAATAGCGCGGTCGCGGCGTTGGCATTATCGCGATAGATCGACGGCAGCATCTGCAACGTTCCGGGGTCCAGATAACTGAGGCTGGAATAAATCGTGGATCGCGTATAGGAGCCTTGAAAATTCCAGACCTTGGCGGGCGACCAGAATAAAGATAGCGATTCCTGCTGGCCGCGGTAATTCGAGTTCACGCCCGCCACCGGATTGTTGTTGAGCAGCGCCGTAAAGTCGGCCGTGATGTTCAGGGACTTGATGGCCTGATACCGCGCCTGCGCGCGGACTCGCTGGTAATTGTAGAGACTGGTCCGAAAATCGGCGGCTCCGCTTGACGCGACTTCGGCCTCGGCCGTCAGCGAGAGCTTCTGAATTGGCCGGTATCGTAATCCGCCGAGCCCGACGTTGCGGCGCAGCCTGGCCTGATCGGAGCTGACCAGTCCCGCGGCCGGGAGAACCGCGTCGCTTTCCTCGCCCCAGACATAACGATAACCGCCGCGCAGCATCAGTTTCGAAGTCGCGTCATAGAACACATCGATCTCCGCCTGATTGTAGTTATTCACCAGCGACGAGCTGAGAACACTCGCGATCTGCTGTGAAGTGGATGAGCTGGTAAATATGCTGTTCGAAGACGCTGAGCCCGAGTTGTGGAGGCGATCCGTCAGCCAGCTTTCGGTGATGCGTATGCGGTTGAGCGCGCGCTGCTCGGCGCCCAGGGTCCCGGTGGTGTGCGGGAGCTTCGCCGACGCCGAGAGCAGATAACTCTGGCTGGTATAAAACAGGAGCGGACTTTGGAGTAACAGGTTTCCGGCGACTTTCTGCTGATAATTTACGCTCGAGTCCGGCTGACTATACAGGAACTGGCCATACAGATCGAGCCACGATGCCGCGTTCGCCGTGAACAAAGCCTTGGAGTAGATGCTGGAGCCGCCGATCCCGTAAGCTGCCAGCAACCCGGTAAGCGACGTAATCTGCCCGAGCGCCGGCGTCAACACGTTGCCGTAGTTTGTTCCGGAATTCTGGAACACGCTTTGATCGTCTTTGAAGGTGGTTCCGCCTTCTTCGAGCGTGGCGTGAAACCGGCGCAGCTCTATGCGCACGCCGCCGCGATAGAGGTTCGTCAGGTCGTACATGGTGTTCGGCACGGGGAACTGATTTGCGCTGGTAACGAACGCGGTCGCGCCGGTACCCGTGCCCGAGTCCCGCTCATACGCGAGATAGGGAATGATTCGCTTGGCCGGGAATAGATCGAGCTCATAGCTTCCCATCTTCCGGTGCGTATCGAAGGACTGCTCGTTCAGGAGTATGCCTCGCGAAAGCAGCGGATCGGCATAGGAAGGAAGAAAATCGAAGTACGCGATGTCGCGATAGTCGGCGCTGAAACGGTACAGCTTCGATTTTTCAGCGTCTACGTGGACGGTCTGGTACGGCTCCCCGCCCCAGCTATAGGCGCGTACGCGGATTTTGTCGAACCAGCGCCGCTTGGGATCGATCAGCGTAAATTCGGCTCCCAGCAGTTTCGGTCCCGAGCCCAGATTCACGAAGGTTCGATAGGCATCGAAGTTGCCGCCGACGTCGGTGCGCCAGCGGTAGCCGAGATCGATCCAACCGGTGAGCCACGATTCAGTCGCCGGCACGGGCGAAGCGGCCGCCGCTGGCTGCGTCGCGTCGGGCTTTGCGGCTTCAGGTTTTGCGGCGTCGGGCTTGGCCGGTTCCTGGGTGGCGTCTGCAGCCGCAGTTTCCTGCGCGCATACGCGCGTCAACGGCATCAACATCATCGCGACCATGAACAGCGGTCTCATTTCAGCAAATTCCGGTCCACGTGGCTTCCGTGGATCTTCTGGTGACAGACCGTACAGTTTTGATAAACCGGCGAACGCAGATCGTGAAACGAAGGCGGTACGACGCCGATGGTCCTGGTTTTATTTACGGTCGGTAGATTGGCGTGGCATTGGAGACACAAATATTGCACCGACTGCCGGGCGAGCATGCGCGGATTCGAAGAACCGTGTACTTCGTGGCAACTACCGCAACCTTCGAAGCGGACCGGCTCATGCTCAAACGGGAATGGTCCGCGTTTGTCGCCATGGCATTGGAAACAACCCGGCTCGTTCGCGGCGAACGTTTGGGCCATCGCCGGGCGGAAACTTCCGTGAGGATTGTGACAGTCGACGCAGCTCATCGCTCCTTCCGGCAGCCGGTGATGATTGGGCCGCTGGAACTGCGCCCAGACGTTCAGATGACAGCCCGAGCATTGCTCGTTGACCGCGGCCGGCTTGCGCACTACCAGACCATCGGGACCATCGGCATGCACTTTGTGGCACGTCGTGCAGGCGACCGCGTCCTTGGCGTGGCTGCTCTGCAATCGTCCGACGTGCGTCGGCTGATTCAGGTGGCAGGTGAGACATAACTTGTCGGCCGCCGCGGCGGCCAGTTTCAAAGGATTGCGAATGTCCTGCGGGGAGGTGGAGTCGGCATGTTTTTGTCCTGGCCCGTGACACGATTCGCAGGCCTTCCCGTCCCATCCGCGTTTTTTGTCGATATCCACCAGATGATGCGGGCTCTTCGTGAAAGCCTTCGCGATGTCTTCGTGACATAGCCCGCAGGCCTCCGATCCCACGTAAGGCGGCGCTGGCTGCCCCGTTGCTTGAAGAGCAGCCAGCGCGAGAATGGCGCACAGCAGAGCTGCATTAGTACTGCGCATGAACCTGGTCGACCGCATACGCGGCACCCGAGGCGTGGCACACCGCGCAGGATTCGCCAAGTGAAGTGGTGTTCGCCAGTGTGTGCGAGGCCGCGGGCAGGTCGACATGGCATCCGGTGCAGGCCGAC
>Ga0209579_10001186_pt1 | contig 22125 bp, 18 predicted proteins | sample Coa_R1_2_FD_187152 | JGI IMG/M metagenome (GOLD analysis project Ga0209579, IMG submission 187152) | Surface soil microbial communities from Centralia Pennsylvania, which are recovering from an underground coalmine fire - Coalmine... | ecosystem: Environmental > Terrestrial > Soil >... | reverse complement strand
CCCGATCGCGACGGCGCCGAACGTCATCTTGTCCCCCCACTTCGCCTGGTACTCAGAGGCCTCCAACCGGCGCGTGCGGACGATGGCAGTCGACGGCATCCTCGATTACCTCGAGGGTAGGCCCGTCAGCGTCGGCCGCCTCGCCGTCAGTCCTTAGGGACACGATGATCTCGCGACAACGCGCCGGCGCCGGCGAACCGGGCGCCTGGGCCGAGTGCCTCTTCGATGCGAAGCAGCTGGTTGTACTTCGAGAGCCGCTCCGACTGAGCAAGTGAGCCGATCTTGATCTGGCCCGCGCACGTCGCAACGGCGAGGTCGGCGAGGAACGAGTCCTCGGTCTCGCCAGAGCGCGCAGAAACGACGGTCGCATAACCGGCGGTACGCGCGCATTCGATCACTTCGATCGTCTCCGTTAGCGTCCCGATCTGGTTCATCTTGACGAGCACCGCGTTGGCCACTCCGGCGGTAATCCCTCGCTCGAGCCGTCGGAGATTCGTCGTGAACAGGTCGTCACCGACGAGCTGGATGCGTGCCCCGAGCCTCCGCGTCAGGGCGGCCCAGCCTTCCCAGTCGTCCTCGGCAAGACCGTCCTCGATCGAGACGATCGGGTACGCGTCGACCAGCCGCTCGAGTCTCTCGCGGAACTCGTGCGGCGTGAGCGGGGCCGGCTCGCTCGACAGCCGATACAGGCGACCGTCGAAGAAGTGCGTCGCAGCGACGTCGAGTGCCAGCGCGACGTCCTCACCGAGCTTGCGCCCGGCGCGGACGATCGCCGCTTCCAGCAACTCGAGCGCCGCCTCGGGGTAATCGAGCGGGGGCCCGAAACCACCCTCGTCGGCCTTCAAGTCGGAAAGACCCCGGTCCGTCAGCAGCTCGCGCGTGCACTCGCGAACGGCATAGACGGTTTCGAGAGCCTCCGAGAAGGTCGCAGCGCCGATAGGAACGATGAGGAAGTCCTGGAAAGAAAGACTTCCGAGCGCGTGAAGCCCGCCGCTCACGATGTTGACCATGGGGAGCGGCAGCAGCGGCGTCCTGCCGCCGAGCAGGTGGCGCCAGAGCGGAACGCCTCGTGAAACCGCCCCGGCACGAGCAGCCGCCACCGAGACGGCGAGCATCGCGTTGGCGCCGAGCCTCGACCTGTCGGATGTGCCGTCGAGGTCGACGAGCGTCGCGTCGAGCCCGGCCTGATCGAAGGGGTCCCGGCCGATTACCGCCGGAGCGATCGTTTCAACCACTTTCGCCACCGCGCGGCGCACGCCGAACCCGCCGAAGCGGGTCGTCTCGCCGTCGCGCAGCTCGTGTGCCTCGTGGCTTCCGGTAGAAGCCCCCGAGGGAACACTCGCTCGCCCGACGGAGGCATCCGAGAGCTCGAGGTCGACCTCGACGGTCGGGCGTCCTCGGGAGTCGAGTACCTCGCGCGCGCGCAGCTCGGCGATCGTCGGAGCGGCCCGGCTCCGCGTCATGCCCGGAGGCTTGACGCGGTCGGGATGCGTGAGCGCAATCGCAGCGGCGATGCTCCTCGGCGGGTCGAAGAGCAGTCGCGAGCCGATGTCCCGAGCCGCCTCGCGTTCAGCCGTGGTCAGGTATTCGGCAGGCGACTTGCCGTCCACACGAGCAACCATCAGGCAGCCGACGTGTCCGAGCACGTACGTGATGCTCGGAACGAGCTGCGTGGATTGCCCCTCGTAGGCGCTCCAAAACGCCTCGGTGCACAGCCCGAGCTGGACCGACGCATCAGGAACGTGCAAGCGCTTCAGCAGGAGGTGGTTGAGCATGAACGCGAGGTCGAAAGCGGGGTCGCCGTAGTGCGCGACCTCGAAGTCGATCACCCAGAGTCCGCTGCCGAGGAGGACGTTCTTCGGTGAATAGTCGCCGTGGACCAGGCAGAGCCGGGTCGCTTGCATCCGCTCGACGTAAGCCTCGACGGCAGCGCTCAGGTCGGGCCGGCGCCTCGCGACCGTTCGGTAGTAGGGCTCAACCCGCAGCTCCTCGAACGTTCCGACGCCGCCGAACATCCGCCGCACTTCCCGATCCTCGAACGTCTGTGTGTGCCACGTCGCGAGCAGCTCCCCGAGACGGGCGGCGACCGCCGGGTCGGCGTTGCCCGCAAGCAACCGATCCTTCCAGGTCGCCCAGCCGGCGGGAGCTTGGGCAATCGTCAACACGAACGCATCAGGGTCGAGGTCGAGCACCTCGGGCACCGAGCCGGGCACGAGCCGCTCTGCGAGGCGCAGCGCGTCGCCTTCCGTGATCACGCGCTCGGGGTTGGCGAGCCACTCGTCCGCGACGCGAAGTCGCTCGAGCGCCTGCTTGACGACGACTCGGCGGCCACGCTGCCGAGCCGCCAAGACGACATTCGAGACACCTCCGCCGAGCGCTGCCGCCTCGATCGCGCCGACCGCGTCGAAGACCCCGCGCTCGATCAGGTAGTCACCCACCGTCGCCACCGAGAGCAGGTCCTGATCGCGGCCGCGGGTACTAGGAGGCGTTCGCACGCAGGGCTTTTCCTCCCATTCCTAGCGGCCCAGTATAAGAGACCCTTTCATCGCTCCCGACCGCAGGAGGTGACCTCCATAGACGCGCTGTTCGATCTCACCGACCGTGTCGCCGTCGTAACCGGTGCGGGCGGGGGACTGGGCACGGCGATCAGCCAGGGCCTGGCCGCGCACGGCGCAGATGTGGCGCTGATCGATGTCGAGCCGCAGACGCTCGCGGCCTCGGCAGGCGGCGTCGAGCGCGCGGGACGTCACGCGCTGGTACTGGAGTGCGACGCCTCCGACGAGCGCGCGGCCGAGGAGGCGTTCACCAGCGTCGACGAGACGTTCGGCAGGCTGGACATCCTCGTCAACCTCGTGTTCACGCCGACGGTGGGCAAGCCCGAGGAGCTCCTGCTCGCCGACTGGGAAAAGGTGCTCCGCGTCAACCTCACGAGCTACTTCCTCTGCTGCAGAGAGGCAGGCAGGAAGATGATCGCGCAGGGACGCGGCGGCGCGATCATGAACATGTGCTCGATCGCCGGGACCTCGGCGTGCGGGCGCGGGAACTACCCGTACAGCGTCAGCAAGGGCGGGGTCGCGATGATGACAAAGGAGCTCGCGATCGAGTGGGCCAAGTACGGGATCCGCGTCAACGCGATCCAACCCTGTCAGTTCATGACCCCGGGCCTGCGCCACCGGCTCGACGACCCGGAGCTCGGGCCGCAGATCCGGGAGAAGTTCCTCTCCGGGATCCCGCTCAACCGCCTCGGCGAACCGGCCGAGATGGTCGGGCCGGTGCTCTTCCTCGTCTCGGACGCGGCTGCGATGGTCACCGGCGTCCTGTTGCCCGTCGATGGCGGCAACCTGGCGCTGAACGCCGGCGGCACGAAGGACTGAGGGACACTGATCGACTCGCACGTCCATCTGTATTCACCCGACGAGGACAGGTACCCGCCGCTGTCCGGGCCTCGTCGACCTCCGAGCGGCAGCGGGAATCTCGAACGTCTGCGCGAGGTTCTCCGCGAGACCGGAGTCTCGAAGATCTGCGCGATTCAGACGTCGACCTTCTACGGGTTCGATAACCGCTACGTGTGCGACTTGAGCAAGGCGCATCCAGACTGGATCGCGGGCGTCTGCATGATCGACACGGAGAATCCCGACGGTCCCGCACTCCTGAAGGAGCTCGTTCTCGAGTATGGGGTGCGAGGTCTGAGAAGCCGCCCGCCGGCGGACGGACAATTCGATCGCCCGTCGATGAGACCACTCTGGCGTGCGGCGGCGGAGGTGGACATAGTCGTGAACGTGCTGACGAGCCGCGAGAATGCGGACGGCGTGGACAATCTCCTGCGGGAGTTCCCGACGGTACCGGCCGTGCTCGAGCATTCGCTTTGTCTCAACCTCAGCACCGATCGGGCGGCAACGCTCAGGGCATTGGATCGCCTGGCCAAGCACGAAAATGCGAACGTCGAGCTTTGCGACCTGCCCGCGCTGAGTGACGAGCCTTACCCGTTCGCCGACATGCACGAGCCGTTTCGCGCCATCATCGAGATGTACGGTCCCGAACGGTGCGTGTGGGGGAGCTGTTTCCCGCTCGAGCTGTGGATTCCGGAGATCACGTATGCCGACCACCATCGAGCTTTTCGCGACGAGCTCCTCACAGATGAACGGGAGCGGAAGGCGATTCTGGGCGACACGGCAGCCCGCCTCTGGTTTCGGGGCACGTGAACATGCCGACTGGCCGCGCCGGGAGTGAAACCGTGCGAGCTGCGGCTCCGAGAGTCGGACGTCCAGCGACCGATTCGCTCTTCGACATCGCCGACAAGGTCGCTGTCGTCGCCGGAGCGGGCGGAGGCCTCGGCACGGCGATCTGTGCCGGCCTGGCCGCCCATGGCGCAGACGTCGCACTGCTCGAACAGAACGCAGAGACGTTGCGCGCCTCCGCGGCAGGTGTCGAGGCTACGGGTCGGAGCGCCCTCGCGCTCGAGCTCGACGTGTCGGACGAAGTGGGTGTCGCGGCGGCGTTCGCCAAGATCGACGAGACGTTCGACAAGGTCGACATCCTCGTCAACCTCGCCTACACGCCCCGTTTTGGCGCCCCCCATGAGCTTGCCCTCGCCGACTGGGAGCAGGCCATGCGGATCAACCTCACGAGCTACTTCCTCAGCTCACAGGAGGCTGCCAAGCGGATGATCGCGCGCGGAGCCGGCGGCGCGATCGTGCAGATGTGCTCGATCGCGGGCACGTCAGCGCTCGGCCGCGGCAACTTCCCCTACAGCGTCGGCAAGGGCGGCATCGTGATGATGACCAAGGAGATGGCGATCGAGTGGGCTCGCTTCGGAATTCGCGTCAACGCGATCCAGCCGTGCCAGTTCATGACCCCCGGACTGAAGATTCGGCTCGAGGATCCGGAGCTCGGCGTCTCGATCCGGGAGAAGTTCCTCTCGGGAATCCCTCTGAGGCGGCTCGGCGAGCCCCGTGAGATGGTCGGCCCGGTGCTCTTCCTCGTCTCGGAGGCCTCCTCGATGGTGACCGGCGCCATCCTGCCGGTCGACGGCGGCAACCTCGCGCTGAACGCCGGCGGCACGACGTAGCAGCCACTGCGGCTGAGCATCGATCTGACGCTTCCGAGCGCGGACAGGAGGCAGCAATCTGGGGTCGCGCTCGCTGTGCGCGCCCCCGTCGATCGGCGTACTATCACGCCCCCGGGTCCAACACAGCGGATACGGCTCAGCGCATGCTGCTTATCCCTTACAGGAGGTGGTCGGGTGTGACTCGAATCCTCGGAACGAGGCAGGTCCTCACCATTGTGTTCGGCGTGTTCGCCGTGACTCTTGCGCTGTTTGCCACAGCGGCAAGCGGCAAGGTCGCGAAGCCTGGTTCGCACGCGGCGACCTACACGTTCGTCCTGAGCAACAACTTCCTCGGCAACGACTGGCGACCACAGATGGAGCGGCTCGCCCAGCTGACCGCGAACCTGGCGCCCTTCAAGGGCACGGTATCGCTTCGCGTCGTCAACTCGTCTGCCACGACCCAGGCGCAGATCGCCGACCTGAACAACATCATCGCGACGAAGCCCAGCGCGATCCTGGTTGATGCAGGCTCGCCGACCGCGCTCAACCCGACACTCGCTCACGCCTGCGCGGCCGGGATCAAGGTCATTTCGTTCGACCAGGTCGTGACCGCGCCCTGCGCGTGGAAGGTGACCCAGAACCACGGGCTCGGCCAAAAGGCGATCGGCCAGTGGATGGCGAAGATCCTCGCCGGCAAGGGCGGCGTCTTCGTCGATCGCGGGCTCGCGGGAGCTCCCGCGTCGGCGACGATCGAGAACGGCTTCCTCAGCGGCCTGAAGCAGTACGGACCGAGCATCAAGGTCCTCGGTTACTACAACGGGGCCTACGCAATCGGTCCGGAGGAGTCAGGTGTCAGCTCGCTGCTCGCCGGCAACTCGAGTGTCGCCGGAGTCTCGACCCAGGGCTACTGCACGCCGATCTTCAAGGCGTTCAAGGCGGCCGGGAAATCGATCGTGCCGACGACCTGCTACGGCTACAACGGCGAGATGGTCGGCTGCGTCCAGCAGAAGGCGTCGTGTGCCATCCTGAGCGGCTCGCCGGTCGTGGTCCAGATCGCGATGAAGCTCGCGCTCGACGCGGTCGAGGGCAAGCCGACACCGTCGAAGTCCGCGACCGTGCCGGTCCCGATGACGCTGTTCCTGACCGGCCCCAAGGTGACGCTTACGAATCCCGGCGTCACGGTCGAGAACGTGACGCTGAACAAGAATGCGTTCCCGTCGCTCCCGCCGGGGCTCGCGCTTCCGTTCAGCCTCTCGCAGTACTCGATCACGCCTCAGGAGGCTGCAGCCAAGGGGTAGACGCTGCAGGCAGTCACTCACGCGAGTGGGCGAAACGGAACAGTTGACCGAAGCAGAACAGTCGACGAGCGCCAGATCCCCGGACCTGGCGCTCGTCAACATTCACAAGTCATTCGGTGGAGTGCGCGCGCTCGTAGGTGCAACTGTCGAGTGCTATCGGGGAGAGGTGCACGGGTGCATCGGCGAGAACGGTGCGGGCAAGAGCACGCTGATCAAGATCCTCTCGGGTGCCCTTCATGCCGATGCGGGCGAGATCACGCTCGGCGGGCGCCTGCTGCATGTGAGATCTCCACACGACGCCCGAAAGGCCGGGATCCGGACCGTCTTCCAGGAACTCAGCCTGATCCCGCACCTCTCGGTCGCCCAGAACCTCTTCTACGGCGCCGAGCCGGACGTTCGCCTGGGACGGATCAGCGTCCGTTCGCTCCGCGCCGCCGCGAGGAAGGTGCTGGCCGAGTACGGCTTTCCGGGGATCTCGCCCGATCTCGTCGTCTCCAGGCTTCAACTCGCAGACCGGCAGATACTCGAGATCATCAAGGCACTGATCTCGAAACCGGAGGTGCTGGTGCTCGACGAGGCCACCTCGGCGCTCCTTCCTAAGCAGGTCGAATGGCTCTTCAAGACCGTGCGGGAGTTCGCGAGCGAGGGTGGAATCGCCTTCTTCATCTCGCATCGCCTGGCCGAGGTCGAGGCTCTGTGCGATCGGGTCACCGTGCTTCGCAACGGGGAGGACGTCGGGCACGGTCTGATGACGGAAATGCCCGAGGACCGGCTCGTCGAGCTCATGCTCGGGCGTCGGATCGAGCGCCTCTACCCCCACTCGGAACCGGCGGGGCGCGTCCGCGACGAGGTCGTTGTCGCACTCGAGCACTTCGGGGCGCCGCCGCGGCTGCACGACGTCAGCATGGAGGTCCGACGCGGCCAGATCGTCGGCATCGGGGGACTTGCCGGGCAGGGCCAGAGCGAGCTCCTCCTAGCGCTTTACGGCGCACGCAGATCGTACGGACAGATGACGCTGAACGGGCGGCAGGTGCATCTGAGGAGCCCGAGCCAGGCGCTCGCGTCGGGAATCGCGCTCGTGCCGGAGGACCGGGCGAGCGAAGGGTTGTGCCTGTCGTTGAGCGTGAGGGAGAACCTGGCGCTCGGGAATCTCCACACGATCTCGCGCGGGCCACTGATCAGTCCTCGGCGTGAGCAGCGACTCGTGCGCTCGAGCGTCAACTCGCTCCACATCCGGCTCCGCAGCCCACGGCAGGAGGCCAGCTCGCTGTCCGGCGGCAACCAGCAGAAGGTGTTGCTGGGTCGGGTGCTCGCAAGCGACCCCTCGCTGCTGCTCCTCTACGACGCGACGCGAGGGGTCGACATCGGCACGAAAACCGACATCTACCAGCTCATGCACGACCAGTGCGAACAAGGGGTAGCGATCCTGTTCTACTCGACCGACGCGTCCGAGCTCGCCAACATGGCCGACGAGGTGCTCGTGCTTCACGACGGCACAATCCGAGCGCGGCTCTCGGGCGCGGAGCTCACCGAGGAGCAGATCGTCGCCGCGGCGGTGGGGGGCGGGAAGCAGGCGACGCGGGCGTGAACGCCGTTTCCAGCACAGGAGCGAACCTCGAGGCCTCGGGCATGCAGCGGCTCCGCCCGATTCTGCGCCACCTCGACCTGGTCGCAGTGATGCCCTACGTGTACCTCATCGCGCTTGCGCTCGCCCTCTACCTCAAGTTTCCTGCGCTGCTCACCGGGCCGGGGCGGCTCAATACTCGCGCGACGGCTGTCTTCCCGCTCGCGCTGATCGCGTTCAGTCAGACGCTCGCGATCGCCACCCGCGGAATCGATCTCTCGGTGGGTGGCTTGGTCAGCGCGACGACCGCACTCATCGCCACGCACAGTGGCGCGAAGGGCTTCTCGCTCGTGCTGCTCGTCGTCGCCCTGCTCGCGCTCGGCCTTCTTGCCGGCTCGATCACCGGACTCATCGTCGCTTTCACCCGCCTGCAGCCGTTCATCATCACGCTCGCCATGTGGTCGATCTGGGACGGCATCGCCTTCGTCGTCCTTCCCGTCGAGGGCGGTACCGCGCCGCCGGGATTGCTGCGCCTTCTGCTCGGCAATGTCGCCGGGATCCCCAAGTCCGTCTACGGCGTCGTCTTCCTCTACGTGGCCTGGCTCTGGCTACGGCATACGCGCTTCGTGATCGACGTCAAGGCGATCGGAAGCGACGAGGCTCGGGCGAGACTCGTCGGGGTACCGGTCGCCTGGCGCAAGATCCAGGTGTACGTGCTCTCCGCCGTGTTCGCGGTGCTTGCCGGCATCTACGTCTCTGCGGTGACGGACTCCGGAGCGCCGAACGCTGGCGATCAGTTCATCCTCAACTCCGTTGCGTGCGTGGTCATCGGCGGCGCAAGCATCTACGGCGGCACGGGCTCCGTCGCCAGCTCGATCATCGGAGCGTTCGTGCTCCTGCTGATTCCCGACCTCGTCTTCGCGTTCAACCTCTCGTCGTTCTGGAGTGTCTTCTTCGAGGGCTTCCTGCTGCTCGTGGCGGTCACGATCAGCTCGGTGGTGATCACTTTCCGCCAAAGCGGGGCGGGCTGAGCAGATGACGCCCGACGGAAACACGACCACGCGGGGCACGACGCTCGAGATCGGCGACCTGTTGCGGCGGAACGCGCCGATCTTCCTCAGCTACCTCGTCGTCCTCATGCTGTTCGTCGCCGGAGTGGCGAAGTCGACCGGATTCGGAAGCACGGACAACATCAGGTTTCTCGCCGAACAGGCCACGTTCATCGGCGTGATCGGGCTGGGTCAGACGCTGTGCATCCTCACCGGCGGAGTCGACCTCTCCGTGCCCTGGACGTTCACGGGCGCGGCGATCCTCACCTCGATCCTGGCCAACCAGCACGCCTCGAAGCTTCCGCAGGTGCTCCTGCTCGTGCTCGGCCTCGCGATCCTCATCGGTCTGATCAACGGGATCGGCGTCGCCTACGCCGGCGTGCCGCCGATCATCATGACCCTGGGTATGAGCGGATGCGTCGAGGGCCTGATGCTCGTCTACACCGGCGGCGGCATCTCGTCCTATCCGCCGGCTGCGCTCGGAAACTGGGTTCTGGACACGACCGTCGGACTCCCGAACCTCCTCTGGGTCTGGGTGTTCGTGTTCGTGGTCGGGATCGGGATCCTCAACTTCACGACGCTCGGCCGCTCGCTCTACGCAATCGGCACGAACCGGGCTGCGGCTCGGTTGGCCGGGATCAACGTGAGGCGCATGCTCCTCGTTCCCTACGTCATCTCGGCTGTCGGCGGAGCCGCCGGCGGGGTGCTGCTGATGGGGTACACGGGTCAGGCCTACCTGACGATGGGCGATCCCTACCTCTTTGCATCGGCCGCTGCGGTCGCCGTCGGCGGAGCCTCGATCCTCGGCGGCAACGGTCACTACATCGGCACCGTTGCAGGAGCGTTCGTGCTCACGCTCTTGAACGCGCTGCTGATCCTCTTCAACCTCGGCACCGGCTACCTCGACATTGCCTACGGAGCCGTGCTCGTGTCGGCTGCGTACATCGCCACTCAGCGCTTCTCGGCGCGCTGAAGGTCGTGTCGGAGTCTCCGCTGAGCTTGCGTTCGCGCGCCTGGTTCGACAATCCGGCGAGCGTCCAAATGACGTCGCTCTATCTGGAGCGCATGATGAACTACGGCCTCTCGCTCGACGAGCTGCAATCGGGAAGGCCGATCATCGGGATCGCGCAGTCCGGTTCGGACATCACGCCGTGTAACCGCCATCATCTCGCACTTGCCGTGCGTGTCCGGGACGGGATTCGCGAGGCCGGCGGAGTGGCGCTCGAGTTTCCGGTGCATCCGATTCAGGAGACGTGCAAGCGGCCGACGGCGGCGCTCGACCGGAACCTGCAGTACTTGTCCCTCGTCGAGGTGCTCTACGGCTACCCGATCGACGGAGTGGTCCTGACGACCGGCTGTGACAAGACGACGCCGGCGCAAATCATGGCAGCGGCGACAGTCGACATCCCCGCCATCGTGCTCTCGGGCGGGCCGATGCTGAACGGCTGGCTGAACGGGGAACGCACCGGCTCCGGCACGATCCTGTGGCGGGCGCGCGAGCTGCTGGCGCGCGGGGAGATCGACTCACGCGGATTCGCCGAGCTGATCGCCTCGTCGGCGCCTTCCGCCGGGCACTGCAACACAATGGGCACGGCGTCGACGATGAACTCGCTCGCCGAGGCGCTCGGCATGAGCCTGCCGGGCTGCGCGGCGATCCCTGCGCCGCACCGCGACCGCCAGGAGATCGCCTACCTGACCGGCAAGCGGATCGTCGAGATGGTGCGTGACGACTTGAAGCCGTCGGACGTGCTCACACGCGCTGCGTTCGAGAACGCGATCGTCGTCAACTCCGCGATCGGCGGCTCGACCAACGCGCCGATCCACCTCAACGCGATCGCACGCCACGTCGGCGTCGCGCTTGACAACGACGACTGGGAGCGGATCGGCTACGACGTGCCCTTGCTCGTCAACATGCAGCCCCACGGCGCGTACCTGGGCGAGGAGTACCACCGCGCCGGAGGCGTGCCGGCGGTCGTCGCGGAGCTGATCGCGCTCGGCAAGATCGACAAGAGCGCGATCACCGTCAACGGTCGCTCGCTGCACGACAACAACGTCGGCAGGTTCTCGAGCGACCGTGACGTGATCCGTGCGCACGACGCGCCGCTGCGGCGGCAGGCCGGTTTTCTCAACCTCAAGGGCAATCTCTTCGCGAGCGCGCTCATGAAGACGTCGGGCCTCTCGGACGACTTCCGCCTGCGCTATCTCGAGCATCCGGATGACCCGAACGCGTTCGAGGGCCGCGCGGTCGTCTTCGACGGCCCGGAGGACTACCACGCGCGGATCGACGACCCGGCGCTCGCGCTCGACGCCGACAGCGTGCTCGTCATGCGCGGCGTCGGCCCGATCGGCTACCCGGGATCGGCCGAGGTCGTCAACATGCGGCCGCCCGACTACCTGCTACGGCGGGGCATCCGGGAGCTGCCGTGCATCGGAGACGGCCGGCAGTCCGGCACCTCGGGCAGCCCGTCGATCCTGAACGCCTCACCCGAAGCGGCAACCGGCGGCGGCCTCGCGCTGCTCCGGAGCGGCGACAGGGTCCGCATCGACCTCGACAAGCGCACCGCCGACGTGCTCGTCCCCGAGGCAGAGCTCGAGCGGCGTGCTCGCGAGCTCGCCGACGCCGGCGGCTACCGCTATCCCGAAAGCCAGACCCCGTGGCAGGAGATCCAGCGCGGACTCGTCGACGAGCTGGCGCAGGGCATGGTGCTCAAGCCGGCCGTGGGCTACCAGCGAATCGCGCAGAGCAAAGGCCTACCTCGCGACAACCACTGAGGCTCACGAAGTGGGCCTTCCCGGTGCGACGCTTCGGGTCGCGCCGGAGGCGAAGCGCCGCAGGCTCCGGACGGCCTCCGGGGTCTCCAGGCAGCGGGCGAACTCGTCGAGCTGCAAGCGGTCGAGGGCAGCGGCCGAGCCGGAGCGACTGCGGAAGTAACGCTTCGCAGACGCGGCGGAGGCCTGCGGAAGGCTTGTCAGGTAACGCGCGGCCTCCGCGACACGGGTTTCGAGCTCGCCGGCGGCCGCTACCTCGTCGACGATCCCGGCGGCGAGCGCATCCGCGGCGCGCCAGCGCTTCCCGAGCAGGACGAGGCGGCGCGCACGAGCGATGCCGACCTCGGCGATCAGCTCCTCGAGTCCACCCGGCGGCAGCCACCCGAGCGAGACCTCGGGAAGCGCGAAAAACGTGCGAGCTTCACAGACGCGGACATCGGTGAAGAGGAGCAGCATCAGGCCGCCGCCGACCGCCGCGCCGCGAACGGAGGCGACGATCGGCGCGTCGACCGAGGCGAATGCATCGCGCAGCAGCGGCCAACGCGACTCGTGCGCGACCGCGTCGGGAGCTGAGAGACTCGCGAGGGCGGCGACGTCGCTACCGGCGCAGAAGACAGTCCCGGCAGCGTCGAGGACGACCACGCGGCAGTTGCGGTCGGCTGCGGCCGCCGCGGCGGCCTCGAGCAGGCGGTCGACGAGCTCGGCCGAGAGCGCGTTTCGCGCCTCGGGCCGGTTCAGCGTCCAGCGGCGCGTCTCGCCCTCGACCGCGGTGAGAAGCGAGCTCACCGCGCCTTCCGGGCGACAAGCCGGTCGAAACGGCCGGCGTCGACGACGACGCGCCCGTGGCGGCCGCGGGCGATCGTCTCCTGCTCGTCACGCGCTTCGACCGCGAAGCTCACCTTCGAGCCGTCCAGCTCCACGACTTCGACCTGGACCGCGACCTCGGCCCCGAGCGGGGTCGGCGCGAGGTGGTCGAGCTGGATCGAGGAGCCGACGCTGCGCTCGCCCTGCTCGAGAAACGGCTCGAGCGCGACCATCGCGGCCCGCTCGATCAAGCCGACGAGGGCCGGCGTCGCGAGCGTCTGGAGGCCGCGATTCCCGAACGCTTCCGCCGAGAGCTCGCTGGTCACGCGCTCCCGGAGCTCGTTGCGAACCCCGACGATGTCCTGGTCCACGTCGCTCTCCTCTTTTCTAGTGGGGTGTCGAGACGGTTGCACCCGAACGGATCAGGCGCTCACGCAGAGCCCCGACGTCCACCAGCTCGGGGCTCTGGCCGGCAGCCGCTGCCAGCGCTGCAGCCGCTCCGGCCGCCTGGCCGGTGGCGACGCAGGCGGGGATCTCCTTGGTCGCCTGGTGCACTCGGTGATCAGCCGAGATACAGCGGCCGGCGACGAGGACTCCTCCGACGCCACGCGGCAGCAGACAGCGATACGGGATCTCGTAGACGTCTCCGTTCCGGACCCAGTCTCCCGTCACCGCGATCGAATCCTCGAACGCTCGGCCGCAATCGCCACGGCCGAGCTGGTAGCGGCCGAGCAGGCGCCGAGACTCGTAGATGCCGAGCTGGGTCGCGATGTCGGAGAGGTAGGCGTCGGCAAGGCCGGGTAGCTCGTTCCGGATCCGGTCGACGACCGCCATCACCTGGCGCCGGCATTCGACCTCGGCCCAGCTGAGGTCGTCAGGCGAGGTGGGGTCGATCTTCCGGTCGAGCACGTCGGCAACTCCCCAGGGCATCAGCGTCCGCCCTTCACCGAGCGTCTTGAAGAACCGCCCGCCGAGGCTCTTGAAGAAGCGGCCGTCGCCGGCGACGATCGCGTCGTCCACGCCCGCGACGTTGCCCATCCGGAACCAGAGCCACGGGTGGACGTGCTCGAGGTCGAACTCGGCGCCCGCGCCGGCGAAGACGTCACCGTCGCCCGTCGCGTCGACGACCACCGGAGCGAGGAAGGCCTCGGTTCCCGCCTTGCTCTCGGTGACGAGACCCGCGACGGCGTGCTCACGCACGATCGGCCGCGCGACCCAGGTGTGGAAGCGGAGGGTGACCCCTGCCTTGAGCAGCAGCTCGTTTGCGACGAAGCGGAGCTCCTCGGGGTCGTAGGCGACCGAGTAGCGCACCGCGTGGGGCGCGCGGCCCCAGATCAGTCCCCAGGAGCGGTACCTCTCGACCAGATCGCCGTCGTCTGAGCCCCACTCGGAGCGGGCGGGGAAGCGGGCTGCGTCGCGCGCGGCCATCCGCTCGACCAGCTCCTCGCAGATCCCGTGGACGACCTGCCGGCCCCGGCCGTCGTCGAGGCTCAGCAGCAGGATGATCAGTCCTCCGGTTGCCATTCCACCGACCGCCCCGTAGCGCTCGAGCAGCAGCACGCGTGCGCCGTCGCGCGCCGCCTGCAGCGCGGCCGCGATGCCGGCCGAACCGGCCCCGGCGACGATCACGTCGTAGCTCCCTCGGACCGGGACTCGCCGCGCCGGCTCGAGCACGCTCTCGTTCGAGGCGTCGACGTGGGGACTCATGCGTCCGGAGTTGGGAGGAGGTGCTTCTGGATCTTGCCGACAGACGTCCGGGGCAGCTCGGAGCGGATCGTGATCATGTCGGGTCGTTTGTGCGGCGCGAGCAGACCGCGGCAGTGTCGGCGGAGCTCGGCGAGCGACGGAGCGGGCGAGCCGAGCACGACGAACGCGCCTACGCGTTCGTCGGCGAGCGCGTCCGGAATGCCGACGACCGCGGCATCGACCACGCCCGGATGCGCAAGGAGCACCTCCTCGACCTCGAGCGCCGAGAAGCTCTGGCCGGCCCGGCGGATCAGATCCCGTCCGCGCCCGAGGAAGTAGAAGAATCCGTGCTCGTCGCGCCGCGCCATGTCACCGCTGTGGAGCCAACCGTCGCGGATGGTCGCATCGGTGGCGGCCGGGTCGTCGAAGTAGCCGAGCATGACGTTCTCCCCGGGGTTCGCCGCCACGACGAGCTCGCCCGGTTCGTCGGCTCCTGCCCGGCTGCCGTCGGCCCGCGCGACGGCGACCTCGTAGAACCCGCTCATCTCGACGCCCATCGCAGCGAGGTTCCGATCACCGTCGAGCGGGCTCATGAGGGGCAGTCCCGTCGTCTCGGTCATCCCCCAGAGCTGCTGGAGCGGTATCCCGAAGCGAACCGCCCATTCGTCGTACTCGGCGAGGGTCAGGCTTTGGGCGAAGGTGACATGCCGGAGCCCGCACTCGCGGGCCGCCGATTCGTCGCCACGCCGGAGCAGGAGCCGGAGCGTCGCTGCGAACTGCGCCGACGTCGACGTACCGAAGGCCGCGGCGGAGCTGAAGAAGCTTCCCGGGCTGAAGCGCCGTGCGACGACGACCGAACCTCCGAGGACGAGCGTCGGGAGGAACTGGTGGATCTGCGCGGCGGCGTGGTAGAGCGGGAGCGTGATGAGCGCGCGGTCCTCCGTGCAATAGCCGGCACCGGCCGCAAGCGAGCGCGCGCCGTGCAGCAGAGCCGCGTTGGTGAGCATCACGGCTTTCGGTGCGTTCGTCGTTCCCGACGTGAAGAGCAGCTCGACGACCGCGCGCGGATCTGTCTGCGCAGCCTCCGCGTCGGCGTGAGCGGCGGCAAGCGAAGGCGCGCCGAGCGGGTCGGTCGCAGCGACGACGGGAGTCGCCGCAGCTTCCGCGACCGCGCGCACGGTGGCCGCGCCGGCGTCGGCGAGCGCGAGCGCTGGCTTGCAGAGCGCGAAGACGTGTTGGAGCTCGCGCGCGGTCAGGCTCGGATCGACGGGCACCGCGATGACTCCCGTCTTCGAGGCCGCGAGGAGGACGCGCAGGATCTCGGGATGGTTCTCGAGGGAGAGAAGGACGCGGTCGCCCGGCTCGAGCCCGCGCTCGAGCAGGCCCCCGGCCGTACGGTCGACGTCCTCGGCGAGCTCGGCGTACGACCAGGCTCTCGCTGCGCCGCCGGCGTCGAACACGAGCGCCGGCCGGGCCGGATCGGCACGGGCCGTGTCTGCGAGAGCGTCGTAGAGGGTGGCAGTCGCGACGACCGCCGCAGCTTCCTCGCGACGCCGATCCATCCGGCCTAGGAGCGTCGCTCGCCGGCCGGCAGTGGCCGCTGACTCGTCGCGCGAACGCGACGGCCGTAGCCCATCACCCCTCGCTCGACGGCCAGCGCTCAATCGAGCGGGTGACCGCGTCGACGATGGTGCCGACCTGTGGGAGCAGTGCCTCCATCAGCCCCGGGGCGTGAGGGATCGGGGAGTGGGCGGCCGTCAGCCTTCGCACCGGGGCGTCCAGGTACTCGAAGAGATCTTCCTGGATCGAGGCGGCGACCTCGGACGCGACGCTCGCGTACGGCGGCTCCTCTGTGACAACCAGCGCGCGGCCCGTCTTGCGGACGGACGTCGCGATCGTTTCCAGATCGAGCGGGAAGATCGTCCGCAGGTCGATGACCTCCGCCTCGATGCCGTCGGAGGCGAGCGCCTCCGCGGCCTTCAGCGCTTTCTGGACGACGATGCCCGACGTGATCACCGTCACGTTTCGTCCGCGGCGTGCGACGGCTGCCTGCCCGATCGGAACCAGGTCGTCGGGCCCGCCGACTTCCCCGCGTGCGCCGGTAAGACGCTTGTGCATGAAGAACACGACCGGGTCCTGACCGCGCAACGCCGACTTGAGAATGCCCTTCGTGTCGGCAGAGTTCGACGGCATGACGACGATGAGGCCCGGCGTGTGCATGAACCAGGCCTCCAGGCTGTTGTTGTGCTGCGAGGCATAGAGCGCGATCCCCGACGACGCGCGAATCACGAGCGGGAGAGGCTTACCCCAGAGGTAGCGCGACTTGGCGGCCTGGTTGGCGATCTCGTCCATTGCACCGAAGGCGAAGTCCATGAAGTTGAGGTCGACCACCGGCCGCATCCCGTTCATCGCCGCGCCAACCCCGGCCGCGACCATTGCCGCCTCGGAGATCGGCGCATCGATGACGCGCTCGGGGCCGAACTCCGGCCCCAGTCCCTTGACCTGCGCGAAGTGTCCGCCCCGGAGGAAGAGGTCCGTTCCGAGCACGAAGATCGTCTCGTCGCGGCTCATCTCCTCTCGCATCCCCTGCTGGAAGGCCTGACCGACCGTGACGAGTTCGCTCACAACGACGACGGCCCCTTCCGGTCGAACGGGAGCGCGGTGACGCCGTTGGCGGCGGTCGTCGGGTCCGGGGGCGGCGACTCGTCGGCGAAGCGGATCGCGTCCTCGACAACCTCGCGTGCATTCTCCGCGAGCTCGTCGAAGCGCGTACTGTCGAGCCGGCCCGCCTTCGCGAGCGCGCGACGAAGGCGCTCGATCGGATCCCTGGTCAGTCGCCAGCGTTCGACCTCCTCGTCGGTGCGGTAGTTCGCGATTTCGCCGGTGTTGTGTCCGTGGTAGCGGTACGTGACCGCTTCGATGAAACTCGGCCCCTCGCCGCGCGCGGCACGCTCGCGCGCCTCCCTCGTCGCGCGGTAGACGGCGCAGACGTCCTGGCCGTCGACCTGGACCGAGGGAAGGCCGAAACCGGTAGCGCGCTTCGCGATCGAGCCGTCGAGCGCGGCCGAACGGCCGATGAAGGTCTCCACCGCGTACTGGTTGTTCTCGCAGAACGCGATCAACGGCAGCTGTTGAACGGCGGCGAAGTTGATCGCCTCCCAGCTGCGACCCGTGTTCGCGCCCCCCTCGCCGAAGAAGCCGACGCACACCTCGCCGCTCTTGCGCAACTTCGCTGCGAGCGCCGCGCCCATCGCGATCCCGAGCGGTGCCCCGACGATCCCATTCGAACCGAAGTAGCCGAGCGCGAAGTCGTTGAGATGCATCGTCCCGCCACGGCCCCCTGCACAGCCCGTCGCGCGGCCCCAGAGCTCCGCCATCACGACCCGCGGCGTCAGGCCCTTGGCCAGTGCGTGGTGATGGGGCCGATGCGGGCTCGCGACGAGGTCGCCGGGGTCCAGCGCCCGGATCGCCCCGACAGCGACGGCCTCCTGCCCGGATGCCTGATGCACGCTGCCCGGGATCTGGTTGCCGCTCATCGTCAGCGGCTCGAGCGACTCCTCGAACTCGCGGATGACGAGCATCGCCTCGAGCCACTCCTCGAGCTCGTCGACGGGAACTCCCCGGAGCTCGATCTCCTCGAGCCCGGCAGCCTCGGTCGCAGTCGGGGTGTCACTCATGGCCGTCGTTCTCCGGGCGATCCCGCCCCATCTGCTCGGCGGCGTCGGTGAACGCGACGAGGAGAGCCGCGGCCTCAGCCCCGTCGATCGTTCTGTGATCGACGTTGAGCGTCGCGTGGAACGTGCTTTTGACGCTCAGCGTCGGATTCCCGGAGGCCACCACGCGCGGGATCGCCCGCCCGACCGTCAGCAGGCTCGTCTGGCCGAGCGCGATGATCCCGGTGAACTGGTCGACCCCGAGCGCACCGAGATTCGACAGCGTCGAAGTCGGCCTCGCCGCGAGATCCTCGGCGTTCAGCTGCCCGGCACGGGCGCGCTCGACCGCAGCCAGGCGAGAGGCCGCGACCGAGCCTTCGTTGCGCGACAGCACGCCGCGGACGACCGGGATCAGCACGCCATGCGCTGTCGCGACCGCGAGACCGACGTCGTCGCTTTCGACGCCGCGCTCGCGCAAGCCGAGCGCGAGCGCGCGCAGAAGCAGGTCGGTGAAGGTGGGAGTAGGAGCGACACCGGACGCGCGCAGCCTCTCGAGCTCGCCGAGCATCGACTCGGCGTCGATCTCACGCGTGACCGCGAAGTGGGGAATGTCTCGCCACGACTGCGTCACTTTCGCGGCGATCAGGTCGCGGAAACGGCCCGCCGCGGGAGGAGCATCGTCGCGTGCCCGAGCAAGCCGGCGTGCGCGAGGACTCGTGGTGTGTGGCAGCCGCGTCTCGCTGCCGTCGGGCGAGGGGGAGGAGACGGTGGGGGAAGGCGAGCGGGCGGCCACCGGTTCCGAGTCGCTCAGCAAGACGGCTGCTGGAGCGCCGGGGTCCGCCTCCTGACCGTCCACCTCGACGATCACGGTCCCGACGGCGACGATGGCACCCTCATCGACGAGGTGCGGGCCGAGGCGTCCGGCGGTGGGACTCTCGAGCTCCATCGTCGCCTTGTCCGTCTCGATCAGCGCCACGGGTTCTGCACTGGCGACCTCGTCGCCCGGCTCCTTGAGCCACTTGAGCAGGAGCGCCTCGGTCATCGCGATCCCAACAGAGGGAATCGCGACCTTAGCCATCGCCGCCTGTGCGGGTCACTGATGTGCCATCTCCTTCCGACGGGAGGCGTTTGCAGGCCCGTCGCGGGGAGACGCTATCAGCCGCCGATCGGCGCATCCGCGAAGCTCTGGGCCCCGCAATGCGGCTGGTGCAGATCTATCATGGCGCGCCGTGCGTAGCGAGGGTTCAGCGCCGGAAGAGGTGCTTCGCATCGCGTCCGAGCTTCGCCGACAGGGCATCGATTTCGTCCTGCTCTCGACCCCGGGGAACGTCACCTACGCGGCCGGATTCGAGGCACCCATCCAGCTCGGCCCGATCTCCGATGTCGTCTCGGGGCTCCCGCTCGCCCTCGCACTCGTCTCGGCCGACGGCGCCGGGCAGGTCGTCTCTGCCGATGCGTACGTCAAGGCTGCCGCGCAGAGCTGGTTCGCCGAGCTGACGCCGTACGACTCGCTCGGCCATTTCGAGGAGCTCGACCCGCCCGGATCCCTCAGGAGCGCGCTGCGGTCGATGCTGCAGGCCGCAGGGCTCGGAAACGGAAGCTGCGTTCTCGGCGTTGAGGCTTCACTCCCCCGCCTCGTGCAGGAGCTTCTCGCCGTCGAGTTCCCGCAGGTCGAGCTCCGCGACGCCGGACCTGCGCTCGAGCAGGCTCGCATGATCAAGACGGAACGTGAGGTCGGGCTCCTGCGACGCGCTGCGCAAGTCGCGTCGGCCGGCCAGAGGCGGCTCTGCGAGCTTGCAGCCGGCGGCGCAACCAGTGGAGCCGACATCGACCTCTGGATCGAGCTGCTGCACACGATGGAGAGCGAGGCCTCACGTCAGCTGATCGTCACGGGTGAACTCGTCACCGGGTCGCGTACGGCGCACATCGCCCCGGGCGGACCGGTGGGCCGCGAGCTCCAGCACGGCGACACCGTGCTGTTCGACGTCAGTCCGCGCGTCGAGGGCTACTGGGCCGATTGCACGAACACGCTCGTGTTCGCTGCCGAGCCGACCGCCGAACAGCGCAAGTACTTCGACGCCGCGCGGGAGAGCTGTGAGGCGGCAATGGCGACGCTCGTCCCGGGCGCCAGGTGTTCCGACGCCGCCGAGGCCGTACGCCAGACGATGGAGCGACACGGACTCCGGGTTGCCCACTACAGCGGCCACGAGATCGGGGCGAGCGTCAACGAGCGGCCGCGACTGGCGCCCTACGACCGCTCGATCGTCGAGCCCGGAATGGTCTTCTGCGTCGAGCCCGGAGCCTACGCGGGTGACGAGGGTGCGACCGGCGCGCGCGCCGAGAAGACGGTGCTGGTCACCGACGACGGACCGGAGATCCTGTCACAGTTCGAGTGGGGCTTCTGAACGGGTGGGAGCGCGACCGCACCGCGAGCTCACTCAAGCTGCGTCAGCCGGTACGAGCGCACGCAACGCCTCGCGCGCCCGCCGCGCGAACGCGAGCGGGTCGGCCTGGGCAGCCGGAAAGATCTCGAGCGAGAGCGCTCCTTCGAAGCCCGTCCGGGCGAGTGCGGCGACGAAGCTCGCGAGCGGCAGCTCGCCCTCGCCTGGCAGCCCTCGGGGCGAGCCGGTGACGACGCCGTCGGCCACGTGGGCGAGGGCGATTCGCTCGCGCGGGACATCGGCGACGCGATCGAGGCTGTCGCCGGCGGTCGCGACGTTGTAGCTATCGAGCACGAGCCCGACCGAAGGCCCGGCCGCCTCGACGACCGCGAGCCCCTCGGCGAGCGTACGGATCCCGCCCCGCGCTCCGACGCGGGTCGAGGAGAGCCCGACCGGTTCGAGCGCGACGCGGACCCCCTTCGGCTCGGCGAGCCCGGCGAGCATCGCTAGCCGCTCGGAGGCCGCTTCGAGCACGAGCTCGAACGGAGGCATTCCTTCGTATCGGATGGGTGCGGCGCAAACGATGACCGGCGCGCCGGTTTCCAGCGCGACCTCGAGGAGCAGGTCGAACGCCGGGCGCCAGTCCGGATCGTCGGGGAGCGCCCAGTCCCGCAGCACATTGACCGATTCGACGCGCACGCTCGAGGCGCGCGCAGACTCGATCATCGACTTCGGATCCTCGGGGCCACGTTGGCCGCCGACCACGCCGAGCTCGCAGCTCTCCCACCCGGCCCGCGCTGCGATCTCCAGGAATGCGCCCGTCGAGAGCTCTCGGAGGCAGTACTGACTCAGCGTCAGCCGCATACGCGAAGCACTAGCATCACCGCGATTCGGCTCGTCGCAACTCTCCGGCTCGGCCCGTCTTGACCGCGAAAATCACACGAATCGAAACCGTCCATCTCGGCCCCGACAGCGTCATGCCGGCGCTGCTCGTCGTCCGAGTGCACACCGCCGAGGGGCTCGTCGGCGAGGGCGAAACCTACTACACGCCGGAGGCGGCCCGCAGCTTCATCCACGAACTCGCAGCACCGCTCCTGCTCGGTGGCGACGCCTTAGCCGTCGAGCGCCACTGGCGGAGCTTGTACGAGATCTGCGCGCGGTTCGGCGCGAAGGGCAACGAGATGCGCGCGCTATCGGCGATCGACATCGCGCTCTGGGACATCCTCGGGCACGCCGCCGGGCTGCCGGTCTACCAGCTGCTCGGCGGTGCCTGCCGTGACCGGATTGCGACGTACAACACCTGCGCGGGGCCGATGTACGGTCGCACTGTCCGCGCCGGGTACGGCAGCGCCGCCCCTGCCGGCGTCCTCGACGACCTCCAGGCGTTCCGCACCGACGCGGGCGCGCTGGCGCGCGATCTGCTCTCAGAGGGCATCACCGGGATGAAGATCTGGCCGTTCGACGAGGTCGCCCAGCAGAAGGGCGGCGCCCGGATCAGTTACCGCGACCTCGAGGCGGGGCTCGAGCCCGTGCGGAAGATCCGCGACGCGGTCGGGCGCGAGATGGAGATCATGATCGAGGGGCACGGCTTCTGGTCGCTGCCGGCCGCGATGCAGCTCGCCCGCGCGCTCGTCGAGTACGAACCTGCCTGGATCGAGGACTTGATCCGCGCCGACGACCCGACAGCGCTCGCCGCGCTCTGCAGCGAAACGTCGATTCCGGTGCTCGCAAGCGAGTACCTGATGACGCGCTGGGAGTACAGGCGCGTGCTCGACGTCCGCGGCGCCGACATCCTCATGATCGACCCTGCCTGGTGCGGCGGGATCACCGAGGCCCGCAAGATCGCAACGATGGCCGATGCCTACGGCGTCCCG
>Ga0209579_10001184_pt1 | contig 22139 bp, 23 predicted proteins | sample Coa_R1_2_FD_187152 | JGI IMG/M metagenome (GOLD analysis project Ga0209579, IMG submission 187152) | Surface soil microbial communities from Centralia Pennsylvania, which are recovering from an underground coalmine fire - Coalmine... | ecosystem: Environmental > Terrestrial > Soil >... | reverse complement strand
TTTTAGGGATTATTTTGCGCCGATTTTCGATTGATTTTTTGGGGGTAGTATACGATATGTTGATACAACCCCCAAAAAATCAATCGAAAATCGGCGCAAAATAATCCCTAAAATTGACGAACCCTTAATTTCGAAAGAGGTCTATTATTTGCTTTTTATATTAATTTTAATTTTACCTCCAATCAAAAGATTCGATTTTGAAAATGGAACTCCATCTTTACAACTTCATAAACCACTTACCCTTAAATGGTTATTATTAATTGGATAAAATTTAAAGTCCCACTTTAAAAATTTACCAAAATTCAGTAGAATAAAGTTATGAGATATAAGCCTAGAGCCATCGAATCCGAGTTAAAAAAAGCACTGCGTACCTTTCCTGCGATCTTGGTCACAGGAAGCCGACAAGCAGGGAAAACGACTTTGCTCCGTAATCTTCTTCCCGATTATACCTATATCTCCTTTGATCTTTACTCTGATCTCGAAGGAGTTAAAGAAGACCCGCGTCTTTTCTTAGGACAGCATCCCCCGCCGATTATCCTCGATGAAATCCAATATGCTCCAGAAATCTTGCGCTTTATCAAAGGACAAATCGATGAACAAAGACATCAATATGGACAGTTTGCCTTGACCGGTTCTCAAGTCTTTCCTCTGATGAAAGGCGCTTCAGAGTCTTTAGCTGGAAGAGTGGCTATTTTCGAGCTCTACCCATTTAGCTGGGCAGAGCTGGAAATTATTCCCACTATTCGAGGTACTTTGGAAGGCATGGTTCGAGGATTCTATCCCGAATTCATTGCAACACCAGAAATCTCTCCTTTACGCTGGTTTGATTCATTTCTCATGACATATATTGAAAGAGATGTTCGAAATATACGCTCTAATATCAATATTGCCCTGTTTCAACGGTTTTTGCGATTGCTCGCTGCAAGGGCTGGACAATTGCTCAATCTCTCTGAAATTGCCAAAGAGCTAGGGATCTCTCAACCCACCGCCCATGACTGGCTCGAAATCCTCGAGGCTACTTATGTAGTTTATCTTCTAAAACCGTATTATAAGAATGTTTCTAAAAGATATATTAAATCATCCAAGATCTATTTCGTCGATACAGGCCTTCTTTCTTTTTTACTGGGACTGCATTCTGCTGATGAATTAGGCAGATCGCCCTTCCTCGGACATGTTTTTGAAAATATGGTGATCATGGAGACGGTCAAACGTCTCTCAGCTTCTTCACATCCTCGCAATCTCTATTTTTACAGAACATTAAAAGGAGTAGAGATCGACCTGCTCTTGGAGTCAGGTGGAGAAATAGATGCTTATGAAATCAAATGGACGCAGACACCTGATAAATCGATGATTTCTTCTCTTCAATCGCTCAAGGAAGATCAGCAAATCCGAAAAATGGCAATTTTAGCGCCAATTGCTTCTCCTGTGCCGATCTCTCGAGATATTCTCGCTATTCCTTGGACCAACGCACTTTTCTAAAAATTCAAAACCCAGCTCTTTCGATCTTGGGCCAGCTAAAAAAGACCCCTAAGAAAGCATCTCCGAATGTTGCAAAATATTTTTCGATTTGCAAGACTGTCGCTCTTCAAAATACCGGGAGAAAGTTATGTTTTTATCCGCTTTAATCGCGATCATTCCTCTTATCCACAGCGCACAGGAACTGAGTGAACAATTACCGATGTCGGAAAGCGCTATTGAAGCGGTCTCCAAGACAAGTCTTTCCCAGTTTCAAGAAGGGCTCGACCATTTCCTCGCCATCCCAGAAGAGAAACGCACGTTCGACAATACGATTCGAGCTTGGGATTTTCTCGAGGGGAATTTAGACCAAACCCTATCTTGTTTGGAAACTCTTCTGAACATCCACCCCGATAAGAGCGTAAGAGAATATTTAGAAAAAACCCTTCAAAAGATGAATCAAATCCATCTGGATAGCGTAGCTGCACATCCAGAAATTTATACGGCTTGTCAAAGTATACAGGACACAGCACACACGGAAGTAGAACGGTATTATGCAAAAGAACTGCTTCACGATTTCGAACGTCAAGGGATGCAGCTATCCGATGAAAAACGGGCTCTCTATGCAAAAACCGTGCAAGAGATTGGCGATCTATGCATGCTGTTTTTCCGTCATGTGGCAGAAGATGCTTCCGCCCTTTTTGCAACAAAAGAAGAATTGACCGGTCTCGATCCCGCCTGGATTGACGGAAAGAACCAGAAGGAACCGGGTGTCTATCGCCTCCCGTGCGACCTTCCTACCTACCTGACTGTTATGGCCCAATGCTCGAACAAACAGATCCGAAAGGCCATGTATGAACTTTTTTACAACCGGGCCTATCCTCAGAACGAAGAGGTAGTCAAAGAACTGATCGCAAAGCGCGATGCACTTGCTAAGTTATTAGGTTACTCTAGTTACGCCTCCTATGAGTTCAGCAACCAAATGGCTGGTTCAGTGGACAATGTGAAAACTTTTCTCTCTAAAGTGAAGAAAAAAGCCGCTATTAGGTCAGAGCATGAATTCAAACACATTACAGAAGAGTTGCCAGAGAGCGTTGTGCTCACATCTTCGGGCCAGCTGGAAGCGTACGATGAGAATTTTGTCATGGAGGAGTATAAGAAAAAGCGCTTTTCTGTAAGCCAAGAGAAGATCGCAGAATACTTTCCCTTGGAAAAATCTCTTGAAGGACTGCTACAGATCTATTCACAGTTTTTCAACCTTTCGATTCAAGAAGCAACGCATTCCTTTCCTATTCCTGATCTAAAAACCCTAGAGATCCGAGACGGCTCCCATCAGCTGCTAGGCGTAGTTCTATTAGATCTTTTCCCACGCGAGGGAAAATCCTCCCATTCGGGCCTCTGTTCTCCTATCATCCCCGCTTTTTCGCCCCCCAATGGACCACAATATCCTGCTTCTTGTCTTGTCGCCTGCAATATAGCAAAGCCGACCAAAGACCGTCCAGCTCTTCTCACCCATCTCCAGTTATCCACGTTATTTCATGAATTCGGCCATGCAATTCATAATGTTTTGGCAAGAAATGAATTTCTGTCTTTTTGTGGATTAAAAGTGAAAAGAGATTTTGTTGAACTTCCTTCCTTGCTTTTAGAAAATTGGTTATTGGACCCAGCGATTCTCAAACAAGTGAGTTCCCATTATGTAACGGGAGAATCTCTTCCGGATGATCTCATTGACAATGTGATCCAAGCCAAACAATTTGGAATAGGGAGTTTTGTAGAATGGATATGCGCACGCTCTGAGCTTTCTTTAGCCTTTTTTGACGCAGGTGAAAATAAAAATCCCACTGCATTGATGCAGCAGATACAATCCCGAGAAAGGCCCCATATTTTTTTAGGTCCAACCAATCATTTTTATGCCTCTTGGTGGCACGTTCCCAACTACGGGCCCAATTTTTATTCCTATCTCTGGTCACAAGTATTTGCCTTGGATCTTTTTGATAAGATCCAAAAAGAAGGACTTTTGAACCCAGAATCAGGCATTGGTTACGCAAATGCCATTCTCAGCAAAGGCGGCAGCCGCGATCCAAACTTGATGCTCAGGGACTATTTGGGAAGAGAGCCCAGCTTTGAGCCGTTTTTTAAAAGGCTCAGCGTGCAATAGGTCTAATGAATTTTTCCATTTATCTTTTGCTCTTAAGCTGTTTTCTCAGCCTTGAACTCTTTTGCGAAAAAGTTCAGACATTCTATGGAGACATCGAGGTGCAGGAGCCTGTATTAATCGAACTCATTCACTCCCCTGCGATGCAAAGACTAAAACACATTCATCAATACGGGATTTCCTATTACACTACGCATCGAGAAGAATATACGCGCTTCGATCACTCCCTGGGCGTTTGGGCTGTTCTTAAAAGGAAAGGGGCTTCGCTCGAAGAACAGATCGCCGATCTTTTACATGATGTATCGCATACCGTTTTTTCCCATGTAGGCGATTGGGTGTTTAAAATGCAGCACCTAGAGGAAGATTATCAAACCTCAATCCATGAGCGTTATCTAACGCAATCGGGTCTGGAAAAAATTTTGAATCACTATGGGTATACTGTAGAAGGCGTCTTACCGAAGAGAGAGGAATTTGAGATGCTGGAGCAACCTCTTCCCAATTTGAACGCTGATAGAATCGACTACAATATCCAAGGAGCCTATTTTCAACATTTTTTAACAAAAGAAGACGCCCTCGAGCTTTTTCAAGATGTCTATTTTGAAGAAGGGAAATGGATCACTAACCGTAAAGATTTAGCTGCTAAATTGACCCGATTTTCCCTTTTTATGACCGCAAACTGTTGGACCAGTGCGGAAAACAATTTGAGATCAACCTGGCTGGCCGACGCTATTTCGCAAGGAATGACAATAGCCCTGCTTACCTGGGAGGATTTTCATTTTGGCATCGATCAAGACATCTGGGAACGATTATCCCAATCTCCAGATCCCCTGATCCAAAATAGAATGTACAAGATTGCGCACGCCGAGGATTTTTATCGCTGCGTAGAGCCTTCGCAAGCCACCACCTTCATCCCCTTCAAGTCCCGCGGCATAGACCCCTGGATTAAACAAGAAGATAAAATCGTTAGACTAACCTCGCTCGACACAGAGCTCGCAGAGGCATTTAATCAGATGAAAGAAACAGCTGCCAGAGGCTGGGCACTAGAGATTTTTCCTTAAGAAACATACTCTGCATGTACTTTTTTGTTGTTTCGTTTTCTAAAAATCTATTACGCTACCGAAAGTTAACTTTTTACATTCTATCAGGAGGAGTTATGAGTGGTTATATGAGTGGATTACCTCACTCCAAAAATAATAGAATCGATTGGGGGGAAATCCGCGGAAGAACAGAAAACTATGCAAAACAGTGCGCTGAAAATTTAAAACAACCGGGCAAAGAAATCATACTTTTATTTAAACAGAAGATCACAAATGACTTTACCGTATACTCACATCAGGCTACGTTTACTCCATCAGATGCTCTTCCTTTGGGAACTTCCACTGTATTATCAAGAATTAAAGCGATTTTTCAGAATGGCACTCAAGGAAAGTTGGTCATAATTCCTCTGTATTATCAGGAGTCTGAAGGATTTGAACCACGTACGATATCGGGCTATTCTTTAAGATTAATCCAATCGAGAGAATCGAAGACAACCTCATAATCATCAAGGGCTTCCCCGCAGGGAAGCCCAGTTTAATACTTAATCATTTTTCACTTTAAAGTAAGCATCTGCCAAGCCTGGAGCGCTGCCCAGCCATTTGCCTGCATTTTTAAAGAACACGACATCTCCGTGTCTAAAAATGCGGCAATATCCTGTACCTAAATTACCCGCATCATACCTAAAATTCACATACGAAACGAGTTGAAAGGGATCATTATCAGGATCAAACTGTACATCAGGCGGAATTTCCAGAACCATCTGGTATCCCTTCAAATAAACAAAGTAGTCAATATCGGGATTGCTCTCAGCGATTTCACATGCATCTTCTAATGAAATGCCTCTCTCGACATGTACGACATTGGAATAATCAGAGCCTTTGTATTGGGCTACATCTTTTTCTACGCGAAAATGAGAACTTGCGCCTGCTCGCAATCCTGCGAATGGAATGGCACACATGCAAATAAAAAGATAAATATACTTCATCATATCCCCTCCTTAAATTTTATAGGGAAAAAGAGAGTAAGATAAGAATCCATTTATTCCAATTCCAAACTGAAAACGGGTTGTTTCGGTATATACACAACGTGTCTGAAAAATTGGTTTTTGACTGCATCGGCTTTTTCTCAAAATTCTCATCTTCACTCGCGCCTTGTGCACGCACAATGGTCGCTCGTTCCAGATCAGAATTTTGAGAAGCCTTCTTGTCAAATTCCCAATTTTTCAGACACGTTGTGTATATCATCTGTTTTTTAAAAAAATAAAAATAAAATCTACAATAAATTGATGATTTTCTGTAGCTTTTTTCTTCATTTTATTTGAAAATTGCTTCTTTGATAAAACTTAGGAAGTCCGATGAGATCATTTATTGTATTTTTGGGATTAGTTCTTTTCTTAAACAATGCGTCCGCATCGGAAAAAATACAGCCCTTTTTTCAAGCTTCAAAAAAGCAGCCCTATCACCTCTCCGTTGGGGCTGTGCTATTTGATCAAAAAGGCCGCATCGCTTGCCACCATTTTAAAGAAATTTTTGGACACAAAGAGGTCTATATATTGATGCGTGAAAGCATGGAAAATGAGGAAACGGTTTTGATGACCTTGCACAGAGGGCTCCAAGAAGAATTCGGAGCCGTGGCCAAACCCGTCGCATTTTTAGGATGTTTGTCGGGCTTTCTCGATTACCCCAACCTGCCCTTTGAAAAAACAACGCTTTACGTCGTATGCCAATCGATAGAATGGGATTCTTCCAAACGCGACCCTAACGATCCAGAAGCATCAAGCACAATCGAATGGATAAATCCTGATAAACTCATCACCATTATGCAACAACAAGGAAAACGCTTTAACCGCGTCGATGCGGACGAATCGGAAATCGTTAAGAGAGCACTGCCCTATATCAAAAAAAATATGGATAAATAAGACTCTTGCTGGACAAATATTAAAACAGTAGCCAACATATTCTTCTCACTCTGGAGGAATCATGTTCTTAGCTACTGTATTCTCAACCCTTTATTTTCTTACTAGTCCCCTTGCTATCCCTACATCTCTTGAAACCATCCAACAGCAACATCTCGAAACCGCACAGGGACGCCTCGATTTCTTAAATGATAAATTGACTCCTTACATAACAGCAGCAGATCAACTCAATCAGGAGGTCGTCGCTCTATCCAAAGCCATCAAGCAGCTATCTGCGGTAACAGATCACAAAAAAATCCTCTCCTTAACTCAGGAATTGCTTCCAAAAATGGACAAGTTAAAGGGGATGTTATACGTTTTGGAGCTCGCTGGCTCTGTAGATGAAGATTTTCAACAGCTCGATACTATTTTGCACCAGACAGAGCCCTTAACGCCGGCCCAGCTCGAGGTTGTGGATCGCATCGCTACCCTTTGCAATTCTGTGGATCCTGCTAAATAGTTATGGTTTTATCTTCTGCTTTGCAACTTCTCGTCGTCGTTTCCGCAGATTGGGATACTGTGGATGGAAACCTCTATCGCTATCAGCACTCGCTGACTTCATCAGAATGGGAACTTGTGGGCGCACCAGTGGATGTCTCTTTAGGAAAAAAGGGCATGGCTTGGGGTAAAGGCATACATCCTGCATCCAGCCAGCAAAGAGCAAATAAAAAAGAGGGAGATAGCAAGTCTCCAGCTGGTCTTTTTTCTCTAGGAACTGCTTTCGGCGATGCATCTCATCAAAAATACGCAAAGAGTGTTCCTTTTCTACTGATCACTGAGGATTTGGAATGCGTCGATGATCCTGATTCTTCCTATTACAATCGCTTTGTAATGAGGAACGCAATAGAGAATCCCGATTGGAAAAGCTCTGAAAAAATGCAAGATGTAGGCCCCTTATATGCCATCGGTCTGGTCGTCGAACATAATACCCATTCCATTGAGCCGGGAATAGGCTCTGCCATTTTTATACATATTTGGAGAGACAGAAAAGAAGGCACGCACGGATGCACCGCAATGCAAGAAAGCGACTTGAATACCCTTGTGTCCTGGCTAGATGTAAAGCAGCATCCCTGCCTCGTCCAGCTGCCTATTGAAGAATATCGATTAAAAAAAGAAGAATGGAATCTGCCCGAACTTCCGTTCTAAAAAAAAACAGAGTGAAATTCTTTAAAAAAAGCTCTCTACTGTTTGGATCTGGACACCCATATTCTGCATGTCTTGCAGATTGGCTTGATGAATGGCTAGAGTCTGAGCAGCCGTAGCATCTTCCAATACAGTCACGTGATAATCATATGCGACAGCATCAGTCACAGTGCAACGGATGCAATTGGGGGTCTGCACCCCACAAATTACCAATGAAGTCACGTTAAGTCTCATTAAAAGAAGTAATAAATCGGTTTGAAAAAAGCCGCTGAATCGCCTTTTAGCGACTATGTATTCCGAAGGAAGCGGTTTTAATTCGTCTATGACTTCCGCCTCTTCTGTTCCTTCTACTAAAAATGGTTTTTCCTGAAAAAGACGGGAACGGAAAAGTTCAACATCTATTCCATCTTTTCGATGCACTCTTGCAATAAAAATAATAGGCAGACCCTTTTCTCGAGATTTTTTCAATGCTTCTTGAATTTTCGGTACGACATGCATCTCCCCTTTGGCCATTTTTTTTAACACGTCTTTTTGCATATCGATGATGAGAAGTGCTGTTTTCTGTAAGACCATTTTTCCCACTGCTTAAAAAAATCGTGTGTAAGCCCATCTTGGCATGCATTTGACGAGCCATGCGAATAAACACCAGCGATGTGTGATATAGGCATGGGATCGTCTATGTATGTCTCGACTATTTTTGTGCAACGATATAATGCGTCGTCGTCACAAGGCGTTTGCGATCGGCCTCAATGAGAGCCTCTCCATCCTTGGTCAGGCGATCGAATAACTCCTTAAAATGACGCGGAATAATTCTGGAGCCTACGAGGAACTTAATAAGTCGCGCCATGCGTGTATAAAAACGGTCGGCATTTTCGATGAGCGGCGCTTGCAATCCATCGATGCTCGCATTTCTATTGATGAGAACGGTGAATCCTGCCTTTTCCATAGCCCGCACAAAATCATCGATAATGGGGGTACCAATAGCCCCGATGAGCGGTTTTATGCGCCGCATCAATTCTGCGTGTTCCTGGTCGTTAGGATTGTAATTATCCAAGCGAAACCAGTCCAGACATGCCACGCGGCCGCCGGGTTTTAATATGCGATAGATGTCTGCGAATAATTTCTCAAGATTTTTAGATAGGCTGAAAACCTGCACTTGATAAACAGCATCCAAAGAGGAATCCGCAAAAGGTAGTGGAATTTCATTGAGGTCGCCGATTTTAAACTCTGTTTGTGCGGTTAAATTCTTGCCGCGGACATATTTTTTAGCACATTCCAATTGATCATTGTCGGTGTTGATCCCCGTCACATGAGCACCTGTCAAAGTGGCAATATGGCTGGCAATGCGTCCCCTGCCGCATCCGATATCTAAAATTTTGCTGCCTGGTTTCACATTCAGATCTTTTGCCATCATCTCCTCAAATAGCGATTGATTGGCAATGATTCCTTTGGAAATGTCCATCAGAGGAGGAATGTACATTTTTTCCACCTGACCAATGGCGCATAGATGGTTCAGGACGCTGTAATAGTTGATGAGCTTATTGCGCACGCGATTGTAATAATCGGGTCCCATCTTGCGGATCAATTCTTCTTCATTTGCCCAATCGTGGTCGTAAATCTCGTAGGAATCCAGAAAAGCATCGATTTTCTCTCTGGGTAAAGTATACAAGGTCTTCAAGGACTTAAGGATTGTGGACATTCTGTATGAGTAAAATTGCAGTTTGGTTTTTATGGAAGGCTGTGACATCTCATCTCCTAAAAAAAATTCGGAACAGGCTCTTTTTTGATTTTTAATGACTTGGCAGTTTTTTATCAATCTGGAAGAAAAAACTTTTTTTTAGTTAGATTAGAATTAAGGTAAAAAATGAAGATTTTTGTAGCCGGCGCGAGTGGAGCCGTAGGCAATCCGCTTATTTCCCGCTTGATCGCAGAGGGACATGAAGTATGGGGAATGACCCGTACTAAAGAACGTTCCCATGCCATTGCTGACAGAGGGGCCACACCGATCATCGCAGATGCATTGGATGCCGCATCCATTTTTGCAGGAATAAAAAAATCTGAACCGGAAGTGATCGTGGAAATGCTCACTTCTCTTCCAAAAGAATATACTCCTCAAGCCATGCGAGCGGCCAGCGAGCAGGACAGAAAGATCCGGATAGAAGGCGGCGCTCATCTGCAAAAAGCAGCGCAAGCCGTAGGATGCAAACGCTACATCATTCAATCCAGCGCATTCTGGTACAAACCTGGACGCGGACTTGCGGATGAACAGACTCCCTTTGCCTTTGAGGCCTCTCCTGGAATTGTTTCAGGCACAAAAGTCTACGCGCACATAGAACAACGCGTTCTTCAAGCCCCCTATCTCGAAGGAGTGGCCTTGCGATTTGGATTTTTCTATGGATCTGGAACTTGGTATGCACCCGATGGCAGCATGGCCCATCGCGTGAAAAGCAGAGATTATCCGATTGTAGGCGGAGGCCGCGGTATTTGGAATTTCATCCATATCGAAGATGCTGCAGATGCCATCGCCTTAGCGATCAAAGGCCCACCCGGCGTCTATAACATCGTCAATGACACTCCTTTGAAAGTATCCACATGGCTGCCCGCTTATGCGCGGTGGCTTGGCGCACCCACCCCTCTGACACGGACAATGGAAGAAGAGCTATTCTTGAGCGGCCCAGATTCTGTCTATTATGCCACTCAATTACGAGGCGCATCCAACGCAAAAGCGAAACGCGAGCTACAGTTTAACCCGCGTCCCTTAGAATGGTTGATATAGGAAGTAAAATGCAGACAGTATTAATTACAGGTGCGACAAAAGGAATTGGTCTCGAGACGAGCAAACGCTTAAGCACTGCTGGTTATCTCGTCATTGGCATTGCACGGCACTCTACTCAAGAGCCTTTTCCAGGAAAACTATTTCTTTGCGATTTGGGAGATATGCAACAAACCATGAAAATCATCCAAACAATCGCTGCCCAATATCGTATCGATGCTCTCGTCAATAATGTCGGCATCGCCCATCCCGAACCACTTGGGTCCATTGACCTACAGACATTACATTCGGTGTACGATTTGAATGTGCGCACCGCAGTGCAAATGACGCAGGGGTTCATTCCTGCGATGAAGGAAAAAAAATGGGGACGCATCATCAACATTTCTTCACGCGCCATTTTTGGCGCCAAAGAGCGTACTGCTTACGCCGCTGCAAAATCGGCGCTCATTGGCTGTACACGCACCTGGGCCTTAGAGCTCGCCCCATTCTCTATTACAGTAAATGCCATTGCTCCAGGTCCCATCGAAACAGAGCTATTTAGAAAAACCCGCAAAAAAGGAAGTCCTGAGGAAAAAGCGATACTCGATACCATTCCTCTCAGACGTATCGGTTTGCCTAGAGAAATCGCTGCTACAATTGAGTTTTTACTCTCGGACGATGCGGGTTTTATCACCGGTCAGACTATTTGTGTTGACGGAGGCGGCAGCTTGTAATTAAACTATTATATTACATTTTCTGAAACTTCTTATTGCAAGAAATAAAAATATCGGATTACAAGTGAGGAATATTCGTGCCAACGATTCTTTTGAGGGGTCCTTATCGCTTTTATTTTTACAGCCACGAACCTAATGAACCCCCTCACATTCATGTTGATAGGGAAGAATTTTCTGCAAAATTTTGGCTCGAAAAGGTATCATTGGCCAATAACTTAGGTTTTCGTCAAAAGGAACTTAACTTGTTGCAAGACCTAATAATGAAGCATCAAAAACAGTTTTTGGATAAATGGTATGAATACTTCAACTCTAAAAAAAACAGATGAGCGTGTAGAAGCTGTTTATTTTACAAGAGATTCTTTAGTAGTTGATCTTAAGGATGGCCGCACTATTTCTGTTCCGTTGTCTTGGTATCCTAAACTTCTTAAAGCCACTCAAAAGCAAAGGTCTTTTTGGGAACCATGCGGTGGAGGATATGGAATCCATTGGCCAGAAATTGATGAAGATTTAAGTACTTCTGGGCTGTTACGCGGATCCCCCGCACCAGGAATAATTAGATCGAAGATCTCAAAAAAACCTACTCGTTTACATAGACGTCGGAGATCGAAAACCAAATTAAAAAAATAAACCTTTCTGAACCTTCTTTTCTTTCGTGCTAATGCCGCCTCAAGCACATTTCCTCGAGGCGACAATCAAGGATTATAACATAAGCAGCGCGTTATACGCCTTCAGCTGAGTCGAATGGTTTTCCCCAAAAAAACAGAGAATTCCGATCGGCTAGCTTTTTAAATTCCACTCTATCGAGATTTTCGAGCTCTTCATCCGTCAGGAGGTCTGTATTGGGGATGAAAGTCCCTCCCAGAGTGCCGTAAACTACAGATCCACAGTGATCCTGCTCTGTAACTTGAAGGCATTTCGGAAACATGTAGACGTAACCTTCATTGTCCTTGTCGTCATGAACCTTGGAATAGATCATATAATCCATATGCCCCGTTCCTGCTTGCTCATTCAAATTCAAAAGATGGCCTCTTACCGCAATCATTTTTTCATCGTTGTTTAATTGTTTGGCCCCGAGCCCCGCACAATTAAAGACCACAGATTCACTGAGTTCAGTAAAAGAGGACAACTCTTTTTCCTCAATACGAATTCCGAGACTTTCCACTTTTTCTCGCAATTGAATCATAATGTTTGTCGTATCCATAAAATAAGTCATGAATTTAACAAAATGCTCATGCTTGACCCCGTTTCCAAAATCAAGGGTCACCATTTCTCGAGGAGGAATGAGCCCTTCTCTTTCCAAATCCTCTACTCCAGCACTTGTATCGTCACTACAATAAACAGGCATATAACGGATGCATTCTGAGCGGATATAAGGATGGGTGCCTTCATGGATTTTTTTGTATTCCTTAAACGTTGCCATTCCTATCCGACTTAAGTTTTGCTGCTCTTCTTCATCCGTTTGAACAGAGACCAAAGCAAAATATCCCGCATTTTTCCAGGAAGGAATATCGTAGAGTTCTTTGGCTGTGATCCCCGTCACCTCATAGCCCTTTAAAGAAAGTTCGATCGCCATGGTCAAACCGATAATGCCGCCTCCAATAACGCGTACGGGAGCCTTTCGACTTTCGGGAAATTGTTCTTCAAACAATTCAATCGCTCTTTGCACAGAACCAAAAGACGTCGTACATCCTGAACCTCCATGGCCATAGCAATGGACTATCACTTTTTCATCATTCTTTTCAGCGGAAATGTTGAATTTTCCTTCTCGCATCGGCCTTGTGCAGGAAATTTTCTGATTAATGGTAGCCTCTGTGAGAATAGGAGGTGCAAGCACTTCCACTGTTGCCGCACAAAGAGACGAAGAAAATAAAAGACTAATAGTCGTATACAAAACATTATGAATGTGCTTCATTGTAAAAACTCCATTGTTTTACCGAATGTGAAAATTCGCCATTCTAGGTTAGATATTTCTTTTCCAACTACAAAAATTTAATTACCAGAGCATTTATCATCCATAATAGCCATTGCTCGTATAGGAGCTTCAGGCGCATCTTTGATCTTCATAGGCAGCATATAAACAGTGGAGCCTGTAGCAGGCAGATCCCTTAAATGAGCTAAATTTTCGACGAGCGGAATCCGTGCTCCCAGCAGGATTTTGTGCGCTATATATTCTCGATTGATACCCACATCGATTCCCATTGCATCGATGCCCACAACGCCCACTTTTCGTTCCACAAGCAAATGCGCCGCTTCTTCTGAAATGCCAGGAAAATGGCAAACACCTTGTGCATCAGGCTCGCAAAAACGTTCGGTTCCCCAATACCGATCCCATCCGGTATGGAAAAGGACGAGAGAACCTGCAGGAATCAGTCCATGCATCGCTTCCCACTCTTCAATGTCACTACGGGTAATCCCATAGTCGATATCATTCTGCACTTTATCTCCTAGATGAATGACACAACCAGCCCCGAAGCATTGCGATAAAGAAACGGAGTCCATCCCTCCCCCAAAACAAAAATGATTTGGAGCATCCATATGGGTGCCGATTCCTGTGCTTAGCGATATGTCATGTAAACTGTATCCTGCCTCGCAATTTGCGCAGATCACCCTCGAAAAAGGCGTTTTTCCGGGATAGACTAAAGTTTCCTCTGAAAGAGTATGCGTCAAATCGATCACTTTGCTAGCTGCAAAATTTTCAGCACAAAGACACAGAGAATTGACGAGAAAAAAAGTAGATACAACACTGCGAAACATACGACACGCTCCTCTAAAAAATGAGTTTTCGCGATTCTATGAGAAGCGTGCATTTCATTCACTGAAAATTTTACTTGGAATTACAAAATGATTTACTTCTTTTTAGAAGGAAGCTTGAAGATCTCTCCATCGACGATGAAGATGCCCTTGCCGCTATGATGAATGAAGCGCGGCCTCTCTTTGGTGGGTCTAATCCAAGCTCGGATCACTTCTAGGATGAACATGTTGTATTTCTTGGCCATTTTCATGTCGATGACTTTGCATTCCAAATGGGCATAGCACTCCGAAAGAAGGGGGGCGTTGACCTGGGAGGCAGGCTCTTGTGCAAGATCGAAGGCTATGAACTTGTCGATCTTTTTACCGGAAGTATTGCCCACTTTCACCACTTTTTCAGCCAATTCAGCGGTGGGGATATTGATCACGCATTCCTTTGTCTGCTTGATATTGTTGAAGCTGAAATTTTGATCGCTGATGACGCAAGCAAAGATCGGCGGCTCAAAGTCGATCATCATCTGCCATGTCATGGTCATCACATTAGGTCTTCCCTTGTAAGAGGTCGTGACCATCGTAACAGGACCTGGCTCGAGCAGCTGGTACACTTTGGACAAAGGAAAGGATCTTTTTTTCATCATAAGAAAGCTCTACGTGTAAAAAATACTGCCTTTCCTTGACACTGGGGATGTTTGTAAAATATGCAAGGACTAGAAGAAACAGCCGTCATGCAACCCAAAAAAAATAGATTATAAATCATGGAATGTTTGGTAATTTAATGCAAATCGATTATACCGTTTTAAGAGACTGTTAACGCATTCGATTTCTGTCGATTTTCGGGTTCGTTAAGAGTCTGTCTCTGAATTAAGGCTTCGTCGATTTTCGGGATTATTTTGGCCGATTTTCGATTCCTTTTGCGGGGGTAGTATACGAAGTTTGATACAACCCCCGCAAAAGGAATCGAAAAATCGGCTCAAAAGAACCCAAAAATCGACAGAAGCTTAATTCAGAGACAGACTCTAAAGTCTTTAAATCATCGGAGTAGTTAACTTTCATGCCAGGTCTTATCACTTTCTCAGAGTTGCATGCCTATTCTTCCCAGCAGATTCGCCATTATTTTGGCGGAAAAGCTTTAGGGCTCTATGAGGCCCATCAAATCGGGATCACTATTCCCTCTACATGGATGTTAAGTGCGGAACTGCATGATCAGTTTTTAAAAACGCAGCCTCCGTTAGAGCTTAAAGCCTTTCAAAAAGCGGCTACGGTTTTTATTCAGGAGCATTTAGGACACGTTTTGCAGCCTTTAGAGGAGGGCAGCTATGCAACGCGTTCCTCCTGCCAGTTAGAAGATTCTGCGCACCATAGCTTTGCAGGGATTTTTGAGACATGTCTGAATGTGCAAAAAAAGGACCTGCCGCAAGCGATCGCATGCGTCTGGAGCTCTCCTTTGCAAGAGAAGGCAAAATCCTATAGTTCTACCTCTTCGCTTATGGGAATTTTGATCCAGCCCATGATAGAGGCCAAATACGCGGGCATCTGTTTTACGAAGCATCCCTCCCCCAAAACTCTCTATGATAATCATTCCCTTGTCATAGAATATGCACCGACGAGCGGCGAAAAAGTTGTACAGGGAGAAGTGATTCCTTTTCGTTTAAGCGGCATGGCGGACGTTTTAAGTTTTGCATCGGAAAACGAATGGATGAACGCTCTTCTCAAAGCGATCTTCGAGTTAAAAAAACGCTATCATCATGAGGCAGATATTGAATTTGCAATCGATAGAAAAGATCAATTCTATCTTCTACAGCAGCGGCCGATCAGCAAGGTCTATCCTTCGCAAACTCTCGATCTTTCGGCATACAAAAGAATGTATAAACGCTCTCTTTTGTCTTTAGATATTGAATTTTTGATCGACGGCTGCAGTCGTTATCTTTCTGCCTATTTAGAAATTCCCATTCCTCTAGAAAGATGGATGGTCATGATCACAAATGCGCAAAATATCCAAGAGCTCTGGGTCCATGATATCCTCAATGAAACAGTGATCAACTGTTTGATCGAAAAAATCGAACATGAGCATTTCTATCTCTCGCACTTAAAAGAGCGCTATGCCGATCATCATCATCAGCTCATAGGAAAAGACTTTTCCCCCTTTTTTGACAAAAGCAAATCTTTGGAGACGCGTTTATTTCAATGGTTTGAGTGGATAACGCCCTTTTTGGCGCACTATTACGTTCCCATGTTCGTCATCGATGCACTCCATACTTCTATTCTTCGAGAAATCTATCCCGTCGATCCTTCTCATGCAGATCACGATCTGTTCGATCTGGGAACCGCAGGAATTGCCTCTCTTGCGGATTTATTGAGCAATGCACTCAGGAAACTAAAAACCTGCTCTTCTTTTGATGACTGCGCACATGAGCTGAGCAAGATAGCCCATAAATTTGGTTTTCTGAAATGCCGCCAAGTCTTTGAATCTCCCTATACTCCGAAGGATCTTTTCGAGATGATCCCCGAGGTCCCTGATCAGCCGCAGGAATGGGATCGATCTTCTTTTGAAGAAAAGAGAGAAAAATATTTTCATCAAGAGCATACGCGGCATCGATTGGATCACCTGCGTGAATGGATGCGCATCCGCAATCAGGAGATGGAATACATTCTCTTTGCGTTTTTGGCAGCGAGGCCTTTGATCCAAGAAGTATGCCAAGCTCTTCATATCGAAATGCAGGATTTTTGGCGCTCTTCCACGCGGTCGCTTATAACTGCATTAAAATCTTCTTCGAAGCGATTAGAGCCCACACCGGTCGCCCATCTTACCATCCTCAAAACCCAAGGCCAAATACTCCTTAGCGATTCGCTAGAGGTCCGTATGCCCAGTTTAGGAGCTCAAAGCGGACTGAAAGGAAGAACTGTCTATGGGACTGGCATTCTAGAAGCAAGAGTACAAGTCGCTTTTACCCCTGAAGAGATGATTGCGCCGTCCGAACGCCCTTGCGTCCTAGTGACCGGGATGACGACTCCTGATTTTGTCCCCTTCATCCGCAAGCATTTCGACGCACTCATCACTGATGAGGGCGGTATTCTTTGCCATGCGGCCATTGTCGCCCGTGAAATTCCCATTCCTTGCATTGTGGGCACCGGAACGGGAAGTGCACTTCTCAGCAATGGAGCAAAAGTGCGCATCGATTTTGATCGTGCAGAAATTACCGAGACAACCGAAAGAATCGAGAATTAGATTAGACCTCTTTCGAAACCAATGTTCTGTCGATTTTCTGGTTCTTTTGAGCTGCTTTTCGATTCTTTTTGCGGGGGTTGTATCAAACTTCGTATACTACCCCCGCAAAAAGAATCGAAAAGCGGCCAAAATAATCCAGAAAATCAACGAACCCTTGGATTCGAAAGAGGTCTATTGAGGGACTTCGAAAAAAGTCCCCTGGAATCGTTATTGTCCGGAAAAAGTGAATCCGCAATAGGTTAAATAAACCCCTATGATGAGCATAATGATCACGGTCACCCAATAGCCGCTTCCCAAGATTTTAGACATCATTTTTTTCACAGTATTAGGGAAAGCAAACCGCAGGATCGCTTTTAAGATCATCAAGTAACCAATTAGGGTGATCAATCCTCTCCAGCTAGTCTCCCAAATGGAGTGGTCGATTGCGATCACTAGACCGAAAATCAGGCAGATTTCAGCCGACACAGCCAAAGTGCCTTTCGATGCCACCATATCCCGGGCGGCTGCTTGAACCTGATGTTTCCTAAACAGGCACAAAACGGCAAAAACCAAAAAATACAGTCCTAACAATTTTGCTAAAAATACAGATACATACATAGAAAACAACTCCAAGTTTCCTATTCTTCCGTATCACACAGAAGCGAATAAACCAAAAGAGTTTTTCACCGTCTTTTTTGTGTCCGACCAAAAAGAATGAGGCCTGCACCCACGATGATCAACGCAATACCCCCATACTCGCACCACATGAATAGCGTTTCGTATTGCGCAATCGTGAGCTCTCCTGCTGCGATCTGTTTTTGCGCTCCGCTTGTTAACCCTTGTCCGACCTGTTTTGAAACCGGATTCCAAGAAAAAAGCTGCTGCGTTGTATTGACCGATTTCTTTCCACTCGCGATTTCTTCTTTGCCTTCAAGGATTTTACCCTTTCCATAAAAGACAAAAACAATCAGCGCGACGCCTAGAATAACTGCCAATAATCCTATTACTCGTTTAAAATTCAAACAAACCCCCTAAGAGATTAAAAATTCTCTTCTTAATCTTCTTTATATAGACTTGTTCAATTTTGTATACCGAAACAATTTGAAGAATCGGGAATTTGACAAGGAGGCTTCCCAAAATTCTCATCTGGAGCGAGCGACCCTTGTGCGTGCACAAGGCGCAAGCGAAGATGAGAATTTTGAGAAAAAGCCGACGTCGTCAAAAACCGATTCTTCAGGTTGTTTCGGTATAAAGATTATGGCTTATAAAAAAATGCATTGTTAAGAATTTAGGGATAGATTCATGATTCGAAATATGCGTGCAATGATCCTTAAAGAACAAAACACTCCTCTCGTTCTCGAAAATGTACCTATACCCTCTTTCAAAGAAGATGAGATCCTCATCAAAGTGCTAGCATGCGGTGTATGCAGGACGGATTTACACATCCTTGAGGGAGATTTAACTCGCCCCAAACTTCCGCTGATTTTAGGACATGAGATCGTTGGGATCGTTGAAGACAAAGGCAACAAGGTCGAACGCTTTTACAAAGGAGAGCGCGTGGGGATTTCCTGGCTGGGTAAAAGCTGCGGACATTGCGCCTATTGTGCAAAAGAGCAGGAAAACCTCTGCGACGATGCAAAATTCACCGGATATGAGCTCAATGGCGGTTTTGCAGAATATACCGTATGCAAGGCGGATTTTGCGATTCATCTTCCTGAAATGCTCTCAGATGAACATATGGCCCCTCTTTTATGCGCGGGACTCATCGGTTATAGAGCTTATCGCAAGGCTGTCCCGGAAAAGACATTGGGACTGTATGGATTTGGGGCTTCAGCGCATATTTTGACACAGTTAGCTATATATGAAGGAAAGGATGTCTATGCATTTACTAAGAAAGGAGACAGAGAGGGCCAAAAGTTTGCAAGGAAGCTAGGGGTAGTTTGGGCTGGCGACTCGACGGAAAGACCACCTGTCTTTCTCGATGCCGCCATCCTATTTGCCCCAGTGGGGTCTCTGGTTCCCCTTGCGCTAAAAAGTTTAAAAAAAGGGGGCCGATGTGTCTGCGCAGGGATCCATATGACGGACATCCCCTCTTTTCCCTATGCGGACTTGTGGGGAGAAAAAGTCATCGCATCTACAGCTAATTTAACACGGGATGACGCCCGGGAATTTTTTAGCATGATCACGCATTTTCCCATTCACACGGAGGTGACGGTCTATCCTTTAGAAAAAGCTAATGCAGCTCTCAAGGATTTAAAAGAAGGCACATTCCATGGAGCTGCAGTGCTGAAGATCTTATGAAGTTTGATCTCGAGAACAGACCACTTTCCCATTAGCAATAAAACCATTGGGATGAACAACTAAAACAGTAGGCGAAACAGGAAACTCTTGTTCTTGCTCTTCGAGCTTCGGCGTTGTCGCCTCAGAGAGTTCCTCTTCTTGTGATGTGTCATAGGTGGTGTATGAATGCCTGCTTTGTTGATTGATATAGCGCAACTCGTCATCTAGTTCGATGTTATCATCCTCGTCGCTGTCCGATCTCACTTTACCGATTACCCGTCTTATAAAACTATCCTGTAAGCCACGATCATGAAATTGCAATTCTCTAGGCTCTTCCAATGCTGGCAAATCTACTTCGCTGCCGCTGTCAGTTTTTAATAAGGCGACGCTTTCTGCCTGTATATAGGGTTTCATACTCTCTTCAGAAGAACCAGACCGGATCACTGTTTGCGCCAATGCCTCTAGGAGTTGATCCACTTTTTGTAAATTGTCAATATTGACATTAAGGCCTTTTTTAGCTCCTGGCAGAGACACAGGATGATTATTATTTTGTGTAATTATACTGATGCTCATTTTTTTACCTCATATTTTTAAATTAAGAATATAAAAAAAATTATAAATAATAACATTATTATAGTCAAATAAATATTAAATTAGTTTATTTTTTGTAAATTAAAACAAACAAAATATATAAAAATTATTTTAAAACAGGAGCCAGCGACTCAGTTAACAACGAAATCGATATAGCCTTTGGGTATATCTACTCTTGCCAATGTGACAGAAACTCTATCGCCCACATCGAGCTTGTGAACACCATGAATGACCTTTCCTTCGACAGGAGGTTGAAGGATGCGCACCCATGTTCCTTTTGGACCTGCACCTGTTACAATCCCTGAAAACTTTGCTCCGATCTGCGAAGAAAGGAGCATGGCTGCTGCAGATTTGTTTAAGCGCCTCTCGATCTTCATCGCGGCATCTTCTTGATGGGTACAGTGTGCAGCCAATCGGATCAATTCTGGCAAAGGATAAGGCGTTGTTTTATTCTTGAGATATGCTTTGCAAATCCTTTGGGAGATCAAATCAGGAAATCGTCGATTGGGTGCGGTGGAATGCACATATTCGGATAGGGCCAATCCAAAATGCCCAATGGGCTTATCTCCCGGAACTTCTACAATGTACTCTCCTCTGCCTAGCAATTTGATCACCGTTAAGGACAAATCAGGAAAAGTCTCAGGATTTTTTTGCTTTTGCTGAATTAAAAAATGATCCAAAGCTTTGGGATCGGGCTTTTCAGGAAGCGTCTCTCCGAGCATCGCGGCCACCTGCACGATGCGGTCCCAGCGTTTGGGTATGCGCACAATACGGCGAAAACTGGGAATTTTGGCGTCTCTAAAATGCTGCGCCATCGCCGAGTTTGCTGCGATCATAAAATCCTCGATGAGTTGATGCGCAAAATTATGCCCAGCGAGACTGACGATCACTTGTTCGTTCTGCATTTTGGCTACTGCTTCTACGGTCTCTAAAGTCAAGGCTCCCGCGATATGGCGATTGCGTTTCAAAAGCTGCGCTGTCTCATGCTGGCAGCGAAGCGCATCTTCCAAGCCTTGTACCTGTTTGACCTTGTCCGGAATCTCTGCCTGACCTTCCAACCAAGAACCTAAGGAATTATACGCTAATTTCGCCCCATTGCGGACCATCGCTTCAAAGATAGTGGAATTTTCGCTTTGTCCCTGTGCGTCGATAATAATTTTTATGACGACGGCCAAGCGATCTGCGTTTTCATTCAAAGAAGTGAGATCCGTAGAGAGCTTTTCCGGCAGCATCGTGAAAACGCGTGCAGGTGTATATACGGACGTCGTGTTGATTGCAGCGTGTTTATCGATCGCAGAATCTTTCGCGACTAAAGCATCGACATCAGCAACAGCAATCCAAATGGCGGTTTTCCCCTCTGCTTGTTTTTCGGCATAAGTCAATTGGTCTAAATCGCGCGAATCATCATTATCAATGGAACACCATAGCAAAGAAGTTAAATCTTCCGCTGCCGAAAGCGAAGCGGGTTGATGGATTCTATCTAGTTGTTCCCATGCAGCATGGGAAAACTCAGACTGAAAGCCTTTCTCTTGAAGAGCTTGTTTAGCAAGCGATTCTAAATTGAATGATTTTTTGCTCATGAGACCTCTTGCAAACTTAAGCTTCTGTCAATTTTGGGGTTCTTTTGAGCCGATTTTCGATTCTTTTCGCGGGGGTTATATCAAACTTCGTATACTACCCCCGTAAAAAGAATCGAAAACCGGCCAAAATAATCCCCAAAATTGACGAAGCCTTAAGTTTGCAAGAGGTCTATTGCCTATTAAGAACCGCTATCGCGGTCCCACTCATCAAAAAGCGTATAGACCTGTTCAAGAGCTGTAGGTTTAATGCCCAAAGGCCCGGTAAAAGCATTATCTAAAGTGTAGACCAAATAGAGCATAAAAGAAAGATATCCTGTTAAGAGCGCAGTCAGCACCATATGGCTTCGTACATTTTCCAGACCGAAAAAAAACATAAAAGCGATCACGACAATCGCACCGATAATCAGAAGGGTCCACATCATAGCCCCTAAGTTAACCCATGAGTTGAATTGCCGCGCTAACCTGGCATTCATAAAATTATTTAATTTCGCAATGGATTCCGAA
>Ga0209579_10001183_pt1 | contig 22141 bp, 16 predicted proteins | sample Coa_R1_2_FD_187152 | JGI IMG/M metagenome (GOLD analysis project Ga0209579, IMG submission 187152) | Surface soil microbial communities from Centralia Pennsylvania, which are recovering from an underground coalmine fire - Coalmine... | ecosystem: Environmental > Terrestrial > Soil >... | reverse complement strand
CTGGGAGGTCTCGGTGGAATGGCAGGAAAGCCTTGCCCCGCCGGGAATGTAAAATTCCATATTCCCGCCGTGGTCCCTGAATTTCCGGCCACGTCGGAATATGTGAATTCTATTGAATGAGCGGACAACGGCGACTGCGAAATATCGACCGGGGATACGAAGCCTGTTCCGGAAGAGTTAAAAGTATAGGCGATGGGTTGCCCGTCGAGATAAACGTCCAATGAATTCGGGTCAACGCCGGAAAGGGCGTCCGTCAGATTCGCGGCGATTGTCAAATACGGTATGGCGGGTTGCGAACCTGGCGCGGGAAATTGCCCGGATATGGCTGGCGGCGTCCGATCTACGCCTATATGCCGCGTCGCAATGTCACTCCAATTCCCAACATCATCCGCCACTCGCCCCGTGACCGTGTAGTTGCCTTCAGGCAAATCTTCCAATGGGAAGAGTGTGAAGCCGGAGCCATTGAATGACCTGCTGACGGCGTGGTTGGCGTTGTCGCTCCCAACGAGCGTGATAGTCAGCGAACCGGTATCGATGCTGTGGCTGCCTTGTAAATAAAAAAAACCTTCGATTCGGGGAGCGGGGTTGTAGAGGTAGCCGTAATCTGACGGGGAATCGAAGACGACCTGCGGTGGAATGCGGTTGACGACGATGGCCCAAATCCAGTCCGTGTGAACGCCTGCGGCGTCGGATAGAATAATGGAGTAATAATGAGTTCCATTGCCCACGGGTTGAACGGTAAATGTGTTGGCGGTCTGCGTGTAGGCGACGGGCTGGGCGTTTTGCCCATCGGCGTCGTTTTCATCCAGGGTGACGATCGTCCAGCCTGTGGAATGCATAATTGTCCACGTGGCGTTGGGGCCTTCAACCGGATAAGGTTCGTCGTTCTCGTCAACGAATGCAAGCTGGAGGCCGGTCTGGTCGATGGTAACGGTGTAGTAGTACGGGTCGCTTTGGACGCCGTAGATGTCGGCGACGGTAAGTTCGAAAGTTACGTCGCCGTCGGGCAGCGGCCCGTCGTCGCCTGTATAAATCACGAACCCTGAGTCGTCGGCGGTCCAAAAGTAATAACCGGTGACCTGGTCGCAGGTGACGGTAAAGGTGTTGTAGTCGATGGGGATGCCGGCGGTGGTGAATTGGCCGGAGAATTGTGAGGCGTCGACGACGGTGCCGTTGGCGGGCGAAAAATTGGTGAACCCGGGTGCGCCAGTATCCACGATGCAGTCGATGTAGTTGGAGTTCCAATTGCCGGCGTTGTCCACGGCGTAAATGAGCAGGGAGTGCGTGCCTACTTCCAGCGGGACGGAGAGAACGCCATCGGCGTAATTGGCTTCGGCGATGGGGTGGTCGATGTCGCCTTCGAAGGCGTAGGCGGAGTTGACGCCGGAGCCGGGGTTGCCGAAGGAGTCAACGGGATCTGCGATGGCGAAGAGGGCGGTGCTTCCATCCACGAAGTTGAACGAGGTTTCGAATAGGGGGCAGAAGCGCTGCTCGATATTAGTTGGGGTGATGGTGGGCGGCGTCCCATCCAACTTCAACGTCCAATCGTAAGGAACCGACGCGAATCCTGCGCTTGTCGTTCCGACCACCTCCACCACATAGTTGCCGTCCGCCGCCAAATTAAATTCCACCGGCCAAACTCGGTTTCCATCCGGCCCTCCCGTGGCTACAGGCGTCCCGTTGATCGTAAAACTGGCGCCGACGAGCGTTCCGAACGGCACATTGAAGTCCGCATAAATGTATGGCGTGGGGGTGGTGATCCACGTGTTGTCGAGCGGCCCGACTGCAATCACCGTCGGCCGAGGGTCGTAAATCACATGCACTGCAAGGCTGCTCTGGTTGCCAATAATATCGGTGGCCGTCAGGTTGAAATCGAACTCGTCGCCGGCGTTCAGCGCCGTGCTGGCGAACACGGTTGCCGTTGACGCTGACCCGTCAACCCACGAGTTCACCCCGCTCGTCGCGCTGATGCTCGTACGCGACCAGTCAATCCCGCTGGCATCGGAAATGTTGATCGTGATATTCACGTTCGGATCGTTGATCCTGATCGTCCCGCTGGGCATCGACAGCGTCGGCGCGGTCGAATCGTAAATGAAATCATAGCCCGCTTCCCCCACGTTCCCGGCGATGTCGGTGATGCGGAACGAGAGATGATGCTGAGCGTCTGCGAGATTATTCAGCACGAGAGTGAATTGGTTCCAATCGAAGCTGCTTGCTCCCGATGGCGCCACGTAATCGCCGCCATCGAGCGAATAACGAAAACTGCTTGTGTCCAATCCGTTCCCAAACTGCGGCGAGTCCGCGATTCCAAGCGCCGACAAGAATCCGCCTGAAATGGTCACGCTCGAACCGCCGATTAAATCCACGCCGTTGAGCTGCACGAAGGAGCCCGTCGCCGTCGCGTAGGTCAGCGTGGGCGACGCGGCCAGAATCGCGAAATAGAAATCGGCAGCCGGCTGGGTTGCGCTATTCCAGGGATACGGCAAAACTTCAAATCGGTACACGCCGCTGGGGAAGGCGCTCCCATTATTTGGAGATGGCGTGTCTTCGATAACGCCCGGCGCATCGGTGTTAGTGCAATAGCCCCACAACCACGTGCCGCTTGCATCGGAGATTCCCCAATACATCCACTCTGTGTCGATATCGCCATATTCGGCATAGATCGTAAACCCGATCTGCCCAGTTGTAATTGTGTTGCTCTCCGAAATGACATCCGCGGCCGAAGCGGCGCAGGCAAACACAACCGCCGCCATCAATACCGCAGCGCGCACAAAATCAAAACTTTTGCGGGGGGGGGGGCAAAATACGCGGACACGCAGACCTCCTTCTCGGAAGGTACCTTCGATGATAAGTGATGCTAACGCGAGCACTCAACCACATTTTTTAGCGCGTGTCAATAGGCCAAACGATTATTTACTGAGATCTTACAATACGAAAAAAATTGCACAATTTTTGTGCAAATGCTTGAATATTTGGCCTAGTCCGAATGTGCACTTTATGTCATTTTCGCCCGCCTCTCAATAATCAATAAAATCCTCCAGCGATCCCGCCTGCGGCGGCAGCGCTTTGTGCGGGATCACGCCGTTGCGGTAGGAGAGCCAGAGGGCGTTGAGCCACGGGTCGCTGTAGCCGGCGGCGAGCGAAGCGCCCATCAATTCGAAATCGTCGCAGATCGCGGTCGCCAATTCCGGCGACTGGCTAAAGGCCAGCGCGGTGCGGTAGGCGATTTCGCGCACGTCGTTGACGGCGGCCAGTTCGTCGTCGGGGATGGCGGCGTTGCGCGTGTGGTTTTCCAGTTCGCGGAAGACGCGCTGGCATTGCGCGTCGAAGGGTTCCAGGCAGCGCTCGTTGAGGATTTCGTCGAGCGGGCGTTGCGTGAACATGTGGTTGCGCAACACGCGGCCTTCGAGCAGGTATTTTTGAAGCAGCGCCAAGCCGGGGGTCATTGCGGGTCCTCGGGAAACAGGAGAAAGGAGATAGGAGATAGGGGTGAGGAGAACGGCGGCGAAACTGCTTCGCGATTCAACTCGAACGTGATCTTATTTGCGCCCATTTGAATTCAGATCCACTAAACGCTATCCTCTATATTGACTCAACGACGCCGGTCAATCCTGCGTCTTATTTAACGGCGGTTCAAGGTCCAAGATCCACGATTTAAATTATCGGACGCATTGAATCTTGAAGCTTGAATTGGGCGCAAATGTTTTAGGAGATTTCCGCGATGTCCGCAACAGAAGAAGCCGTGATCCTTTCGGCGGCGCGCACGCCCATCGGAAAATTCCTGGGCGCACTTTCGCCGTTAAGCGCCGTGGAATTGGGCGCGCTGGCGTTCCGTGCGGCGCTCGAACGATCCGGCGTGAACGCTTCTGAGATTGACGAAGCGATTTTAGGCAACGTGGTCAGCGCGGGATTGGGCATGGCGCCGGCGCGCAACGCGGCGCTCAAAGCCGGGCTGCCCGACACGCTGCCGTGTTTCACAGTGAACAAAGTCTGCGGCTCCGGTTTGAAAGCGGTGATGCTGGCCGCGCAGGCGATCAAAGCCGGCGACGCGAAAGCTGTTCTAGCGGGCGGTGCGGAAAGCATGTCGAACGCGCCGCATTTGATTCGCGGCGTGCGCAGCGGCATTGCGTACGGAAATGCAAAGCTCGAAGACAGCTTGCTCACGGATGGATTGGAATGCTGCGTCGAGCATTGGCACATGGGCAATGCCGCCGAACACATCGCCGCGCGCTTTGGAATCACGCGCGCGGAGATGGACCGCTACGCGTTCGAGAGCCACAAAAAAGCAAGCGCCGCGCAGGAATCGGGCGCGTTCGCCGCGGAGATCGTTCCTGTTTCGGTGCCGCAAAAAAAGGGCGCGGCGCTGAGTGTCGAGCGCGACGAGGGCCCGCGCGCGGATGCGTCGATCGACAAACTCGCGACGTTGAAGCCGGCGTTTTCGAAAGACGGTTTCGTGACGGCCGGAAATGCGAGCACGCTCAACGATGGCGCGGCGGCCGTTGTCGTGGCGAGTGCGGATTTTGCGCGCGGGCGCGGGCTCAAGCCGTTGGCGAAAATCCGCTCGTACGCGGCCAGCGGTGTCGCGCCGAAAGAGATTTTTCACGCGCCGGCGCTGGCCATTCCGGCGGCGCTGCGCAAAGCGGAATTGGAATTGAAGGACATAGGGTTGATCGAATTGAATGAAGCTTTCGCGGCTCAGGTGCTGGCGAATAAGAAGGTGTTGAATCTCGATGAGACGAAGCTGAATGTGAACGGCGGCGCAATTGCGCTGGGCCATCCGCTGGGCGCAAGCGGCGCGCGCTGTCTGGTGACGCTGATTCACGCGATGAAGGCGCGCGGCGTACGCTTTGGCGTGGCGGCGCTGTGTTTGGGCGGCGGGAATGCGGTGGCGATGGTGGTTGAAAATGTGTAAACGAAATTCAAAATTCAAAATTCAAAATTCAAAATTGGCTGCGCTCGCGTTAGGAGTTGTCGTCGCGCTCAGCGCTCGCGCGGCGTCGAGCGATTATTTTTGTATTGAAGTCATCGACGAAGCCACCGCGCGCGGCGTGCCATTGGTCGAATTGCAGACGACGGACAAATCGACGTACATCACCGACAGCAACGGGCTGATCGCGTTCAACGAGCCGGGGTTGATGAATGAAGACGTGTGGTTCAGCGTCTTCAGTTACGGCTACGAATTTCCGCACGAATCGTTCGGCGCGCGCGGCGTCGCGCTGAAAGTTACGCCGGGCGGCAAAGCGCAGTTGAAGCTCAAGCGCATCAATATCGCGGAGCGGCTTTATCGCGTGACGGGACGGGGGATTTATCGCGACACGATTTTACTCGGCAAAAAAGCGCCGATTGAGGCGGCGGCGCTCAACGGGCGCGTGACGGGGCAGGACACGGTCGAGACGGCCATTTTTAATGGGAAGCTGCATTGGTTTTGGGGCGATACAAATCGGCCGTCGCATCCGCTGGGGAATTTTTTTACGTCCGGCGCGGTGTCGGAATTGCCGGGCAAGGGCGGGCTTGATCCGGCGGTGGGCGTCAATCTGAGTTATTTCACCGATCCGAAAAGCGGATTTGCGCGCGCGATGGTGAACGTGAAACAGCGCGGTTCGTCGCCGGCGTGGATTGGCGGGCTGCTGGTGGTGACGGACGACACCGGCAAGGAGCGGATGCTCGCGAATTGCGCGCGCGTGAAAGGGCTTGTGCCGTACGAGCGAAATCTGCTGCTGTACAACGACCAGACCGATGCGTTCGATGAGTTCAAGCCGATTCCGTTGGACGCGCCGCTTGCTCCCAACGGTCATCCGATGCGCGCGGAAGTGGACGGGCAGGAGTATTGGTATTTTCCGGATCCCTTTCCGACGGTGCGCGTGAAAAACGAGTGGGCGAGCGTCACGGATTTGTCGGCGTACGAAGGCTTCACGTGTCTCAAAGATGGCAGCGCGTTTTCGAAAAAAAATCCGCCGATTGAGCGCGACGCATCGGGAAAGCTCGTTTGGAAGTGGCGCAAGGCTACGCCGCCGTTGCATCTCAAAGAAATCGACGCGCTCATCGAAAGCGGCGCGATCAAAGCGGACGAATCGCCATTTCGCTTGCGCAACGTGGACGACGGCAAGGTCATCACGATTGGCGCGAGTTCCGTGTATTGGAACGAGTATCGCAAAAAGTGGGTGATGATCGGCGTGCAGGCAGGCGGCGCGAGCTATCTCGGCGAAGTCTGGTTCGCCGAAGCGAACGCGCCCGAAGGCCCATGGCGCGACGCAAAAAAAATCGCGACGCACGCGCGCAAAAACGCGAACCGCGATTTTTACAACGCGATGCAACACCCTTATTTTGCGCAGGAGGGCGGGAATCTGATTTATTTTGAAGGGACGTTTACAAACGCATTTTCAGGCAGCCCGATCCCGACACCGAATTACGACTACAACCAATTGATGTACCGGCTCGATCTGTCGGACCCGCGGTTAAAAATGCCGGACGCGCCACCGGGGTTGAGCGGGGCGCGGCCGTCGAAACTGGGGCCGTAAAAGCATTTCACGCAAAGGCGCGAAGGAGCGCAAAGGGCGCAAAGAAGGAAAATTGAAATTTCTTTGCGTGCTTTGCGCTCCTTAGCGGCTTTGCGTGAAAAAAACGCGCGCGGGTTGAGTTGCGCTTTCGCGCGTGGCGGATAAAAGTAGGACTCAAAATTTTCAAAATTCTGGAGCCTGCGCATGAATTCGAAGAACATCGTGATGTCATTTGTCGTGCTGGCGCTGCTGGGCGGCGGGGTCGCGTATTATTTGCACTGGCAGCATCAGCAGAAGCGGAAGGCGCAGCACGAGGCACATGCGAAGGAGCGCGAGGGGCAATTCAAGGTCGCGCTGGTAACGCCCGGCGCGTACACCGAGGGCGGGTGGAATCAGAACGCGGTGAAGGCGCTCGACAAGATCGGAAAGGAATTGAATGCGAAGACGTTCAAATTCGCGGCGGACAATTCCAATAGCGCCTACACGCAATTTCGCAAGTACCTCGATGAACAGAAAGTGAACGTGATCATTGGGCACGCGGGCGAATATCAAAGTGCGAAGGCGGTGGAGATCGCAAAGGATTATCCGAACGCCGTGATTCTGATTTCGGGAACAAAAGTCACCGAAGGCAATGTCGTGGGCGTGCGGTTTGTGCTTGAAGACGCCACGTATGTCATCGGGCAACTTGCGGCGTTGATGAGCAAAACGAACGTGCTCGGCTGCGTGGGGCCGGAGCCCTGGCCGGTGATCGAGAGCACGTTTTACGCGTTCGAGCAGGGCGCGAAGTCGGTCAAGCCGGATATCAAAGTGCGCGTGGTCTGGACGCAAAGCGGATCGGATATCGCGCGCGCAAAAGAGCAGACGCTGCAGTTGATCAGCGAAGGCGCGGATTTTATTTTGCACAACGCTGACAACGCGGCGAAGGGCGTCTTTGAGGCGGTGCAGGCGAACAAGGAGAAAGGCGTGCTTGTGTTTGGTTCGAACGACGATCAGGCGCTGACGCTGCCGCAGTTCGACGACATCATTCTCGCCTCTGCGTCGCTCGATATTCCATCGGCGTATTTGGAAATTTGCAAACAGATCAAAGATGGGAAATTTGAAAAGAAGACGCAGTTCATCGGGATGCAATCGGGAATGGTGACGGTGCCGTTCAACAAGAAACTCGAAGCGAAAATTCCGGCGGATGTGCGAAAGAAAATCGACGAAACGATCGAGAAGCTGAAGAAAGGGGAATTGTCGGCGCCGCGGCGGGATCTGTAGGACGGGCCTCCGAGCCCGTCCATTTCGTGCTCCACCCGTTTTTGGACGGGCTCGGAGGCCCGTCCTACTTACCCGTGGCCAGGCCGCGCGACGTGAGAAACGCGTGGCTTTCGCGCACGGCTTCTACCATGTCGGTGTCGCAGCGGTCGAGTTCGACGATGTTCCAAGCGAGCTTGCCGGCTTCCGCGGCGTGAATCGCGGCGGCGACATCGACTTTGCCTTTGCCGACGGCGGTCATGGCGAGCTTGCGGTCGCAAGGGCCGTCTTTGATGTGGAGCAGTTCGGTGCGGTTAGCGTAGCGGCGCACGACTTCGGCGGGATTCTGGCCGGCGACTTGCACCCAATAAATGTCGATCTCGAGATTCGCTTTCGGGCAGAGACCATAGAAGGAGGCGTCTTTGCCGGGCGCATCGAATTCCCAATCGTGGTTGTGGTAATGGACGCTGAAACCTTTCGGTTCGAAATGCGCGATGACTTCGTTCACTTTGTCGGCGCAGATTTTAATTTTATCAGCGCTTTCAAAATCGGGGCGGAAGAGCATGCCAACGAGGCGCGTGTAACCGAGCGTGCGCGCGTCGTCTTCGATCTGGTTCCATTTTTCTTTTTCGAACATGGGCGTGTGCGCGCTGCACGCGACGAGGCCTTCGCTGTCGATGACTTTTTTCACATCGGTGGCGCTCATGCCGTGCAGGCCGGCGAATTCGACGCCGGCGTAACCGATTTTGGAAACGGTTTTGAGCACGCCGGCAAAATCCTTGGCGGCCAGTTCACGCAGCGAGTAGAGTTGGAGTGCGATGGGTTTGGACATTTTCAAATTCCTTAATGCATGTTTGAAAGGAGCAATTCTATTTGTCATTTGTGATTTGTCATTTGTGATTTGTCCATTTTGCCGGGCGTGCCCCTCACCCCGGAGGCGCAAACGGCTGCGCCTCTCGGCCCTCTCCCGGAGGGAGAGGGCAACGGCAACGCCGCGCGAGAAAGAATGACAAATCACAAATGGCAAATGCCAAATGACAAATGGCAGTTCGAATGTTTATCGACGAAACGCAGATCAAAGTAAAGGCGGGCGACGGCGGCAACGGCGCGGTGGCGTTTTTGCGGCTCAAATTCATGCCGTGGGGCGGGCCGGCCGGCGGCGACGGCGGCAAGGGCGGCGACATCGTGTTCGAAGCCACGCGCAACATCGACACGCTGTTGCCGCTGTATCGCCGGCGGCGCATCGCGGCGAAGGACGGCGGCAAAGGCGAGGGAAAGAATTGTTCCGGGCGCGGCGCGGACGACGTGGTGGTGCAGGTGCCGCCGGGGACGATTATTCGCGACGAGAAATCGGGCGAGATTATTTGCGATCTGACCGAGCCCGGGCAGCGCGTGATCGCTGCGAAAGGCGGAAAAGGCGGGCGCGGCAATCAGCATTTCGCGACATCGACGCATCAGACGCCGCGCAAGGCGGAGAAAGGCGAGCCGGGCGAAGAGCGCGAGTTGCATTTGGAATTGAAATTGATCGCCGACGCGGGGTTGATCGGTTTGCCGAACGCGGGGAAGAGCACACTGCTGAGCCGCATCAGCGCGGCGCGGCCGAAGATCGCGGCGTATCCGTTCACGACCAAGCAGCCGCAGTTGGGAATTGTCGATTCAGGCGATTTCCGGCAGGTGGTTGTCGCCGATTTGCCTGGGTTGATTGAGGGCGCGCACGCCGGCGCGGGGTTGGGCGACGAGTTTTTGAAGCACGTCGAACGGACCAGCTATCTTGTGCACGTGATCGACGCCGCGCCGCCGGACGAGTCCGATCCCGTCGAGAATTTTCATTTGATTGAGAATGAACTAAAGCAGTATTCGAAGGCGCTGTACGAGCGGCCGCGGCTGATTGTCGCGAATAAAATGGACGTGGACGGCGCGCGCGAAAACGCGGCGCTTCTGCGCAAAGCGCTCAAGCGTCCGGTGCTCGAAATTTCAGCGGCGACGGGGGAGGGGATCAAGGAATTTATCAAGACGCTGATGGATGATGTGACGGCGAGGAAGGACAATTCAAAATTCAAAATTCAAAATTCAAAATAAGCATGCGAGCCGCGACCGCAATGGAGCGGGTAGGCGCGATTCGAAGATTCTCGCTCCCTCGCGGTCGCGGCTCGTTTACTTTGCTTTCTTTACTTCTTTTGGCGGCGCTTCTTTGTTTTTGTCGAAATCGTCGAGCCGTGCGGCTTCTTTGGGATCGAAGAAGGATCTGAGTTTTTCGACCAATTCGCTGTTCTTTTTCGCCGCCTTCTGGCGCTGTTCTTTGATCCAGCTTTGAAGCTCCTTCTTAAGCGCTTCGAGTTCTTCGGGAGGAGTGGCTTTGTTTTCGGAGGCCGCTTTTTTGTGGATGTATTCGGCGCGCAATTGGGCCTCGAATTCGAATGGCGTGACCCAGTTTTCGTGGCTGAAGTCGAGCGCTTTTTTCGCGGCGTCACGGCGCGCTTCGGGAAGCGCGGCGATTATTTTGGCTTCGCATTCGGCGCGGATGGCCTTCATCTCGTTTTCCCACTGCGCCGTTTTCTGGACCAGCGCGGCGTCGTAGGCTTTGAGCGCGGCCGCGATGGCGGCTTTTTGTTCCGGCGTGGTTTCGACGATGTCGCCGATGTTGGCAAGGATGCCGGCGGTTTGAATGTCGCCGGCACGCGGGAGTGTGCGCAGTCGTTCGACGGCGATGAGCCAGTTCATCGAGCGCTCGTCTTGCGTGAGGGGTTTGTCGGGAGGCGGAGCGTCTTGTCCGGCAAAGAGGGACGTCGTAACGATAATGAATGGAAGCACGAATGGAATGCGATGCATGGACGAACTCCTGATATTGATGCGCGCATCATAGTGGATTTGCGGTGAGAATAAAGGGACAGTGCCTGATGGTGGTTGTACCGCCAGCTAGACTGGCCGCCGGGACGCCGGCGGTACAAAAGCTGCGGCGTTTGCGCGCGGACGCGAGCGCGATAGGCTTTGGGTTCGATGACAACAACCGAACGTCTCATTAAGCAGCCCGTCTTTCTATCGCTGGTGACCACCGAACCTGGCGGCGGCGGGACGATCGTGCGCATGGTTGCGCGGCGCAGCGATGCGTCCGGTGTGCGGACGTTCGACAGGCTTGCGCGCGGCGAACGCTTGTCGATGGCGCAATCGCGCTTGACGGGGCTGACGAATTCGGAACTCGATCACGCGCCGGATTTGGACGTTACTTTGCAGGACTTTCTGGAATTTGCGGACGGCGCGGATGCGTGGATCGTGGAACGCGGCGCGGCGGCGCGCGAGCGGCTTCATGACGCGGCGAATTCGGCGGGGTACGCGGGTTTGCCCGGGCCGGGCGTGATCGGCGTGGATGAATTGGCGGCGATTGTGCTGCCTACGGCGGGGCGGCGGGGATTGGCGGAACTTGCCACGTACTATGGGGGAGACACGGGGACGGAATGTGCAGGCGGGCCGCCTGCACCACAAATACCGGGCGAGGACGCGCAGACATCGGAAGGCGACTCGTTCGCGCGCGAGCCGGAATTGCTTGGGCGCATTTGGGCGGGGCTTGAGACGGAGTTGCTGCGTTTGCCGCTGCCGCTTTTGGCGGAGATGAATTGGATGCTCGCGAAGACCGAGCATCCGCTGCGCGGACTTTTGAAGAGCGCGGAGCAGAAGGCCGTCGAGGAGCAGTTCAGCGACACGTTCGAGTCCGGAAAATCGTCGCTTGAGAAGCTGTTCAAGGACTTTTCGAAGATCATCGACACGCTGCGGCCGGAAGACGAAGAGAAGGACGATTCGTTCCGCGATGTGGAGCTGGAAGAATTGGTGCGTCCCGACGACGTGCGGCAAATGATGGGGCCGAATGGTCCGCTGGGAAAGCTCGACGGCTACGAAGAGCGACCGGAGCAGGAGACGATGTCGGCGCGCGTGGCGGATGCGTTCAATCGCGGCAAGCATCTGATGGTCGAAGCGGGCACCGGCGTCGGAAAAAGCCTGGCGTATTTGCTGCCGGCGATTCTGTACGCGAAGAAATCCGGGCGGCCGGTGATGCTTTCGACGCACACGAAGAATTTGCAATCGCAGCTTTATGGAAAAGACATTCCGTTTTTGAAGAGGCATCTGGGCGTCGAATTCGACGCGGCGCTCTTGCGCGGGCGGCCGAATTATTTGTGTCTGCGCAAATTCATGTTCACGCTGCAGGAGGCCGCTCACGAATTGGACGACGAGGAGCGCGGGCAGATGCTGCCTGTGATGAGCTGGGCGGTGAAGACAAGCAGCGGCGACGTGAACGAGCTGGCGGCGTTTTCGCCGGAGCAGAATCCGGCGTTGTGGGACCGCCTGCACACGGTCGGCGAGGATTGTCTCAAGCGCGCGTGCCCGTTTTACAAACGCTGCTTTGTGTACAAAGCGCGCGGGCTGGCGAAGAGCGCGGACGTGGTGGTGCTCAACCACGCGCTGGTGTTTTCGTCGCTGAATGCGGAAGCCGGCGCGTTGCCGAAATACGGCGAGATTGTCTTCGACGAAGCGCACAAGCTTGAGGAAGTCGCGACGGATCACCTCGCGTGCGAGATTGCGCCACGGCGCGGGTACAAAATCCTGAATCGGCTGTATCGCGTCGGTGCGGGCGGGGCGGGGAAGGGGCTGCTGCCGACGCTGCTGATGTACATCGAGCAGGCGCACTCGGAATTCAAAGAGGATATTCATCAAAAAATTCGCGATTGCATTCTGGCCGCGATGCAGGCGATAACGCCTGCGAACGACGGTTCGGAATTGTTTTATAATCTGGTACGCGATTGGACGGAGACGCCGGCCGGCGACGATGACGATGCGCCTTCAGCGCCGTTTGTGCCGATGGAGCGCGGGCGCGGGGGGTGGATGAAGGACCGTGCAGGCGGGACGCCTGCACCACGGGCCGGCTGGAAGCCGGCGCTCCGACGCGGGAATTCGGATGATCGCAAGCGGTATGCGGCGGCGCGGTTGAGGCCGGATGAGGCGGAGCGATTCAAGAACGGGAAGGAATCGGCGATTTCGGGGCTTGGCAAATTGCGACAGGCGCTGGAGCGGCTCGAGGAATTCTTCACGGAGATTCGCAAAAAGAATGTGCCGCGCTCGCGCGAATTGACGACGGAATTGAGCGCTCAGAATTTGTTTTTGCAGGAGTTGATTCACGACATCGAATTCATCGTGAAAGGCGACGAGCCGAATTATGTGTATTGGAGCGAGCGCTGGGGCAAGCGCGGCGCGCGGATGGTGGCGGCGCCGCTGGATATTGCGGCGCTGCTGCACGGGCAGCTTTATGAGAAGAAGCGCTCGATCATTTTGACGTCGGCAACGTTGTCGGTGCGGGATGCGGAGGCGGGAGAGGCGTCGGGGTTCGCCCCGTATCGAGCGGCGGCACTCCTGCCGCCGAGGTCGTTTGATGCGGAAAGTGAAGCGGAAATCAACGGCGGCAAGAGTGCCGCCGCTCCTGACAAGCCGCATCCGAAAAGTTTTGAGTTTTTGAAATTGCGCTTTGGCCTATCGCTGTGCTCTCCGGAGAAATTGGACGAGATGCTGTTGGGGAGTCCGTTCGATTTCGAGGCACAGTGCCGCTTGTTTGTGCCGACGTTTTTGCCGGAACCGGGCGGCGGGCGCGACAAGGAGTACACGGCGCAGTTCAGCGCGATGGTCGCGGAATTGGCGATGGCGACGGGCGGGCGGGCGCTGGTGCTGTACACGTCGTACGCGGCGCTGGACGCGAGCGCGGCGATCTTGAGCAAAATGCTGGTGCCGGAAGGGATCGAAGTCATGGCGCAGGGGCGCGACGGGTCGCGCGAATCGCTCCTGGCGTCGCTCAAAGCGGGCGGGCGGCGAATTCTGTTGGGGACGGCGAGTTTTTGGGAGGGCGTGGACGTGCGCGGCGAAGCGCTCTCCCTTCTTGTTATACAGAAGCTGCCATTCGCCGTTTTCACGGACCCGATCATCCAAGGCCGCTGCGAATTGCTGGAAGCAGCGGGGAAGGACGCTTTCTTACATTTTAGTGTGCCGAACGCTATTTTGAAATTAAGGCAAGGATTCGGGCGGCTGATTCGGTCAAAGCAAGACAGGGGCATCGTGGTGCTGGCCGACAAGCGCGTCATCACGAAGCGTTACGGCGCGGCGTTTTTGCGCGCGCTGCCGTCGAAGGGCGTGGCGGTGTCGCATTTGAATGGATTGGTGGCGGAGGTGAAGGAGTTCATTGGTTGAAGGTAGGACGGGCCTCCGAGCCCGTCCAAATGTAATCGCGCATGGACGGGCTCGGAGGTCTGTCCTACAGGGTCCGATAAAGCATATATGCGTTTTGGGGCCTGTAATTTGCTCATTGTGATCCAGCGTGTCTGCGTGCCGAGATTTGTCGTTGACATGTGCATAAGTCCTTGAGACGATTGCGTATGTGCAGTAAAAGCGGAAACGAGGATGGCAGTCGTGAATGACGGCGTGGTGTTGGCAGCTCTAAAAGCTTTGAGCAACGAGACTAAGGCGCTCGTCATGGCGAGCGAATTGGAAGCGCGCCGCATGCCCTCGTTTCAACTCCGCACCATCTTCAATGCGATGGTGAAGGACGAGGACGAGCGGCGGATTATTGTCGATTTGATTGACAAAGATTTGCAGGCGTCCGGCTATCCGGAAGACCAAGTCTTCGCGCTGCTTAACGATTTTTTGACGCCGGCCAATCCGCTTCAGCAGATGAACGAAGGCGTGCAGAACACACGCCGATTGCGCTCGCCGTTCGCGCACAATTTCGAAGGACAATTGCCGCCGGTGCAGATTGGAGCGGGCGTCGATCCGGCTGTCGGGGCTACTCCCGCGCCGATGATGGGCAACGTTCAATACAGTCCTCGCCCGTCATACCCCGCGGCCGCCGAAACGCAGCGCATGCCGGGTCCGCCGGTGACGCGCACGGGAAGTTACGCGACGACAGCCTCGCAGCTTTCGCCGCGTTCGACGCCGGGCCAGCCGCCGCCACCTCGGTCGCAAGCGGCGCGTGATATTGCAACGCCGGTATCGCAAGGCGCGCCAGTTCCGGCGGCATCGCGTTACACGCAAAACGCGTTCGTCAATCACGAAGACATGGCGGCGCTGCAAGGGCCCGGCAAACCGCAGGGTTTCAACAAGAACAGCTACATGCCGCCCGAACCGGCGACGCCCTCTCAACCGCAACCGGGCCTGCCGGGCTTGCCGGGCATGCCGCCGGTGACCGTGCGCCCACAGACTCAAGTAGGCGTGCAGCGCGAACCGGGCGCGCCGCTTCCGCCGATTCCGCCCGGTTTGCCGATTACGGCCACGCAGCAGTCGCGGCGCTTCGGCCCGGATAGCCAGAACCGCTTGACGGCGTCTCAATCCGCTCAAGCCGTGAACGAAGCCGCGCTGCTCACGCCAGGCTTGGCCAACATCTCTGGCCCAATGGCATCAAAAATCGTTTCGCGCACGGACGGTTCGCCGAATAATTTTCAGAACAATCCTCATACCAGCAGCGTGCGAAACGATGGCCGGCCCGTGGTGCTGATCGCCGACGACGACAAGCGCATCCGCATGGTCTTCCGCCTGCGCATGGAAGAATCGGGATTGACGGTAGTCGAATGCCAGGACGGCACCGAAGCATGGGAGCGCATTCAGCAGGGCGACATTTCGCTCGCGGTGCTGGACATGAAGATGCCCGGCCTGCACGGCCTGGAAGTGCTCTCGCGCATGGCCGACAAACAATACCGCATCCCGGTGATTGTCTGCTCGGCGTACGATCAGTTGAAAGACGAATTCGTGGTCCAGACTTATCCACGCTTGCGGTACTTGGTGAAGCCTGTCGCGCCTGAGCAGTTGGTAGGGTCGATCAAGGAACTGCTGGTGAAGCAGAATTAAAACAATTCAAAATTCAAAATTAACGACGGCAGCGCTTCGCGCCGTTTTGCTGTTCAATTTTGCATTTTGCATTTTTAATTTTGAATTCTAGTTTTCGTACGTCTTCAATACCGCCAACAATTGCGTCGTGTTAATCACCTGCATCTCCACGAGAATCATGCCCAGCAGTTTTTTCTCGCCGCTCGCGGCGAGTTCCTGCTGGTGGCTGAGCGCGGTTTCGATTTGTTCGGTCGTGGCGAAGCCCATCATCATCGCGCGCGCGCCGAAGGGCTCGCCGCGAGTGGCTGTTCTAAGCGCGACTTGAGACATAATTGAATCCCCGCTCCAGAGCCGCGCACGTCAGTAAGCGGCATCAAATAACATCGTGCATTGAGGGGACTATAATCGGAAAGCGGGTAGCTTGTCAAGGCGGCGCATCATTTTCAAAATTGAAATCCCTTGAACCTTGGAATCTTGAATCTTTGAATCTTGAATTCACTTTTCCACTTCCGCATCATCCCGGTTCCCATATTCGCGCCAGCCGCCGACATAATTGTGGATATTCTCGAAGCCCATCAACCAGAGCGTGAAATACAAATGCGCGCTGCGCCCGCCGGCCTGGTCGTAGACCGCGATGGGGAAATTCTTGTCCACGTTGGTCAGCCGCAGGATCGCGTGAATCTCGGGCGGCGAACGCCACACACGCGCGTTTTCGGCGCCGCTCATCATTGACGACCAGGGAATGTTCGCCGCGCCCGGAATGTGGCCGCCGACTTTTCCGCGCACATCTTCGCCCATGTATTCGGCGCGCGAGCGGGCGTCGAGCAGCGTCACGGTGGGCAGTTTGCCCATGACTTTCACGCGCACCCGGAATTGCGGCAGTTCGATCAGCGAGCAGCAACCGCGCGGCGCGACGCGCGGCGCGAACGTGCCGTTCGCGTCGAGGATCGGCTGCGCGGTGCTAAAGCCGCGCTTTTCCTCGCGCCACTTCGCCACGCCGCCGTTCAAAATCGAAACGTGATCGTGGCCATAGGCGTACAGCGTGAACCAGATGCGCGCAGCCAGGCGGCCGTCGTCTTCGTCGTAGATCACGACCCGCGTGTCGGCGCTGATGCCTTCCTGCGCGCAGATGCGTTTGAGCGCGTCGGCCGGCGGCATGTAATACGGCGGCAAGTTCGGATCCTGAAACAAATCGGATTGAATGTTGCGCGCGCCCGGAATATGGCCGAGTTTGAACGCCGATTCGCCGCGCGCGTCGATCACGACCGTTTTCTCTTTCGAATCCATCCACTTGGCAAGCGTCGCCGGATCGATCAGTCCGTCGGGATGCGCGAATTTGTCGGGCGCGGGCGGCTCGTTAGTCGATGTCAAACGCGGGACCGCGGCAGGGTCGATGCCCTGATCGCCGGCCATGGCGCTCGATGAAAACGCGAGCGCACCGAGAACGGCAATTGTCAATTGGCATTTCGCAATTGTCCTCGCTGCCATAAAAAACGCGCGAAGCGCGTTGCCGCCGTCAGCCCCGAAGGGGCGCAACATCTTAGCCCAGGGCGTAAGCCCTGGGTATCGTCCGCGCGCGAACCCAAAGCCCTGAAAGGGCGACACATCGGGCTTGTGGTTGCGCTTAGGATTTCCCCATGAGTTTGTGTGCATGGTCATGTGTCACTTCTTCAAACGAACGCGCCTGTGGATTGACTCCGTGATTATTCCAACAAGCGCCAAAATTGCGAGAGCAATCAGGAGATCGGCGAGGGCGAGCTTCCAGTCAAACAGAAATCGCGACGGGTTTTCAATTAGATTGCCGTGAAGATTAAATTTCGCTCCGTCAATCTCTTCATAAGAGGTTTCAAATAAAAACGGCCAGGGCCATCCCCGTTCCGTGCCGCCCAGCAACTCTGTATCATCTTGATCTCGATACACCAAGAGATGTCCACCTGGCGAATTCGCCGGAATAGGCTGCGCAGTGCTCAACCAGATCAACCCGCCGGCGGCGATCATCACCACGACCGCCGTCATCAGCGAAAATCGCGGAAATCTGATTTTCATAATCTCGTTTCGCCATTTGTCATTGAAACGAATCCCGCGCATAAACTAAGATGACAAATGACAAATGCCAACTGACAAATCACAAATGACAAATGATCCGTCTACGGATCTGCTCGCGCGCCCGCTCCAATACTTCAAGGGCGTCGGGCCCAAGCGCGCTGAATTGCTTGCGCGGCTGGACTTGCACACCGTCCGCGATCTGCTGCTTTATTTTCCGATCACGCACAAAGACCGCGCTAGCGTCACGCCGATCATGGCGTTGAAGATCGGCAAGGAAGCCAACATCGTCGCGCAGATCATCGACGTGACCTGCAAGCGCTTCAATGGCAAAGAACAGATTGTCGGGCATTTGATGGACGCGCAAGGCGGGCGCATCACCGCGGTGTGGTGGAATCCGTGGATCGCCGACAAGCTCACGCCGTATGGCTGGGGATTTTTTTCTGGAAAAGTCACCAGCTTCGTGGAGAAGAAACAGCTTTCGAATGCGGAATTTGAAATCTTCGACGACGAGGAATCCGAAACGCCGCGCATGTGTTCGTCAGCGCCGGAGTCGATGGTGGGGCCGAGTTTCGGACGAATCGTGCCCATTTATAATCTGCGCCCGAAACATCGCCTGCCCGACGGGCAGGAAGCGCCGGAGATTCGCATCAATCAAAACGCGCTGCGCAAAATCGTCTGGCAGGTGCTCGAAGCCGGCGCGGCGGAACTAGTGCGCGATCAATTGCCGGACGCGCTGCGCGTGGAACGAAAGTTGATGCCGCTGGCCGAGGCCGTGCGGCAATTCCATTTTCCGGATTCATTTGAAAAGGCCGCCGTTGCGCGGCGGCGGCTGGTCTTCGAAGAATTGTTCATCATTTCGCTGGGCGTGGCGCTGCGCCGCGCGCAAATCGAACGCGCCGCCGTCTCGGCGCGCATGCCGCTGGTGCCGGCCATCGTCAACCGCATCAACGCGCGCATGCCCTTTACGCTCACCGCCGCGCAGCAGCAGGCGTTTCAGCAGATTGCCGCGGACATGTCGCGCGCCACGCCGATGAACCGCCTGCTGCAAGGCGATGTCGGCAGCGGCAAAACGGCGGTGGCCGTCGCGGCGCTGTTGTTGTGCGTGGCGCATGGCCATCAAGCCGCGCTGCTGGCGCCGACAGAAGCGCTGGCCGTACAGCATCATCGCACGCTGACGAAGCTGCTCGAAAACTCGCGTGTGGAAATCAGGTTGCTGCGCGGCGGCGCGAAGGAATCCGCGCGCGCGGAATTTCTCGAAAAACTTTCCGCGGGTGCGATTCACATCGCGATCGGCACGCACGCGCTGCTCGAAGCGGACGTGAAATTCAAATCGTTGGCGCTGGCCGTGGTGGACGAGCAGCATAAATTCGGCGTGGCTCAGCGCATGTCGCTGCGCGCAAAGGGCCGCGCGCCGCACGTCCTGGTGATGACCGCGACGCCGATTCCGCGCACGCTCACGCTGACGTTGTACGGCGATCTCGACGTTTCCGTCCTGAACGAAATGCCGCCGGGCCGCGGCGAAATCGTCACGAAATGGCTGGATGAAGCCGACCGGCCCAAAGCGTATCGCTGCATTTTGGACGAAGCCAAGAAAGGCCATTCGACGTACATCGTGCTTCCGCGCATTCTCGGCGAAAATCCGGACGACGAAGACGTTCTCCCATCGCCCCTTGGGGGAGAGGCCGCCGTTCCCCCCTCTCCCCTTGGGGGAGAGGGGCCGGGGGTGAGGGGTCGGCGCGCCAAACATGGCCAGCAATCCCTATGGACCGACGTAAAGGGCGCGGAGCAGGAATTCAAGCGCATGAAGGAGCACCTGCCGACGCTGCGCGTCGAATTGCTGCACGGCCGGCTCGCGCCCGCTGAGAAGCAGCGCGTGCTGGACTTGCTGGCCGCTGGAAAAATCGACGTGCTGGTCAGCACGCAGGTGATCGAAGTCGGGATCGATTTGCCGACGGCGACGGTGATGCTGATCGAAAACGCTGAGCGCTTCGGCTTGTCGGCGCTGCATCAACTGCGCGGGCGCGTCGGGCGCAGCGAGCGCAAATCGTACTGCCTGTTCTTCAGCGATACGCTCACCGACGACGCGGAAGCACGCTTGAAAGCGTTCGAAAAGACGCGCGACGGATTCCGGATCGCCGAAACCGATTTCAAACTGCGCGGACCGGGGCAATTCTTCGGCACGAGACAAAGCGGCATGCCCGAACTGAAAATCGCCGATTTGCTGCAAGACGTCGCGATCCTCAGCGAAGCGCGCGACGCGGCGTTCAAGCTGGTGCGCGCGGATTCGACGCTGGCGCAGCCGGAGAATTCGGCGTTGAAAGCGCGCGTGAGGGAGGCGCTGGGGACGCGGTTGGGGTTGGTGGATGTGGGGTGAAAGTCACTCGTCTTCAAATTCCGCCGGCGTATACCACATCCCCATCCCCCGAAACTCCTCCGGGATTTTATCCTCCGGCCAGACCGGCGCGCCGACGCCGATGAAGCGCACGCGATGGGCGCTCGGGAGCTCCTTCCAATACAGCGCTTGCCACGGCGCGAGTTCGTCCCATTTGCACGACGGCTCGTGCGGCGCGATGCCGCGGAAGATCAGGCTGTCCATGAATTTTTGGAGGTGCTCGCGGTCGGCGCAGCAGAATTCGCCGGCGCGTTCGCGGCGCAGGCTATCAAAATCCTCCTGCGAATCCGCGCCGAACATACCATCGACGTAGCGATTCCAATCGGGTTTCGAAACTTCCTCCCACGCCGCGCCGCCCGCGGGCGTGAGACCATAATCCGCATCGAGTGTGCCGTCCAGCGCGGCGGCGGTGTCATCGGCATTTGGGACGAAATCGCCGCGTTCGTCGTTCGATGCGATCAGCAAGCCTTGCTCGAAAAGACGGGCGAGCGCCGCGATCAGCGCAGCGCGATCCATGCCGTGGTTGGGACGGTCGAAGAGGGCTTCGACGTTTTCCATCGTCAGCAGGCTCAGCGAATGCTTCTGGTCCACGACGCTGTGAAGGAGCCAGTATTCGTTTGGGGTCATAAAACCTCGGGGAATTGTTGGCGCGCTTTCCATTTCGCGAACTGAAATAGGTCTTATAGGACCTATAAGCCCTATAAGGCTATGGAAAAAGTAATTGCGTCTTCGCGACTTTGCGAGAGGTAATCAAGCGACGACGTTGACCAGCGTCCCGATGGGCGCGATGGCGATGCGGATTTCGTCGCCGTGCTGCAGCGTGAAATCGTTGGGCGGCACGATACCGGTGCCGGTCATCAGGAAGCAACCGTTGGGGAAAGTGTTGTCGCGGAAAAGAAAACCGGTGAGTTCGTCGAAGCCGCGTTTGATGTTCGCGACGCTTGTGACGCCTCGGAAAATCTGCGCGCCGCCGCGATAAATCTCCAGCACGATTTCGGTTTCGCGCGGGAGCGGCGTGTCGGCGAAGAGAATGCACGGACCTAGCGCGCAGCTTTTGTCGTAAACTTTGGCCTGCGGCAGATACAGCGGGTTTTCGCCTTCGATGTCGCGCGAACTCATGTCGTTGCCGACGGTGTAGCCGAAGATTTTCCCGCGCGAATTAATCGCCAGCGTCAATTCTGGTTCGGGCACATTCCATTTTCCGTCCGAACGGATGCGTACGGGCTGGCCGGAACCGGCGACGCGGTGCGGCGTGGCTTTGAAGAACAATTCGGGGCGTTCAGCGGAATAAACGCGGTCGTAAAAACTTCCGCCGCCGGCCTGCTGCGCTTCCTCCATGCGCGCTTCGCGGCTTTTGAAATACGTCACGCCGGCGGCCCAGACTTCCTGTTTGTCGATGGGCGCGAGCAAATCGCCTTGCGGAAGTGCGGGCAGGCGTTCTTCGACTTTCAGCGCCGCGCGCAGTTTCGCGACCGGGTCGTCGGCGGTGAAGAGCGCGTCGAGCATCCACGCGTCGGTGCGATAAATGAAGCCGGCGTCTTCGCAGAAAAGGCCGCTGCCGTAGTTGTAAAGCTTCACGCAATTCCTCCTTCATAGGCCGCTTACTGACGTGCTCTGGATTTTTATCACAAAGCGTTTGCGAGCGCCTGAGCAAACAGGTTTCGCATCCAGTCGTTCACCATCGTGTCGATGACCAGGTGGATGCGATCGGTTGCGCCGCGGTTGGCAACTTGGTGCGTCTCGCTTAAGCGCAGATACCAGCACGTGCCGTCGTCCATGATTACGCGCGTTCCATTCAACAGGAATTCGACGTCCGCATTTGTGGTCACAGGAATGTGCAGGCGCGCTTTGCCGTCTTCGAAGCACAGGTCGTGATCGGTATGCGGTTTGATCACGGAGCCGGGCGTCAATTTCATCAAGCGCGCGGCGCGCACGTCGCATTCGAAGCTTGCGAGGACGTGTTTGAAATATGGGCACGCGTCGAGGAACGGCGTGTCCACAAATTCAGTCGCGACGGGATCGGAGTAAATCATCATCACCCGATGCGTCGCGCCTTTTTTTGCGCGCAGCGGCAGCACGGACCAATCGCCGGCGTAGTTGTCGCGAACGAAGTGTTTCG
>Ga0209579_10001182_pt1 | contig 22189 bp, 19 predicted proteins | sample Coa_R1_2_FD_187152 | JGI IMG/M metagenome (GOLD analysis project Ga0209579, IMG submission 187152) | Surface soil microbial communities from Centralia Pennsylvania, which are recovering from an underground coalmine fire - Coalmine... | ecosystem: Environmental > Terrestrial > Soil >... | reverse complement strand
TTGCGGTCGAGACAGTTGTACGAGACGTTCAGCACGCCGTCCTCGAACCATTGGTAGAACGGCGCGCGACTTTCGTCGAGCACCTTCGAGAACGGCTTCTTCCATGCGAGCGTCTCGCGCGCAAGATCGGCCCAGAAGCCTTGGTAATCGCGCGCTGCTTTCGCGTTCAGCGCCTCGGCGCGCGCCTTCGTCACGTTCGCGCTCGCCGCGAGCTCGCGCGGCGGCTCGAACACGCGCTCCTCGTGCATCACCGATTGGATGTTCGCCATGGCCATTCCTCCGAAAGACATGCCGTGCGGTTCGAACGTCGCCCGATGGGTCAAGTCTACCGAACGCGGCGTGCGCCGCCAACGATGCCGCTTGTCGCTCGGCAACCGCAGGTCAGCCTCCCAGGAACAGCCGCCCCACCTGCCGATCATCGAGCAGATCGCGCCCGCTTCCCGCGAGCACGATGCGTCCGGACGCGAGCACGTAGCCCAAATCGGCGAATTCGAGCCCCTTTCTCGCGTTCTGCTCGACCATCACGATCGTCTTCCCTTCGACGCGCTGCAGCGTCGACAGAATCTCGAACACCATGTCGATGTAGCGCGGCTCGAGGCCGATCGACGGCTCGTCGATCAGAAGCACCGAGGGATTCATGATGAGCGCGCGCGCGATCTCGAGCAGCCGACGCTCGCCGCCGGAAAGCACGCCGGCGCGCTGGCGGCGACGCTCCGCAAGGCGCGGGTAACGATCGAGCACGTCGTTCGCCGCGCGCCGTGCCGCGCGCGAATTCGCCAGCAGATACCCGCCCATCAGCAGGTTTTCCTCGACCGTCATGTCGGGAAACACCGAGTTGTCCTGCAGCACGCTCGCGATCGCCGCGTCGCGAAGCTTGCGATCCGCGGGCATGTCAGTCACGTCGCGGCCGGCCACGGCAATCGTGCCGGACATGATGTGCGTCTCGCCCTGGATCGAATGAAGCACCGTCGACTTGCCCGCGCCATTCGGGCCGATGAGACAGAGCGACTGACCGCGTCGCACGCGAAGATCGATGCCGTGCAGGATCTCCATCTTGCCGTAGCCCGCGACGAGCTGGTCGATCGCCACGTGCGCTTCGCCGCCGGCGAGTGCGGCCAGCATCGCCGCGTCCGGGCCCTCCGTTGCAAGCTCGCCCGCAGCGCGCTCGACCTCGTCGACCGAAAGCACGACGTCGGTGCTGCCGAAGCCGTAGCCGCCGGTCACGCGTGCAGGATGGGTCATCAACGTCCTCCGAGATACGCTTCCATGACCCGCGGGTCGTCGCGCACCTCGGCGGCCGTGCCCTGCGCGAGCAACTCGCCGTGCGCGAGACAGTAGATGCGGCTCGCGAGATTCATGATGACGCGCATGTTGTGCTCGATCACGAGCAGCGTGATGCCGAGTTCCGCATTCGCGCGCTTCAAACGGTCGACGAGACCGTTGATGAGCACGGGATTGATGCCGGCCGTCGGCTCGTCGAGCAGCAGAAGCGTCGGCTCGTTCATCAGCGCCATGGCGAACTCGAGCAGCTTCTGCTGCCCGAACGACAACTCGCCGGCCGGCACATCGCGTTTCGGATGGAGGCCGACGAATTCGAGCAGCGCATCGGCGCGCTCCGTCAATTCGCGCGAAGGTCGCTTGAGCATCGAGGACAGCGTTTCGCGCGCATGCGATGTGCTGATCTGCATGTTCGCAACACAAGCCATCCGCCGGTAGACGTGCGTCTGCTGGAACGTCCGAATGAGTCCCATGCGAGCGATCGCCGGCGTGCGAAGGCGCGAAATCTCGCGACCGGCGAAGCGGATCGATCCGGTGTCGATCGGATGAAACCCGGCGATCGAATTGAAAAGCGTGGTCTTGCCCGATCCGTTCGGACCGATCAGGCCGGTGATCGATCCGGCCGGCACGTCGAGCGATACGTCTTGATTCGCGACAACGCCGCCAAAGCGCTTGCAAACGCCGCGCACTTCGAGCAAGGGTGGGGCCGATGACGATGCTTTCTCGGCCACCAAACTCATCGCGCGCTCTCGACGGCCGCATCGGCAACTGCCTTTGCCGTGCCGACATGAGGACGCTTCCGCCGCCATGCGAAGCCGAGAATGCCGGTCGGAAAGAACACGACGATCACGACGATCAACACGCCCATTGCGACGCGTTGCCAGCCGAGCAGATACGTCCAGAACAGCTCCTGCGTCATGTGAAATACCGTCGCGCCGATCACCGGACCCCACAGCGTGCCCTTCCCGCCGAGCACGGCCATCAATACCATCCACACACCGAATGTCGCGCCGGCGAATGCCAGATCCTGCGGATCGATGAAGCCGACGAGATTGCCGACCGGTCCGCCCGACGCGCCGAGGAACATCGCGGCCACGCACCACATGAATACCTTGTAGCGCGACGTGTGCAGGCCCATCGCCTCGGCCTTGTCCTCGTCGTCGCGGATCGCATTGATCGCAAGCCCCACGCGCGTACGGTAGAGCGTGCGTGCGACCACGAACGTCAGCGCCGCAAGCGCGAACAGCAAAAAATAGAAAAAGCGCGCGCGGTATTCGATCGCTCCGGGATAAACGGGCGTCGCCATGCCCGATGCGGCGCCGATGTATTCCCATGCAGAGGCCAGATTGCCGGCGACGATCGTCAAGCCCAGCGTCGCGATCGCGAAATACTGGCCGCGGATGCCGAGAATCGCCGGGCCGAGGATCAGCGCCGCCGCGCCGGACGCGAGCGCGCCCGCCCCGATGCCAACGAAAAGCCCGGGATAGTACGAGAGCCCGGCGTCGCGCTGCACGACCGCGCATGCGTAAACGCCGATGCCGAAGAAGAACACGTTGCCGAACGAGTTGTAGCCCATCTGGCCGCCGTTCATGTCCCACGTGATCGCGAACAGGATCATCAGCCACAAGAATGCGAGCTGGGTGACGATCGTCGGCGCGACCCACGGCGCGACAACGCCGAGGACGCCGATCGCAGCCATCGCGACGCTGTCGCGCGACCCCTTCATTTGAGATAGCGCCGCTGCCGCGCCAGCGCGAGATTGCGCCCGATCAGGATCAGGATCAGAAGCACGAAGATGAACGCGGTCTGGTATTCGGCGCCAAGCACGAAGCCCGCGGCCTCCTCGACGACACCGAGGCCCGCGCCGGCGACGATGACGCCCGGCACGTTGCCGAGACCCGCCGCGATCACGATCATGAACGAGCGCAGCGTGTAGGTGAGTCCCAGGTACGGCTGCACGAACCACGTCATCGCGACCAAACCCCCGGCGGCGCCGCAAATCGCGCAATTGATCGCGAACGTCATCGCGTACACGTGATCAGTGTCGACGCCGAGCACGCGCGCGGCACGGTCGTTCTGTGCCGTCGCCCGTATCGCGCGGCCGAGACGCGTTTGGCGAAGGAACACGATCAGCGCGAAACCGACGAGGAGCGCCGCGGCGAACGAGACGAGCTTGATTTCCGGGATCGTCACCAGGCCGCCTGCGAAGAGCAGGCTCGGAAGCGTCGACGGCACCGTTCGGATGTCCGCGCTGAAGATCTGGTTCGCGAGCTGCTGCAACAGAATGCTGATCCCGAAGGTTGCGAGAATCGACGTAAACATGTCGCGGCCGACGACACGGAAGATGACGATCCGGTAGAGCGCGAGGCCGACGCAGTACATGACGACGGCCGCGATCGGGACGCCGGCGAGCGGAGGAATGCCCGCGCGACTCAGATAGAACACGACGTAGCCGCCGAGCATGACGAATTCGCCCTGCGCGATGTTGATGATCTTCATCACGCCCCAGACCAGCGCCATGCCGTACGCCACCAGCGCGAAGATTGCGCCGATCAAAATGCCGCCAACCACGAGCTGCACGAGCAGGATCGGCGCCTCGATCAGGACGCTCAGGTTTTCCATCGTGCGCGCTCTCCGGCGCCGCGCCCGGCGCCGGAAAGAATTGGCATCAGACCGTTTACTTGGCGCCGACCGTTGTCGCCGCTTCGCGCTTGGCCCACGTCGGCGCCGGGAAGATCGGCTTCGCCGTCGCCCATTTCGCCGGCGCGACTACGACGTACTTCTCGTGCTGCACCTGGTACATCACCATGGACTTGGCCGTGTTCTTGCCGGTCGAGTCGAACTTGACCGGTCCGTAGAACGTCATCAGGTTCGTCTTTGCGAGCGCGTCGCGCACCTTCTCCCGATCGAGCGAACCCGCGCGTTCGATCGCGTCGGCGAATACTTCGACGGCGGCGGTCGATTCGGCAGCCTGATACGGCGGTTCGTAGTTGAACGTCTTCTTGAAAAGCTCCGTGTATTTCTGCGGATTGCCGAACCAGCGATCGGTGTACGTGAGACTCGGATCCCATTGCGATCCGCAGAACGCGTAGTCGGCATCCTTGCCGAACTTCTCGGTGATCTGCGCCGAATCGCAGTGCGTGAGCGCGAGCATCGGCACGTACACCTTCTCGGCGGCAACCTGGCGGATGCCGAGCACGGCGCCCTTCTCGTGGCCCGAAATGAAAAGCGCGTCGGGCTTCAGCGCCTTCACCTTCGTGAGCGTCGAGCTCATGTCGTTGAGATCGGCCGGGAGCTTGTCGTCGATGACCACCTTCATGCCGTACTTCTTCGCATCCTCGATGACGCCGTCGCGCACGTCCTGAGAGAAGTTGTCGTTCTCGATCGCGATCGCGATCTTGAGCGACTTCGGATCGCGGCCCGCCTTCTTCGTCTCGTCGGCGAGGATCGTCACGGCCGCGCGCAGGTAGTAGTCGGACGTGTTCAGCACCGCGAACATGTACTTGTAGCCTTGCATGAACAGCGCCCGGTCGGCGCCGTTGCCCTCGACCATCGGCACCTTGTATTTCTCGGTGATCGGCGCGATCGCCTTGGTCAGCGCCGAGCTGTACGGCCCGAGCACGAAGTTCACGTGATCCTGTGTGATCAATCGTTCGACGAGTTGCGCGCCGCGTGCGGATGTCGATTCGTCATCGTAGTAGACGATCCGCAGCTTGTAATGCTTGTTGCCGACCTTGACGCCGCCTTTATCGTTGATCACCTGCGCGGCGAGGTTGTAGCCGTCCTGCGTATTCTTGCCGTTGACGGAATACTTGCCGGTCAGCGAGTCGGCGGCGCCGAGGACAATTTCGTCGTCAGCGCCGACAGCCGTCTGCGCGATGCCGGCGGCAAGCACTGCGGCAAACGTTGCCGCGAGGCGAATGCGATTTGCGGTCATGGTGTCTCCTCCAGAAGTCGACGCGGTGGCCGGTGGACCGGCCGTTGAAATGGCTCGCGCCAAAGCGCTGACATTTTATTCCCGAGGCCGATCGGTGCGGCGCGCACTTGTGCTCCGTTCCGGCTCGCGCACCGATCGGCGGTCATCGAGGTCGTCTTGTGTATCGACGTCCTTCGTGACGCCTTCGTCGTCGCAATCGATCAGCTTAATCGCGTTTCCGTGCGCGAGAAGCGCGCGCGCGCCTTCGTCGCCGCGAAGCGTCGAGAGCGCGGCGAAGTGCCCGCGCGAAAATCCCACCGGATGTCCGCGCGTACCGCGATAGACCGGCGCGACGATGCCGGCACCTTCGCGAAGCGCGATCGCAACGGCGCCGATCGTCGCCGGCGCGATCCATGGCATGTCGGCGAGCGCAACGACGCAGCCATCGGCGTCGTCGAGCGCTGCGATGCCGCACGCGAGGCTCGCACCCATGCCATCGTCGGCGTTCGCGCATTCGACGAGCCGCAGTCCGGCGAGAGCAAGCGCGTCGGAAAGTGCGTTTGCGCCCTTGCGCACTACCCCGATCGACTCGGGCAGCGCCGCGACAAGATGCATGGCCGCAGCAATGCCGAGCGGTGTGCCGGCCGGTACGCCGTGCGTCGGACGCGGCAGCGGCGCGCGCAACTTGTCGCCGTGAAAACGCGTGCCGCGACCTGCTGCGAGGAGGATGCCCGCGATGCGCAAAACGATGTCCAAACCGCTTGGAAGGAGGGGTTGCAGGGCGATTTTCGCGGCCGTACAGTGTCCTCGTAACTTCCTCTCGAAGGAGGGACATCATGCGCCGCAGACTCTATTTCATCATGCCCGATCTTCCGAGCGCGCGAAAAGCGATGAGCGACCTTTTGCTCGCGCGCATCGAGGAGCGGCACATCCACTTCCTCGCGAAGCGCGGTACGCCGATGGAGGGTTTGAACGAAGCGAATTACCTGCAGAAATCCGACCTCGTGCACGGCGCGCAGGTCGGGCTCGCGCTGGGCGCGGTTCTCGGATTGATTCTCGGCGTGATCATCGTCGTTGCCGCCGGCATCTACAACCAGTGGCAGATCGTCACCGTCCTCGGCTGCGGCCTCGTCGGCGCGCTTTTCGGCGCATGGGTCGCGAGCATGGTCGGTGTTGCCGTTCCCAACTCGCGTCTGCGCCAGTTCGCGCAGGCAATCGACGCGGGCAAGCTGCTGCTGATGGCCGACGTGCCGGAGCATCGCATCGAGGAACTGCGAACACTCCTGAACGCGCAGCATCCGGAAGCCGAGGATCGCGGCATCGATCCGCACATTCCTGCGTTTCCGTAAAGCGCGTCGATTCGAGAATCCGATTCGCCTGCGATAGGAAAAGAACCGGCTTCGCACCTTGTACCGTTCGTAAAGGGGGATCGCGTGCCGCCGATAGCGACGGCCGCTCGCGAACGCTCGCTCAACGCGCGGCTACGCAGAGGTTAGCGGTCGCCGCAAGGTTAAGGGCCGAAGAAGGCCCGCACCTTGTCAAAAAAAGACTTGGCGCGCGGATTGTGCGCGTCCGGGTCCTGCTCGTTGATCGCCTCGAACTCGCGCAGCAATTCCTTCTGCCGCGCGGTGAGCTTGACCGGTGTCTCGATCGAGACGTGGCAATAGAGATCGCCGGTCACCGACCCGCGCACCGGTCGAATGCCCTTGTTGCGCAGCCGGAACACCTGGCCTGTCTGCGTTTCGACGGGAATGCGAAGTTTCGCCTGGCCGTCGAGCGTCGGAATTTCGATCTCGCCGCCGAGCGCCGCCGTCGCGAAGCTGATCGGCATCTCGCAGTGCAGGTCGGCGCCGTCGCGCTGAAACACCGGATGCGGCTTGAGCGTCACCACCACATACAAATCACCAGGTGGTCCGCCGTTGACGCCCGCTTCGCCCTCGCCTGACAAGCGAATGCGATCGTCCTGATCGACGCCCGCCGGAATCTTGACCGACAGCGTCTTGTGCTTGCGCACGCGTCCCGCGCCGCTGCACGTCGTGCACGGCTGCGAAACGACCTTGCCCGTGCCGCGACATTGCGGACAGGTCTGCTGGATCGAGAAGAACCCCTGCGACACGCGCACTTCGCCTCGGCCGTGGCACGTCGGGCAGGTCTGCGGGTGCGTGCCAGGCGCCGCGCCGCTGCCATGACACGTGCTGCATTCGTCCATCGTCGGAATGCGGATCTTGACCTCGGTGCCGTGCGCGGCGTCCTCGAGCGAAAGCTCGAGGTTGTAGCGAAGATCCGCGCCGCGATAGACGCCGTTGCCGCGCGCGCCGCCGCGCTGGCCGAAGATCTCGCCGAAGATGTCGCCGAATGCATCGGCGAAGCCGCCGAAGCCTTCCGCGCCGCGCGCGCCTGCCGCGCCGAAGCCGGCCGACGGATCGACGCCGGCGTGTCCGAACTGATCGTACGCTGCCCGCTTGCGCGAGTCGGACAGCACTTCGTACGCTTCCTTCGCTTCCTTGAACTTCTCCTCGGCGTCCTTCTCCGGATTGCGATCCGGATGGTGCCTCATCGCGAGCTTGCGATAGGCCTTCTTGATGTCATCGTCGGATGCGTCGCGCGCGACGCCGAGCACCGTGTAGTAATCGCGCTTCGCCATGAAAATCGCGGACTGCCTCGTCCCTACCCAATTGCTACAACGGGCGCAACCTCGCGCCCGATTACAAACGCCGGCCTCGCGAACAAGTGCGCGGCCAAAGCGAAACGCCTGAATTCTACGTCGTTTGCGAGTGGATCATCGCGAGTTGCCGAGAGCCGGCGGACGGACACAGGCTCGCTGTCGTCGCGACGCCACACAGGGTTCGGAGCGGAATTCGCGACGGGACACGATCGCGGTAAGGCCAGGCTCGATTTTCGTATCGGCGCGACGAAATTCGAGCGTGGCCCCATTTTCACATTACTTCCGGTCCTTGACCTCCGTGTACTCGGCATCGACCACCTTCTCTTCGCCGTTCTTCGTCTCGCCGCCGCCCGCACCGCCGTGGTCGCCGCCAGCCGCGCCCTGCGCCTGCGATTGCGCATACATCGCTTCGCCGAGCTTCTGCGACGCGCTCATCAGCGCATCGGATTTGGCCTTAAGCGCTTCCTTCGACGCGTCCTTGTCCTTGAGCGTCGACTCGGCGTCGTTCAGCGCCGATTCGATGCGTGCACGTTCCTCGCCGCCGACCTTCTCGCCATATTCGCCAAGCGACTTGCGAACGGTGTGCACCATCGCATCGAGGCCGTTACGCGCCTGGACAACTTCCATCAGCTTGCGATCTTCCTCGGCGTGCGATTCGGCGTCCTTGACCATCCGCTGGATTTCGTCCTCGGAGAGGCCCGAGTTCGCCTTGATCGTGATCTTGTTTTCCTTGCCGGTCGCCTTGTCCTTCGCCGAGACGTGAAGGATGCCGTTCGCGTCGATGTCGAAGGTCACCTCGATTTGCGGCATGCCGCGCGGCGCCGGCGGAATGCCTTCGAGATTGAACTGGCCGAGGCTCTTGTTGCCGGACGCGCGCTCCCGCTCGCCCTGCAGCACGTGGATCGTTACCGCCGGTTGATTGTCGTCGGCCGTCGAGAACGTCTGCGTCGCCTTGGTCGGGATCGTCGTGTTCTTCTGGATGAGCTTGGTCATCACGCCGCCGAGCGTCTCGATGCCGAGCGAAAGCGGCGTCACGTCGAGCAGCAGCACGTCCTTGCGCTCGCCTGCGAGCACCGACGCCTGGATCGCCGCGCCGACCGCGACCGCTTCATCGGGATTCACGTCCTTGCGCGGATCCTTGCCGAAGAATTGCTTGACGGTGTCCTGCACCTTCGGCATCCGCGTCTGGCCGCCGACGAGGATGACGTCGCTGATGTCGTCGAGCTTGATGCCCGCGTCCTTGATCGCGATGCGGCACGGCTCGACGGTACGCTCGATCAGATCGTCGACGAGCGATTCGAGCTTCGCGCGCGTGAGCTTCATCGACAGGTGCTTCGGACCGGTTTGATCCGCCGTGATGTACGGCAGGTTGATGTCCGTCTGCTGCAGGCTCGAAAGCTCGATCTTCGCCTTCTCGGCGGCTTCCTTGAGCCGCTGGAGCGCGAGCACGTCGTTCTTGAGATCGACGCCCGATTCCTTCTTGAACTCGTTGACGATGTATTCGATGATCCGCTGATCGAAGTCCTCGCCGCCGAGGAACGTGTCGCCGTTGGTCGACAGCACCTCGAACTGGTGCTCGCCTTCGACGTTCGCGATCTCGATGATCGAGATGTCGAACGTGCCGCCACCGAGATCGTAGACGGCGATCTTGCGATCGCCTTCCTTCTTGTCGAGCCCGAACGCGAGTGCTGCCGCCGTCGGCTCGTTGATGATGCGCTTGACTTCGAGGCCCGCGATGCGGCCCGCATCCTTCGTCGCCTGGCGCTGCGAGTCGTTGAAGTACGCCGGCACGGTGATCACCGCATCGGTCACTTCCTCGCCGAGATAATCTTCGGCGGTCTTCTTCATCTTGCGCAGCACTTCGGCCGAGACCTGCTGCGGGGCGATCTTCTTGCCGCGCACCTCGACCCATGCATCGCCGTTGTCGGCGCGCACGATCTTGTAGGGCATCAGGTTGATGTCCTTCTGCACTTCCTTTTCCTCGAAGCGGCGGCCGATGAGCCGCTTCACCGCGTAGATCGTGTTCTTCGCGTTCGTGACCGCCTGCCGCTTCGCGGGCGCGCCGACGAGAATTTCACCGTCCTCGGCGTAAGCGACGACCGAAGGCGTGGTGCGCGCGCCTTCCGAGTTCTCGATCACCTTGGGCTTGCCGCCCTCCATGATCGCGACGCAGCTATTCGTCGTCCCGAGGTCGATGCCGATGATCTTTGCCATTGTTGGATTCCTCCGGTACGGGGGTATTCAGATTGATGGTGGAAATGGGGTTCCCGGGCGCGCCAATCAACGGTCTGGGGTTTTGGACACGATGACGAGCGCCGGCCGCAGCACGCGGTCGTTCAGGAGGTAGCCCTTCTGCAGGACCTTGACGACGGTGTTCGGCGGCAAGTCGCTTTGGACCACCTGCATCGCCTGATGCAGGTGCGGATCGAATTTCTGTCCGGTGGGATCGATTTCGCGAATCGCCGCGCGGCCGAACGCCGCATCGAGCGACTTGAGCGTCAGATCGGCGCCGGACTTCAGCGTATCGGCGGACACCGACTCACCGGCCGCGAGCGTCTGCTCGAGCGCGTCCTTGACCGGCAAAAGATCGGAAGCGAACTTCTCGATCGCGTACTTGTGCGCCTTCGCGATGTCGCTTTGCCCTTGCCGGCGGACGTTCTCGACGTCGGCGCGCGCGCGAAGCCACGCATCCTTCATCTCGGCGGCTTCGGCCAAAGCCTTTTGCAGGGCGCCTTCTTCGGGGCTACCGTTGTTGTGGACGGCCTCGTCGGTCATCGGATCGGCCGTGCGATCGGCGCCGTCGCGGGACGCCTCGGCGTCCGGTCCGCGCCGATCGCTCGCATGTCGGGGTTCTCGAGCGGTCATCGTGCGTTTGCTCTATCGGGGAGTCGAACCAAAGACCCCTTGCAAATGGGGCCTGCCCGGGTGCTTTCAACAGCGATGCCCGCGTCCGATGCGACCCGGCGAGGCCGCAGCGGCGCGCCGCGAACGCGTGCGTCGGCAGACGACCTACGCCGTCGCGCCGAGCGCCTTGGCGCGAAGCAGCGTCGACTCGCGTTCCGCAGGCCCGGGCGGCGGGGCGAGCCAGCCCGAAAGATTCGCGAACGACAGATCGGCAAGCGCCGCAATCCAGCGCGAATGCTCGTTCAGGCACGCGATCACGTCGTAGTCGCCTCCGCCAGCCGACTGGTACGTGTGCTTGCCCGCGATGACGAGCTCCTCCAGCGTTTCGAGGCAATCGGCGACAAATCCCGGCGCGAAGACATCGAGCCGACGGAGCCTGGCTTTACCGAGCCTGGCAAGCGTTTGCGCCGTATAGGGCTCGAGCCACCGGCTTCGCCCGAAGCGCGACTGGAACGCGAGCGTCCACTGCGCTGCCTCGAGCCCGAGCTCGCGCGCGAGCAGCCGTGCCGTCTTCTGGCAATAGCAGTGGTACGGGTCGCCAAGCGTAAGCGAGCGGCGCGGCAGTCCGTGAAACGACAGCACGAGATGCTCGGGCTGGCCGTGACGCACCCAGTGATCGTTCACGACCGCCGCGAGCGCCGCGATATAGCCCGGGTCGTCGTGGAACGTGTCGATCACCCGAAGTCCCGGCACGCGACGCATGCGACGAAGATGCGCGGCGAGCGCATCGACGACCGAGCCCGTCGTGCTCGCCGAGTACTGCGGATAAAGCGGCACGACTAGGATGCGCTCGCAAGCCGCGGCGGTGAGGCGCTCGATCGCGGAGCCGATCGACGGCGCGCCGTAGCGCATCGCATGCTCGACGACGACCGCATCGGCCGGAAGCCCGATCGACTTCAGTCGCTGTCCGAGGTAGCCCGACAACAGCACGCGTTGCTTGTGGGTGTGCACGGCAAGCGGCGAGCCGTCCTTCGTCCAGATCGCCGCGTAACGCGCCGCCGATTTCGCGGGTCTCGTGCGCAGCACGATGCCGTGCAGCAATGGTCGCCACGCGAACGACGGAATCTCGACGACGCGCGGATCGGTCAGGAACTCATGCAGGTAGCGCCGAACTGCCGGCGGCGTCGGCGCATCCGGCGTCCCGAGATTGACGAGCAGCACGCCGACGCGAGGGATGCGGTCGTGCTGCATCAGAGGTCAGAGGTCAGAACAATCGACCTATGCCGCGGCGCCGTCGCAACCACATCGATCAGTCCTCGGCCAGCTCGCGCGACAGTGCGTTCGACAACAGCCGCGCCGTCACGTCGACGATCGGGATGACGCGCTCGTAGGGCATGCGCGTCGGGCCGATCACGCCGAGCGTTCCGATCACCTGGCCGTTGGCCTCGTAGCTTGCCGTCACGACGCTGCACTCGTCGAGCGGCACGAGCCCCGACTCGCCGCCGATGTAGATCTGCACGCCCGGCGCCCGCTGCGAGATGTCGAGCAGATGCAGAAGCGACGTCTTCTGCTCGAAGAGGTCGAATAGCCGACGCAGTCGTTGCATGTTCGACGCGAGGTCCTCGGCGTTCAGCAGGTTGCGCTCGCCCGTGACGACGAGCGCATCGCTCTCGGACAGCGCGCCCTCGCCCGCCTCGACCGCCGCGGTCATCAGCGCGGCGATATCCTCGCGGAGCGCCCGAAGCTCCTCCGCCAGACGCTCGCGAATGCCGCCAAACGGCTGGCCCGCGAAATTCTGGTTGAAGAAGTTCGTCGCTTCGATCAGTTGCGAAGGCGTGTACGAACGATCGGTATGCAGGATGCGGTTCTGCACGTCGCCTTCGGGCGTGACGATGATGAGCAGCACGCGCCGATCGGAAAGGCGCAGGAACTCGAGATGGCGAAACGACGCCTCGCGGCGCTTCGGCGTCGCGACGACGCCCGCGAACTGCGTGAGCTGCGACAGGATCGAAGCGGCGGCGCTCACGATCTGCTGCGGGCGATCGACGCTGAGCTCGTCCTCGAGGCGATGAATCTCGACGTCCTCGAGCGGCTGCACGACCATCAGGCTGTCGACGAAGAAGCGGTAGCCGCGCGGTGTCGGCACGCGGCCGGCCGACGTATGCGGGCTCGCGATCAGGCCCATCTCCTCGAGATCGGCCATCACGTTGCGGATCGTCGCCGGCGAGAGGTCGAGTCCCGAATGGCGCGAAAGGGCGCGCGAGCCGACCGGCTGGCCCTCGGCCACGTAGCGTTCGATCAGGGTCTTCAGGAGGTGTTGCGCGCGCGCGTCGAGCATCTCGGTTGCCGCCTGGCGCGCGGGGTCCGCTCGCACCATGCGCCTATATTACCGCGCAGACCGGCTGCACTCGTCCATGCGATCGACGTGATGCGCGCGGCTGCTATGGTTTAATCCGCGCATGCCCGCCCGCGCACCCGAACGTTTTCGCCGCATCGCGCTCGTCGGCCGGCCCGGCGGTGTGGGCGCAGCGCCGATCGCCGGCCTTGCATCCTTCCTGCTCGCCCGCGGTCATGTGGTCGTGCTAGAACCGGAAACCGCGTCGGCGCTGACGATCGCAGGCGTCACCGCGCTCGCCGACGACGCGCTGCCGGGCGCGATCGATCTCGCGATCGTGCTGGGCGGCGACGGCACGATGCTCGCGGCCGCGCGAACCCTCGCGCCGCACAATGTGCCGGTGATCGGCGTCAATCTCGGCCGGCTAGGCTTCCTGACCGACATTCCGCTGGCGAAGATGGAGCCCACGATCGCCGCGATGCTGGAGGGCCGCTACACCGAGGAGCGGCGCACGCTGTTGTCGATCACCCTCGCGCGTGCCGATGGCACGCTTGCATCCGTGCCTGCGCTGAATGAGGTCGTCGTCAACCGTGGGGGCCTCGGCAGCATGATCGATTGCGCGGTTGCGATCGACGGCCGTCTCGTCTACACGATGCGCGCCGACGGCGTGATCGTCGCGACGCCGACGGGCTCGACGGCGTATGCGCTGTCGACCGGTGGCCCGATCATCGCGCCGGAAGTGCCGGCCTTCGCGCTCGTGCCGATCGCGCCGCATGCGCTCACGCATCGGCCGATCGCGCTGCCGGATCACTGCACGATCGACATCACGGTCAGCCGCAGCCGCGATGCCGCGGTCCACTGCGATGGCCAGGCGCGCTTCGACCTGGCCGAAGGCGAGCGGGTCACGGCGAAACGCGCACCGCACACCGCACGGCTTCTGCATCCGGAATACCACGACTATTTCGCGATGCTGCGCGAGAAGCTGCACTGGAGCGAGACGCCCGAGCGCCGCGCGCAGCGCGACCCGGCGTAGCGTTTCGCGAGAACGGCGCTCGAAAAGCGGCCGATCCTTCCCGCGCGCCGCGAATGCTTCGCGCATTGTCGATCCGCAATTTCGTTGTGGTCGATGCGCTCGACGTCGAGTTCGCGCCGGGCTTCAGCGTGCTGACCGGCGAAACGGGCGCGGGAAAATCGATTCTGCTCGATGCGCTCTCGCTTCTTCTTGGCGATCGCTTCGAGACGCGGCAGTTGCGCGCCGGCGCCGAACGCGCGGAGCTCGCGGCGACATTCGACATCGGAACGCTTCCCGCGCTTCGCGATTGGCTCGAACGCGAGGCGCTCGATGCGGAGGATGAGTTGCTGTTGCGTCGCGTGCTCGACGCTCAGGGACGAAGCCGCGCATTCGTGAACGGTCGACCGGCGACGCTTGCGCAATTGACCGAGCTCGGTGCGCAACTCCTCGACATGCAGGGACAGCACGCGCATCAGGCCCTCGTCGGCGCCGCGGCGCAACGCGCGCTTCTCGACGAATTCGGCGATCTTGGCACGCTGTCGCGCGATGTTGGCGAAGCGTTCCGGGCATGGCGCGACGCCGTCGACCGAAGCGATGCCGCGGCGCAGGCGGAAGCTACCCTTGCCGCCGAGCGCGACACGCTACGCGAGCGCGAACGCGAGCTCTCCGATCTTGCGCTTGTTCCCGACGAATGGACGACGCTCGTGGCAACCGAGCGGCGGCTCGCCAACGCAGCGAGCCTGATCGAAGCGGCGGCGTACGCGGACGAAACGCTTCGCGACGCCGACGAATCCATTGCGACGCAGCTTGCGCGCGTCATGCAAAGGCTCGAGCAGGCGAGCGTGGACGATCGCGCACTTGCAGAGATCGGCGCGCTGCTCGCGCCCGCGGCCATTCAAGTCGACGAGGCGGTGCACGCGATCCGCGATTATCGTCGCCGCCTCGATCTCGATCCCGCCGAGCTCGCGCGCGTTTCCGAACGCATGTCGGCGATCCACGATCTCGCGCGAAAGCATCGCGTGCGTCCGGAAGCGTTGCTCGATCTCGCCGAGGCGACGCGCGCGCGACTCGCGGAGCTTGCCGAAGCGACCGATGCGAAGGCGCTCGCGCGCGCGGTACAAGTTGCGTTCGAGCGATACGACGCGCTTGCTCGTGATCTTGGCGAAAAGCGCCGCGAGGCAGCCGACGCGCTCGCGCGCCGCGTGACGAAGTCGATGCATGCGCTCGCGATGACCGGCGGACGCTTCGAGGTCGTGCTGGAACCGACGCGCGAGCCGACGAGCTTCGGTGGCGAAAACGTCGTCTTCCAGATCGCGATGCATCCGAAGCAGCCCTTGATGCCGCTATCGCGCGTGGCGTCGGGCGGCGAGCTTTCGCGTCTCGCGCTCGCGATCCAGATCGCCGCGAGCGACGTTGCGCGCGTGCCGACGCTCGTGTTCGACGAGGTTGATACGGGCATCGGCGGCGCCGTCGCGGCCACGGTCGGCCGCATGCTGCAATCACTTGGGGAGCGCCGCCAGGTGCTATGCGTGACGCATCTGCCGCAGGTCGCGGCCCATGCCGATCATCACTTCCGGGTGACGAAATCGGGTCGCGGCGAGCAGGCCACGAGCGCGCTTTTCGCCCTCACGAAGGACGAGCGTGTCGACGAGTTGGCGCGAATGCTATCGGGACGCGAAGTGACGCCGAAGACGCGCGCGCATGCGGCAGAGCTGTTCGAGCGCCACCGGCGGTAGAAATCGGTGCCAAGAAATCGGTGCCAGAGATGTATTTCCCGAACGATTGTCGTGATCCCCCGTGACACCGCCGGGAAATACATCTCTGGCACCGATTTCCGGCACCGATTTCCGGGACGTCCTACCGTTTCTGCGACGTCTTGACGAGTCGGGCGCGAATCGTCGCGTGCACGCGATGACCGAGGCGCGACGCATGAACCTTCACCGAGCGCGCGGCCTTCACCGGCGTCAACGCCAGCGCCTCGCCGGTTTCGAGCCAATGCTTGACGCGCTGCGCATCGGCGAAACGCGTATAACGCCCGAGCGAGTCGAGCAGCACGATCACGAACGGCTTGCTCTCGATGTTGACGAGCATCACGACGCATTTGCCGGCCTCGCGGATGTAACCGGTCTTCTGCAGCGTGATGTCCCAGTCCTGCTTCTTGACGAGCGCGTTCGAGTTGTTGAAGCCGAGCATGCGTCCGCTGTCGGTTTCAACCATGTACGAAGGCGTCGTCGTGAATTCACGGATCACCGGATAGTCGGCCGCGGCCTGCACGAGCTTCGCGAGATCGCTCGCCGTCGAGACGTTCTGCGGCGAAAGGCCGGTCGGATCCGAATAGTGCGTATGCGTCAGGCCGAGCGAAGCGGCCTTGAAGTTCATCGCCGTGACGAACGCGCGCGTCCCACCCGGGAAATGGCGCGCGAGCGACGCCGCAGCACGGTTCTCCGACGACATCAATGCGAGTCGCAGCATCTCGCGCCGCGAGAGCACCGTGCCTGCGCGAAGCCGCGACGAGCTTCCCTTCAGGTAGTCGTAGTCGGCGCTGTCGATGTCGATCGTCTCGTCCATCGGCTGCTGGCTGTCGAGGACGACCATCGCGGTCATCAGCTTGGTGACCGAGGCGATCGGCGTCACCTCGTCTGCCGCTTTTGCGTAAATCTGACGATCTTCGGCAGCGTCGAGGATCAACACGTTGGCCGAGGCGAGCCGTAGCCGGGACGGATCGGGGACGATCGGACCTGCCCACGCCGAGGTGGCAACAAGACCCGCAAAAACAACCGATAGCAGCCGTTTCATCAGCAGAACTCTCAACAAAGTCCCGCGCTTTATCTCACGGCTGCTCCTCGGTCGTCAACCACCGACCAATGAACGGCGAACTACGGCGGGCTGCGAATGGTAGCTGCGGCCGCCGCGGCAGACGCGGGATTGAGCTCGTGCACTACAGAAGCCGCCTGCGGGGTCCCTCCCCCTGCGTCCGGTGACGGTGACTCGTCCCGCCGCTCGTCCTGCTGCAGGTGCCACATCCGCGCGTAAACGCGGTCAGCGGCGAGAAGAGCAACATGCGTGCCGCGCTCGACGATGCGTCCGTGCTCGAGCACGAGGATCTCGTCGGCGTCGATGATCGTCGACAGCCGGTGCGCGATCGTGAGCGACGTGTGATCGCGTGCGATCGCGCGAAGCTCGGCCTGGATCGCCTTCTCGGAACGCGAATCGAGCGCCGACGTGGCTTCGTCGAAGATGAGAATCGCCGGGCGCTTGAGGATCGCCCGTGCGATCGCGACCCGCTGCTTCTCGCCGCCGGAAAGCTTCAAGCCCCGCTCGCCGACGCGCGTGGCATAGCCCTGCGGCAGACGCGAGACGAAATCGTGGATCTGCGCGAGCCTTGCGGCTTCGACGATCTCATCGTGCGAAGCACCCGGACGTCCGTACCCGATGTTGTATTCGATCGTATCGTTGAACAGCACCGTGTCCTGCGGAACGATCGCGATCGCCGCGCGAAGGCTTGCCTGCGTGACGTCGCGGATATCCTGTGCGTCGATGGTGATCGCGCCTGATGTCACCTCGTAGAAGCGATAGAGCAGTCGCGCGAGCGTCGACTTGCCCGAGCCCGACGGACCGACGACCGCTACGTTGTGTCCGGCTGGAATCGTGAACGTCACGTCGTAAAGAATCTGGCGATTGCGCTCGTACGCAAAGTCGATGTGCGAAAAGCGCACTTCGGCGCCGTGCACGCGAAGCGGTTTTGCGCCCTCGCGATCGCGGATCTCGGCGTGCTCCTCGATCAGCCGGAACAGCCGCTCCATGTCGGCGAGCGCCTGCTTGAGCTCGCGATAGATCACCCCCAGGAAGTTGAGCGGAATGTAGAGCTGGATCATGAACGCATTGACGAGCACGAGGTCGCCGATCGTCATCGCGCCGTGCACGACGCCAACGGTGGCGCGCCACATGATCAGCGACACGGCGACCGCGATGATCGCGCTCTGGCCGATGTTGAGCGCAGAAAGCGACGTCTGCGACAGAACCGCCGCGCGCTCCCAGCGCTGCAGGCTATCGTCGTAGCGCGACGCTTCCCATTCCTCGTTGCCGAAATACTTGACCGTCTCGTAATTGAGCAGACTGTCGATCGCACGCGTGTTGGCGCGGGAATCGAGCTCGTTCATCTGGCGCCGGAAATGCGTCCGCCACTCGGTGATCGAGATCGTGAAGAACACGTAGAGTCCGAGCGCGACGCCGGCGATCGCCATGAACGTCCAGTCGTAGCGCGCGATCAGGATCGCGGAGACGAATCCGATCTCGACGGCGGTCGGCAGGATCGAGAACAGCGCATAACCGATCAACGTCGAGATGCCGCGCTGACCGCGCTCGACGTCGCGCGTGAGCCCGCCCGTCTGGCGGTCGAGATGAAAGCGCAGCGACAGCGAATGCAGGTGACGGAATACTTCGAGCGCGATGCGGCGCACCGCGCGTTGCGTCACCTTGGCGAAGAGGAACTCGCGAAGCTCGGTGAAAACGGTCGTCGAAAGGCGCAAAAGACCGTATGCGACGAGCAGCAGCAGCGGCACCGACAGCGCGGCGATGCGCGGATCGAGGCTGTCGACGATGCGCTTCATCAGCAGCGGAACGCCGACGTTCGCGACTTTCGCAAGCACGAGGCACGCGAGCGCCGCGCCAATGCGCCAGCGGTAGCCCCAGAGATAGGGCAGGAGCGTGGCGATCGTCTTCCAGTCGCCGCGCTGCGTACGGGGGACGTGCGTATCGGCGGGCAATGGCATCGAGGAGGCGCGCCGCATTGGTCAGTGGGGGCGCCTCACCCGGCGGGACTCGGGAAATTCTTCGAAACGGGCAACCGCGCGGGCATTCAGCCGGATCATGCCGAGCGACTTCGACGACAACTGCAGCCACTGAACCATGCCACGGCGCCGGAACAGCTCGACATTCCCGGCTGGCGCATGCATCGCCTCGGCACGGGGCAGTGCTCGCTGTGGGTGAACGGCAACTGGCGAATCACGTTTCGCTTCGAGGACAGCGAAGCCGTCCAGTTTGATTATCTCTACCATCACTGATGTTGCGAAAATGAACCGAATGCACAACCCCCTCATCCTGGTGAAATCCTGCGTGATGACGTTCTTCCCGGGCTTGGTCTCACGGTGACCCAGGCTGCGAAGCAACTCGGTGTGACGCGTGTCGCCCTTTCGCGTGTGCTGAATGGTCGCTTCGCCATTTCTCCGGAAATGGCTCGTCGTCTCGCGCTGTGGCTGAAAACCGGTCATTAGGACGGACACGATCGAAGGCTAACTCATCGCGCCTGCCGGCCGCTTCGCCACCACTCGTCGCCGCCGTAGCGGAGCATGCCCATCGCGACGCGCACGATTCCATAGGCCACCCAGTTCGCGGCCTTCGCGACCCGCGAGCGGTGCGCCCAATCCTGCGGCGGCACCGGATGCGCGCCGCTCTCGATCATCTTCGCGAGCTCGTCGTTCAAGCCGCTCGCGAACACCGGATCGCGGACGAACACGTTCGCCTCGCGCGCCATCAGGAACGAATACGGATCGATGTTCGACGAACCAACCGTCGCCCATTGCTGGTCGACGACGGCCACCTTCGCATGCAGAAACGAGCGGTGATATTCCTGGATCGAGACGCCGGCCGCGAGAAGCTGTCCGTAAAGCGCTCGTGACGCGTGATGCAGCAGCCGGAACTCGACGCGCGCCTGCAATAGCAGCGTTACCGTGACGCCGCGCGACGCGGCCGCGAGCAGCGCACGTCGAAACCGAATGCCTGGAAAGAAATAGGCGGTCGCGATCACGATCTCGCGGCGCGCCGTGCGGATCGCGGCGAGATACGCGCGCTCGATGTCGCGGCGATGGCCCAGGTTGTCGCGGATCGTGAACTTCGCGACCTGCGTGCCGACCGCCTCGGCGAACAGCTCCTCGTCGGGAAAGAGCGATACGTCCGTATTTCGCAATTGCGTCAGCTCGACGATCGCGCGCACGCGCTGCATCGTCTGCGCGATCGGCACGAGCAGCGGCCCGCGCACGCATACGGCGAAATCGACGCGGGGCGGCGTGTGGCCGGGCGTGTTCATGTCGTCGATCACGTTGATGCCGCCGACGAACGCTACGCGGCCATCGACGTGGCAGACCTTGCGATGGAGCCTTCGCAGCCGATGCGAGCGAAAGTGCCATGGCATCACTTCCGGGCGATACATCAGCAGATCGACGCCGCCATCGCGAAGCCGCTGCGCGAGCGACGGGGTCAGGTAGTGCCGCGCGCCCCAGCCGTCGACGAGCATGCGGACGGTGACACCGCGCCGCGCGGCCGCGATCAGCGCGTCGGCGACGCTGCGGCCGGTCTCGTCGTCGGCGAAGATGTACGTCTCGAGCCAGATTTCGCGCTCGGCGAGCGAAATCGCTTCGAGCAGCACCGGGAAATATTCGACCCCGCTGCGAAGGAGGGTGACCGCATTGCCCGCCGTATAGCGGTTCATCGCGGCCATCGCGTCAACGACTGTTCACCGCCTGCCGTTGCGAAGATCTCTCGGCGCTCACCTCGAATGTCGCGGTCAGCGCGGCGTGATCGGACATGCGTGCACCACGCGTCGTATAGTGCACGTGCGCGTCGAGCACGCGCAGGCCACGCGCGTAAATGCGATCGAGACGGAACAGCGGCAGCATCGACGGAAACGTTCGCGCCGGCCGCCCGCTCACCGCGCCGAACACCTCGACGAGATCGAGCGCGTCGGTGAGCGCGCGATCGCCCTTGCTGCGCCAGTCGTTGAAATCGCCCGCGATGACGAGCGGCGCGCCGCGCGGTACGGCGAGCTGGATGCGATCGATCAATGCCTGGATCTGGAAGCGCCGCCCGCGCTCGAACAAGCCGAGATGCACGTTGATGCAATGCAGGCTGGGGAGCGCATCGCCGAGCGCGACCTCGCAGTGCAGAAGCCCGCGACTTTCGAACAAGTGCGCCGAGATGTCGAGATTCTCCTGCGCGAGCATCGGATAACGCGACAGGATCGCGTTGCCGTGATGGCCATGGGGATACACGGCGTTGCGTCCGTACGCGACCTCGTGCCAGAACGCGTCGGCGATGAACTCGTGCTGCGGCCGCGTCGGCCATTCGCGATAGCGCGTCGCATGCCGTTCGTGCGTATGAAGCACTTCCTGCAGGAACAGGATGTCGGCGGCGAGTCCGCGAAGCCGCTCGCGCAACTCGTGAATCACCATCCGCCGCGCGAGCTGCGAGAAGCCCTTGTGAATGTTGTACGTCGCGACGGTGAAGCGATACGAATCCGCCTTGTGCATGAAGCGAATCTTAGCGCGGCGCGCCGGCGCTACGTCCAGCGCGACCTTGAACTGCGCGACAAACGTCGCGCGGCCAAGAGTGACGCATCGCGATACGCGGGCCCTCCCGGCTGCCCTGCCCGCGCGCGAGAAGCTAAGGCCCTCGGGGTCTTTCGGCGGCGCGTTCGCTGCGGCCGCCCGGCCGCCCGGCTTGAAACTGGCCCGAAACCTGCTTTTTCCCAGCGGCGTCCCGAACCGAACACCAACGATGACCGGCAATTCCTCCTTTCTGGATGCCCTTCGCGACGAATACGAAACGGTCCAGCGATCGCTGCACGAGGCCGACGACGTCGAGGCATTCAACGTCATCGACGCGCGCATGCGCAAGTCCTTCCGCTGGCTCGAGAAGGCCGTCACTTATCTGAACGATCTCAAATCGCCGATCAACCGCCGCTTCGACCTTGGCTACGGACTGGCTTTCGAATCGCCGCGGTTCGGCCGCGGCGTCGTCGGCCAGCACGCGCGCAACATCCGCGGCTTCTCGGCGCTCGACGAGGTGAATCTCTACTACGAAATCGCCGCGGCGGCCCCACTGTCGGCGCAGGTTTCGTCGGTCGAGGCCGAGATCCTCAAGGCGCGCCTCGAAGCGGCCAATCTGCGCTTCACGCTGCGCCGCATCGAGGGCACGAGCGCCGGCACGGGTCGCTTCGCGATTTCGGTGACGCCGGCCATTCCCGCGGCTGTCGCATTCAACGCCGATTATCGGACCGGCGTCATCACGGTGACGCTCGTCAATGTCGATCGCCTCGATCGCATCAGCCTCGCATTCAAGAGCAGCTCGATTCGCGAGTCGGTG
>Ga0209579_10001180_pt1 | contig 22215 bp, 18 predicted proteins | sample Coa_R1_2_FD_187152 | JGI IMG/M metagenome (GOLD analysis project Ga0209579, IMG submission 187152) | Surface soil microbial communities from Centralia Pennsylvania, which are recovering from an underground coalmine fire - Coalmine... | ecosystem: Environmental > Terrestrial > Soil >... | reverse complement strand
GAGGTCGTCGCCGAAGTTGCCGGCCAGAAGGCCGTGGCCGAATATGGTCCCGGTGTCCTGCTGCGCCGTATCGATCTGCTGGTGATTTCAACGGGTGCGCTTGCCGAGCCGAAATTGCTGGAGACTCTTCGAGAAGCGGCGCTCGAAGGCGGCAGCCGCATCCTGCTGCCGGCCGGTGCCATCGGCGGCATCGATGCCATCGCGGCCATGAAAGTCGGAGGGCTCGACGCTGTACGCTACCGCTCACGCAAGCCTCCCGCTGCGTGGCGCGGTTCGCCGGCCGAAAACGTCACGGACCTCGAAAGGCTCTCCAAGCGTACGGTGCTCTACCGAGGCACCGCCGGCGAAGCGGCGTTGCTCTATCCGCAGAACGCCAACGTGGCCGCCGCCGTGGCGCTCGCGGGCCTCGGTTTTGATGCGACCGAGGTCGAGCTTGTCGCCGATCCTGAGGCTCCCGGCAACGTGCATGAGATCGAAGCCGAAGGCGCTGCGGGCCGCTTTGCCATTCAGCTGCAAGGAAAGCCTTCGCGCACCAATCCAAAAACCTCCGCGCTCGCGGCGCTCAGCGTCGCGCGCGCTCTCATCAACCTCGATGCAACGATCGTCATATGAGCGTCGCCACTCCGCGCACCAGCAACTTGTTCGTCGGCAGCCCAATTGAACGGTTGGAGGATTTTCGCTTTCTCACCGGGCGCGGACAGTATGTCGACGATCTCCATAGCGAGCGCATGCTGCACGCGGCGGTTCTGCGCAGCTCCATCGCGCACGGGCGCATTCGAGCGATCGATACTGCGCGTGCGCGCAAAATGCCGGGCGTCCACACAGTGATCACTGCCACGGACATTGGCCATGTGCCGACCATCCCGTTGCGTCACGATCCGACACCGAAGATCCGGCGCTTCGAGCAGCCAGTCATTGCCAACGGAAAGGTCCGCTACGTTGGCGAGCCCATCGCCGTGGTGATCGCCGACAGCGCGGCGCTTGCCGAGGACGCGCTCGACGCCATCGCGGTCGATATCGAGCCGCTTCCCGCCGTCGCCGATCGCGACAAGGCGCGTAAAGAAGATGTGATTCTCTTCGAGACAGTTGGCACTAATCTGCCTGACACCATCACGGCGGTGCGCGGTGACATCGACGCAGCCTTCAAATCAGCGCCGTACACCCGGCGCGAACATTTTTGTGTGCAGCGCCACGCGGCGGTGCCCATGGAGCCGCGCGGCCTCATGGCTGAGTGGAACGATGAGAACAAGAGCATCACGGTGAAAGGCGTCTGCAAGGTCCCCTTCACCAACCGGCGTGCGCTGGCGCTGATGATGAACTTGCCCGAGACGTCGGTGCGCATGGTCGAATACGACGTGGGCGGCGGCTTCGGCGCGCGCGGCGAGTTTTATCCGGAGGATTTTCTCATTCCGTTTGCGGCCCGGCTTTTGCGTCGCCCGATCAAATGGACCGAGGACCGGCGCGAGAACCTGACCTCGCTCAATCACGCGCGCGACGTGGAATGCGATCTGGAAGTCGCCTGCGAACGCGACGGCACGGTCCTGGCGCTTCGCTGCCACGCCTTCACCGACATCGGCGCTTACGTCCGCACCAATGGCGCCACCGCGGCGCGCAATATTTCACAGGTCATGTCGGGCCCTTATCGTATCCCGCACGTGCGCGTCGACGTGACCTTGGTGGTGACGAACAAGACGCCGGTTGGCACTTATCGTGGGCCAGGGCGGTTCGAATCGGATTTCTGCCGTGAGCGGTTATTTGACATGGTGGCGGCTGATTTTGGCATCGATCGTGTCGAATTTCGCCGGCGCAATCTCATCCGCGAGCAGGAGATGCCCTACAGCCTGCCGACCGTTCTGGTGCTCGACATCGAGACCGAATGCGACAGCGGCGATTATCAGAAGACCCTTGTGCGCTGCCTCGACGAATTCAAATGGACCGAACGCGCGAAGCTCAACGGCAAGCTCGTGGACGGGCGCTATCACGGCATTGCGGTCGGTTGTTATCTGGAAGGCGGTGGCACCGGGCCGCGGGAAAATGTGCGGCTGGTCGTCGAAGCCAATGGATCAATCTCGCTGTATGTCGGCTCGTCGTCGGTCGGGCAGGGCGTTGAGACGGTTTTCGCGCAGATCGCGGCCGATGCCCTGGAAATGCCCATGGAGCGCATCAATCAGGTGCTGCACGGTTCCACAGACTACGTGACGGAGGGCTACGGCTCGTTTTCCTCGCGGTCCATCGTGATGGGCGGCAACGCCATCGTTGATGCCGCCGGCAAGCTGCGCACGCTCATCCGCGAGGCCGCCGCGCAGCGCCTCGGTTGCCAGCCGGGCGAGATCGTTATTGATCGTAGCAAAGCAATTGGTCCCGGCGCGGGCGGCGCCGCGATCGAATTGAAGGAATTCGCCGGACTTTCGGCCGACGGGACTTTCGCGAGCAACAAGCGCACGTACTCCTACGGTGCTCATGCCGCCTATGTGACGGTCGATCCCAAGACCGGGCGCGTGGAGCTGATCGACTATGTGGCCGTGGAAGACGTCGGCCGCATCGTCAATCCGCTGACCCTGCACGGGCAGTGTATCGGCGCTGTCGTGCAGGGCTTGGGCGGCACGTTTCTCGAGCACTTTATTTATGACGAGAACGGACAGCTGCTCACCGGCTCGTTCGCCGATTATCTCATGCCGACCGCCAGCGACTTTCCGCAAATTCGCGCAGTTGCGCTCGAGGAAAAGCCGTCGCCGTTAAATCCGCTCGGCGCTAAGGGTGCCGGAGAGGGCGGAATCATTCCGGTGGGGGGCGCTGTCGCTAACGCGGTGGCGGCGGCCTTGGGCTCGCTTGGCGTGCAGCCGCGCGAATTGCCGCTATCGCCCCCGCGCGTGTGGCAGTTGATACGGGACGCGGCGCCGCGTTAACGTGCCGGCATGAAATTGCCGGCCTTCGAATACGCCTGTCCGACCAGCATTTCCGAAGCGGTTGCGCTGCTCGCCTCTCACGGCGGCGAGGCGAAACCGCTTGCCGGGGGCCAGAGCCTCGTTCCCATGATGGCGTTCCGCGTCGCTTCGCCTTCGCTACTCGTTGATCTGCGCAAGCTCGCGGAGTTGCGGCAAATCAGGATCACCCAAGACGGCGTCACGCTTGGCGCCATGGTGCGCTGGTGCGACATACTCGAAGATGCGCGGCTGAAGACCGCGCATCCGCTGCTGGTGGCCGCGGTGGAGCACGTGGCGCATTATCAGATCCGCAACCGCGGCACGGTCGGAGGCAGCATCGCGCATGCCGATCCGGCAGCCGAAATGCCCGGCATCGTGGTGACCTGCGACGCGCAGATCGCGGTGATGGGCAAAGCCGGCGCGCGTACCATTGCGGCGGGCGATTTCTTTCACGGTCCGCTGATGACCGCGCTGAAGGCGGACGAAATCATCACGGAAATCCGTTTTCCGTTTTGGCCTGCGAAGCGCCGCTTCGGTTTTCAGGAATTTGCCCGCCGCCGCGGCGATTTCGCCATGGCGGCCGCCGCCGTGTTCTATGACGATGATGGCGGCAAGGCGCGCAACGCTCATGTGGGCGTCATCGGCGTTGCCGACCGTCCGCTGCGGCTGGCCAGCGTGGAGGCGGTCATCAACGGCCAAAAGATCAACGACGCGGTTATCGCCGAGGCGGAAGCGGCCGCATCTGCCGCGGTCAATCCGGCCGACGACATTCACGCCAGCGGCGCTTACCGCAGGGCGCTGGTCGGAGTCATGGTCGAACGCGCGCTCAAAGACGCGGCGGTGTAGGATTCAAAGAGTCCATGCCGGTACGATTCCAAGTCAACGGCAAGCCGGTCGAGGTTGAAGTCGAACCGCGGCTCACGCTCGCCGACTGCCTGCGCCACCATCTGCGCCTGACTGGCACGCACGTCGGCTGCGAACACGGCGTCTGCGGCGCTTGCACCGTCTTGGTCGACGGTGCCGCGGTGCGTTCCTGCCTCATGCTCGCAGTGCAGGCTGAAGGCGCGAAGGTTGTCACCGTCGAGGGCCTGTCCCTCGACGAAGGTTTGACCCCACTGCAGGCTTCATTCCGTAAACATCACGCGCTGCAGTGCGGCTTCTGCACGCCGGGAATGATCACAACCGCGCATGCGCTGTTGAGCGCGGAGCCAGACTGCGACGCCGATCGCGTGCGCGAGGTTCTCTCCGGCAATCTCTGCCGCTGCACCGGCTATATTTCCATCGTCGAAGCCGTGCTTGACGCCCGCTCGGCGTACAAGAAGGCCGGGTCATGACAGGCGCGACGCGAGCCGCGCCGTGACGCAGCCGATGAAAAATACCTTCATCGGCGCGTCGATCGAACGCCGCGAGGATCTTCGCTTTCTGCGTGGTCGTGGCACCTATGTGGACGATCTCCAGGTGCCGGGGCTGCTCTATGCGGTGATCCTGCGCAGTTCCGTGGCGCACGGCCGGTTGCGCTCCGTCGATGCCTCCGCCGTGCTGAAAATCGAGGGCGTCCATGCCGTCATCACCGCCAAGGACATGACGTCGAAGGATTATCCCTCCGGCGTGCCGATCGTGCCGATGCGATTGCAGCCGTTGCCTGAGTTTCAACCCTACGAACAGCCGGTCATTGCTTATCAGAAGGTACGCTATGTCGGCGAGCCGCTTGCCGTAGTGCTCGCGTCGAGCGTCGCCCTCGGAGAGGACGCGCTCGAGCACATCGCAGTCGAGATCGAGGAGCTGCCTGCGGTCTCAACTTGGCAGGCGGCATCGGACAATAAAGGCGTGCTGTTCGACACGACCGGCACCAACCGGTCGCTCACGTTCGAAGCGCGCAAGGGCGATGCCGACACGGCGTTCAAAGATGCGCCCTACACACGCCGCGAACAGATGCGCACCGGCCGCCACTACGGCCTCACCATGGAGCCGCGCGGCGTGATGGCCGAATGGGACGCGGCCAACAATAAGCTCACTGTGTCGGGCGCCGCGAAGGTGCCGTTCTTCAACCGCCGTATCCTGGCCAAGCAGATCGGGCTGCCGGAGTCCGACATCGAGATGATCGAGAATGACGTCGGCGGTGGCTATGGCGCCCGGGGCGAGTTTTATCCGGAAGATTTTCTGATCCCGTTTGCCGCGAAGCACGTCAACCGCCCGGTAAAGTGGATCGAGGATCGCCGCGAGAATCTAATGGCGATGAACCACGCCCGCGAGACCGAGGCCGATCTTGAGATCGCTTGCCATCGCGACGGTACGATCATTGCACTACGCGGTGAGATTCACACCGACATGGGCGCGTACATGCGCACCAATGGCGCGGTCGGCGCGCGCAACGCGCCGCAGTTCCTCACGGGGCCTTATCGTGTCCCGCATCATAAGGTCGACTCGCACCTTTGGATGACCAATAAGACGCCGGTTGGCACTTATCGCGGGCCGGGCCGCTTCGAGGGCAGCTTCTACATGGAGCGGCTGCTCGACATGGTGGCCGCCGATCTGGGTATCGACCGCATCGAGTTGCGCCGCCGCAACCTGATCGGCAAAGCCGAACATCCCTATAAGCTCGCCACCGCGCAACCCACCAACGCCCATGATCAAACCGACTCGGGCGACTACGAAGCAACGCTCGACCGCTGCCTGAAAGAGTTCAACTACACCGATGTCTCGAAGCTCGGCGGCAAGCTGATCGAAGGCAAGTATCACGGGATCGGCGTGGCGTGCTTTATCGAGGGGGGCGCCGCCGGTCCGAAGGAAAGCGCGCGCCTCGAGATCAACGACGACGGCACCATAACGGTCTTCATGGGGACGGCGTCGGTCGGGCAGGGCGTGGAAACGATTTATGCGCAGATCGCAGCCGACGCACTCGAAGTGCCGATTGAGCGCATTCGACACGTCTATCACGGTTCGACGGGAATCGTAAGCGACGGCTACGGCGCCTATCACTCGCGCTCGGTGGTGATGGGTGGCTCAGCGGTCCTCGACGCAACGCAAAAATTCATGGGCCTGCTACGCGAAGCCGCCGCTAAGCGACTCGACTGCGCTGCGTCCAGCGTCACGCTCGACGTCGACAAGGTCATCGGCGGCAGCGCTTCGCTGCCGCTCAAGGAGTTTGCCGGTCTGACCGCCGAAGGTGCGTTCCTCAATCACAAGCACACCTACAGCTACGGAACGCACGCTGCGCACATCACAGTCGATGCACGGCTCGGCCACATCGAGATTCTCGATTACGTCGTAGTGCAGGATGTCGGGCGTGCAATCAACCCGCTCACGGTCCGCGGACAGGTGATCGGCTCGCTGGTGCAGGGACTTGGCGGTGCGGTGCTGGAAGATCTGAAGTATGACGGACAGGGCCAGTTCCTCACCGGCTCGCTCGCCGATTACCTGCTGCCCACGGCTTCGGATTTCCCGAATCTGCGTTGCTTTGTTACCGACGACCATCCGTCGCCGATCAATCCGCTTGGTGCCAAAGGCGCGGGCGAAGGCGGTATCGTCGCCGCCGGCGGCTGCCTGGCGAATGCGGTGGCGAATGCGTTGCAAACGTTCCGCGTGGAGCCGCGTGCGCTGCCGCTTTCCCCGACCTACATCTGGCAGCTGGTGCAGGACGCGCGAAACCCTGATCCGTCATCCTGAGGTGCCCGCGCGAAGCGTAGCCTCGAAGGGCGACGGCCCCAGCGGCCGAGCAGCATCCTTCGAGGGCCGCTTCGCGGCCACCCCAGGATGAGGACGCATGGACGAGCGGCCGCCTCAAGAATAGATTTGCACCGACCGATAACTCAGGAGCAAGCCATGTCCGCCGCACGTCATCCGCGCCCCAAGGAGCTAGAGGGCGTTCCGATCGAAGAGATCATGAAAAAATACGTCGGCCGCTTCAAAGAGAAGAAACCGGATTGGGCGGCGTTCGAGGACGCCAAGATCGAAGGCTATAAGCGCGCCCAGCACCGCTTCATCGGCGCCGGCGGCTCCGGCAAGCACGGCGATTCGTCGGTGATCCCCGCAGGCAATTTCACCCTTTCAATCATGTATGTCGAACCGGGCCAGGGTAACGCCGCGCACACCCACGAAGTCGAAGAGTGTTTCTTCGTGCTGCAGGGTTATCTCGACGTGTTCGTCGAAGACGAGAGCGGCAAGCGGCTGACCACGCGCCTCGGTCCTTGGGAAACCATTTGCTGCCCGGCCGGCGTCATTCACGGTTACCAGAATGACTCCCTCGAACCGGTCTATTTCCAGGTCATGATTGGCCGCGGCAAGCCGGAGACCATGGGCTATGCCGACGACGATCTGTTCAAACGCAAGGACGCGCACCTGAAAGCGGTCTAGTGGCCGCCCGCGCGCCATTGGTCGCGGCTGCGTTTGCGGCCTCGCTGCTGTGCCCGCCGGTTTCCTTCGCATCTGCGGCGCATCCTAGTTTTGCTTGCGGCGGCGTACTCAATGCGACGCAGGCGGCGATCTGCGCCGACGAGACCTTGGCGGCGCTCGACCGCGCTGTCGCGACCGCATACAGGAACAAATTTGACGGCCTGCCTGTCGAATCCGCGGATGCGCTCGATCAGGTGGTCAAATCCCTCGTCATCACGCAAAAGGCTTGGCTGGCATATCGCGATAGCTGCGGCGCCGACCGCGGCTGCATCTACAGGGCCTATAGAACGCGCAAAACTGCGCTTACCCGTGACGACGACGCCAAGGAAGTACCGTGTCGCGACACGGTGGGTGCCGAACAGGCTGCAGTCTTTGTCAAGGATTGCATCGCGGTCGGCTCGGAGACGCATCCGCCGTGCAATGCCGACAACTCCTGCGAACTGATCGTTTCGCACAATATTTTCAGATGCGCCGGCCTGGGTGACGGCGCGCCGAAATTCTGTGCCGCCTATACGAAACCCTAGCCGTAAGTCGGCACAAACAGCTTCTCGATCGGAATAGGCTCGGCGATGAGCCCTTGCTCGACCATGTAGGTCACCAGCGCTTCGAGCGTTGGGCGGTTAGGCTCGACCCCATAGGGCCAGCAATCGCCGCCGAACAGCTCATCGATCTCGCGCACGTCATCGGGCAGCCACGGCAGCATGTAGCGCAGCGTGCCCGAGTAGCGCATTTTCTCACGCGCCCAATCTTTCGCGGCGGTGAACGCGTTGTAGAGGCTCGTCGCCACGAAGGGATTCTTGTCGTAGATGTCGTTGCGGATGACGACGAGATGCATGATGGGAAAAATCTTGGTGCGGCGGAAATAGTCCTGTTCCTTTGCCCGGTAGTCGGGAATTAATCGCACCACGTCGGGATGCCGTCCGAAGGCGCGCGGCATGTTCGAGCCGATGATGGCGTGGATTTCGCCGGCTGCGAGAAGGTCGCTCAGTGATTTGCCGCTTGTGTTCGGCTTCTTGTTCACCGGCTTGAGCATGGGCATGACCGATGGGTTGCCGTAGCCGCCCGGTTCGTTGACCGCTCCCTCCACCCATTCGATCTTGCTGAGATCGATGCCGAGATCGTGCTGCATCAGGCCACGGATGAAGATCGCCGCGGTTTGCGTGTAGAGCGGCACGCCCACGCGCTTACCGGCAAAGTCCGCCGGAGACTTGATGTGGTTGCGGTTGACGATGATGAAGCCGTGGCGAAAGACCCGCGAAGCGAACACCGGCAATGCGACGAACGGAAGTTTTTTCGCCGCAAAGCGGGTGACGAACTCGGAGCTCGACATCTCGCAGGCGTCGAATTCCAGCCGGTTGGACATGCGGTCGAATATCTCGCGCGGATTGTCCATGACGAGAAAGTTCAGATCGATGCCGTCGGGTTTGATATCGCCCGTTTGCAGCGCGAGCATGCGATCGTAGAGGCCGCAGGCGAAAGTGATCGGCAGGGCCGGCATTGGCTACACCTTGAGAATTCGAGACGCAGGAGCGCACGTACCATACCGCTTGCTTACCGGGAAGGAGCCAAGCGCGAGCGATGGCCTCGGCAGCTTCGCTCCCCCACTGATGACGGGATACTGCGTCACTGCAGCCGTTTCGCCGCTTCCTCGATTAGGCTGAGGTCAGAGTGCGCTTTCACGTCGAAGCTCGCTTTGACAAATCCGAGGTCCTTGGTCATGTCGACGTTCTTCTGCAGCGCGTCGAGGTTCGGCATCATGTTGGGATTTCGATAGTAATCCTGCTTGGTGAACAGCCAGCTGAAGCGTTCGGGCGGTTGTTTGGTGATCTGCGAGGCGATCGCGGCAGCGGCGTCATGATTGTTTGGATCAAGATACCAGCGCTCGATACGCATGGAATCTTCGATGAAATCAACCATGGCGGCGCGATGTGCATCGATGAACTGTTTGCGCGTCGTCCAAATGATGAATTGTGACACACCCATCGCGTCAGAAACGGTGAACAGCGGATGCGCGATGGCGCGCAGCTGTGGATCAAGTGCAAATGGCAGCACCGCAGGAATGAGATCGACCTTCTTCTCGGCAAGCATGGCGCGCATGGCCGGAAACGGCGCCTCTATGATGGTGTAGTCGCGGTTCGCCTCGAGGCCATGCTTCCGCAGCATCGCCCGCATGGCGACGTCAACTCCGCTGCCTGCGGCGTTGGTCGCGACGACCTTGCCTTTAAGATCCTCGACTTTCTTGATCGGGCCATCGTTGAGGACTTCGTATCCGTCGTCGCGGTAGCCTGGTGCACCATCTTGAAATTCGTCGGCGATGACCCGGATATCGTCCATGCCGGCATTTTCGATCGCTATCGGCAGGGTGGAAAAGGCGAGGTCGCCGACCTCTACTTCGTTATTGGCGATTGCTGTCACCATCGGCGGCGTGCCGGCAAAGTGGATCGGCTCAAAAACATAAGATTGGCCGAAATGCTTAGCGAGGTCCTTCTTCTGCAGCCAGATGGAGGCCCAGTTAGCGACCGGCGCCACCCATGCTCCACGGATTTTCAGCGGGTCGGCATGCGCAGCGCCGGCAAGTCCCAAAGCCAGCAGTCCCGTCCACGCAAATCGGATGGCGCGCATCGCTTTCTCCCTCTGGTGTCGTCGTGTCATTTGTGAATCAGTTAAAATCGCTTTGATGGTACGTCGCCCGGAGCGAAATTTGCAATTGTCCTGTTTGCCACAGCCGATGCAGGCAAGGACCCGCACCATCGATGGCGCGGTCGCTGATGGACGAAGATACAAAACGACAATAGGTTCGCCGTGAGAAATATCCAAGAACTGAAGTGGAGTGGAGCTTCATGAATACCGGGAAGGAGGCGATGAACGTTCATCTCGTCGGCAGCATCGGCCTCGATAACGTCGAAGAAGTCTTTCGTTCCGTCGGAAAGCTGCTGGGGCCATATCTGCGCCGCGTGCCAGACGGCGAAGTCGGCGGCCGGCGGCTGTGGATCAGTTGGCAATATCCGTTGCTGCGCGCGAGCGCATATTTGCGGCCGGATCCGTCCGGCGCGGTGCGCCCAACCAATCGATTTCCGTTGCTCACCTTGGCCGAGGGCGTCAAGCCTGCGGACGTGCGCTTCGGCGAACTCGGTTACGCGCGCGAAGCGCGAGCCTCCTACCTGGACTTTGTGGCAGCGCGCGAGCGCGGCGAATTGCCGAAGGGCATTGGCTTCCAGGTTTGCCTGCCGACGCCGTTCGCGGTGGTGAGTTCGGTCGTGGTGCCTGCCGTGCTGCCGGCGGTGGAAGCGGCTTACGAGCGAGCGATGATCGGCGAGGTCGCGGCGCTCTGCCGCCATATCCCGCACCGCGATCTCTGCATCCAGTGGGACGTGTGCAACGAGATGGTCATGTGGGATGGTCAGCCCACCGATGCGGTACCCGGCGGCGAGCCGCACGAGAACATCATCGCCCGCATGCAGCGCCTCTGTGCGGCGGTCCCCGACGATGTCGAGCTTGGCTTGCATCTTTGCTACGGCGATTTCGGCGCGAAACATTTCGTCGAGCCCAAGGATGCGGCGAAGATGGTCGAGTTTGCCAATGCGCTGTCGCGATCTATCAAGCACCCAATCGCTTACATCCACATGCCGGTGCCCATCGAGCGCAGCGACGATGCGTTTCACCGGCCGCTTGGCGACCTGAAACTCAACGACGGCACGCAGCTTTTCCTCGGCGTGGTGCACGCCAAGGACGGCGTTGAGGGCGCCAAGGCGCGCATGGCCGCGGCGCGGCGCTATGCGCCGGAATTCGGCATCGCCACCGAGTGCGGCATGGCGCGCGCCCGCTCGGAAGAAACCGTGCGCACACTCCTGAAAATCCACGCCGACGTTTGCGCGGACTCGTAGCCGACATGGTCGCAATGTTTACCTCGTCGGCAGCGTGCCGATAGCCGACGCCACAGAAGTGTTTGAAAAAGTCGGCGGCCGATTTCTATTTCAGCCGCTTCGCTGCCTCCTCGACCATGCTGAGGTCGGAGTATTTTTTGACGTCGAAGCTCGCCTGCGCGTAGCCCAGGTCCTTGGTCATATCGACGTTCCTCTGCAGCGCGGCAAGATCCGGCAACATGTTCGGGTCGCGATAGGTATCGACCTTGGTGAAGACCCAACCCATCCGTTCGGGCGGCGCCTTGACGAAGCGCGCGGCGATCTGCGCGGCCTCGTCGTGATTCTTCGGGTCCGTGTACCAATGCAGGATGCGCAGCGAGTCTTCGAGCCAGTCGACCAGAGCAGCGCGATGAGCGTCGATGAAGGGCTTGCGCGCCTGAAAGCTGATGAACTCGGATTTGCCGATAGCATCTTTGGCGGTGAACAATGTGTTTGATAGATTCTGTAATTCTGGATCGAGCGCAAACGGCAGAACTGCCGGGATCAAATCTACTTTGTGCTCCGCTAGCATCGCCTTCATGGCCGGAAAGGGCGCTTCGATTACGGTGTAGTCGCGCTTGTTCTCAAGGCCATGTTTGTGCAGCATCGCCTTCATGGCGACGTCGACGGCACTGCCCTCGGCGTTGGTGGCGAGCACCTTACCCTTGAGATCCTCGACTTTCTTGATCGGGCCGTCTTTCAGCACTGCGTATCGGATCGTCCAATAGCCGTCGACGCCATCCTGGAAGTCGTCGGCGATTATGCGGACGTCGTCCATGCCGGCATTTTTGATGGCGATAGGGAGCGTCGAATAGGCGAGGTCGCCGATTTCCACCTCGTTGTTGGCAATTGCGGTCACCATCGGCGGCGTGCCGGCAAAATGCACGGGCGCGAACACGTAGGACTGGCCGAAATGTTTGGCGAGATCCTTCTTGTCGAGCCAGATCGATATCCAATTTGCTATAGGCGCCACCCAGGCGACGCGGATCTGCACGGGGTCCGCCCGGGCAACGCTGGCGCCGAGCAACAGCAAGGCCAAACCGGTAAGTCCGATTCTTAGGCGCATTGATTCCTCCCAGAAGCTTCGCAGTCTTCTTCAGGAAATATGAGACTTGGCGGAGCAGGGGGATTGTGGCCGCAAACGGCAGCGCGGCGCAAGCGGATCGCTTGCCGCACCTGTGCGCGGGCGCGGCGGCTAGGCCGTCGTCGGCTCGGCCGCTTCCTGATGCCAGATCAACAGCCGGCGGCGGATCATCGCCATCGCCTTAATGAGGATAAAGCCGATGACCGCGATCTCGACAATACCGGCGAAGACGCCGGGCGAATTGGCGAAGCGCGACGCGCCCATCATGGCGCCGCCGAGCCCGTAGCCGCCCATCACCATCTCGGCGATGATTTCGACAATGAGGGCGATCGGCAGCGCCACTTGCAGGCCGGTCAGGATTTGCGGCGATGCGGCTGGCAGCACGATCTGCCACATCATCGCGCGTTCGCTTGCTCCCATGTTGCGCGCCGACCAGAGCAGCTCTTTCTCCACTGCGGCGATGCCGGCGAGCGTCGCGGTCACCACGGGAAAGGTGGCGTCAAAGACCACGATCGAGATCTTGGCGACATCGTAGACGCCGAGCCAGAGGATAATGACCGGCAGAAACGCGATCTTCGGCATCGGAAATCCGACCGAGATGATCGGGTCGAAGAACCAGTGAATGTATTTGTTGCGCGACATAAGCGCCCCCAGCGTGATGCCGCCCACAGCCGCAATTAAGAATCCGACCGTTGCTCGATAGAGCGTAAGGCCGAGATTGATCCAAAGATCGCCGCCGATCGCGTCGTTCTTGATGTACGTGAGGACGACGGTGAATGACGGCAGCATGAACGGCGTCACCCTGCCGCTATGGGCGAAACCCTGCCAGAAGAGCAGGAGCAGCAGGACTGAAAAAACGCCGGCGCCGCTGCGGAACGCTAGGTCAAGCCGCCGCGCTCCGGCCTGTGAAATGTCGGCTTCGGCCGCCGCGAGCCCCGCTTGGTCTTCTACTCGCGCCATCGCAGCAACCATTGCATGAGCACTTGATATAGCCGGTCGGCGGCGAAGCCGAGGAACGCAACCGTGAGCACAACGGCGTACATGCCTTCATAGGCGCCGGTGGAGCCCAGATAGCCGATCAGATAGCCAAAGCCCTGCTGCGAGACGATCAGTTCGGAGCTTACGAGCAGAATGAACGCCAACGCCAGCCCGGTGCGGATGCCATTGAGCAATTCCGGCAGCGCGCTCGGCATCACCACGTCCCACATCATGCGCATCCGGCTCGCCCCCATGCTGCGCGCTGACCAGACCAGAACTTGCTCGCTGCCGCGCGCGCCATTGTAGGCGCCGATGGTCACCGGGATCATGCAGGCGAGGAAAATCAGAAGAATCTTCGAGCCGTCGCCGAACCCGAGCCACAACACCGTTATGGGAATGAGTGCGGATTTCGGCAGCGGATAGAACAGCTCGACCAAAGGATTCACGAAGATGTCGAGTGTGCGCCAGCGCGCCATCGCCATGCCTAAGACACCCCCAAACAGCACGGCCAGGAGCAGGCCCATGAAGGCGCGATAAAGCGAAGCTTCGCCGTTGGTGATCAGTTCTCCGTCGCGGATAAGATCGATCCATGCGACCGCCACTTTGCTGAGCGGTGGCAAGGCAAGCGAGTCGACGATATTGAGTCGCGCGAGTGCTTCCCAAAGGAGCGCCAGCAAAACCAGCGGTGAATAACGAATGAGGGTTTTTATCGCGGTCACGACGCTTTCGCTTCTTGGGCCTTCAGTGCCTCGTCGCGCACCAGGTTCCAGAGCTCGTCGACTTTTTCCACGAACTCCTTGCTGCGAAAGATGCCCGGATCGCGCCGGCCGAATTTGATGTCGACGATGGCCTTGATCCGGCCCGGCCGCGCCGACATCACCGCCACACGTTCGGCCAGATAGACCGCCTCCTGGACGTCGTGGGTGACGAAGATCACGGTCTTGGGCGTGCGCTGCCAGATGCTGAGCAGCTCGGTCTGCATTAGCGAGCGGGTCTGCGCGTCGAGCGCGCCGAACGGTTCGTCCATCAGCAGAATATTGGGATCAATGGCGAGCGTGCGGGCGATGGCGGTGCGCTGCTTCATGCCGCCGGAGAGTTGCGACGGATAGCTGTCCTCGAAGCCGTTGAGGTTGACGAGATCGATGAACGATTGGGCGCGGGCTTCACGCTCGGCGCGCGGCAGTCCCTGCCGTTCGAGACCGTACAAAATATTGCCGCGCACCGTCTTCCAGGGAAACAGCGCGAAGTGCTGAAAAACGATGCCGCGATCGGGGCCGGGTTTGATGACCGGCTTTCCCTCCACCTCGATGCGGCCTCTTTCGGTCGGTAAAAACCCGCCTACCAGATAAAGCAGCGTCGATTTTCCGCAGCCAGAAGGGCCGAGCAGCGCCAGGAATTCGCGCGGGCGAACTTCCAGCGAAACGTTGGCCAGGGCCGGCACCGGCCGGCCACGCGGCGGCCGGTAGGTGTGGTTCACCTTGTCGATGACGATCTGGGCCTGCCCGTCCATAGGTTTCCGCACTGGTTTCCGTGCCGCACCGGCATGGTCACTGGTGCCGGCGGGCCGCAGCCTACCCGCAGTGGTGCCGTACACCAAGCAGAGACGATGCCGCGCCATGTCCTGGAATGACGTCCTTAAGAAAAGCAGTTATATGGACCTGCAGGATAGTGGAAAGCGCGATGGAACGGTCGTTCAAGAAAGAAGTGGATGCGTTACGCCTGGGCGACGGCGAGGTGTTTCGCGGCGAGGGCATTCTCGCGGTTACCAAGGCGCTGCTGCAATCGGGCGTGAGCTATGTGGGCGGCTACCAGGGCGCGCCGGTCTCGCACCTGCTCGATGTCATGGTGGATGCCGAGGACCTGCTGGCCGACCTCGGCGTGCACGTCGAAACCTGTACCAACGAAGCCTCGGCTGCGGCGATGCTGGGCGCCTCAATCAACTATCCGTTGCGCGGCGCGGTCACCTGGAAATCGATCGTCGGCACCAACGTGGCTGCCGATGCCTTGTCGAATCTCGCTTCGCCTGGCGTTATCGGCGGCGCGCTCATTGTGCTTGGCGAAGATTACGGTGAGGGTGCAAGCGTCATTCAGGAGCGCTCCTACGCTTACGCGCTGAAATCGTCCATGTGGCTGCTCGACCCGCGGCCTGATTTGCCGACTATCGTGCGTATGGTCGAGCAGGGCTTCGAGCTTTCTGAGGCAAGCCACGCACCGGTCATGCTTGATCTGCGCGTGCGCGCCTGTCACTTGACCGGCGAGTTCGTCGCCAAGGACAACAAGAGCGGGGCCTATAGCGGCCGCCGCCGGCTCGCCGGACCGCCGCGTTTCGAATACGGCAAGCTTGCGCATCCACCGGTGATCTTCACCCAGGAGCGGCTCAAGATCGAGCAGCGGCTGCCGGCGGCGCAAAAGTTCATCCGCGAGCAAAAGCTCAACGAGTTCATTCCGGGCGACGTCAAAGATATCGGCTTCATCGTTCTCGGCGGCCTCACCAATGGACTCCTGCGCGCTTTGGGGCGGCTCGATCTCGCCGATCTCTATGGCGCCTCGCGTATTCCAATCTATGTGCTCAACGTCGCCTACCCGCTGGTGCCGGAGGAAGTGAAGGAGTTCTGTATCGGCAAACGCGCCGTGCTGGTGGTGGAGGAGGGCTCGCCCGATTACGTCGAGCAGCAAATCAACGTCATTTTGCGCAGCGCTGACATTTCGACGCGCGTGTTTGGGAAAGGCTGCCTGCCGCGCAGCGGCGATTACACGTCGGAAGTATTTTTGCGCGGTATTGCGGCGTTTCTGAAGGAGACGCGTCCTAGCGGCGTGGACGCCGACGCTGTTGCGGCGAGCACAGAACAAATGCTCGCACATAAGCCGACTGTGACGGCCGAGGTCGGCGACATTCCGCCGCGCCCACCGAATTTCTGCACTGGCTGCCCGGAACGCCCCGTGTTCGCCGCCATCAAGCTTGCGCAGCGCGAGATCGGGCCGACCCACATCAGCGCCGATATCGGCTGCCATTCGTTCGCGACGTTCGCGCCGTTCTCGCTGGGCAATTCGATTCTCGGCTACGGCATGTCGCTCGCCAGCGCGGCCGCCGTTGGCCCGAACATGGAAAAGCGCCCGATCTCCGTGATGGGCGACGGCGGGTTCTGGCACAACGGCGTCATCACCGGCGTCGCCTCCAACGTGTTCAACAAGGGCGACGGCGTGCTCATCGTGATGCAAAACGGCTACGCGTCAGCGACCGGCCAGCAATATCTGCCGTCGAGCAAAGCCAACCGCAGCGGCACTCCGACCGGTATCAGCATCGAAAAGACGCTGCGCTCGCTGGGCGTGAAGTGGCTGCGTACCGTGCGCACCTACAGCGTAGCCAAGATGGTGGCGACGCTGAAGGAAGCGATGCGCACCGCCGAGCATGGTCTCAAGGTCATCATCGCTGACGGTGAATGCATGCTGGCACGCCAGCGCCGGCTGCGCACGGAGAATTCCGAGAAGCTCAAACGCGGCGAGCGCGTGGTAACGACGCGGTTCGGCGTGGACGATGAAATCTGTACTGGCGATCATTCGTGCATCCGGCTGTCCGGATGTCCGTCACTCACAGTCAAGCCAAACCCGGATCCGCTGCGCAGCGATCCGGTGGCGGCCGTCGTCGAAAGCTGCGTTGGCTGTGGGCTGTGCGGCGAGGTCGCGCACGCCGCGGTGCTTTGCCCGTCGTTTTATCGCGTCGATGTCATCAGCAATCCAACGTGGTGGGATCGCAAGCTTTTCGATTTGCGCACTCGCGCCATTGCGTGGCTGCGCGGCACCTCTTCTGCCTCTCCCCAGGGGGGAGAGGGCGGGGTGAGGGGGCTCGGGCCTGTCGGCAAATCTCAAAGCGGCGATTCTCGAACCCCCTCACCCCAACCCTCTCCCCTGCGCGGAGAGGGAGTTCGCAGCAGCGGATCGCAAGGGACTGTACGTCCCCTTACCATCCTGATTGCCGCACTCGGCGGTGAGGGCGGTGGCGTGCTCACCGACTGGATCGTCGCGGCTGCCGCCGGCCGGAATTTTCCGGTGCAATCCACGTCAATTCCGGGTGTGGCCCAGCGCACCGGCGCGACCACGTATCACATCGAGTTTGTCCCGAAAGCTTTGGCCGCGGCAGATGCCCGGCCGATCCTGGCGCTGGCACCCGGAGTCGGTGACGTCGATCTCGTCGTCGCCAGCGAACTGATGGAGGCTGGCCGCGCCATCGCGGGCGGCTTCGTCACGCCGGACCGCACGACGACGGTCGCATCGACCAGTCGCTCTTACCTGGTGGTTGAGAAGATAGCGATGGGCGACGGCCGCTACGATCAGCAGCGGCTCATTCAGGCGGTGCAAAAAAATTCGAAGGGCGCGCTGCTGCTCGATCTGGAAGCAATCGCGCGCCAGTCCGGCGCGATGATCAACGCCGTGATGCTCGGCGCCATCGCGGGCGCCGGCGCGCTGCCGATCCCGGCTGAAGCGTTCGAGGCAGCGATCCGCCACGATGGCAAGGCGGTCGATGCCAACTTGCGCGGCTTCCGTGCCGGGTTCGCGGCCGCGCAAGGCGGGGCGCACACGCAATCCGCCCCCGGTAAGCGCTCTGGCGCGGCCGCTTCTTTGCTTGCCAATCTCGAGAACGAGATTGCCCGCATGCCGGAAGCGGCACGCGCCTTCATGACCGAAGGCGTGCGCCGTCTCGCCGCCTATCAGGATCTGGCCTATGCGCGGCTCTATCTCGATCGCCTCGCGCCGATCCGCGACGCCGATGCCAAGGCCGGCGCTGATGGACAACTGCTTGCGGAGACGGCGCGCCACCTCGCGGTGCGCATGTCCTACGAGGACGTGATCCGCGTTGCGCAAGCCAAGATTGATCCGGCGCGCATGCAGCGCGTCACCGCGCAAATGGGCGTCAAGCCGGATCAGCCTTTTGGTGTTGCGGAATTTCTCAAACCGGGGGTCGACGAGTTCTGTTCGATCCTGCCGCCGTGGCTGGCACGGCCCATTCTGGCGTTTGCCGAAAGGCACCCTGGATTCGCCCGCGCCCATTGGGGCATGGAGATCAACACCGCTTCGGCCCTGGGCTATCTGCGCTTCGCTACGCTCGCGAAGCTGCGCCCATGGCGGCCCAAGACCTATCGTTTCCAGGAAGAGCAGAAGGCAATCACCGCGTGGCTTCGGCACATCGCCGACGCCGCGCCGCTGTCGGCCGAGCTTGCGATCGAAATTGCGGAATGTGCCCGTCTCGTCAAAGGGTATGGCGACACCCACAAACGCGGCACCGGCAATTACCGGGTGATCGAGACCGAGCTGATACTGCCGGCGCTCGCCGGCAACATGCTGCCGCGCCAGGCCGCCGAAGCGATCGCCAACGCGCGCACAGCCGCGCTGCTCGATCCCGAAGGCGAAGCTCTATCGAAGTGCATCGTCGCAATTCATTCTCAATCGAGCCATAGGATCGCGGCGGAATAGCGGGCCGCGCTCATTGGCCCGAGCGGAGCCATCGCCAATGGGCCAAATCACGGACGCAACGCGTGGTCTTTATTTGCTCCGTGTGCTGGTGGCCCTTTGCGTCATCGGGATTTGGTTCGACAGCACCGCCGCGCTGGCGCAGTCGCCGTTCTATCGCGCGCCTCAGCCGGAAATCGCAGGCCGGCCCGGTACACTGATCCGGCAAGAGACACTTGGTTTGCAGGCGCCGTTCGGTGCGTCGGTGGTGCGCGTGCTGTATCGCTCGACGGGCCTGCACGGTGAGCCGATCCCGGTCTCCGGCGCCGTCATTATCCCGCCCGGTCCGATGCCGCCCGAGGGCCGGCCAATCATCGCCTGGGCGCATCCAACCACGGGCGTGGTGCCGCGCTGCGCTCCATCCTTGGCGATGTTCCTCATCCAGCAAATTCAGGGCGTGCGCGAAATGGTGGGGCGCGGCTACATCGTGGCCGCGACGGATTATCCCGGCCTCGGTACACCGGAGACGCATCCGTATCTGGTGGGCGAGAGCGAAGCGCGCGCCGTGCTCGACTCCGTGCGCGCAGCGCGTGAGCTGACGGGAGCGCCGGCGCGCTTTGCCGTGTGGGGGCATTCGCAAGGCGGGCAGGCGGCATTGTTCACCGGCATGCTGGCGAAGAGCTACGCGCCGGAGCTTGAGCTCATAGGTGTCGCCGCCGCCGCCCCCGCGACTGAACTCGGAACACTCCTCGCCGACGACATCGATACCAACGGCGGCCGCAATCTCACCGCCATGACGCTGTGGTCGTGGTCGCGCGTTTTCAACGCCCCGATTGATCGCGTAGTCGTTCCCGATGCCATGCCGGTCGTCGATCGCCTCGCCGGCGAGTGTATCGAGTCGATCTACGACATACTGCGGCGGCGCGGTCCAACGCGTTTGTTGGAGCAATCTTTTCTAGCCGAGAAAGATTTCTATCGGATCGAGCCGTGGCGGGAGCTGATGGCCAAGAATACGCCCGGCACCTTGCCGCCGCATATTCCGGTGTTCCTGGCGCAAGGCGGCGCTGACGGGCTCGTCCGGCCGCAGGTCACGAGGGATTATATGAAGCGGCTGTGCGCTGCCGGAAGCAAGGTGCAGTGGGTCTTCATGCCAAGCGTGAACCACGGATTCGCGGCGCGTAACAGCGCTCAGGCCGCCGTTGCGTGGATGGCCGATCGATTTGCGGGAACCGTTCCGCCGAGCGATTGCGGCTCCGGGTGAGGAACAAAGTCATCCGCTCGGTCATTTCTCTTTTGCATCGATGTGGAGCTGCAGATGGCCCGCACAGCGGCTCGGCGGAAAACTACACGCCGAAAGTCCACTCGCCCGAAGACCAAGCGTTATTGGTCGGCGCGCGTCACCAAAGAGAGCGACGCGCTTGATCTCGACCGCGGCGTCTTTTCGTTAAGCGACCCGAAGCGCATAGCGGCTTCGCTGAAGCGCTCCGCCGAGCGGAGTCGAAGGCGAAAGTCCGCTCCTTATCGGTCGGCGCTCTCGATGCTGACCTTCTACATCAATCGCGCCGGCAAGAATTTGCCCGCCAGCCGGCGGCAGACGCTGCAGCGTGCGAAAATCGAGCTGCGCCGGCAGTTCGGGCGCGAATAGATTTTCGCCGATTATTCGCAAGTATGTCTGGCGTGCCGGCGCTAAACAGCTCGGCTTTCGCCGATCTCGAGTTCGTGGTGCTCGCCGCAGTGCGGACAGCGAACGTTGAGCGCGACGAAGCGCAGTCCGTCATCACCTGGTTGGTCGGTTTCGGCGCCTTCGATTCCGGGATCGATCTCTTGCCCAGTGGTTGGACAAGAGAAGGTAAGCGTGCTCATGACTAAACCTCCCGGAACAGCCCCGCCACGGACCGGCCTCACACGTGATTGCGATTAATATTTGTCAGCGAGCGTTGTGTCCCCGCTTTCCACAACACGGTGGACGTTGGAACTGGGGAACCGGCGCCTTTTTAGATCGCGAGGCAAGCGCGGAAAGCCTCATCTCGTTCGCCGCTAAGTTTTTCTCTCCGGGCAGAAGAAAGTTCCCTCGACCTCCACGATGTCGTCTTGATTAAGCCGGCTCACCTCGACGATGGTGCGCGGCGGATAGGGGCCGCCCGCCCAAAGTTCCTCCTGAATTTTGTTCACGAGCGGCCGGTAGCGATTCATGTCAGTGACGTAGACGACAAGACGGACGGCGTTGCGCAATCCGCCGCCCGCGGCTGCCACGATCATCTGCATATTCAGAAAAGCTCGGCGCACGCGCGCCTCATCGCCGTCCACGAGCGCGTTGGTCGCCGGATCGATTCCGCGCATGCCCGCGACGAAAACAAAATCGCCGGCGCGCACGCCGAGACTCCAGGTCCCCGTCGATTTGATTGCGTTGGACGGCGAAAGAAACTCGATGTCATCCGGCATCTGATGGACCCTACGAGTCTGATCGATGCTCAACATAATGGGCGCGGGATGAGCGGCCAATGGCGAGCTGTTTGCGCGCAACACGCTGTTTGGCCGGGCGGCCTGAAAGCGGTCCGGTCTTGCTGCCAGCCACTGCGGTTCGCTATGGTGTTGCGGAGCGCGGGCGTAGTTCAGTGGTAGAACATCAGCTTCCCAAGCTGAGTGTCGTGGGTTCGATTCCCATCGCCCGCTCCAACGTCTGCACTCGCGCCTCATGCCCGTAGGGGTGAAACAAAGCAACTTCGAGGAAACATCCATGCCCATCAGCAATATCCGCGGCGTCAACATCAATTGGCAGGTCATTGGCGATCGCGGCCCGTGGGTGATGGCGACCACGGGCGGCCGGCGTGGCTATTACGAATTCGTGCCGCTGGCGGAAAAGATGGCGCGCAACGGCTTCCGCGTGATGCTGCACGATCGCCGCAACACCGGCGCGTCTGATTTGTGGATCGAGGGCGATGAGGGTGAGGAAGCGCCCTGGCTCGGCGACATGTACGAACTGATGCGCAGCCAGGACGCGCTGCCGGCGTTCTTTTGCGGCTCGTCGGCGGGCGCGCGGACGTCGATCCGGTTCTATCTGAAATTTCCGCAAGCCGTACGCGGCCTATTGCTGCTGCGCGTCACCGGCGGCGCCTTCGCGGCGAACCGGCTCCCGGAGAACTATTACGGACAGTTCATCGCCGCGGCCAAGCAGGGCGGCATGGAAGCTGTCTGCGCCATGGATGCGTGGAAAGAGCGGTTCAAGGAGAACCCGCGTGGCCGCGACTATCTTGGCAAGCTGCCGGCGGAAAAATTCATCCAGGTGTTCACGCGCTGGAAAGAGATATTCGCGGCCGGCGGCAAGTATCCGGTCATGGGCGTCAGCGAAGAGGAATTGCGCTCCATCAAGGTGCCAGCCATCATCATTCCGGGCAATGACCAGACCCATTCCAGCGCCAGCGCCGCAGTCGCGCACAAATTGATTCCTGGCAGCGAGGTTCATCAGTTGCCGATTGTCGACCAGGAGGTG
>Ga0209579_10001178_pt1 | contig 22232 bp, 25 predicted proteins | sample Coa_R1_2_FD_187152 | JGI IMG/M metagenome (GOLD analysis project Ga0209579, IMG submission 187152) | Surface soil microbial communities from Centralia Pennsylvania, which are recovering from an underground coalmine fire - Coalmine... | ecosystem: Environmental > Terrestrial > Soil >... | reverse complement strand
TGGCGTTTCGCGCCGCTCGCGTTCCGGTAGCTGCCGCAATGTGGGTCCTGGCGCGAAGCCGCCACGCTTGTCTACTAAGGGCTGCGCGTGGTTGCCAATCTCCTTCCTTTGAGAAGAACGTTATCGCCCCATATCGGCGTCGAATGGCAACGCGAACTGAACCCGCATCACGATCCCGCCCGCATGATCAATTGCCGGCGCAGTTCCAAGTTACTGATGCCCATCGCGCGCGCCGTCGTCTCGGCCAAGCTCTCGCCTGGTCCCGGCTCGATCCCCAGTCGTGCGAGATTCGCTCGAAGCACTTCAACCGCCGGCGGGCTTTCCGGAACGGCAGCTTTCCGCAACGCTTCCAGTGCCGGCCGCATTCGCAGCTCGACCCGCTCCAGCCGTTTGCTGATCGCCCTCATCGCTTCTTGGTCTCATCGGCCGCGCGCTCCAGTTCCGAGACACGCGCCTCGATATCCTCGATCTCGATGGCCTTGGCGCCGTGTGTCAACACCAGTTCGGCGGCTCGGAGCTTTGTGGATGCCGCCGCATGCGGGTCCAGCATGATTTTCAGGATCGAGGAGACCGCTGCGCCGGACGCCTGCTGCAGCCGCGCGGTGCCCTGTCCGTACGCGTTGCGGCGCGCTTTCCGGTAGGCCTTGTCGAATAGAGGCTCATTCAGCCATCTGTACAAGGTCCTGGGGGCGATTCCAACAGCCCGAGCGGCATTGTCTACGCCCTGATTCGTCAGCAGCGCCAGCATCGCCTGCTCCTGCTTTGGGCTCAATTTACTGACATTGGCTGACATTTTTGCCATCTGCGCCCTTTTCATCGCCGTCCCTTCGCCGGCGTCGATTTATTTGCAAAAGGCCTTGCCTTTCAATAGCTTCCGATCAATCACTGTGGTGTCCGCGAATCGCGCGGAGAAAAGGAAAACGATCATGACAATTTTTACCATCGACGAAACCAACAACATCACCGCATTTGCCACCGCTGAGGCGGCCAATGCCGCCACCACGACGCCGTTCGACCTGTTCACCGATCAGAAGGAACTGGCGGAACTGATCGCCGGCTGGCCGGCAGAGCGCTTGGTAGCAACCTACAACAGCCTGCCGGGCGTGAAGCCGGTAAAGGCGCTGAAGGACGCGAAGACAGCCGCCAGCAAGATCTGGGAGCGCGTCGAGAAGCTCGGCCAGCTGGTTGCCACGGAGCCGGTAGCCGCGAAATCCGAAGCTGCGGCAGCGAAGGCCAAGCCCGGCAAGAAGGCCGCCGGTCGCGCACAGGGCGCCAAGGGCACGCCGGCGAAGGGGAAGCCGGGGAAGAAGGCCACCCCTGCCAACGCCGCGCCTCCGGCCAAGCCTGCCGCGAAGGGAAAGAAGCCGGCAGCCAAGACGGGAGAAGCGGACGGCCCGAGGGCGGGAAGCAAGATGGCCGAAGTCATCGGGATGTTGCAGCGGAAAAACGGAGCCACCATCACCGAGATTATGGAGAGCATGGGATGGCTTCGTCATACTGTGCGCGGCTTTATGGCCGGCGCGATGAAGAAGGCCGGGTACGCCGTCGAGTCCTTCAAGCCCGAGGGCGGCGAGCGCAGCTATCGATTGCCGAAGTAGCAACACCCTCACTCCACTGGCCCGCCCGGCACTGCCGTGGCGGGCTTTTTGCATTGCGCCCGACATCCGTTTGCGGCATGATTGTTCGGACGAGTGCGCGGCATTGGATCTGCCCCGCAGTTCGCACGGAGGAGGAGCGATATGCATCTCTTGTGGTTTCTGCTCATCGGCCTGGTGGCCGGGTGGCTTGCCGGAAAGTTGATGAGCGGCGGCGGCTACGGTTTGATTGGAGATCTGGTCCTCGGCGTCATCGGCGCCTTCGTAGGAGGCTGGCTCTTTGGCGTCCTTGGCATCACCGCCGGTGGATTGATCGGGAGCCTGATCACTGCGACAGTCGGAGCCGTGGTGTTGGTGTTGCTGGTCCGTTTGATCAAGAGGGTCTAGGTGAGCTAGCCCCTGGGTTGGCCAATACCGCCAGTGTCCGCCGTCCGCGCGAACGTGCGCCAACGTGGGCGCAACAGCGGCTATTCCGGCTGCGCTGGCCGACGTGTTATTGGGGGCCTGTCTTACCTTCCGATATGACCTAAAATCAGGCGCAACTCCGCATTCCAGTCCGCGAGAGCCAGGCACAGCCCTGCGACGTCCGGATGCCCGGCCCGTAACTGCGTTTCCACGGCGGTGATCTCCGCCTGGCAGCGGGCGATTCACGCGGGCACCTGCTGGCGTTCCTCGGCGATCTGGTCGAACGTGCGGCCGTCGCCCTCGAGTGTGGCCTTCCCGCCCGTCAGACCTTGCCACCTGGTGACCGCACAATCCACGTACCTCGGTTCCAACTCGATGCCAAAGCAGACGCGCTCGGTGATTTCCGCGGCGGCGAGCGTGGTTCCGCTCCCGAGGAATGGATCGTAGACTGACTCCCCGCGCTTCGTGTGATTGAGCAGCGGGCGCCGCATCAACTCCACTGGCTTCTGTGTGGGGTGATCTTGTTTCTCGTCTCCGTCTTCCTTTGAGCCGCCCATAATGAACTTTGGCGAGGGCGAGTCCCAGATCGTGGCGTTCTCGCCGGCCTTTCCGAACCACGGCGCGTTCTTCTTGCGAACATACCAGCACGGCTCATGTTGATACCAATAATGCGTGCGCGTGAGCACCGTGCGTCCCTTGTTCCAGATGATCTGCTGCGGGTACAAGAAGCCGATGCGTTCCAGCCCGTTAAGCACTTCCCGGGTGAAGACGGACGCATGCCAGACGTAGGCTGTCTGCAGACTCGGCACCAACTCGAACGCGCCGGACCAATCTGCACGTGCATCTCCGGAGATTGTAGTTTCGGTGTGACCGACCGTTCGATTCTTCATGTAGCTGGCTTCCGCGGGCCCGCAGCCGTTCAAGCCTGCGCGGTCGCGCCATTCGCTGTCCAGCTGAATCCCATATGGCGGGTCTGTGATCATCAGGAACGGCTTGCGGTCGCCCAGCAGCCGCGCCACGGCTTCCGGGCTGGTCGCGTCTCCGCAGAGGATCCGGTGCTGATTGCGCCGGTTGCCGCACAGCCACAGGTCGCCAAGCCGGGATACTGGGTTCTCGGGCAGCGGCGGGGCGACGTCGGCCTGCTCGTCGTTGTCGGGAAGGGTGAGGAGGTCCTCGAGTTCCCTTTGATCGAACCCGGTGAGCGACAGGTCGAACTGTGCCTCCGCCAGTTCCTGCAGCTCCAGGGAGAGGAGTTCCTCGTCAAACTCAGCCCACATTACCGAGCGATTCACGAGCAGGCGAAACGCTTTTACCTGCGCATCGGTCCACTCGTCGCACAGGATCACGGGAATTCCGGTTATGTCGCCGCCGGGCCACGATCCCAACTTCCGCGCGGCTTTGAGCCTGAGGTGGCCGTCCACAACGGTCCCGTCACTGCGGGCGAGGACCGGCACCTTGAAGCCGAACTCGCGGATGCTGGCGCACATCCGGTCGACCGCGGCATCGTTTTTCCTGGGATTTCTTGCGTAGGGAACGAAGCGGTCGATGTGCCAGACTTCGATTTGGAAGGTTGGTGGTGATGTGGCCTGCACGCATTTCCTCCGTTAAGTGCCTTTCGGAGGGTGCGCTTTGCGCTGGCCTGTCGAACGAGCCTCTATGCTCATCATAATCGTTCCCCCCGGATTTGTAAAAGCATTTCGCAAGTGTGTGGCCTCGGGCCGGAGGACGGATATCGATGTCGGCCACGACCAGTGAATGCAAATTGAAAGTGCAGGGTCGAGTGGGTAACGCGGTAACAGTGATGCGGCTTGTTTTCAGCCTGTTGGCTGTTACCGCGTTACCACAAGAAGGGGCAGTAGTCGGTGGCGGGGCTTGGTGCGCTGAACCTCAAGTTCGACTGGCTCTCAGGCGATCCCGTCTTGTTGCATACGCCAAGCGGCCATACACACCGATGCTATTTCGGCAGCTGAAGTGATTGGCTACTGAGGCGGCTCCGTTCGTCCTCCAAGGCGCTCAGGTACTGCTCGGTGAGCTCGATGACGCGAACTTGGGCAGGCAGTTTCCCGGCTCTCTGAAAACTCCGGTCCAAAAGCAGTTCCTCCAGCAGTGCGGCTGATTCGCGCGCTTCTCCCCGCGCGTGTACGGCCTCGTGCACCAGTACAGCTGCGATCACATAAGCGATGTAGTGGCCGCCTGGGCGGGCATAAGCTCCTGTCAAACTGTGGTGGCCCGCGAAATTGAAATATATCGGCCAGGACTGCGAAATTGTGAAAGCGTAGAGTTGCTTGCCTTGCTCCTGAAGATCCGGCCGTGCGGCCAGTTCCGGGTGCCCGCCGATAAATCGGCCGTAGTCTTCGATCACGACCAAATGGCCGGGGTCAAACGGGAACTTCCATTGTGGCGGCAGCAGCGCGAGAGCCTCGGCCAACAAGTCGTTATCGAGATTCGCCGCAGTGGCAGTGCAGGCTCCGATCAATGCGATCCCCAGTAACTGGAGAACAATGTTGGCATGTCTCGATGTTGCCCGACCCGCTCCCGTTGTTGGCTTCTCCCCTCCCGCACCTTGCGCGTGGTTTTGAGTCTGAACCCGTGGCGTCCATGTTTCAATCCGTCGGCTGTGAAGTATGGCTGAAATGTTTTTGAACGTCTAAGGCATTGGAAATAGGTGCCATAGGAATGCGATTGAACTGACGGTGGTGCGGTTCACCGGTTTTGAGAGCGATGATATACTCGGGAACCTAGCCAATGGGGGACCAGACTGAACTGCCACATGTCATCCGGTTCGGCGTCTTTGAGGTTGATCTTCGCGTTGGAGAACTGCGCAAACAGGGACTGAAGCTAAAGCTCCAGGGGCAGCCGTTTCAGATCCTGGCGTTACTGTTGGAGCGGGCAGGTGAGATCGTCACCCGGGAGGAAATACAGAGCCGGCTCTGGCCTGGCGGCACCGTCGTCGCCTTCGATCAGAGTGTCGGCACCGCAATCAGGAAGTTGAGGCAGACCCTGGGAGACGATGCAGATACACCGCGGTACATCGAGACCGTCCCGCGACGTGGGTACCGTTTTATCGCCCCTCTTACCCAGACGCAGGTATCCCCTCTGCCCAAACCACGCCAGCATCTGCCCGTTGCGGCTTTCATCCTGGGTTTGGCTGTGCTCGCCGTGGTGATTCTTTTGGAGTACAGGAGACCCCCACCCGCGCCGCCCCATCAGCGCGGACTGACGCGTCTTACATTCGACTCAGGATTGCAGTGTGGCGCCACATGGTCACCTGACGGGCGCTTTTTGGCATACAGCGGAGACCGAGGAGGCAAGTTTGACATTTGGGTGCAACAGGTTGGCCGGACGAACCCGGTCCGGGTCACCTCTCGCGCCGGCCATAACTGGCAGCCGGACTGGTCGCCGGATGGAAACTGGATCGTGTTCCGCGGCGAAGGCGAAGGGAGCGGCCTGTTTGTTGTCCCCGCCTTGGGCGGGCCGGAGCGGAGGATCACGTCGTTCGGCTACCGGCCGCGATGGTCACTGGATGGCCGGCAGATTTTATTCGGTAACACGCTGGTCTCATGGTTTAACAAGCTGTATGTGGTTGGGTTTGACGGGGGCCCTGCGCACGAGATCTTGACGGAATTCCTGAAGAGAGCCCGGATTGGCGCCAGATCAGCGGCGTGGGTCCCTGGCGGTAATGGCCTGTCAATCTGGGGTTACGCGGACCAGGGAAAGGTCTTTTGGACTGTATCGCAAGATGGGACCAACGCCGCCGAATATAAAGCCTCCGCGGCTGTTCACGAGCAATTGAGCAACCTCACGCAACACGAGCGGATGCAATACCGATGGGCGCCATCGGGACGCGCCATTTACTTCGACGGCGAATTGAATGGCGTCTGCAGTCTCTGGAAGCTGGCAGTGGATACACATGCCAAACGCTTCACTTCGCTGGAGCGCCTGACCAACGGACCTGGCCCGGACACGGATTTGGCGATCTCGGCGGATGGAAAGAGGCTGGCGTACACGGCCCGCGTTGAGCGGGTACGTGTCTGGACCTATCCGTTCGATGCGATCTCTGGCAGACAATTAGGAGATGGCAAGGCAGTCACCCCCGCAGGGTTGGATGCTTGGCAAGCCGACATCTCGCGTGACGGAAAGAAGCTGGTGTACGTTGGCCGGCGTGTGGGCAAGCCAGAGCTCTGGGAAAAATCGCTACCGGAGGGTCCAGACACTCAACTGGCAGTGGGCGACGATTTTCCAGTGGGTCCGCGCTGGTCGCCGGATGCCAGCCGGTTGGCATTCACTGCACAAGGAGAGGATGGCAGGCTTCAAATCTTTACCCTCACCGAGGCTGGCCGCAAGATGGATGAGATCACTTCCGAGTCGTTCCACGGCTTGTTTTATGACTGGTCACCGGATGGCCAATCGATAGTCGTGAATCGGATCAGAGAACACCAGACGGACGGAGTGAATGAAAACAGCGTGTTGCTGCTCGCCGCCAGGCCTGGGTCCGAGATTACGGCTCGCCCGGTCACCGCTCCGCGACACGACTACCTTGACGAGATCCGTATGTCCCCGAATGGTCGCTGGCTGGTGTTCCTAGGAGCTAAAGGTGGCCTGGGACCTAGTGGCGCCGGTAATGCGACCTTGTACGTTGTGGCGGTTTCCGGCGGACCGTGGATTCCAATCACGGATAGCAACTCATGGGACGACAAACCGCGCTGGTCCCCCGACGGCAAGACGATCTACTTCGTCTCAGCGCGTTCGGGCTTTCTGAACGTGTGGGGGAACCGCTTCGATTCGGAAAAAGGGTGCCCTGTGGGGCACGCGTTTCAGGTCACTTCGTTTGAGAATCCGGGATTCATGTTCACAGAGTTGGACTTGAACTCGATGGCGCTTTCGAGTCATCGGCTGGCTCTTTCGATGAACGAGTCTTCTGGCAGCGTTTGGGCGCTGGATGACGTGGATCAATAACGGCTCGAGTGCCAGGATAACAGCCGGGATGAATCGTGCTCAGCTCAAACCTTCCTTCTGCATCCGTTCTCATCCAACCATAGATCCGCGGTGGATACTCTTTGCGGTTTTCGCCGTAGTACCCCTCGGCGTCCGTATTGTAGGCATATACCGTGACGCTCCCCGCCGGAGTGGTTCCGTCCGGCGCCAACACGCGGCCCGCGACGATCAGCGGCTCGCCGGGCTCCCCTTTCTTCACGATCTGTGCCTGCCAGGTAATCTCGCTGGGTGCGGGCCGGTGAATCATGACCAGACCGTTGTCTCTGGCGTTCTTCCAGACGCTAGCCGGTAGCGAATCGAAAGGCTCCTGCGCACTCAACCGCAGGGAGCCCACTGCCGGCACGAGACTCGCAGCCTGCCAAAGAAACTGGCGGCGCGTGTTTTGGCTTGCATGTCGCACGATCATCCCTCATACCCTCCGGTGGAAGGACGGTGCAACTTAGGAGAGTGTTAACCGGCATCTCCGTTGATGACCCCTTGGGACCGCGAATCACTGGCCACCGGAGAGAATAGAATCCGTCGGCTCGCTGGCCTCGTGAACGATTACTTCGGTAAGGATAGTTCCGCGCTGTGCTCTTATGTTATGGTCCACACCATGACCGGCATTGACGGCCCTTCGCTGGTTCTGAGCTGCCCCACATGCGGCACGCTCGTCCAGGCACCTGCCGAGATTGAGGACATCGTGTGCTGGCAGTGCGGGACGCTCCTCTTGGTCAGGCAACGCGGTAGCGATATCAATCTGGAGTTGGGTACCCTGCCGGCCACGTTGGAAACCGCAGGCCTTCCGCCGTCCGGCGACAACGCGGAGGAAGGTGCGATGTCCCGGTCATTCTGGCGGAGCCCACTCCCGACTAGCGCCGCCTTGGGCTTTATGCTGCTCATGACTGCAATGGTGGTGTTCACCGTCGTTTTCTGGGTTTCTGCGTTTCGGGGTAAAGTCGCCCGGAGCCCGGACGGCCGTATCGAACTATCACTGCCCGCTGGATGGGAACAATTTCCCAGCCAGGCGGGTATCAGGGGATTCAACGCCGCGAACCGGAGCAAGTATGAGTGGCTCTACGTGAGATCCTCGCCCAAGCAGGATTTCAAGGATCTCAGAAGCTACGACGCGGGCGAGCAGCGGGCGGTGCTTACTTGGCTCAGCGACGCCCGATCGAGCGGCGCAGAGGCCGCCTTGGTGAACGGACGCGCCGCACTCCGCTCGGAGATTACGGGCACAACGCCCCGCGGGGTAAGAGTGGGCTACGTCATGACGGCGCTGGCGACGGAAACCCGATTCAGCGAGGTCCTCGTTGCCACAGACCAATCCCGCTTCCCCTACCGCAAGTCGGACATGGCCCGCCTGGCCTACGGCTTCCGCGAGGCTGGACGGAGCTCAAGGCGATAGAGGCGCCGGAGGCTCTCAGAACTTGACCTTAGCGCGCTCTTGCTGGACTTGGCTCTTTGGCGAATCACTGGGGGGGGAAACTGGGTGTACCCCGACGTCCATGGAATAGGAAATTCGGGTAAATATGGGTAATTAATTTTCGACCCACCGCGCCGGGACGCACTTCGGCAACTAGCGCGTTATCTATGGGTTGTGTTGGAATTAAAAGACTTAGGACTGGCTCCCCGTCGTGGACACATTTCGAACTTTAGTGCTTAACCCAGGCAGTCTCGAACGGATCAATGGGGTCATCCTTCAACTGACCTAATTCGTTGCAAGTGGTTGATGTGAACCATACTTCCACACATTCAGTGCACACCGGCGCCCAATAGTTTAGTAATCTGGCCGACAAACTGCGGGCGCGTCGTGGACACATCTCGAACGCGCGACGACAGCGTTCCAGCTTCGGATCAGCAGGCTTGCCCTGCTGAGCTCACAGCGGGATCTGATCGAACTTAAGGGGTACGGGCTCTTCCCATCGCAGCCAACGGACTAGCCCGCAGCGTGCACCCATTTGATCCGGCCGCCGTGGCACTTGGGTCGCAGGTTAGACTAATCGGACAAACAACCGCCACCATCGCCACCTCCGCCATCTCCCCCGGTTGAGTCGCACTATCTTTCAACGGTTTGGGCGAAGTTGTTAAGGTGGCGGTGGGAGGTTGTTTCTCGACGTATTCGTCACCCGATCCCGCGACCGCCACCCTGCTCGGCATCGCCATGTGGTTGAGCCGCCCGATCATCCGCTGGTTATGAGGCGGAGGTGGCGGAGGTGGCGGTTGTTTTCAGGGCTGTTCTAAAGATGGTGAGGACTCTGCGGCCTTTTGCACCCTTTGTGGGAAAGCTGATGTGAATGCCCGATTCTCGCAAGAACGTGGCCAATCGGCGCAAACGATTCGAAAGGCCTCGCGGAGATTTGGGCCAGGACCGGGCAGCTTTCCCCTTGTCGTCGGACTCCAGACGTTGCAGCAGGTCCTTGCAGGTGCCTTCCCATTGCTGAGTTTGACACTGATCGTCGAGCTGATCCATCATTGCCAACACGGCGGCGCCAACTGGGTCGGCTTCGAGTGTTTCTTGGATCGCCTCCTCGCGATTTCCGCAATACGCCCGCGCAAAGGCGCCGGGTAGGAAACCGAGCGGCCGTTCTGCGGCCGTTGCCCATAAGGCAAAATCAGCCAGCCGCGGTTTTCGATCGAGGTGGGTATGTCGCACACCGGCGAGCGTCCCGCCGAGAGCGCTAAAGAGTGCCCCGAGGATCTGCGGGAGATCGCGGTCGAATTCTGCGTAGAGTTGCGCCTCATCCTTTCTGTTGGTTTCTTCGATCGGCGGCAGGTTTATAATCAACGCCCGGTCGGCGAGATCGGCGCGCTCAGCGAGATGATCGATACCGTTCAGGATAACGGGGCGCACCGCATCAAAGAAGACCTCGTCGGCATCTGTATATAGTTCGCGGGTGGAAAATCCGCCACCGGTGGCGAGCTGGCAAAGTGCGTCCGACAACCACGGTGGGATGCCCGACAGATTGTCATAGGCCAGGACCCAAGAGCTGGAGGCTGCAATCAAGAGGTCTCGATCATCTCTGGGTGGTCGGCGTACGCCTGAAACTGAAGGATCGATCAATCTCCGGAGTAGCTTCGCCGTTGTGCTCTTGGCCGAACCTTGCTCGCCTTGAAGGATGAGAATCGGATACGGGCCTTTCGGACGAAAGGCCGCCATGAGCCACGAAACAACCAGAGTCCAGTTGCCTTCGTAACCTACATTGAGAAAGGGCCGGAGCATGTCGATGGAACCACCCGCCACCGGCTGCGGCAACGCTCTCATGCCCCTGGTCCGGCGAAATCGAACCGGAGGACCCCTGAGTACGCGCCAGCCCGCTGCGCTAATTTCAACGGCATGACGCTGGTCATCCCCAAGGTCGATGTAGATCCTGTCGCTATGTTCCGCGATTCGCACATATAGAGTGCTTTCGGGCGAGTCGAAGTATGCCTGCGCCTCGAATACTCCAAGCGCATCCTGGAGTCCCTGGTTCCCAGGCGGTTTGCAAAACGCCCGGTAAAACTGTCCGATGAGCCACCGGCGGAAGCCTCTGCTACGAATCGGCCATACTTCATAGTGATCGCCGACGGGAGCCTGGCCGTATGGATCTCCCTCTGGCGTGTGGAAGAGCTGCACATTCTGGGCAAGCTGAATTAGTTGTTGTGCTTGAGTACCGCCCCGCTTCGCCTCGTCATCGGATCTGGGCTTGGCCGGATCAGGCTGCTCAAGAACACGCTCGGATGGCTCCGCCGGATACATGGCGAGAATGTCTCTCATCGTTTTCCGGTGGCATCCGTTGTGCTTGCACGTAAACCCCGGCACGCCATCCGCTAAAGTAAATGCCGCCGAGCCGTCCGTATGAGCTGAATTGAATGGGCACACTGCCAGTTCGAAGATTAATCCGCCGGCGTGTGACTGCCAGGACTTGCGCCGTACCACTTCGAGGCTGTACCGCGATAGGTAATCCTCCATAGCGAAGCCGGCGCGGGGCGGTTCAGGCTTCAGGCGCCCAGTCGAACCGCTACCAAATTGCGATAGTTTCTCACCGGTGATCACCGGGCACCTCCAAGATCCTACTCAGACGATGCGGACGTCCTGGGATGCTGTCACCCTTCCGCGCGACGCTGCCGTAAGCTTTCCAGATCCGAGCAGCGTTCGCGGATGTGACATCGACCTTAACTATGGCATCCGAATAGCGTTGGCCCAGTTCAGCGAGCACCCGGGACACGGACTTGAGCGCTTCCTCGTTGTTCGGGAGATCGATCCGATAGAGAACGTGAGCGCCATTTCCGGAATCGGCGATTATTGGCCAGCCCCATTCGGTATCCATGTCGTTAGCGATGATCCGGGCGCGCCGGATTGCCGCCACGTGTTCTTCGTCAGATGAAGAGATGCCGGCCGGTCGTACGGGGTCGAGGTCGATTGGAAGCCAGCGACGGCGGAGAACGTCGTTGTCAGCGGTGGTGAATTCCGCCCGTTCCTTGAGCCGGTTGTATGCGCGGCCTAACAGCGCCGGATTTATCCGGTTCAGCACGTAGTAGACGCCGCCCGCGCAGTATTTCGCATCGGCAACTTGAATACCAGCCGCCAACCTCTCGTGATCGTCGAAGTATCCCACGACGACGCCGGCTCGCGTCTTTGGGATTCGAACTTCGACTACCTCGCCAGGATCGAAAAGCAGGGAGATTCCGCGGTCTATTTCCGCGCGATCGGCTCTCGGGGTCATTGGTCCTCCTTTTGCTGGCAGCCACCGCCTGGTTTTGATGTTCAGAAAGTCATTCAGGTCTGTCGGCCTGTAGCTAACCGCGGAACCTCTCCAAAGAGGGCGCCACCGCCGTAAGGTTCCCAGCGACATCCAAACGATCCTTTCGACATTGCGCTCTTGAAGAAACCCGAGAGTCTCGTGGGAATCCGCCTTCAGCGCAATCACTCGAGAATGCATGGGCACGGTCGGCGCTTGTCATGGGATCAGCGTCTGATCATCCACTGTTACGGTCTGGCCTGGCGTACCGGCTGTCAAGCGCTCGTCGGTCGGCCTCATCCCACTTCAGAAGCGTCTCGAAGAACCCGGTGATGTTCTTCGCTATCTCCCTGACGGCTTCACTGGATAACGCCGAGGATGTTCTCTGCTGCCAGACCCCGATTGTCTCCTGGTGGTGGAGCTCCTCTTTAGGGTTCTTCTCCAAGGCAACCTCGCCTAAATGATGTGTTTCGGCTGCGCAGCGTCGATCACTAAATTTCGAGGCACCAGTTCGAATCCAAGGCAAACTCCGATGCCGGCTTTCTGATTCGCAGACGCAGCACAGCCGCGGAGCGACCCACGTCGAAGCCCGTCGTGGCCCCTGCGTACAACCCGACTGGCAGTTTGCTGACTCGAAGCGATCGTGCAACGAAACGAGACGCCGGTGGCAGAGGGCTTCCGGCTGGGCACCGGCTTGAGTTGCGACTTCACATGACCTCCGCATCGCTCCACTCCGGTCCAGGCCAGCCTTCCTGAATGGCGAGAGCCGCCAATCTTCGCTTCGTTCGAATGAGATCCTCGAGCGCTGTTTCGACACGTTTGAGGGTTTCATGTGACGGCACAACGTGACCTCTTTCGATGTCGCTGAGCCGGCTACGACCGATTCCGGCGCGCTTGCACAGCAAGGCGCCGGAGATCCCCGCGCTGACCCTCGTCGTCCTAAGCCTTGCACCGGTCACGTTGCGCATGAGGAATTTCTTCTCCTGATATGGAATTCTATGGCTGGAACGCTTGAATAATTGCTACCGAAGAAATCAGTTTCGGTACCTAATAAAAGGTTCTTCAGCCTGCTTTTATTCAAGCGCGCGTCGGCAGCTCGCTGGAGCTGATGGCCAAGCGGTCGACCAGTCCGGGCCCCGCTACCTTGCCGGCAACTTAGAGAGGTGTGACTGTGTTCGAGGCGGCGCATGGATACCCGCCACTCCTCGCTCGGCAACGCCGCAGCGGATATTCATCGATCAACATTGTCCGGCTCCCGCCGAACGACCCTTCCAGCCTTCCACACCGACAAACCAACGTTCGGCTCACTTCGCGTCCTCGTTGATGGTCGTCGCGAATGCTGTTTTTGGTGCACAGTGAACGGACATAACGCTCAGGACCGGGCAACACGAAAGCAGCGCGCAGGGCCGCCGCTTCAACCATTTGGGACCAAACAAGTCTTCACGAAGTGCTTGAGGATCGCGGGGACATTCTTGACCTGCTGGTTAGTCGGGAATTTCGTGTGATACAGAATTCTGGCACACTCTGAATTAGTGCCACCCGATCGTTTTCTTTCCAAAGCTTGACGCTTAACACCCTCGGTTAACTTATATGGCCGACCAAGCTTGCGCCGCCCTGGCATGGGCTTGTACGCTTCCGGCCAGGGGCGCGTCGTGTCATACGTGGCCCTTGCCTGGACAGCCTCAAAGACCGCTTTGTCAGGATCATGGGTGGGCATGCTGGCGCGTACCGCGGGAAGCACGACCATGTGAAGCCGATCGACATACGCTTGGTGTTCAGTATCAATAGCGGAGTATTCAGCGGCGATTGTATCAAACATAAAAAGGTTTGCTGCCACCCGCGCCCTTTTGTCAGCCTGCTGAGCCGACTGAAGTGCGTTGATGCGCTCTGATGCTGTCGAGCGACCGGTTCTTGCGCGCTCTTCGGCTTTGGCAAATTCTCGCCAAGCCACATCAATTCCCTCCAAGAGGAGTTCGCTAGCCTGCTCGTGCGCCCTGCGGATTCTAACCTGTGCGGCCGGCTTGAGGTCCGGTAGATCTGAGATTGGAATCAGCCAGTAAGAATCCATGCTGCCTCAGTTCGGCCAGTTCGCCACTAAAGCTCGTGCCTAAGCAGACTAATGTCCTCCCGTTCTTCATGTTAGGCGGGAGATTAGATCGAGTGCCTGCATTTATTCTGAACGATTGCACTGCTATTCAGCAGATCGATTTTTGTTATTTGTTTTCAATTGTTTAGCTTGCTAATAAAACATCACTTTGTATGAAGATTCTGTGGAAGCACATAAAGCGTCTAAATACAGATGTTTAGACGCCATAAGCGTCACGTCGCCGAAGCATTTCCACAGACGCTCCACAATTTCCACCCGGCTTGAGCCGTCCTTAGAACATTGTTGAGCGTCTCTGTTTTATGCGTGGAGACGATCAACAACAGTCCGGAATGTTCAGCTACGTTTCTTTGGGTCAGCGAGTCCCGCAGGATCATCCTCTGCGGCGCATCAGGGAGATGGTCGACAGCCGTGCTGCAGATCTTTAACACGTGCGCAGCGAACGGTTGCTGATGGAGCAGCTGAACTACAACCTGTTGTTATGATCTGCGGGATTTCGTCGAGACGGTACGTGCGATGAACTTTCGGCCGCACGTGACGCAGAATGTCAACCGGTGGCAGCGCGGTAGACGGCCGCACCACACGGCACCAGAGCTATCAAGTGAGCCAGAGGAAACGACCCTGATCGAGAGGGCCTTTGGATGGATGAAAACAAACCGGTGGTATCCGCAAAACCAAACTCCGGGGACTGGCAAAGGTAGCTTGGCAGTTTCTGATGACCGCCGCGGCGTTCAATCTCTGGCGGCCTCCGAAGATACAAGCCGCAGAAGTGTAGGTGGAGCGCCGAAAGCGGCGTTTTTCAACACCAACCAGCCGCCCAGGCAGGCATTCGTCAAAAAAACATGACGCAGGCGACAAACGCCCGGGTCGGCATCGCGGGCGGCGGATTCGCGGGAACCACACCTCCGACCCCTCGTCGCGTGGCCGGCTGATCGGGGTGTGCAGCAAACCCCCGTAGTGTGCGGCAAAGGTCCCTTACTCGCACAGCCGACGGCGCCAGCCTCTCGCCGTCGCCGGCATGACACGCACAAAAAGCTTACGATGCCCGCGAAACCCCCGTCATCATTGACGTTCGCGCAGTTGCGGCAAGCCTTGCTGGATTCAAAAAAACATGACGCAGGCGGCAAACGCCGTCCCTTATTCGCACAGGCGACGGCGCCAGCCTCTGGCTGTCGCCGGCATGACACGCACAAATAGCGTACGATGCCCGCGAAACCCCTGTCATCATTGACGTTCGTGCAGTTGCGGCAAGCCTTGCTGGATTCAAAAAAACATGACGCAGCCGGCAGCCTTTGCGCGAACCGACTCGGTAGACTGTTTTACAGCCTCGGCTCAACGCTCGGGCCGTCTTCCAAACCAATGTCACTAATTCTATCGAGAGCTGCTAGGAGATGCTTGCACAATGAGATCGCAGCACTCAATTCAATGGGCCCCACCAAAGATTTTAGACGGAGGCCGCAAACAGAGCATAGCGTTTTCAGTCAGTCTGAAGGGTATAGGTATCTATGGAAGTCAACTCCAGTCAACTGCCGTAGAATCAATTCGATCCAGCCACGATGGAGTTAACATTCCCCCGGGCTTTGCAGTTGGTTCAAACGTTTAAGAATGCAAGACTGAACGACATGTTGCTACATTGCTACGCTGACGGATCGATGTAAGCGTCCAATGAACCCCTCTTTCCAATGGACCGGCCAGGGCTGCATAGTTGTTTCCTGGGCGAAACCAAGTCCGGCTACGGCATACACACGCCAAAAACAGCGAAGGGGCACGGCCGGCGGAGCGTTCAGGATGGACTGCTGATTTACCTCAAACGACGGCTGGTGGAAACCGGCTGGGGACCGACCATGCTCCCTCCTATTTTCGTTCGCCATCGCAGTAACACCAAGGGCTGGAGGAAAATATCAACTTCTGGGCGCGGATGTGTCAACGCCGGTTGAAAATTCCCCACTTCGCCGGTCGAAAATTCCCCCACCTCAAGCATTATGAGGCCCTTTCCGTGGCCCCCGCCGGAGCGGAGCCCAGCGCCGCTTTTTGGCGCGTTTTGGGCGTAGCGGAGGCGGGGGCTACGGAAACCGCCGCCTCGCCGGTCCTCGCCGGCAGCAGCCCCGCTTTGCGCCGCTCCTTCAACCGATAACTCTCACCGCGAATGTTGACGGTCGTCGAATGATGCAGCAGCCGGTCCAGTATCGCCGTGGCGATAATTGGATCACCAAAGATCGATCCCCATTCCCCGTAGCTCTTGTTGGAGGTGAGGATGATGCTACCCCGCTCATACCGTGCACTCACCAGTTGGAAGAAGATCATGGCTCCCATTTCGTCCAACGGCAGATAACCCATCTCGTCGATCACCAATATCTTGGGCGCCAGATAGATTCTGAGTCGCCGGTCCAACCGTCCTTCCCGATACGCACGTCCCAGGTCCGTCACCAGATCGTGTGCTGTCATAAAGTAAGCCGCCTGCCCGGCCTGAATGCCAGCCTCCGCCAGCGCCACCGCCAAGTGCGTTTTCCCCACGCCAGGAGGTCCCAGCAGGATCACATTCGAGGCCTCGTGTACAAACCGCAAGGTCCGCAGCTCGCGCACCTGCCGCTCATCAATCGAGGGCTGGAAGGAGAAGTCGAACTGCTCGAAGGTCTTCACATACGGCAGATGCGCCAGTTGCAACCGCGTCTTCAGATAGCGTTCCCGCCGGGCATCCACCTCCGCGCTCATCACCTCCAGCAGAAAATCCGCATAGGCCGGCTCCTGTTTCGCGGCGCGCTCCAGCAGCGTTTCCACTCGTGCTTCCACCGCCCCTAATCCCAGCGCCGACAGCGCCGTTTGCAATCGTTCCAGCGTAGTCATTGCACCCCTCCGGTGGCCACGCTCTCATAGGCCTCCAGCGAGCGCGTCTCCACCACGGGCGCACTCTGCTGGATGTGAATCAGCGTCTTTCCGCCGCTGGCGACGCCCAGCGGGATGCCCTCATGGTGTTCCTGCCGCGTAATCACCTGGTGCCGGCGGTGGGCTGGGACGTGGACCGCGATCCGCTCAGCACCGCAACGGATTTCGACTTCCTGTCCTTGTTCTCGTACCCAGACCTGCTTGCCTGCATAACTCCATGGCACCGAATAACGGCTCCCTTGCCAGGCCACATACGCATCGCGTGCTACCTTCCGTAGTTCGTCATCGGCATAGGGATACGGTAACCGGCCGTTTGCCGGCTGCAGATTGAACTGATCGCCATCCCACCGTAACGACACCTGCTCGCGTGTGGTGCCGTGCACTCTCTGATTCGCCACGGTGGCTACCCACTCCCGCAACTGGGAATTGAGATCGCTCAGGTTGGCCGGTTCCCGCCCCTGCAACCCGCACAGAAAATTTCGCCGGAGGTACTTCACCCCCGATTCGATCTTTCCCTTGGTTTGCGCCCGGTACGGCCGGCACAACCGCGGCGTGAATCCCCAGTAGCGGGCGAAGTCCAGAAATACTGTGTTCCACACGATCTCCCCGCGCTCGTCGGTGCCCGTCCAAACCGTCTTCATCCGGTCGTATAGGATCTCTTCCGGTACGCCCTCCCACTGCTGGAACGCTCTTTCGTGCATGCGCAACAGCGTGCCCAGCTTCTGATCGGTGGCCGCCTCCGCCATCATCCTCCGGCTGTACCCCAGCGTGATCGTGAAGGCCCATAACTGCCGTTGTCGCCCCTCTTCCTGCAAGCTCCCCAAATGGCCCCAGTCCACCTGTGCCTGTTTGCCAGGTCCGGTTTCAAAGCGCCGTACCGCTACCACCCGCGCGGCCTCCCGCTGCGGATGCAACCAGTCTTTCAAGATCGTGTATCCGCCTGTGTAGTTCTTCTTCCGCAGTTCGCGCAACAGTACCTGCGCATTCCACACGCCGGCCTGCATCCGTTCCTTCAGGTAATCTTTGTATGGATCCAGCTTGCTCGCCGCGGCTGGCCGCGGTCCGTAAGCTGGCGTCCCGCTGCCCCCGCCCAAATACCGTCGGATCGTCTTGCGATCATAGCCGGTTAGCTTGCTGATCCCTCGCACACTCAGGCCCTGCCTCTTCAGCTCTTCGATTTCTTGCACGTCTTTCCCCCTAAACATTTGTGGCCTCCCCTGTTTTAGGGTCGACCATCAGAGGGTGGGGGAATTTTCAACCGGCACTATGGGTATTTTTGCACCGGCGGTGACAGATGCTGAGTATTATGCTGACAACCGTGGTGGTGATGGATCGCAAGTCGCGATATCATGCACAAGCGGTACGGAAGAGGTTTTGAACAGGAGCCTCTAGAACAGTGGGCACGCGCTGCATGCGGAATGTGCTGCTGCGCGCGGCGACAGGGGAGCTGAGCCAGGGTAGCATCCCATTGATTTTCCCGCTATTCTTAACGATGGAGCTATCTGCATTCGATTGAACGTCAAAACGAGAGCGGATCACGGCGATACTGGAGGACGCCTTGAATGCGCCTTACAGCTGTTCACATCGAAAAGTTTCGAGGGCTCGGCAGCGTTCGGCTAGAACTGCCTCCGACGACTCTGCTCATTGGAGAGAACAACTCCGGAAAGAGCAGCGTCTTGGACGCGATTCGCCTTGCGCTATCCCGTGCGGCCGGCAGAAAGACGGGAACTTTTGAACCCTACGACTATTACCTCGGAACCCCCACAGCAGAGCCACAAAGCGCCGATCCCATCAGCGTTACCCTGACATTTACCGCCGATGCAGGGGAAGTCCTCCAAGATGAGTTTACTCAGATGTTGGGAGATGCGCTGGTCACTGACAATGCTGGCAGGCCTTTTCTTATCTTTCGTGTGACAAGCGCTTTCGACCGTGCCCTCAATGATTTCGTCGCCGAATGGCAGTTTATGGATGTTGCGGGCAATGCCCTTGGCCCAAAATCCAGGAGGCCCTCGATCCTGCAGGATTTCCAGCGGCTATTCCCGGTTTTTTATCTATCGGCCCTTCGCGATGCCGTTCGTGAATTTCGAACAGGAAGCTTTTGGACATCATTCATTAAGAATCCGGCCATCCCAGCCGATCTTAAGCAGCAGCTTCAGGAGCAGATAAACCAGCTGAATCGAGCGGTTCTTGATGCACATGGTTCGCTGAGGACCGTTAAGGACCATCTTGCAAAGGTTCGGGATTTGGTCCCCCTTGGCGGGACCAATACCGTTGATATCGACGCCCTACCGGGCCGACTCTCCGACCTGCTGACCAGTACGCAGGTGAACATCTCTGGCATCACCGGGGCATCGATACCTCTCGCACGGCACGGCGCGGGCACTCAAAGCCTCTCAGTGCTTTTCCTCTTCCAGGCCTATCTGACTGCTATGCTACAACAGCAGTACAGCGCGCTTAGCACTCCAATCCTCGCCCTAGAGGAGCCCGAAGCACATCTTCACCCGTTCGCAACCCGATCATTGTGGTCTACACTGGAAGCGATTCCGGGACAGAAGATTATAGCCAGCCACTCCGGGGACCTGCTTGCGAATGCTCCGCTCTCCAGCATCCGTCGTCTGTACGCGGCGAATGGTGCAACTCAAATAGGGTCTATTCCCAACGGACTCCTCACCGCTGACGAAGAGCGAAAGGTTCAGTTCCACATCACTGCAAGCCGCGGAGAGCTTTTGTTTGCACGCTGCTGGCTGTTGTTTGAAGGAGAATCAGAGCACTGGATGCTGGAAGGGCTCGCGCGCGCCAAAACGCGTGACGTTGACAGATGGGGCGTACGGATGATTGCCTACAGAGTCTCGGGACACGAATGTTTGCTAAAAGTAGCCAACGCTCTTGGCATTCCTTGGTTCTTGCTAGCGGATGGTGATGACCAAGGAAAAAAGACTGTGGCCGGCGGGACGAAATATTTAAACGCGGCAAATGCAATCGATCGCATCCTGCAGATTCCCGAGGCCAGCATCGAGCTCCACCTCTGTGCCAACGGTTTCGGGGCTGTGTTTGAATCTCATATCTCCGCGCAGAAGAAACAGCTTGTGACTGCCACAAAGGGTTCCCTGCAGTATTGGGAGCAGGTATTGAAGGCTAAAGATGACACGCCGAAGCCGACCGTCATTCAGGAGGTTGTCCAGCATATCGAGCAAGGTGTGACACCGCCGCCTAGACTTCTCGACGTTCTGGATCGCACACTACGGCTGGCAGGAGCATAATAAATGTCGCCTAACATCGATTCCTTGAACGCCAGTCAGCGTACAGCCGTTCTTTGGAACGAAGGGCCACTTCTCGTGCTGGCCGGACCCGGTTCCGGCAAGACAAGGGTCCTCACGTTGCGAATTGCTCACTTACTAGCTGAATCCGTCGGCAAGCGTTTTCGCGTGCTGGGCTTAACCTTCACGAATAAGGCCGCAGCAGAGATGCGGACGCGCGTCGAGCAACTCATTGGCAATCAAACGGACCGTGCCCTACTTACAACCTTTCATTCTTTCAGTGCTGACATCCTACGGCAGCACGGAAGCCATGTTGGGCTAAAACCAGACTTTATTATCCTGACACAGGACGAAGACCGTGAGGGTGTGCTATCGGATGCTATTTCCAATCTTTCCCACCAGAATGACGATTACTCCGAAGAAGATATAAAGTTTTTGCCGGCTATAGACCGGCTTTTGGCAGAGTGTGTTCCGGTTGAGAAAGCGGTGGATTTCTTTCGCGATCAGGAAGTTGGACAACGGGTACAACAGCTGTATCTAGCCTACCGGCAAACCCTCATCGCTGGCAACCGCCTGGACTTCGCTTCCCTTCTTTTGGTTGCCCACGAACTTCTAGTTAGCCGCCCTGCCGTCGCAAGACAGATTCGCACCATCTACCCTCACATCTGTGTAGATGAGTTTCAGGACACGAACCTTGCGCAATACCGAATCCTACGAGCCCTGGTCGGCGACAACCCGCAGAATCTCTTCGTAGTGGCTGACGACGATCAGATAATCTACCAGTGGAATGGGGCAAGCCCAGAACGCCTGAAGGCGCTACAAGACGACTTTGCGATGGACGTTCTTCAACTGCCAGCAAACTTTCGATGTCCTCCTGAGGTGATCGACTGTGCCAACAAGCTGATTCAGCATAATCTGGATCGTTCCCCAGGGAAGCAAGCCATTGTCGCCGTCCGGCCTTCCTCCGGACAAAAAGATACGGTTCGTCTCCGGCATTTCGCTGACGAGCACGCCGAAGCGCACTGGATCGCTTCAGACATCGCTGATCGGCACTCAACAGCTCCTGCAACGTGCGCTGTTCTGGCAAGGACGAAGCGCTTGCTCGAAATAGTCGCTAAGGCCATTGCAGAGGGAGGGCTGAAAGCGTCCTTGACTGTCCGTAAGAGCGAATTTGATACTCGCGGTCCAATTGGCTGGCTGCATGCTACGCTTCGTCTCGCCAACGCCCGAGCTGATCGAGAACAGTTAAGGAGAATGTGCAAAAGCTTCTATGAGCTGGAAGGTATTTCGCTTGAAGTGCGCGACCTCGTTGCCCTTGGCGAGGCTTATGGTGGTGATTACCTCAAAGCTTTCACCCAGGGCGTTTTGGCGAGAGAGGAGATAGAAGCTGGGACTCGCGCGTTCATCGAGACAATGGAGAAATCCCTCGCGGAGAAGCTGGATTTTGTTCTTTTCATAAAACAAGCATTTCGATGGTTCGACGCAAAGGAGGAGGCCATCGCCGGTCAGGCTTCTGAGGGTTTTACCGACTATCGCGTGGAACGGAAGTCCTGGGAGCAGATCCAGACCGATGTCATTAAGAAGTTTGGCTCTGAGGATGTAACCCTCAACGTATTCTTACAGGAACTCGACTTAGTCGAGAAGTCTCCCCCTATTCCACCTGACGCCGTCCGCTGCCTGACAATTCACAGTGCCAAAGGTCTCGAATGGGATAATGTCTACCTTGCCGGCCTTGCCGAGGACCAGCTCCCGTCGTTCCAGAGCATCAAGAAAGGTGGGGACAGCCGGGAAATGCAGGAAGAACGGAGGAACTGTTTCGTTGCAATTACGAGGGCACAAACATCGCTCACTTTGACGTTCGCCCAGAATTATTCGGGATGGACAAAAGAGCCATCCCGCTTTCTGCGCGAAATGGACTTGCTGCGCCTAATCCCAAAGGCCCGCTGACATTTACACCAGCCATGGCAGGTGGTAACGACCACTTTCGGCCCATTCCCGTCGCGGAAGTATTATGACGGTAAGCAAACCTACGGTGAGTGGTGGCTATATTCACCTTGCTGCACATGGGTGCGATGCCCGCGAAACTCCGGTCATCATTGACGCGGTCATCATTGACGTTGGTGCAGTGGCGGCATGGCAAAGCCCAGGAGTTTCACAAACAGTGACGGAGAGTGACGTGGCTACAGCAGACCGCGCTACAGGTCTGCCCTGTCTTGGACTCAGTGATCGCCAAGCTTGGCATACGACCGACGCAGGTCATGCGGGGCGAGGTTGGTGAAGTCCAGCGCGGGCG
>Ga0209579_10001177_pt1 | contig 22235 bp, 21 predicted proteins | sample Coa_R1_2_FD_187152 | JGI IMG/M metagenome (GOLD analysis project Ga0209579, IMG submission 187152) | Surface soil microbial communities from Centralia Pennsylvania, which are recovering from an underground coalmine fire - Coalmine... | ecosystem: Environmental > Terrestrial > Soil >... | reverse complement strand
CTATCTACTGGCCCCGGCCCTGATGGTGCTGCTGCCGACCGCGCTGGTTCTGAAGCAGCCCGATCTTGGCACCGCGATGATGCTGCTCGCGGCCGGCGCCGTGCTGTTCTTCCTTGGCGGCGTCCGCCTGTGGATCTTTGCCGCGGCGGCGCTTGCGGCGGCGGCGGCGGCGCCGCTCGGCTGGTCATTCTTGCGCGACTACCAGAAGACCCGGCTCTACACCTTCCTCGACCCCGACCGCGATCCGCTCGGCGCCGGCTATCACATCCTGCAGTCGAAGATCGCGCTCGGCTCGGGCGGCCTGTTTGGCAAGGGGTTCCTGCTCGGAACCCAAAGCCACCTCAGCTTCCTGCCCGAGCGCCAAACCGATTTCATCTTCACGATGGTCGCCGAGGAGTTCGGGCTGGTCGGCGGGCTGGCGCTGCTCGCGCTCTATGTCCTGGCGGTATCCTATGCCTTCGCGATCGGGCTGCGCAGCCGCAGCCAGTTCGGCCGGCTGCTGGGGATCGGGATCGGCGTCAATTTCTTCCTCTACGCGTTCATCAATATCGCGATGGTGATGGGTCTGATCCCGGTGGTCGGGGTGCCGCTGCCGCTGATTTCCTATGGCGGCACCGCGATGCTCACGGTGATGCTCGGCTTTGGCCTGCTGATGAATGTCGGAATCCACCGCGAGGTGCGCATCAGCCGCCAGGGCGAGAGCCGGCTCGGCTGATCGCGCCGGTTGCGCCGACCGCCTCACTGCCTGTATCCCATTGGCTGTATCCCATTAGCTTTCGGGAAGAAGCGATGGCCGAGAACGAGGCGCCGCCGGAGGCCGGCCGCCGACTGCACGTCACGGTGCTTCTCGTCGCCTCGCGCCGCGCCCTCGACAACGCGCTCGGCGAGCTTGGCTTTGCCGAGGACGACGACCGCGTCATCGAGCATGATGGCCGGCTCGCGTTCCTCACGTGCACGCATGAAGACGATTGCGACGACATGTTCGCCCTGATCAGCGAATTGTCGGCGCGCGGCGAAAGCTGGGAATTGCAGTCGCGTATCGACACCGAGGCGGGGCGCGCGATCTACCAGTCGCTGGCGCGGCACCGGCCGGTCGATGCGGTCGACGCGGCGGTCGACGATGAGGCCGAGCCCGACCCGACCGAGGCGCCGCCGCTCGACGTCGAAACCGGCGAAGGCTTGCAGGCGCTGAAGCGGCTGTTGCGGCGGGTCGAGCCGGCCGAGGTTTTCGCGACGATTCGCCCGGGCCGCGAGGGCCGCGCCACGGCCCGCATTCTGCGCCGCGGCTCGCGCCGCCAGCTGGCCGCGGCGCAGGCCAGCGACGAGGCGACCTTGCGAGGGGTGCTGCGCGAGATCCTGCCTAATGTCATGCTCGACGTGGCGATGAAGCCGCCGGGCTGAGCGGCGCCCCGCCCCGTCTCGCGTATCGGGCTTGCCGTCCGGCGGGTTTGGCCCGAAAATTGTACGGATTTGACGCACGTCCTAGGAGGTCCTGTCATGCTGTCGCGACGCGCTCTGCTGATCCATCTCCCGGCCGTGGTGGCCGCCGGCACCGCCCTGCGGGCCTTTGCCGCCGACAAGAGCGTCACGATCGGGATAAATCTGCCGCTGACCGGGGCCGACGCCCACGACGCCGAACTGATCAAGGACGGCGCGATGCTGGCGTTCGACGAGGCCAACGCCAAGGGCGGCGCGGGCGGCTACAAGATCAACGTGCTGGTGCTCGACGACGGCACCGCGACTGCCGGGCAGTACGATCCGGCCCAGGCGGCGACCAACGCGCGCAAGATGGTCTCCGACCAGAGCGTCGTCGCCGCGATCGGGCCGCAGATGAGCGGCTCGGGCAAGGCGATGGCGCCGATCCTGAGCCAGGGCAATCTCGCGACGATCACCCCGTCCTCGACCAACCCCGACATCACCAACCCGAAATTCGCCGGGCAATACAAGCCGGGCGGCAAGGCGATCTATTTCCGCACCGTGACGACCGACGCGTTCCAAGGCCCCAACATGGCCAATTATTTCGCCGACACCTTGCACGTCAAATCGGTCTACGTGCTCGACGACAGCGGCGCCTACGGCGTCGGCATCGCCGATGCGTTTCAGCACCAGGCGGAAAAGCGCGGCATCAAGATCCTCGGCCGCGACCAGCTCAACCCGAAGGAGGCCGACTACACCACGGTGCTGACCAAGATCAAGGCGCTGAACCCGGGCGCCCTCTACTACGGCGGGGTGGCGCAGGCCGGGGTCAAGGTGGTCAAGCAGTCCTACGACATCATGCCGAAGATGATCCGGGCCGGCGGCGACGGGGTCTATGGCTCGGAGATCTTGAAAGGCGCGGGTTTTCCGGCGGCCGAGGGCCTCTACGCGACGACCGCCTCGCCGAACCTGGTCGAGAACCCGGGCGCCAAGCCGTTCGTTGCGGCGTTCGCCAAGAAATACGGACAGCAGCCGGAAAACTACTCGATCACCGCCTACGATGGCGCTCTCGTCATCATCGACGCGGTGAAGCGCGTCGCCCAATCGGGCAAGCCGGTCAATCGCGACACCGTCCGAGACGCGATCCAGGCGTCAAAGGTCAAGACGCTGCAGGGCGCCGTCAGCTTCGACGAAAACGGCGACATCACCAACCGCATCGTCAGCGTCTACAAGATCACCCATGACGCGAAATACCCGCCCGACGACGTGCTCCACCAATACAAGTACATGGGCGTCGCGCCGCAAAGCGCGTGACCGCGGCGGCCGCGATTGATCGGTGGGGGGCGCCATGGCAGGCGCCCCCAGCCGCGCCGTATGGCGCCGCCATGGGAATGCTCCCCTCGCTCATGCCGTGCGGCCGCGCCCGCTCATGCCGCGCCCCCTCATGACCCTCGACCCGGTCTTCGTCCAGCAGGTCATCAACGGGCTGAGCCTCGGCGCGATGTACGCGCTCTTGGCGCTCGGCTTCACGCTGGTCTACGGCATCCTCGAATTGATCAATTTCGCGCATTTCAATGTCTTCATGGTCGGCTCGTTTATCGGCATGTGGGCGCTCGAGGCGCTGGGGCTTTCGGGCCAGAGCATCACGCTGAGCGGCCTCGCGCTGGTCGGCGCGCTGATTTTCGCGTTCGCCGTGACGATGCTGGCGTCGGGCATGCTGGGGGTGGCGATCGAGCGGATCGCGCTGCGCCCGTTACGCGGCGTCACCGGCACCGCCGGGATGATCACGACGATCGGGGTGTCCTACATCCTGTTCAACGTGATCCTCTTGACGGTCGGCGCCGGGTCGCTCAACTACCCCAACCCGCTGCCGACGGTGCGCTGGGACGTCGCCGGCGCGGTGCTCGAGCTCCGGCAGGTGCTGATCTGGGGAGTCGCGCTGGCGCTGATGCTGGGGCTGCAGCTGTTTGTCAGCCGCACCCGGCTCGGCAAGGCGATGCGCGCGACTGCGCAGGATGCCGAGGCGGCGCGCATGATGGGGGTCGATGTCGACCGCGTGGTGATGACGGCGTTCTTTCTCGGCTCGGCGCTGGCCGGCGCCGCGGCGCTGATCTTCGGGCTCTACTACAATTTCACCAGCTTCATCATCGGCTATACGGCGGGGTTGCGGGCCTTCACCGCGGCGGTATTGGGCGGCATCGGCAGCGTCACCGGCGCGATGGTCGGCGGCGTTCTGATCGGCCTCATCGAGAGCCTCGGCGGCCAGTACGTCGCGACGCGCTGGACCGACGTGATCATCTTTTCGATCCTGATCCTGGTGCTGGTCTTCGCGCCGAGCGGGTTGTTCGGCCGCGCGGCGGCGACCCGATCGTGAGATGTCGGATCTGAAGGTTCCGGCGCCGAAGACCGGAGTGATCGGCGAATCGTTCGCCTGGGCGCGCCGCGCCTCGCCGGTCCTTTGGCTGCCGCCCCGCCTGCGCTCTCCGGTGATTGTTGCGGCGATCTTCGCGTTCGCGCTGCTGTTCCCGATCCTCCATCCCAACGACGCCGACATCGACTCGGTGGCGAACGCCTTGACCTACGCCGCCTTGGCGCTCGGCCTCAACATCGTTGTCGGCCTCGCCGGGCTGCTCGATCTCGGCTATGCTGCCTTCTTCGCGATCGGCGCCTATGCTTATGGCGTCGCCGCCTCGTGGCAATTGGCGCCGCAATGGACGAGCTTCTGGGAGCCGTTCCAGTGGCTCGGCCTGGTCGCGCATTTTCAGGACAGCGGCAGCGACGTCGTCCATTTCCAGGTGTCGTTCTGGCTGATGATGCCGGCGGCGGCCGCGCTGGCGGCGTTCTTCGGCGTCTTGTTCGGCGCCCCGACGCTGCGCCTCAAGGGCGATTACCTGGCGATTGTCACCTTGGGCTTCGGCGAGATCGTGCCGATCGTCGTGCGCAACATCCCGACCGTCACCAACGGCGCGATGGGCTTGAACGGCGTCATGGCGCCGCAGCTCTTCGGCTGGAGCTTCGGGGTCAGCGCGACGCCCTACTATTATGTCGGCCTCGGCCTTGTCGCATTGCTGATCCTGACTAGCCAGCATCTCAAGTTCTCGCGTATCGGGCGGGCCTGGATGGCGATCCGCGAGGACGAGATCGCGGCCGCGACGATGGGCGTCGACCGGGTCAAGATGAAGCTGTTGGCGTTCGCCACCGGGGCCGCCTTCGCCGGTGCGACCGGCACCCTCTTTGTCGCCAAGCTGCAGACCGCGACGCCGGAGATGTTCATGTTTCCGGTGTCGGTGATGATCCTCGTGATGATCGTCTTCGGCGGCATCGGCAGCGTCTGGGGGGTGGTGCTGGGCGCCCTCATCCTGCAGCTGCTGCAATCGTGGTTTCTCGAAGATTTGTCGCAGTGGCTGCATTGGCTGGGGCGGCTGATCGATGTTGGGTGGCTGCAGCGGATCGAGCTCGCCGGCTCGATCGAGCTGATCTTCGGCCTCATCCTGGTGACGATGATGCTCTACCGCCGCCAGGGCCTGATCCCGGCGACCCGCCGGGTCGCGGCGCTGACCCTCGAGGAACAGAGCGCCCCGGTGACGCGCGGCGGCGTCGACAGCCTGCAGGGCTTGGGCGCGCTGGCCGGCGCCCAGGCGGGGCCGCTCCTCGCGGTCGACAATCTGACGGTGCGCTTCGGCGGCCTCGTCGCGCTGCGCTCGGTTTCGTTGGCGGTGCCGGCCCATTCGGTGCTGGCGGTCATCGGGCCGAACGGCTCGGGCAAATCGACGCTGTTCAACGCGGTCACCGGGTTGGTGTCGGCCGAAGGCGGCAGCGTCCGCTTCGCCGGTAGCGAGATCGCCGGCAAGCCGCCGCACGTCGTCCTTGAACGCGGCATCGCCCGCACCTTCCAGAACCTGCGGCTCTTCCCCAACCTGACGGTCCTCGAGAACGTCTTGGTCGGCATGCACGCGCGCCTCCATACCGGCGCGGTCGGCGCGCTGTTACGGCTGCCGCGAACCCGGCGCGAGGAGCACGCGGCGCGCGAGCGGGCGATGCAGATTCTGGCGATCTTCGGCAACCGGCTGGTGCCGCGGGTCGACCACGTCGTCTCCAGCCTCAGCTACGCCAATCGCCGCCGTGTCGAGATCGCCCGCGCGCTCGCCGCGCAGCCCAAGCTCCTCCTTCTCGACGAGCCGACCGCCGGGATGAACCCGGCCGAAACCCTGGAACTCGCCGACCAGATCAAGAGCCTCAACCGGCTCGGCCTGACGATCATCCTGATCGAGCACAAGCTCGACGTCGTGGTGAACCTCGCCGAGCGGGTGGTCGTGCTCGACCACGGTGAAAAGATCGCCGAGGGCACGCCCGCCGAGATCCGCCGCGACCCCGAGGTCATCCGCGCCTATCTCGGCCGGAGCGCCGAAAGTGCTTGACGCCAACGGGATGGCGGAGGCGCCGCTGCTCGAATTCCGCGCCGTCGACACGCATTACGGCGACCTGCACGTCCTGAAGGGGGTCGATTACCGCATCGACGAGGGCGAGATCGTCTGTCTGCTGGGCGGCAACGCCTCGGGCAAATCGACGACGATGAAGGCGATCATGGGCGTCGTCGTGCCGAGTTCGGGCGACATTCATTATGCCGGGCATTCGCTGGCCGGCATCAGCGTTGCCGAGCGGGTGCGCCGCGGCATCGCGCCGGTGCTGGAGGCGCGCCGGCTGTTCCCCCGCATGACGGTCTACGAAAACCTCGAAATGGGCGCCTACACGCGGGTCCGAGACCGCGAATTCGGGGAGGATCTGGAGCGGGTGTTCACGCTATTTCCGCGCGTCAAGGAGCGCTTGAAGCAGCTCGCCGGCACGCTGTCGGGCGGCGAGCAGCAGATGGTCGCGATCGGCCGCGCCCTGATGGCGCACCCCCGGCTTTTGTGCATGGACGAGCCGTCGATGGGGCTGGCGCCGATTTTTGTCGAGCAGGTGTTCGACATCATCCAGGCGATCAACCGCCAGGGCACGACGATCTTCATGGTCGAGCAGAACGCCAACATGGCGCTGCAGATCGCCGACCGCGCCTACGTGCTGCAAACCGGGCAGGTGGTGCTGTCGGGCGCCGCCGCCGAACTGCGCCAGAACCCGCTGATCCGCGAAGCCTATTTGGGCGAGATGAAGGTCGCGTGAGGGCCGCGCTCAGAGCGGCGTGCGGCGCAGGCGCAGCGCGTTCGACACCACCGTCAGCGAGGAGAGGCTCATCGCGGCGCTGGCGATCATTGGGTTGAGCAGGAGGCCGAACAGCGGGTAGAACGCACCGGCCGCGATCGGCACCGCCAGCGCGTTGAAGACGAACGCGAAAAACAGGTTCTGCCGGATGTTGCGCATGGTCGCGCGGCTGAGCCGGCGAGCCCGCACGATGCCCTGCAGATCGCCCTTGACCAGGGTCACCTGGGCGCTTTCCATCGCGACGTCGGCGCCGCTGCCCATCGCGATGCCGATCTGCGCCTGCGCCAGGGCCGGCGCGTCGTTGATGCCGTCGCCGGCCATGCCGACGAAACGGCCCCCGTCCTGCAGACGCTTGACCGCGGCGGCCTTCTGGTCGGGCAGGACCTCGGCGATCACCTCGTCGATGCCGAGCCGCCGCGCCACAGCTTCGGCCGTGGTGCGGCTGTCGCCGGTCAGCATCACGACGCGGATGCCCTCTTCGCGCAGCGCCGCGAGCGCCTCGCCGGCATTCGCCTTGATCGGGTCGGCGACCGCGATGAGGCCGGCCGGCTGCGCGTCGATCGCGACCAGCACCACGCCCTCGCCCTCGCGGCGCAGCGGGTCGGCGCGTTCGGCGAGGATGGCTGCATCGATGCCGAGCGCGGCCATCAGCGCGGCATTGCCGACCGCGATCCGCCGACCGTCCACCGTCCCCACCGCGCCCTTGCCGGTCTCGCTTCGGAAGTCGCTTGGGGCGGCGAGGGCGAGCCCGCGCGCTTCGGCGCCCTTGACGATCGCGGCGGCGAGCGGATGTTCGCTCGCGCGTTCGAGGCTAGCCGCCAGGCGCAACAACTCGTCCTCGGGAACCCCGCCGAGCGCGATCACCGAGCTCAACTGCGGCCTGCCCTCGGTCAGCGTGCCGGTTTTGTCGATCACCAGCGTGTCGAGCTTTTCCATCAGCTCGAGCGCTTCGGCGTTGCGCACGAGGACGCCGAGGCGGGCACCGCGCCCGGTGCCGACCATGATCGACATCGGTGTCGCCAGGCCCAGGGCGCACGGGCAGGCGATGATCAGCACCGCGACCGCGTTGAGCAGCGCAAAACCCATCGCCGGCGGCGGACCGAAGAGTGCCCAGGCGCCGAACGCGACGACCGCAACCGCGATCACCGTCGGGACGAACCAGCCGGCCACGATGTCGACGAGCCGTTGGATCGGGGCGCGCGAGCGCTGCGCGGCGGCCACCATCGCGACGATCTGCGCCAACAGCGTGTCGCCGCCGACCCGGTCGGCGCGCATCACGAAGCTGCCGGTGGTGTTGAGGGTGGCGCCGGTGACCTTGTCGCCGGCGACTTTTTCGACGGGCAGCGGCTCCCCCGATATCATCGCTTCGTCGATCGCGCTGGCGCCGTCGAGCACGACGCCGTCGACCGGCACCTTCTCGCCCGGGCGGACCCGCAGGCGCTGGCCGGGTATTACCGCTTCGAGCGCAATATCCGTCTCGCTGCCGTCATCCTTGACGAGACGCGCGTGCTTCGGCGCGAGGTCGAGGAGCGCGCGGATCGCGCCGCTGGTCTGCGAGCGGGCGCGCAGTTCGAGCACCTGCCCCAGCAGCACCAGCGTCGTGATCACCGCCGCCGCCTCGAAATAGAGCGGGACGCCGCCCTCGGGGGTGCGGAAGGAGGCCGGGAAAATGCCCGGCGCCAATGCCGCGACGAGGCTGTAGAGATAGGCGACGCCGGTGCCGAGCGCGATCAGCGTGAACATGTTGAGGCTGCGGTTCACCACCGACTCCCAGCCGCGCCGGAAAAACGGCGCACCGCCCCACAGGACCACCGGCGTCGCGAGAGCGAGCTGCAGCCAGACGACGGACGGGGAGGGCGCGTGCCACAGCATCGCCACCGCCAGGAGCGGCGCCGACAGCGCGAAGCTAACCCAGAAACGCCACGTCATGTCGGCGAGTTCGGGGTTTTCCTCGGCGCCCGCCGCCGGGATCATCGGCTCCAGCGCCATGCCGCAGATCGGGCAGCCGCCGGGTGCGTCGCACACGATCTCGGGGTGCATCGGGCAGGTCCACGATGTGCCCGGGACGGCGGTGGGCACGAGTTTGCTTTCCCCGACGAAGCGCTCCGGCTCGGCGGCAAAGCGTTCGCGGCAGCGCGCGGCGCAGAAGAAATATGTCGTGCCGGCGTATTCGGTCTGGTAGCGCGCGTCGGCCGGGTCGACGCTCATGCCGCAGACCGGGTCCCGCGCTGCGGCCGACGCAACGTGTGCGGCATGGCCGTGATCGACGTCGCGCTGTGCGGTGGTGTCGGGGGCTGCCATCGTTTCATCCGCCCCGCACGATCGAGGTCGAGCGGCGCGCGGCAAATGCCGCGCTCGCCTCGCCGGCGGTTAGCGCAACGTCTCGATATAGGCGATCAGATCGTTGATTTCGATGCGGCTCAGCGCCAAATCGGGCATCGGCGGATGGGGATGCGACAGGAAGGTGCGCAGCTGGTCCGGGTTGAGCCGCCCGGCGACCACGTGGAACGTCGGCGGCCCCTGCGGCACTGTGGTCGCCGCGTTGCCGCCGTCGACGACATGGCAATTGGCGCACCATTGCCGCGCCAGGCGCTCGCCGGCGGCGGCATCGGCGCGGGCGGCGAAGGGCGCCAGCACCACCGGTAGGATCGCCGTCACAGCCGCCACTATGCGTATTGCGCTCATCTCGACCGACCCGAGCGAAATTGTCGCTGCCGGACAGTATCGCAAACCCGGGAGGCCGCGGTGCGACAACTTCGTACCGCCTGCGCAGCACCCTTGGTCCGGCGTAGGATGGCAGGGGCTCCGACCCGCGGCGCCCGAGCGAACTTAACCGAGAGAGGCAGCATGACCCGCGATTTCATCGGTTACGGCGCCCAGCCGCCGCACGCGCATTGGCCGAACGGGGCACGCATCGCGGTCAACTTCGTGATAAATTTCGAGGAAGGCTCCGAACTTTCCTACCCGGCCGGCGACGGCGTCTCGGAAACCGGCCTCATCGAAAGCGCCAGCACCGACGCTGGCAACCGCCGCGACCTCGCCGCCGAGAGCATGTTCGAATACGGCTCGCGGGTCGGTTGGTGGCGGCTCCATCGCATCTTCACCCGCTTCAAGCTGCCGGTGACCTTGTTTGCCTGCGCCGAGGCGCTGGCGGCAAACCCGCCCGCCGCCGCCGCGATCGCCGCGACCGATTGGGACATCTGCGGCCACGGCTATCGCTGGATCAAGCATTACGAGCTGGCAGAGGCCGACGAGCGCGACCAGATCGCCCGCGCCGTCGCGCTGATCCGCCAGACCACCGGCAAGCCGACCCACGGCTGGTATTGCCGCTACGCCCCATCTGAAAACACCCGCCGGCTGATCGTCGAGAATGGCGGCTTCCTCTACGACAGCGACGCCTATAACGACGAATTGCCCTATTGGGTGCGGCAGGGCGAGCGGCCGCATCTGGTCATCCCCTACACCTTGGCGGCAAACGACGTGAAATTCGGCCGCGGCGTGTTCGGGCCGGGCGAGGATTTCTTCGCCTATCTGCGCGACACCTTCGATGTGTTGTACGAGGAGGGGGCCGAGCGCCCGCGCGTGATGTCGATCGGCTTACATATGCGGATCACCGGACACCCCGGCCGCGCCGCGGCGCTGATCCGCTTCATCGAGCATATCCGCAGCCATGACCGCGTCTGGGTGTGCCGCCGCGAGGACATCGCGCGCCATTGGATGGCGCAGTTTCCGCCGGGCTAGGCGCGGCGGACGACGAAGCTGGCGAATTCGAGGGCGCGCTCGCGCATCAGGGCGGCGAATTTGTCGCGGCGCACCGTCATGCTGGCGCCGTCGGCATGGATCACCGCGCCGTCGCCGGCGTAGATCAGCACGTGGCCGGGCAGATAGAGGAGGTCGCCGCGCCGCAGGTCGCCGACGGCGCCGGCCACGACGCTGTCGCCGATCGCGCGCTCTTGCAGGTCGGTGTCGCGCGGCACGGCGACCCCGAGGTCCTGAAAGGCGCACTGCACGAGGCCGGAGCAGTCGAGGCCGAGAAAGCTGCGGCCGCCCCATAGATAGGGGCAGCCGAGATAAAGCATCGCCGCGGCGGCGATGTCGGGCGAGCGCGGCGGCGCCTGCGACAGGCAGGCGCGCGGCAGATGAAGGCCGCTGTCGAGGCGGACGTACTCGGTGCCGCGGGTCACCAGTCCGGCCGCGGCAACCGTAACGACGCTGTGCCGCGGCAGGAAATCGCGCGCTGCCGAGCGCAGATCCGGGCCCTCGTGGGCATAGGCGCCGAGCGTCGCGACATAATGGGTCGCGGCCGGCGCTTGGCCGATCGCGATATGCTCGGCCGCGACATAGCCGACATAGCCGTCGAAGCGCGACTGGCACCAGGCGTAGCCGCCGGCTTCCTCGAACACCGACAGCGCTTCGCCGTAATGGCTGAAGCTGACGGTCTCGGCCTGCGGTTGCGGCAGGCGCCGCAGCGGCGCGCGGCCGACGACGGTGCGCGCCTCTCGCCCGTCGGCGTAGCGCGGCGCCGCGACCCGGTCGCGCAGCCGCGAATCGGCGAGGTCGGCGCGCCAGGCGTGGAGCCGCGGGTCGAGCGTCACCGGGGCGGCAGACCCTCGCGGCATGGCGTCACAGGCTTCGGCATAAGCGCCCTCCTCGCGCCCCGGCGGCGCCGATCCGCCATCCTAGGCGGCATCGCCGGCGCTGACGAGACGCTCAGCGCGTGTTGGTGGCCGAGGTCGACAGCAGGCCGACGATCTTTTCGGCGATCAGCTCGTAGCCGGCGGTGGTGAAATGGATGCCGTCGTCGGCCCGCAGCCGCTCGGTCGTGCCGTCGCGGTCCTTGCCGTAGGCGGCGTAATGCCCCTGGTCGTCGGCGACGACGGTCCACAGCGGCACGAATTGCGCCCCGTATTTCGCCGCCTCGCCGGCGTAGATGTCGTTGATGTAGCCCATGTCGGTCGAATAGGTGGCGCTGCGCGCGATCGGGTTGCCGCACCAGACGACCCTGAGCTTGGCGTTGGCGAGGAGGGCGAGGACCTTGTCGGCGCGCGCCGCGTAGGCCTCGCGCCATTCGTCGCTGCGGAAATGCAGATAGCCGCCCTCGCTCGGCATGTCGATGCGGTCGTTGGCGCCGAGCATGACGACCGCGATGTCGGCCTTGTCGCGCGAGGTAAAGCGCTCGACCGGCGCCAGCCATTCGCTTTCGTCGTGCACCAGCGCCGCCCCGGCGTGGGTGCGGTTAAGCACGCGGTAGCGGGTGTCCTCGACCAGCACGCGCTGCAGGCCGCGGGCGAGGCCGGCCGCCTGGCTGTCGCCGAACACGACGATCGTCGTCGGGTCCGGGGTTGGGCTGGGGCTCGGGCTCGCTGTCTCGTCGGCCCCCGCCGCCGCGGCAAAGAGGCCGCACGCTGCGATAAGCGCCGCGGCGCGCAGCAATCCGCGTCTGGCGTCGCACAGCCGACCCAACCCGCGCACGGCATCCACCCCGCGACCGCCATCCCAACCGCCGCGCGAATTGTGACGGGCCAGCAACCGCGATGCAAACCGAATTGCCGCGACGGGCCGGCCGCGCGTCGCCGACGCGACAGCCGGCTTGTCGCCGCCCCAGCCTGCGGCTAGAACCGATTCGGGGGCAGGGCTCGGACGGGGAAACATGGCCGCTTTAGGCGTTGCGTCGCGACCCGGACGGGAAGCGTCTTGAGCGGCCGGGGCGGCTGAGCCGTGCTGTTCCCGACCTCAAGCTTTCTGTTGTTCTTCCTTGCCGTCGCGGCGGCAATGGCGGGATTGCAGACCCGCTTTGCCGCGAAGAAGGCGGTGCTGGTAGCCGCCAGCTATTATTTCTACGCGCAGTGGGATTGGCGCTTCTGCTTTCTATTGGCGTTCAGTACGAGCCTCAGCTACCTCGCCGGGCGGCTGATCGGCGCCAGCGCCGGCGACGACCGCCGGCGCCTTATCCTCGGCGTCGCGGTGGCGCTGCATCTCGGGCTCCTCGGCATCTTCAAATACCTCGACTTTTTCGTGCTGAGCGCCAACCGGCTCGCCCACCTCCTGGGTCTCGGTCACGAATTGCCGTTCATCGAGGTGCTGCTGCCGGTCGGCATCTCGTTCTTCACCTTCCACGGCATCTCCTACCTCGCCGACGTCTATCGCGGCGATGTCGAAACCTGCCGCAACCCGCTCGACATGGCGCTCTACATGTCGTTTTTCCCGCAGCTCGTCGCCGGGCCGATCGTGCGCGCCGCCTATTTCCTGCCGCAGCTGGCGCGGCCCTCGCCGGAGCCCATCCCGCTGGCGCCGGCGCTGCTATTGATCCTCGGCGGCCTCTTCAAGAAGATGGTGATCGCCAACTACCTGGCGAGCGGCCTGGTCGACCCGGTGTTCGCCGCGCCGACCAGCTTCGGCGGCCCCGACCTCTTGCTCGCGGTCTACGGCTATGCGGTGCAGATCTACTGCGATTTCAGCGCCTACAGCGACATCGCGATCGGGCTGGCGGCGCTATTGGGGTTCCGCTTTCCGGCCAATTTCAACCAGCCCTACCGGGCCGAGCGGCTGCGCGAGTTCTGGCAGCGCTGGCACATCTCGCTGTCGACCTGGCTGCGTGACTACCTCTATAAGCCGTTGGGCGGCAACCGCAGCGGCCGCCTCGCGACCTACCGCAATCTCCTGGTCACGATGCTGCTGGGCGGGCTGTGGCATGGCGCCGCCTGGAAGTTCATCGCCTGGGGCGCGCTGCACGGCGGCGGCCTCGCTGCTGAGCGCATGCTGCAGCCGTGGCTCGGCCGGCGCTCGGAGAGCCTGGCCGCGCGCGCCGTCGCGGTCGTCGTGGTGTTCCATTTCGTCTGCCTCGCCTGGGTATTCTTCCGCGCCGAGGATTTCGAGATCGCCCGGCTCTATCTCGCCGGCTTCGCCGCCGGCTGGCACGACGGGGTGCAGCAGGCCGGCCCCTCGATGGTCGCGCTGATCGCGCTCGGGCTCGCCGGCCAGTTCATCCCGCAGGGGCTCTTCGAGCGCACCGCCGACGCGCTCGGCCGCCTGCCAGTGTGGGGGCTCGGCGCCGTCGCCGGCATCGTCGTCGCGGTGATTAACGCCCTCGGCCCCGAGGGCGTCGCACCGTTCATCTATTTCAGGTTCTGAGGACTTGCCCGATGCGCTGGGCCGGGTTTATTGCATTTAGCGTCGCCCCCGCGAAAGCGGGGGTCCAGGGTGAGCGACGGTGCTACGGTCCCTGGCTTCCCGCTTTCGCGGGAAGGACGGTTGGGTTCTGAGCGATGGTCGCGGTCGAACGCGAATTGCCGGTCGCGATTGCCAGCCCGAGCGCCGACGCGATCCCGCTCAAGCTGCGCCGCCGCGGCGGCTCGCCCCGCCAGGTTTTGGCGCTGACCCTGGTCGGGACGCTGGTGCTGGCGGTGTTCGCCTCTGCCGACCTCGCGTCATGGCTCAACCGGATGGGCGGCGGGCCCTTCGTGGCGCCCCTGCAGCACGCCGCCGCCCAATGGGACGGCGCGATGGCGCGGCTCGGCCTTACACTGCCGCAGAAAGTCTTGCGCTCGACCGTCCATCGGTTGCTCGATTGGCGTTGGCCCGGCCAAGATTGAGGAGGAGCGCCTTGTTCCTGACCCTGAGCGACGAGCAGCGCCAGTTTGTCCAGACGATCCGCGCACTGGCCCAGGGCGAATTCCGCGAGCGGGCGCCGCGCTGGATGGACGGCACCTTCCCGTGGGACAACATGAAGCCGTTGGCCGAAATGGGGGTCCTCGGCATGGCGGTGCCGCAGGAGTATGGCGGCCTCGGCCTCTCGGTGTTCGACACCGCCCTCGTCCTCGAGGAGATCGCCAAGACCTGCTACGTGACCGCGATGGCCGTGTTGGGCGAAGTCGGCGTGCAGACCCGCATCATCTCGCATTACGCGCCGGAGGCGATCAAGCGGCGCATCCTGCCGGCGGTCGTCAGCGGCGAGTGCCTCTTGGCGATCTGCATGACCGAGCCCGACGCCGGCACCGACGTCGCCAATTACAAAACCAATGTCGACCGCGTCGGCAACCGGCTGCGCCTCAACGGGGTCAAAACCCTGATCAGCCGCGCCGAGGAAGCCGGCATGTTCGTCGTCTTCACCCGCATCGACAAAAAGCCGGGGCGCGACGGCATCGGCTGCGTGCTAATCGAAAAAGGCACGCCGGGGTTTTCGGTCACCGGCACCTACCACACGATGGGCGGCGAGAATCTGCACGAGATCCGCTTCGAAGATGTCGAATTGCCGCCGGAAAACCTCGTGCTCGAAGACGGCTTCCGCAAGCTCCTCAACGCCTTCAACACGCAGCGCTGCCTCAACCCGTCGATCTCCTTGGGCCTCGCCGAGGGCGCCTTCGAGGAGGCGGTCAAATACGCCAAGGAGCGCACCGTCTTCGGCCGCGCGGTCGCCGATTTCCAGGGGATGCGCTGGAAATTGGCCGAGATGTACCGCGACATCGAGGCCAGCCGATCGATCCTCTACCGCGCCTGCGCCGGCGCCGACCCGTTCCCCGATCCGCTGCTCGCCGCCGCCGCCAAGATCACCGTCAACGAGATGGCGCTGCGGGTCACCAGCGAGGCGATCCAGGTGCATGGCGGCTACGGCTTCACCGAGGAGTTCCCCGTGTCGCGCTTCTACCGCGGCGCCCGCTACGGCACGCTCGGTGGCGGCACCACCGAGACCCTGAAGGATCTGATCGGCCGCCGCGTCTTGGCCGGCCTCGATCCCACCGACGGCATAATCGGCCTGGGCGCGTTTTGAGGCTCGCCTTCATCGTCATGGAGACTGTCCATGGACATATTCTGCTTCACCTCTAAAAATGTCGAAAACATTCAGCGAGGAATCGCCGCGAGGCTATGGGCGGTTGCTCGCGTATCCGACTCTCAGATGCGCTCCCGCCAAACAAAGGCGCGTAAGTATTTTCACGTCGGGTCTTGCGGCCTATTGTATTGTAGCTCCACCGGCGCATCCACGGTACCGTTTGAGGCGACATCAGCCGCTGATCCAGACAAGGTCGTTTTAGATGTTTGGCCAGAACCGTGGGTTCTTCCATTTTCGATAAACCCTCTTGGAACGCTTGACCGACAATTGAAGGGAAATTTGGCAAGACAACTTTGGCCTTTTGCAGATAGCCCTGGAGGAATAACCGCAGGAATGTGCTGCAACGGCACTCAGACCTTCACGCCGAAACCAATTACCGACGAACAATGGCAATCAATCCTCGAACATTTAGGGTCCCGGGAATAGGAGGGAAACGTGAAAGTCACCGGGCGCTGCCATTGCGGCAAGATCAGCTTCGCGGCGGAGATCGATCCCGGCCAGGTCAGGATTTGCCACTGCACCGATTGCCAGACGCTGTCGGGCTCGGCTTTCCGCGTCAACGTCGCGACCCTGCCGGGCAGCTTCGTGCTGACGAGCGGCGAGCCCAAGACCTACATCAAGACGACCGCCGACAGCGGCAACCCCCGGGCGCACGGCTTCTGCGCCGATTGCGGCACCCCGCTGTGGGCGACCTCGGCGGACCCCAACCCGCAATCCTACGGCCTGCGGGTCGGCACCCTTGACCGCCGCGCCGATCTCAAGCCAGCCCGCCAGGGCTGGTGCCGCTCGGCGCTCCCGTGGTCGATGGACCTGACCCAAATCGCGCAAATCGAGCGGCAATAGCGCCAGCCGCACGCGCTCCCGGCGTCACCGTGCCGTTAGCCGGGCCGCCAGAAAGGCGCGGGTTTCGGCGGTGGCGTCCGCGGCCGCCTGCGGCTCCAACCCGATGTAGTGGCCGGCGAATTCGTGCGGCGGCACCAGCGCGTCGAACGCGTGCAGCGCGCCGGGGTAGGTCTTGAGCCGCAGCATATGCCCGTTGGTTTGGACAAGGTCGCGCCACCGCACGCAGCGCTCGGCCGGGGTCCAGTCATCGGCTTCGCCGATCAGGATCAGCGTGTCGGTTTCGAGCGGTGTGGCGGGCGGGTTGCAGGCGGGATAGAACGCCACCGCGGCCGCGAACGGCGGCGCGCTTGCCGGCCGCGCCGCGCCGCCGAGCACCGCCGTCAGCACCGCCCAGCCGCCATGCGAAAAGCCGATGACCCCGATCCGGTCGGGCCGCACATAGGGTTGCGCCCCCAGGTATTGTTCGCCGGCGAAGGCGTCAGCGGCGCGCAGCTCCGGCGGCACAAGGCGGCCGCGGTTGCAGATTTCGGTAAAACCACGCGGCCGGAAGCTGTCGATCAGCAGCGCGACATAGCCCCACTGCGCGAGGAGCCGTGCCCAGCGCCGGTCGTGCGGGTTGATCCCGTTGCAGCCATGCAGGACGACGATTGCCGCGGCGGGCGCCGCGCCCTGCGGCCGATAGAGTTCGGCGGCCGCACCGCTCAGTTCCGGCCCGACATTGCCGGAGGTGAAAACCAGCGGCGCCGTCGCGGTTTGGGCATCGGCGTGCGGCCCCAGCACCAGCCCGCCGGCGATGCAGATCGTCGGGAGCAGCTGCCGGAAGACCTGCGACGCCACGCGGGCCGCTCGCCTGCCGCTCGCCAAGCGCAAGTCGCCTACTCCATCGGCAGGCCGGCGTGGGTGTTGCGTGAATCGAGCGGGGTGAAGCCGTTGGCGAGCGACGGCATCGCCACTTCGGCGATCAGTTCCGGGGTCCAGCCGCCCTGGTGGTGCACCATGCGGACGGGGCGCATGTGGCCGTAGAGCGAGAGTTCGGCGGCGCGCTGGTGGAACACCTGGCCGTTGACGTGCGCCGCCTGTTCGGAAGCGAGATAGACGCACAGGGGGGCGATCGCGTCGGCCCGGCTGCGCCGCAGCCGCTCTTCGCGCAAGGCGGCGGCCGCCGGGTCCTTCGGGGTCGGCACCGAGCGGGTCATCCTGGTGTCGGCCGAGGGCGCGATGACGTTGGCGGTAATGCCGCGCGACTGGTTTTCCATCGCGATGATGCGCGCCATCGCGACGACGCCGAACTTGGCCGAGCCGTAATTGACCTGGCCGACATTGCCGAGGAGGCCCGAAGTCGACGACACCAGGATCAGCCTTCCGTAATTCTGCTCGCGGAAGAGGTTGATCGCGGCGCGGTTAACATTAAAGTGCCCTGTTAAGTGTACATCGATAACTGCTTGCCAATCCTCGGGAAACATGTTGTGAAACATCTTGTCGCGCAGGATGCCGGCGGCGTTGAACACGATATGCAGCCCGCCGAACGTGTCGCGCGCCTGGGCGACCATCTGGAGGCAATCGTCGAATTTCGCGACCGAGCCGAAATTGGCCACCGCCTCGCCGCCGGCCGCCTTGATCTCGTCGGCGGTGACCTGCGCCGGGCGCGTGTCGCCGCCCTCGCCGGCGCCGCCGACCCCGGGATCGACGACGACGATTTTCGCGCCGTGCGCCGCCATCATTCTCGCGACCTCGGCGCCGACGCCGCGCGCCGCCCCGGTGCAGATCGCGACGCGTCCCTCGAGCATGCCCATCGTCTGGCCCCTTTTCGAATGCCCTAGACGCCGCAGTTGAGCCGCGCCGCGCCGCGCTTGTCAATTCGCTCCCGCAAGCGCGATTTTGCTGCTTCTACAGCGAATCTGCAGCCAAACGCCCCAATCCCACCGGCCGAACCGCTCCCTTCTAGCAAAGAAATGCGGCAACATTACCGGCGCCGATGACATCCGCCGCGCCCGGCATTATGTTGCGGGCAACCGGGGAAGGGTTGCGGCCCCTCCCCGGCGCCCTGGCCCTCCCTAGAACCGGATCTTCAGCAGCAGCTTGATCCGGCGCCAACGGAAGGCCAGGAGAAGACGGAACCTCATCGGTTCGTCTCCTCCTAAGTCGGCGGGGCCTATTCCCCGCCGACGATGGGAGGATACCGCAACAAGCCGAAAAAATTAGAGCAGGCGGCCCTGCGTTTCGGCCTTCTCGCGGGCGGCGGTGCGGAATGTGGCGCCGACATCGATCCGCGGGATGCGCGGGCGCTTGCCCTGGAAGAGTTCGGCCAGTCTCAGATCAGGTTTGCCGGCGCTGCATTGCAGCAGTGCATCGGGGGGCCGGGCATTCGCTTCGCGATGCGCCGGCGGCATGGCACAGTCGGCGGCGCGCGGGAGCACGCCGAAGGCGAGCGCCGCCTTGCCAGCGGGGAGGGGACGGACGATGACGCGGCGCCGGTTCTGGGTCTATTTCCTGCTCTTCCTGTTCAACATGATCGCCTACACCGACCGGGTGAACATCTCGGTCGCGGGCAAGCCGATCGCCGACGAACTGCATCTGTCGCCGGTCGCGCTGGGCTATCTGTTCTCGTCGTTCCTGTGGGCCTACGTCTTGATGATGCTGCCGGGCGGGCGCCTCATTGACCGCTTCGGGCCGCACAACGTCGCGGCGATCGCGACCGCGGTGTGGTCGGTGGCGCAGATGCTGACCGGCGCCGCAGTGAGCTTTTTCACGATGCTGTTGACCCGGCTCGGCCTCGGGATCGGCGAGGCGCCGTTCGCGCCGGTGACCTACCGCAGCGTCGGGTTGTGGGGGCCGATCACCGAACGCGGAACCGCGATCGCCGCGATCTCGGCCGGTTCGACCCTGGGCGCGGCGGCCGGGGCGCCGTTTGTCGCGTGGATCATCTCGGTGACGTCGTGGCGCTGGTCGTTTGTCGTGACCGGCGCCCTCGGCCTCGTCTGGGTCGTGATCTGGCGCTCGCTGGTGTCGACGCCGGAGGAGACGCGCTGGCTGCCGGAACCCGAGCGCCAGCGCATTCTCGCCGAACGCTCGGGCGGGTTGGAGGCCCCGGACCACGGCGGCGTCGGCTATCTCGGGCTCATCCGCACCCCGGCGATGTGGGGGCTTTTCATCTCGCAGGGCTGTCTCGTCTATACCGTCTATCTCTATCTGAGCTGGCTGCCCAACTACCTGCAGACCGCGCGCCACCTGAGCGTGATGGGGTCCGGCATCTACACCGCGATCCCGTTCCTCATTGCCTCCCTCGCCAACATTCTCGCCAACTGGATCTTCGACAAGGGAATGAGCGTCGAGGCCGTGCACAGCGGCAAGCGCCGCTACCTGGTGGCGATCTGCCTGGCGATGACCGCGAGCGGCATCCTGATCCCCTTCGTCTCCTCGCTGCCGGTCATCATCACGCTGGTGACCGTCGCGGTGTCGTTCAGCAGCGTCGGGCCGGCGGCCAACGGCGCCCTGACCAACGATCTCTTGCGCTCGCCGGCCGACGCCGGACGGGCGCTGGCGTTCCTCGTGCTCGGCGGCAACACATTCGGGCTGTGCGCGCCGATCGTCACCGGCTATCTGATCGAGTGGACCGGCAGCTTCAACAGCGCCTTCGTCGCCGCCGGAACGCTCGCGCTGATCGGCGGGATCGCCGCGCTGACCCTGTCGCGCGGCACGATCGGCGAATTGCCGGCACCGCCCCTGACCCAGCCCCGACTTGCCGCCTGAGTACGCGCCGGGTCAGCTGAAATAATGCGGGACGAAGCGGCTGTGGTTGGTGGTGATGGGGGTGCGGTCCTCGCGCATGCCGATGCCGGCGGGCTGGCCGGCGATGATCCAGGCGCCAATGAGCGCGTGCATGCCGTCGAAGACCGGCAGCGGCGACAGCGCCTGGTAGACCCGGCCGCGCCGCGCGCTGCCGGGCTCGTCGGCGGCGACCAGCGAGACGCCCTTGCCCTCGCGGCCGTGCACCGGCTTTTCGACGCAGGGGCCCGCGATCCTGCCGCGCTCGAAAAACGCCGGCAGCAGGTTGGGGTGGCCGGGAAACATCTCCCATAGGAGGGCGAGGATCGCCTTGTTCGCCAGCAGCATCTTCCACGGTGGCTCGATAAAGGCGGTGGCGTCGGCCCGCAGGTGCTCGCCAAACTGCTCGCGCAGCAGCCATTCCCAGGGGTAGAGCTTGAACAGGGCCGCGATCGGCCGCTCGGCGAGGTCGGTGAAGGAGGCGCCGTTCCAGCCGATCTGCGATATATCGAGCTGTTCGGTCGGCCAGCCCGCCTGGCCGCACACATCGCGCAAATATTCGAGGGTTTGCCGGTCCTCGGGCTCGTCGAGCACCGCGGCGAAATGCATTCGCGCGGTGGCGGGGTGGCGCCGGCGCAAATCGCTCCAGGCGGCGATCAGCTTGTCATGGATCGAATTGAACTGGTCGCAACGGGGCTTCACCTCCTCCAGCCAATACCATTGCACGACCGCCGCTTCGAGGAGCGCGGTCGGCGTGTCGGCGTTGTATTCGAGCATCTTGGGCGGGCCGCGCCCATCGAAGGCGAGGTCGAAGCGGCCGTAGAGGTCGGGGTCGCGGCGCCGCCACGATTGGGCGATCCACGGCCAATAGGGCTCGGGAATGGCGAGGCGCGCGAAGTCGCCCGCGGCCACCAGGCGGTCGACCGCTTCGAGGCAGAGCTGATGCAGCGCCGCGCTCGCCTCCTCGATGCGGTCGATCTCGGCGGCCGAGAAGGCGTAGCACGCCGCTTCCCACCAATAGGGTTCGCCATTCGTCGTATGAAAGTCGAGGCCGAGCGCCTCGACCCGCGCTTGCCACGCCGGGCGCGGCGCCAGCTTCTCGCGGCGCACCCCGCTCTCCTAGGCGCCGGCGTGCATCGCCCGGCCGAAGGCGCCGAAGCCGCCGCGCGTGCTGGTCTCGGTCGGGGTGTAAAAGCCGGTGCGGCCCATCCCGGGATCGCTGCGCGCCCCGGCGGCGTTGCGGTCGGCGTAGTAATAGGGGCCGTGCCATGCGCCGTGATAGCCCGAGCCCGAGCTTGTCCCGGAGCTGGAGCTGGTTCCTTGGGCGCATTGCTGCGGGCTGTAGTCGCGCTCGCAGGCGGCGCGGTCGGGGTAGAGGTTGCGCCTCACCGGGTGCCCGGGAAAGGCGCTGGCCAGCGCCATCGCGCCGAGCGGCAGGCCGATCAGGCTCAGCGTGACGACGCCGGAGCGGCGGCGCGGCTCCATGGCGCTCAGCCGGCCATGCAGGCGGCGTCGAGAATGCCGAGCGCCAACGACAGCCCGGCGAGAAACACCGCGTCGGCGATGTTGCCCTCCTCGATCGCCCGCGGCAGGTGCGGCAGCACGAGGCGCGCCACCAGAAAGCCGCCGATCTGGATGACCAGCGCGACCACCCCCCACGCCAACAGGTCGATCAGGCTGCCGCTATGGGCGATGACGCTGGCCAGCGGCACGACAAAGCCAACCAGCCCGCCGACCAGCGCGATTGCCGCGGCGCTGTTGCCGCCGCGAATCAGCGCGATGTCGCGCTGCGGCGTCAGATTGGCGTAGAGCAGCAGGAAGGCCGCGAGCAGCGCGCCGCCGAGCGCGAAATAGGCAAGAAAGTTCGGAAATGTCGCCAGCGTGCCGCCAAGACCGCCCACCCCGCCGCTCCCAATGTGCCCTTTGCCGCAACAGTCTCCCACCGCGCCGCCGGCGCCGCAACAGCCCGGACGCCACGCCGGCGGGCGGCTGAGGCAAGCGGGCAGCCTTAGCGCTTAGCGCATATCAGCCGATCGCCCCACAATTGTCATCCCGGCTCAGGCGGGACCTTTGCATAAGGGTTTCACCGGGTAGAAGAGGCCTGTCGGGGTCGGTGTTTGGGCAGCAGGAGGCTGTCGGATTGCGATTTGGGGGTGATCGGGACGGAGTTTTTCTGCTCAGGCAG
>Ga0209579_10001175_pt1 | contig 22257 bp, 18 predicted proteins | sample Coa_R1_2_FD_187152 | JGI IMG/M metagenome (GOLD analysis project Ga0209579, IMG submission 187152) | Surface soil microbial communities from Centralia Pennsylvania, which are recovering from an underground coalmine fire - Coalmine... | ecosystem: Environmental > Terrestrial > Soil >... | reverse complement strand
CCCAGACCTGCCTGCGGATCGCGGGAAGCTTCGAGGGGTCGAGCGCGGACAGTTGTGCGTGCGTGTCGAGAAGGGATTCGAGGCGCGCGAGGTGGTCGTAGGTGTCGGCGCGCGTCATGGGCGGCACAAGATGGTCGACGATCACCGCGTGCGCGCGGCGCTTCGCCTGGGTCCCTTCACCCGGGTCGTTCACGACGAAGGGGTAGACGAGCGGGACGTCCCCGAGCGCGGCATCGGGGTAGCAGGAGGCCGACAGCCCGACGCTCTTGCCCGGCAGCCACTCGAGCGTTCCGTGCTTCCCGACGTGGACGATGGCGTCGGCACCCCACGTCTCGTCGATCCACCGGTAGAAGGCGAGGTAGTGGTGGGTCGGCGGAAGGTCGGGCGAGTGGTAGACCGCGACGGGGTTCTCGCCGAAACCGCGGGGGGGCTGGATGCACACGACGACGCCACCGAGGTCGATCCCCGCGAACCGCAGCTCGTCTGCGGGCATCCCCCACGCATCGAGGACGCGCTCGCGCGCGTCGTCGGGGAGCGTTGCGAACCACTCGAGGTACGGCGCGCGGCCCATGGTCCCGAGGGCGCCGCCCGCGTCGCCCGACTCGAGCCGCGCGACACGGTCCGCGAGCTCGGCCATCAGCGTGTCGCCGTCCGCAGGCACCCGGTCGACGCGGTACCCGCGGTCGCGCATCGCGAGGAGGAGCGCCACCACTGACGCGGGCGTGTCCAGCCCGACGGCATTGCCGAGACGGCTCTTCTTCGTCGGATAGGCGGACAGCACGAGCGCGATGCGACGGTCTCGGGCCGGTCCCCGGCGCAACGAGGCGAGTCGGACCGCCAGTCGAGCAACCCGTCCGACGCGGTCAGGCACCGTCCGGTAGGCGGTGACCGGGACGCCGAGCTCGTCGTCCACCTCCTCCTTGAAGCTGAACGGGACGCTCACGATCCGTCCGTCGAACTCCGGGATCGCGACCGTCATCGCGACATCGAGCGGGGAGATGCCGCGTGCCGATGCGCTCCAGTCACGGGCCGAGGTCGTTGCGGTGATCGCCTGGACCACCGGCACGCCCAGGGCGGCCAACGCACCGCCGTCCCATGCGTTGGCGTCGTCACCCTCCGTCGCGGCTCCAGCAGCCAACACCGTGGTCACCACCGCGTCCACCTCGCGCTCGGCGAGGAGGTCGATCACGGCGGGACGCGCACCTCGCAAGGAGTAGCACCAGGCGGCGACCGTGTCGGCGCCGGCGGTCTCGAGCGCTCGGCACAGGTCCGAGACGAACCGCGTGTTCCCCGCGACCAGGTGAGCGCGATAGAAGACGACGCCGACGAGTGGCCGCGGGGCACGGCGCGAGCTCTCGGAGAAGATCCCGTGCTCGGCGACCTCGACCGGCGGCTCGAACCCGAATCCCTCCATGAGGACCGTGTCGGCGACGAAGCGCAGCAACTGGGCGACGTTGCCCGGACCGCCCTGCGCGAGGTACGACGCCGCCTGGACGACCGTCGCGCTCGGCGCCGTCGAACGAGCGGCCATCTCTGCGTCGGGGAGCGCCTCGCCGCCCATCGCGAGGAGGGGGATCCCGGCGTCGCGGCAGCGCTCGGCCAGCTCGTCGAAGTGCGGCTCCCACGCGCGGCGCCCCCCGAGGAGCCGAACGAGGACCGCGCGGACACCGTCGAGATCCGGGACGCCGTCGAGGCGTGCAGGATTGGCCCCCCGGACCGCCGGAAAGCCCTCCGGAAGGTCCTCGAGGACCGAACGGAGGGCCAGCAGCTCCGTGTCGGCGTTCGTGAGGAACAGGATCACCGGAGCGCGCCGGCGGTCTCGAAGCGGGCGCGGCTCGACTCCGCGATCTCGAGCACGCGGTCGAGGTCCAGGTGCCGTTCGCACGCGTCCGCGAGGAGGTCGATCTGCGCCTCGCGCAACGAGGCGAACGAGACCCCGCCCGCCTGCCACGCCTTCCCGCGTCGCCGAGCCACGTCGGCGAGGAAGGCACGTCGGAACCCGTCGGACTCGAAGACCCCGTGGAGCGACGTGCCGAACACCGCCCGGTCGGGGTCGGCGACACCCTCGGCTTCGGACGCGGGTGCACGAGGAGGTTCGCCGGGCCCTCCTCGTTCGTCGCCGGTCGGCTCGAGCTCCGTCTCGAGCTCGAACCAGGCCCGCGCCCCGGCCTCGGGGAGCACCCTCCCGTGGTGTATCTGGTACCCGTCGACGGCCACCCCGCCCGACGCGGTGCGCCCTCGACGAAGCCGGGTCACCTTCTCGGGGCTGAAGGTCGTCGTCACGCACAGCATGCCGAGTCCGGCGACTTCGGGGATGCGGGACTCCACCCCGAGGGGATCTCGGAGGAGGGTGCCGAGCATCTGGTAGCCGCCGCAGATGCCGACGACGACCGTGCCGCGACCGGCGCACCGGGCGACCGCGTCGGCGAGCCCCCGGCTCCGGAGCCATTCGAGATCCTCGATCGTCGCCTTCGTCCCCGGGACGACGAGGACGTCGGGGTCGCCCAGCTTGCCGGGCCGGTCGACGAAGCGGACGCCGACGTTCGGCTCCGCCACCAACGGGTCGGCGTCGGTGAAGTTGGAGATTCGCGGCAACCGGAGCACCGCGACGTCGAGCGCGTCGCCCGCCGCCGACTCCCCTTGTCCATCGAACCCTTGCGATGGCCACCCGAGCCCGAGCGAGTCCTCCGCGTCCAGCCAGATGCCGCCCAGATAGGGAACGACGCCCAGGGTCGGCACGCCGCAGCGCTGCTCGAGCATCGTCGTCGCATCGCCGAGAAGCGACGGGTCGCCGCGGAGCTTGTTCAGGATGAACCCCCGTACGGCGCGCCGACGGGCATCCGGCAGGAGGGCCACCGTGCCGTACAGGTGCGCGAAGACCCCGCCGCGGTCGATGTCGCCGACGACCAGGGCGGGAACGTCGGCGGCGACGGCGAGGCCGAGGTTCACGAGGTCACCGTCCATCAGGTTCACTTCGGCGGGGCTCCCTGCGCCTTCGCACACGACGACGTCGTGGCGCCGCCGGAGGCCGGCGAGCGCGCCGAGCACCGTCTCTTCCAGGTCCGGCTTCACGCGATGGAAGGACGCTGCGTCGAGCACGGCCCACGGCCGGCCCATCACGACCACCTGGCTCGTCCTGTCGCTCGTCGGTTTGAGCAGCACCGGGTTCATCGCGGCTTCCACGCCGACCCCGGCCGCCTGCGCCTGCGTGCCCTGCGCGCGCCCGATCTCGGCGCCGTCGGGCGCGACGACCGAGTTGAGCGCCATGTTCTGCCCCTTGAACGGAGCGACCAGAAGACCGCGACGGCGGAACGCCCGGCAGATGCCGGTCACGAGCCGGCTCTTGCCGCAGTCGGACGACGTGCCGCACACCATGACCGCGGCGCCGGTCATGCGTGGGCTCCTTCTGTGGCGACGATCCCCACGGCAGCGCCGGCTCGCCACGGACGATCGAGCGTGCGCAGCGCGCGGTCGATGCGCTCGAGCCCCTCTTCGTCCGGCACCGCGACGCGGGCGCAGCCCGGGAGGCCGAACGACGCGCAGTCACGAACCACGACCCCGAGCGGGGCGAGCCGTGCTCGCAGGTCCGGGTCTCCGTCGACGAGCACGAAGTTGGCGTCGGAACGGCGCGGCGAAAGACCGTGCGAGCGGAGCAGCCCGACCAGTTGCGTGCGGTGCTCGGCGATCCTCGCCGCCCAGACGTGAGGCTCCGCTCGGTCGAGGAGGGTCGGGACGGCGACGAGTGCGGCCGTGCCGACCGCCCAGCGAGGTTGACGGCGCCTCAACCTGCCGACGAGCCCGGGTAGCCCGAGCGCCTCACCGTCGTCATCGGGCGCGACGACGTAGCCGAGCCGCAGTCCCGGGCAGCCGAAGAGCTTGGTCAGCGACCCGATCAGGATCGCCGGCGCCGAGCGGGGATCGGGCCCCGGCCCCCGCGTCCATCGACCCGTCGCAAGAGCGTAGAAGGCCTCGTCCCACACGTCCGAGCGCTCGGTGTCTGCGGCGAGAAGGCCGGTCGGGTTGTGCGGGTCCGACCGGAACCGCCGGCCCTCGGCGCTGAGTGATCGGAGGTGGCGGCCGTAGAGCGAGAAGTCGGGCTCGTCGACGCGACCTGAACCGACCTCGGCGGCGACGAGCGCGATCGCCTCGGACCCACCGTTCGTGATCAGGACGCGCGACGGATCGACCTCCAGACGTTCGGCGAGGGCTGCGGTCGCGCGGGCGGTGTCGAGGTCGTCCGGGTAGCGCCCGAGCGCGCCGGCCTCGACCGCCGCCGCGAGGATCGGCCGCACGTCGGGGGCGAAGGGGTTCGTGCTGACCGAGAGGTCGAGCATCTCGGCTGGGTCGAGCCCCAACGCCAGGGCGACCGCGCGCGCGTCGCCGCCGTGGGGTCCCGACCCTGGGACGACGACGTTCACACCGACTTCCTCGCCCGGCGCCGCGCACCGGCACCGCCTCGCGGTCGGTGCCCGGACGGTCCCGCCCGCGCGAGCCTGCTCAGTGCGCCGCCCGCCGCCCCGAGGAGCAGGACGAGGACCACGGTGGTGCGTCGGCCGAGGTCGACAGCCGCCCGGATGTCCGCTGGCTCGGGCGGTCGTCCGGTTCCGAGGGCGCCACGGACCTCCACCCGGTCGCCGTAGCGGTTCACGCCACCGAGCCGCAGACCCAGGGCTGCCGCGAACGCCGCCTCGGCGACACCCGCATTCGGTGAAGGATGGCGTCGGGCATCGCGGCGCACCGTACGCCAGACCTCCGCGGCGCGCGCGGGTCGCGCGAGCGCGACCAGGGCGGCCGTGGCCCTGGCGGCCGGCCATGCCATGACGTCGTCGGCGCGCGCCGCCGCCCAGCCGAAGCGCCGGTACCGCGCGCTCTTGTGGCCGACCATGGCGTCGAGCGTGTTGACGGCGCGGTGCACGAGCACCCCCGGCGCCCCCGCTGCGAGACCCCAGATGGCGCTCGCGACCACCGCGTCCGAGAGGTTCTCGGCGACGGACTCGACGACCGCCCTCGCGATCTCCTTCTCGTCGAGACCCTCGGGCGAGCGGCCGGCGAGCACCGGGAGAAGCTCGCGCGCCGTGTCGACATCGCCCGCGTCGAGCGCGTCGGCCACGCCGAGTGCCGCGTCGAACAACGCACGTCCCGCCGTGCAGACGGCCACCGACGCGCCAAGTGCCGGGGAGCTGCCGACCGCGCGCGAGCCTGCCATCCCCGTGCCCCACGCGCCGCACGCACCCGCGACCACGTAGCCGACGCCTGCGCCACGGGCGTCCCTCCACATCCTTTGTTCGAGTGCCGTCATGACGCGTCCGAACCCAGCGACCGGATGGAGGAACGGGGGCTCGCCGAGGAGCGCGTCGACCGAGATACCCGCCGCGACGGCGAGCGCCCGCCGCCCCAAGGCAGCCGATCGGGGGCGGCGTCGGTTCCCGGCCGGACAGTGGGCCCGCGTCCCGACTCGATCTCGCGCCGTCACGTGGCTCACCATCGGCCGGCCGCGACGAGCAGACCGACGGTCTCGAGCGCGACCCCGGACGCGCCCAGCACGTCACCGGTGAAACCGCCCACGCGCCGGACCGCGAGCCTGACGACGCAGAACGCCGCGACCGCGCCGCACAGGAGCGCCACGGGACCGGCCGCCGGCGACCCCCGGTGCGCGAACACCGCCGCGACGACGGCGACCGGCACGCCCAGGGCCGACGCGGCCCAGCCGGGGCGCCGGGAACCGAGAAAGGCGGTGGCGAGGCCCTCCCCGTCGGCCCGCGCGTAGGGGACCGCCGTCGCCGCCACGGCCATCGCCGTGCGCGATGCCGTCCAGAGGGCCACGAGGAGGAGCACGGAGGGTCGGGTCGCAAAGAGCGCCGCCCACCGGGCGATCAGCACGATCCCGCCGGCGGCGATGCCGAAGGCCCCGACCGCGGGCTCGCGCATGACGGCGAGGCGGCGTTCGCGGGCGAGATGCGGCAGCAGCCCGTCGGCGGCGTCGACCAGGGCGTCGACGTGCAGCATGCCGGTGACGACGAGATCGAGCCCGACGACCACGGCCGCCACGACGGCCGCGGGCCAGAACTTCGACAGTCCCCACCAGGCCCCGCCGAGCGCCGCTCCGATCCCCGCGCCAACGGCCGGGAACCAGGCGAGGGAACGGGGGGAAGGCACCGATGCCCCGCCGATCGGGGTGAGGAAGGCCACCGCACCCCGCGCACCTCCCGGGGCGCGGGCGTCGGTCACGTGCCCACCTCTCCGAGCTCGACCGCCCGACCGGCGACGATCAGGACGACCCGCGCCGAGCGCGCCGCGACGGCCTGGTTCAGCTCACCGAGCGCGTCGGTGAACCGTCGGCCGGCGTCGGTCGGGGCGTGGACGGCGAGCCCGACTTCCTCGCTGACCACGATCGTCGGGAACCCCATCGCCGCCCGCTCGGAGAGGACGTCGCAGAGCGGGTCGACGGGGACCGTGAACGCCTCGAAGCCGGCGGTCCAGCTTCCGAGGGAGTCGACGAGCGCGGTACCCCGCACCGACCGCAGCGCCACGGCGAGGTCGCCGCCCTGGGCGACCTCTTCCGTCGACCACGCCGACGGGCGGCGCTTCCGGTGCGCGGCCACCCGCTCCCGCCAATCGTGATCGCCCGCCTCGGGCGGCGGGCCGGTCGCGACGAAGGTGACCGGGAGTCCGCTCGCGGCCGCGGCCGCGGACGCCAGGCGCTCGGCCACCGCCGACTTCCCCGACCTGGTGCCTCCGAGCACCAGGACCACCTGTCCCGTTGCCGCCATCACGTCCTCGCGTGCACTCGCTCCGGCACCGCACCGGAGCCCGCAGACAGGTTTCCTGGCTCCCGGATCGTCGCTCGCCCCGGCCTTCCCGCCCAGATGGGCCGTGGCCGTGGGTGGGGTTCGCTACCCGGTCACAGTTGCGGGACAGCCCCGGAGTCACACCGGGTTCCCTGTGCTGCGCGGGCCAGCGTATCGTCCTTCGTCCGCGCCCGCGAATTGCCGCCGCCCGTTCAGCCCGCGTCCGGACGCGTCGCGATTCGCGGGCTCCCAGCGTCGAGAGCGCGCGGCGATAGCGTGCTCGCATGCCGCGAGCGGAGTCGATCGTGCTTCTGAACACCGGGGACGGAAAAGGAAAGTCGTCGGCCGCCTTCGGGGTGATGGGCCGGGGCTGGGCGCGCGGCTGGCGCGTCGGGGTGGTGCAGTTCGTCAAGGGTGGCAAGTGGAAAGTCGGCGAGCGCAAGCTCGCAGACCATCTCGGCATCGAATGGCACACGCTCGGCGACGGCTTCACCTGGGAATCGACCGACATCGACGAGACGGCGGCGAAGGGCCGCCACGCCTGGGAGGTCGCGAGGGGGAAGCTGTCCTCCGGTGACTACGACCTCCTCATCCTCGACGAGCTCACGTACGCGATCTCCTACGGCTGGGTCCCAGTCGAAGAGGTGGTCGCGGGAATCGGCGGCCGCAACCCGTCGACGAATGTCGTCGTGACCGGTCGGAATGCCGCCCCCGAGCTCGTCGACCTCGCCGACACCGCGACCGAGATGCGCAAGATCAAGCACATCTACGACCAGGGAGTGAAGGCGAAGAAGGGGATCGAGTACTGAGGGTGCGCGGAGGGAGCGAGCCCACGGGACCGCTCGGGCTCGGCCCGCGCGTCGTCGTCGCGGGGACGCGCTCCGGAGACGGGAAGACGACGGTCGCAACCGGCCTCATGGCCGCGCTCCGCGGCGCGGGACGCAAGGTGGCGGGGGCGAAGGTCGGGCCGGATTTCATCGACCCCGGTTATCACGAGGTGGCGACCGGCAGGCCGGGCCGGAACCTCGACGTCTTTTGTCAAGGAGCGGATGCGGTGCCGGGCCTCGCCGCGCGCGCCGCTTCGGGTGCCGATCTGCTCGTCGTCGAGGGTGTGATGGGGCTCTTCGACGGCGAGGGGGCGACCGACGTATCGAGCACGGCCCATGTCGCTGCGCTCCTTGACGCTCCGGTACTTCTCGTCGTCGACTCGTCGTCACTGAGCGGTTCGGTGGCCGCGCTCGTGCGCGGGTACGACGACTCGTTCCACGACACCGCCGGACGCGGACTCTCGGGCGTCGTGCTCAACCGTGTGGGCTCCGACACGCACGAGGCGCTGTTGCGCGAGGCGCTCTGCGGCCTCACCGAACGCGGGGGGCCACCGGTCGTGGGAGCGCTCCGGCGCGATCGCTCGTTCGAATGGCGTGGCCGACACCTCGGACTCGTCCCCGTCGCCGAGCAGCGCGGGGACGTCTCGGCTTCGGTGAGACGCCTCGGGGAGACGATCGCCCGGTCCCTCGATCTCGAGGCGATCGAGCGCCTCGCGCGGGGTGCACCCCTCGTCCGAGCCGACGCGCCGCGACCCGCACACCGTGTCGTCGCGACGCCCGTCCCGGTCGCGATCGCGTCGGGCCCTGCCTTCAGCTTCGTCTACCGGGACAACCTCGAACGGCTCGAGGAGGCCGGCGCCGAGCTGTTGCCCTTCGACCCCTTCGAGGCGCCCGCGCTGCCCTCCGGCGCACGGGGTCTTTACGCCGGTGGGGGCTTCCCCGAGGTCTACGCCGCGGCCCTCAGCGCGAACGCGGGGTTGCTCCGCGACGTGCGCGCCGCGTTGCGAGGCGGGCTCGTCACGTGGGCAGAGTGCGGGGGGATGCTGTGGCTCTGCCGCTCCGTCAACGGGTCCCCGATGAGCGGGGCGCTCCCCGCGCAGGCGACGACGCGTGACCGGGTCACCGTCGGGTACCGCCGCGCGGAGGTCCGGCGCGACAACCCGGTCGCTCCCAAGGGCGCGACCCTGCGCGGGCACGAGCACCACTACTCGCTCGTGGACCCACCCGGGGACGCGCTGTCGCTGCAAGGCGTCCGCTCCGGACGCCCCGACGGGTGGGCTTCCCCGACCATGCTCGCGACCTACCTCCACCTCCACCTGGGCGCCGACCCCGCGCCTGCGGAGCGGTTCGTCGCGACCGCGGCGCGTCGCTCGGTTGAGAGAGCGGCCGCCGGATCGACGGCCTGAGCCGACGCGCGCGCCCCACACGGGCAGCCGGGGCGAGCGGGGTCGACCGGTAGGCTGGCTCCGACATGACGCCCAGTCCGAAGCCGTTCTAGATGCCACCTCCTGCGGTGAGCCGCGGCATGGCCGCGGGGTGGATGGGGATGCGCTCGTTCCGACAGGACCGCTCGGTGCTCGAGCACCGGGTGAAGAAGGGCACGACGCGCCGCATGCTGCGGTTCGCCATGCCCTACCGCAAGATCCTCGCCGTCTTCGTGCCGGTCGTCGTCCTCGACGCGCTCATCGGCGCGGTCAACCCGCTCATCCTCCGGGCGATCATCGACCGGGGCATCCTCGGGCACAGGACCGCCGTGGTGATCGGGCTCGCCGTGCTCGCAGCCGGCCTCGCCCTCGTGACAGCGGGACTTTCCCTCTTCCAGCGGCGGGTCTCGGCCATGATCGGCGAGGGCCTCATCTACGACATGCGGGCGAAGGTGTTCCGGCACATCCAGCGGATGCCGCTCGCGTTCTTCACGCGCACCCAGACCGGCGCGCTCGTGAGCCGACTCAACAACGACGTCATCGGCGCGCAGCAGGCCTTCACGACATTGCTCTCCAACGTCGTGGGGAACCTGCTGACGGTCCTCATCGTGCTCGGGGCGATGTTCTACCTCTCCTGGCAGATCACCCTCATCGCGCTGGTGCTGCTGCCGATGTTCCTCGTCCCGGCCCGCTTCGTCGGCCGCAGGCTCGGCGCGCTCACGAAGGAGGGCTACGACCTCAACGCCGAGATGAACATGACGATGCAGGAGCGCTTCAACGTCTCAGGAGCCCTCCTCGTCAAGCTCTTCGGCCGTCCCGAGGAGGAGGCGCGCCGCTTCGACCAGCGGGCGGCGCGCGTGCGTGACATCGGGATCGCGCAGGCGCTCTACGCGCGCATGTTCATGGTGGCGCTGGTCCTCACGGCGGCGCTCGCGACCGCCTTTGCGTACGGCTTCGGCGGCGTCGAGGCGGTCCACGGCGTCCTGGCGGTGGGAACGGTCGTGGCCCTCACGGCCTACCTCGCACGCCTGTACGCGCCCCTCACCCAGCTCTCGAACGTGAACCTCGACATCATGACGACGCTCGTGTCGTTCGAGAGGATCTTCGAGGTCCTCGACCTCGAGCCCATGATCCAGGAGCGTCCCGACGCGACGGTCGTCCGCCGCGGACCGGCGAGCATCGAGTTCGACCACGTGTCCTTCGCCTACCCGAGCGCCGAGGACGTCTCCCTCGCGTCGCTCGAGGCGGTCGCCACCCTGGAAGCTCCGGTGCGGACCGAGGTGCTGCACGACGTGAGCTTCCGCGTCGAGCCGGGGCAGATGGTGGCGCTGGTCGGGCCGTCGGGCGCGGGCAAGACCACGATCAGCATGCTCGTCGCGCGCCTCTACGACGTCTCCTCCGGGGCCGTGAAGGTGAGCGGCGTCGACGTGCGCGACGCGACCCTCGACTCGTTGCGCGGCGTCGTCGGGATGGTGACCCAGGACCCCCACCTCTTCCACGACAGCCTGCGGTCGAACCTGCTGTACGCACGCCCCGAGGCGACCGACGAGGAGCTCATGACCGCGCTCGAGCAGGCGCAGATCCTCCCCCTCGTCGGCCAGCTCCCCGAAGGCCTCGACACGGTGGTCGGCGAGCGCGGCTACCGCCTCTCGGGCGGCGAGAAGCAGCGGGTCGCGCTCGCCCGCCTCATCCTCAAGGCGCCCGACGTCGTCGTCCTCGACGAGGCGACCGCGCACCTCGACTCCGAGTCGGAGGCGGCTGTCCAAGAGGCGCTCCGCCAGGCCCTCTCGGGGCGGACCTCCCTCGTCATCGCCCACCGGCTCTCGACGGTGCGCGATGCCGACCAGCTCCTCGTCGTCGACGGTGGCCGAATCGTCGAGCGCGGCACGCACCGCGAGCTTCTGGCGGCAGACGGCCTCTACACCCTCCTCTACCACACGCAGTTCGCGGACCAAGAGGACGGGGCGGCGCCGTCGTTGCGTCACCCGGCGTCGCTCGCGTAAAGGCCCGGGCAGGGAATCGCCCCCGTCCGAACCCCTCGGGTAGGAATGTCCCCATGGTTCAGAGCGCAGCCCCGAAGAAGCGCTTCCGGAAGATCCGGGAATTCCCGGCGCGCCTGATCGGGCGGACGCCGTGGTTGCGGCGGCGCTACGCCCGCCGGATCGTGAGGACGATCGACAAGTACCGCGAGAAGGGTCGCCCCCTGCCCGAGAGCCTGACCCGTCTCGAGCGTCAGTTGCGCCGCGTCCCGGGACCGAAGCGCGAGGAGCTCGTCGAGCAGATGATGGAGATGGGGAGCGAGCAGGACCTGACGACCAACCGTGCGTTGCGGCGCGCCGCGGGGCGCCAGGAACGACAGAAGGGCCAGCGCGGCGGAGGGTTGCGGCCGGGGACCCTTCCCGGGCAGCCGCGCCAACGTCCCCGCGGCTGACCCGCCTTGCGCGGAGGCCGGGCCTCCCTGGTCGGGACCGTAGCTAGCCTCGTGAGCCGTGACCCAACGAGGAGGTGACGTCGCGCACGGTCGTGTGTCCGAGCGGTCGCAGCGAGCGCGGGGACGCCTCACGGGCGTCGGGGTCGGGCCCGGCGACCCGGGCCTCATCACCCGCCGGGCGCTCGAGGTGCTCGAGGGGGCCGACCGTGTGGTCGCCCCGGTGTCGGAGGGCGCGGGACCCGGACGGGCCGAGACGGTCGTCCGGACGGTCCTCCCGGACCTGCACGTCACGCGCCTTGCCTTCGAGATGACCAGGGAGGGCTCGCACGTGGGCGCCGCCCGCGCCCTTCTCCCGTGGCTCGACGCCGGTGAGCACGTCGCCTTCGCGACCCTCGGCGATCCCCACCTCTACAGCACCTTCCCGGCGCTCGCCACCGCGGTGCGCACGCTCGGAGGCGACGTCGACGTCGACACCGTGGCCGGGGTGACCGCGTTCTGCGCGCTCGCGTCGGTGAGCGGCACGGTCCTCCTCGACGGCAGCGAGTCGCTCTCCCTCGTCACGGCCCTGGACGGACCCGAGCACGTCGAAACCGCCCTCGGAGAGCCCGGGCGCGCGGTGGTCGTCTACAAAGGAGGCCGGTACGTCCCCGAGATCGCCGCCCTCCTCGCGGCCCGAGGCCGCCTGGAGGGCGCGGTGCTCGGCGAACGCCTCGGGCTCCCCGACGAGCACGTCGGTCCGCTGTCGCAGGCTTCAGGCCCGGCGTCGTACCTCGCGACCGTCATCGTCCCGCCGGCGGGGCGCCGGTGATCTCCTTCGTCGGGGCCGGCCCCGGTGCGCCCGACCTCATCACGCTCCGCGGCGCCGCTCGCCTTTCGGCTGCGGACGCGGTGGTCTGGGCGTCGTCGCTCGTCCCCGAGGCCCTGCTCGCGCACGCGTCCGCGTCGGCCGAGGTGTTCGACTCGGCGACGATGACGCTCGAGGACGTGCTCGCCGTCTATGCCTCGCGCCCGGGCGCGGCGATCGTCCGGCTCCACTCGGGGGACCCGTCCCTCTACGGCGCGATCCAGGAGCAGATCGACTGGTGCGTCGCCAACGAAAGGGAGTACGAGATCGTGCCAGGGGTGTCGTCGCTCGGGGCAGCCGCGGCGGCCCTCGGCCGCGAGCTGACCCTCCCGACCGTGGCCCAGAGCGTGGTCGTGACCCGGCTCGCGACACGGACCTCCGCCTCGATGCCGCCGGCCGAGCGACTCGGCACCTTCGCCTCGACGGGCTGCACCATCGCCGTCTTCCTCTCGGCGGCGCGACCCGAGGAGCTCGAGACCGAGCTGCTCGCCCCGCCGAGCGCCTACACCGATGCCACCCCTGCGGTGATCGTCCACCGGGCGAGCTGGCCCGACGAGGAGATCATCGCCACGACGGTCGGCGGTCTCGCCGCGGAGCTGCGGCGCTCGGGGTGGACCAAGACGGTGCTCGTGCTCGTCGGCCCGGCGCTCGACGGCGGCGGGACCCGCAGCCATCTCTACTCGCCGGACTTCGCGCACGCCCACCGGCGGCGCTCGGCACCGGGCTCGACGGCGGGGCGTCCAGCCGGCCGCCGGAGCCGGCGCCGGTGACCGTGGAGCCGGCGCCGGACGGCGAGGCCGCCGTCCGGCGCCGCGGTCTTCGGACCGGGTTCACGACCGGGACGTGCGCGTCGGCGGCGGCCAAGGCCGCGACCCTCGGGCTCCTGACCGGCGAGGTGCCCACCGAGGTCGACGTGGCGCTGCCGGGAGGCAAGCGGGTGCAATTCCCGGTCTCCGGCTCCGGCCCGGTGCGGCCCGGCGAGGCGGCGAGCGCGGTCGTCGTCAAGGACGCCGGAGACGACCCGGACTGCACCGACGGGGCGGAGATGACGGCGAGCGTCGCGTGGCAGCCGGAGGGGACGGCGACCGTGCTCCTCGCCGGAGAGGGGGTGGGGACGGTGACCAAGCCGGGCTTGGGGCTCCCCGTCGGCGAGCCCTCCATCACCGCGGTCCCCCGCCGCATGGTCCTCGCGGCCCTCGCCGAAGTGACCGACCGGGCGGTCTCGGTCACCTTCTCTGTGCCCGGGGGCGAGAAAATGGCGGAGAAGACGACCAACGCCCGCCTCGGGATCGTCGGGGGCATCTCCATCCTCGGCACGACGGGCATCGTGCGCCCGTTCTCGACCGCCGCCTACCGGGCGAGCGTCGTGCAGCAGATCGACGTCGCGGCCGCGCAGGGCGCCACGACGATGGTGCTCTGCACGGGGAGCCGGTCCGAGAAGGCCGCCTTCGCGCTCTTCGATGGCATCGACCCGGTGGAGGTCGTCGAGGTGGGCGATTTCACGGGTATCGCGCTCCGTCGCTGCGTGGCGGCGGGCATGCGCTCGGTCACCCTCGTCGCGATGGCCGGCAAGATCGCCAAGCTTGCGGCCGGCGTGATGATGACGCACTTTCACCGTTCCGCCGTCGACACCGGGCTGCTCGCGCGGGTGGCGGCGGAGACCGGAGCGCCGGCTCCCGTCGCCGCGGCCGCCACGGAAACCGAGACGGCGCGCCACTTCTACGAAGTGTCGCTCGCCTGCGGCCACACGGCCGCGCTCGAGCGGCTCTGCGCCATGGCCGCCGAGCGCTGCACCGAGCACGCGGGCGAGAACCTGGCCGTCGAGGTGGTGATGGTGGACTACGAGGGCGAAGTCGTCGTTGCGCGTGGCTGAGCTTCCGGCGGTGAGCGTCGTCGGGATCGCGGACGACCGCTTCGACGCGTTGTCACCCGAGGCCCGGCAGGCGCTCACCGACGCCGACGTCGTCGCAGGCGGCCGGCGACTCCTCGATTTGTGGCGTGCGTGGCGCGAGGGCCGCGCCGGCGGCGCGGCACGGAAGGCGCCCGAGACGTTCGAGATCGGCGGCGACGCGGACGCGGCCGCTCTGGCGGTGCGCCGGGAGGCGCTCGAGCGGGGCCGCAAGGTGTGCGTGCTCGCGTCGGGGGACCCCGGGTTCTTCGGCGTCGTGCGCGCGCTCACCCGCGCGCTCGACCGCCGCGCGCTGCACGTCCTCCCGGCGCCCTCGTCGGTGTCGACGGCGTTCGCCCGGCTCGGCCTTCCGTGGGACGACGCGACCGTCGTCTCGGCGCACGGGCGCCCGCTCGCAGAGGCCATCGACATCCTGCGCCTCGCGCGCAAGGCGGCCGTGCTCACGTCGCCCGAGTCGCCACCTCAGGCGCTCGGCGCGGCCCTCCTCGACGCGGGCGCGCACGCCGACCTCGTCGCCGTCTGCAGCCGCCTCGGGTCCGCCGAAGAGCGGGTGGTCGAGCTGTCGCTGGCCGAGCTCGCGGCGGGCCGCTTCGATCCGCTGTCGGTCGTCGTGGTCGTCGGGCCTGGCGCGCTCCCGCTCACCGGTTGGGGGGCGCGTCCCGAGGACGCGGACCCCGCGGACGCGAGGGGGGCCGCCTCGGGCGCCGCGGCCCGGTTCGTCGAGCCGCCGCCTGCGCCGCGGCGCAAGGTGCTCGCGTGGGGGACGCCGGAGGGCGCGTTCGACCACCGGAGGCGGATGATCACGAAGTCCGAGGTGCGCGCCGTCGCGCTCGCCAAGCTTGCGCTGCCCTCCCACGGGGTGCTCTGGGACGTGGGCGCCGGCAGCGGAAGCGTGGGGGTGGAGTGCGCGGCGATCCAGCCCGGGCTGACCGTGATCGCGGTCGAGGAGCGTCGCGACACAGCCGCACGGATCGCCGCCAACGCGCTCGACCTTCAGGTCGCCGTCCACGTCGTCACCGGGAGCGCCCCGGCCGTGCTCTCTGGCCTGCCCGCCCCCGACCGCGCCTTTGTGGGCGGCGGGGGCCTGCAGGTGCTCGACGCGGTGCTCGAACGGATGCGTCCGTCCGGGCGCGTCGTCGCCGCCTTCGCCGCGCTCGACCGAGCAGCCGCGGCCGCCGAACGGCTCGGAAACCTCGTCGAGGTCGGCGTCGCGCGTGGCGAACGTCTCGCGGACGGCGGTTGGCGGCTCGCGGCGCTGAACCCCGTGTTCCTCGTGTGGGGGCCCGAGTGAGCACGCCTGGGGATCCCGCCGGCCGCGACCGCGGGGATGTCGTGTGCCTGTCGGCCACCGAACCGGGACGCGCCGTCGCGGCGCGGCTCCCCTACCGCCACGTCCACGGCGACCCGGGCGCGGCGTTGCGGCGGGAGTGGGGCTCGGCAGGCGGGTTCGTGGTGGTGCTGGCGGCCGGCGCCACGGTGCGGCTCGTCGCCCCCCTCTTGTCGACCAAGGCTGCTGACCCTGCCGTCGTGTGCGTGGACGACGCCGGGCGCTACGCGGTCTCCCTGGTCGGGGGGCACGTCGCGGGGGCGAACGCGCTGGCCGAGGAGGTCGCCGGGTTCCTCGGCGCGCATGCGGTCGTCACGACCGCGGCCGAGCGAACGGGCGGCATCGCACTCGACATGCTTCCCGGCCTGCGCGCCGAAGGCGACCTGGCTCGTGTCGGCGGCGCGCTTCTCGCCGGGGGACCCGTCGCGCTCAGCAACGAGCTCGGTTGGCCACTCCCAGATGCGCTCCTCGAGCGGTGTGCGGCCGACTCAGGTGCCGGGGCCGAGGTCGGCGCCGGCACCCGCATCGTCGTCACCGACCGCGTGGTGGAAAGCGAGCGCCCAGACCCGGAGGCCGGGGACACCTCGCCCGTGGTGTACCTGCGGCCGCCGAGCCTCGTCGCCGGTGTCGGGAGCTCGTCGGACGCGACCGCCGCCGACGTCGTCTCGGCCCTTTCGTGCGTGCTCGAAGCAGCCGGACTCAGCGCGGCGGCGCTCGGCGCGCTCGCAACGGTCGACCGCCGCGCCGAGCACCCCGCCTTTCGCAGCGCCGCCGCCGCGCTCGGCGTGCCGGTCGTGACCTACCCCCCAGCCGTGCTCGACGCCGTCATCGTCCCCTCGCCGAGCGACACCGTGCGCCGCGCCGTCGGCACCGGCTCCGTCGCGGAGGCCGCGGCCCTCGCGGCGAGCAGGCCGGGCGGGATCCTCGTCTCTTCGAAACGCCGCTTCGAGAAGGTCACCGTCGCGCTCGCGCGCCGCGGGGGACCGCGGGGACTCGTGAGCGTCGTCGGGCTCGGGCCCGGCTCCGAGCTGCACCGCACGCCCGCCGCGACGCGCGCCGTCCGTCACGCCGACGTCGTGATCGGACTCTCCAACTACGTCGAGCAGTGCGCCGACCTGGTGTCCGCCGGGCAACGCGTGCTCCGGTTCCCGCTCGGAACGGAGGTCGAGCGGGCGCGCGCCGCAGTCGGCGAAGCCGAAAAAGGCCTTCGCGTCGCCCTCGTCTGCTCGGGCGACGCGGGGGTGTACGCCATGGCCTCACCGCTCCTCGAGCTCGGCGAGGCCGGCGGCGTCGACGTGGAGGTGGTGCCCGGCGTCACCGCGGGGCTCGCGAGCGGCGCGGTCCTCGGCGCGCCCCTCGGCCACGACCACGCGGTCGTCAGTCTCTCCGACCTGCACACCCCTTGGGAACGGATCGCGGCGCGCCTCGAGGCGGCGGCCGCAAGCGACTTCGTCGTCGTGCTCTACAACCCGCGATCGGCCCGCCGCACGTGGCAGCTGGACGCCGCGCGCGAGATCCTTCTGCAGCACCGTTCGCCGCGGACGCCCGTCGGCGTCGTCACCGACGCGGCGCGTCCGGGTGAACGCGTCGTTCGCACGACGCTCGGTGACCTCGAGGCCGGCGACGTCTCCATGACCTCGTGCGTCGTCGTCGGCTCGTCGTCCACTCGTATGGTCGGTGGCCGAATGGTGACGCCGAGGGGCTTTTCGTGACCGTCGCGCCCGCCGGAGCCACGATCTCGGTGGACGACCGCTGCACCGCGTGCGGCGCGTGCATCTGGACGTGCCCGGAGCGTGCGCTCGTGCCGGAGCCAAGGCGCCCGGGCGTCCTTGCCGAGAGGTGCACCGAGTGTCTCGAGTGCCTGGAGGTGTGCCCGCGGGGTGCCATCACCTGGCACGGAATCCGGGCGACGCGTCCGTGAGCATCCACCCGATCGAAACCGAGAGCTACCGCCTCCTCGCCGGACGGGTCGATCTCTCCTCGTTCGGTCCACGCGCCGCGGCGGTCGCGGCACGGGTCGTCCACGCGACGGCCGAACCGTCGTTCGCCGGCGCGCTCGTCTGCGGCGAGCGCGCGGTCGACGCGGGCGTCGCGGCGCTCGGCACCGGCGCGCCCGTCCTGTGCGACGTCGAGATGGTGCGCGCGGGGATCACCGGAACCCGGACGCTGAGCGCGCTCGCGGGCTCCGACGCCCCGTCCAGGCCGGGAGACTCGCACGAGGGCTTCCCGTCGAGAACGGCCGCGGCCATGGCGGGACTCCTCGAGCAGCACCCGGAGGGTGCGGTCGTCGTGGTCGGCTGTGCCCCCACCGCCCTCGAGATCGTGAACACGATGCTCGAACGCGGCGAGCTCAGGCCGGCCCTCGTGATCGGCACGCCGGTCGGGTTCGTCGGCGCCGAGGACGCAAAGGCGCGCCTGCTCGAGGTCGCGGCCACCACCGGCGTGCCCGCGATCGCGTTACGGGGCGAGCGCGGGGGTGCGGCCGTCGCGGCCGCGATCGTGAACGCCCTCGTCCGACTGGGCGGCGCACCGGGACGGTCGGGGCCGGCGTGCCTCTTCATCGGGCACGGGACGCGCTCGGCGCGCGGCGCGCGCGAGCTCGAGCGATTCGCGCGGGTCGCGGCGGCGGCACGCCCGGAGGTCGCGACCGCCGCAGGATTCATCGAGTTCGTCGAGCCGGGGCTCGACGACGCGCTCGACGGGCTGGTCGACGCGGGAACGGGCACCGTGGTCGCCGTGCCGCTCGTGCTTCTCGGCGCGGGTCACCTGAAGGACGACGGCCCTGCGGCACTCCAGCGCGCGCGGGCCCGTCATCCCGAGGTGTCGTTCTCCTACGCGCGCGAGCTCGGGGTCGACCCGTCCATCCTCTCGGCGGTCGACGAACGGGCCAGAGCGTGTGGGCGCGCCCTGCCGGGCGGAGCGGCCGACGCGCTCGTGGTGGTCGGGCGAGGCTCGTCGGACCCCGACGCGAACGCCGACCTCGCAAAGGCGGCGCGCCTCCTCGCCGACGGCCGCGAGCTGACCGAGACCCGGCTCGGGGGCCGCCCCGCCGCAGGGTCGCCCGCACCCCGCGACGCGACCGCTCCGCTCGGCCTCGTCGTCCCGGCGTTCGTCTCGCTCGCGGCGCCCGGCGTGGCCGACGCCCTCGACCAGTGCGCGGCGCTCGGCGCCCTTCGCATCGCGGTGGTGCCGTACTTCCTCTTCGACGGGCTCCTCGTCGACCGCATCCGGGAGCAGGTCACCGCATGGACCGCAGGCCGGCCAGCCGTCGCCGCCGCCACCGGGACGCACATCGGCGTCGACGCACGCGTCGTCGACCTCGCGTGGCGCCGATACGACGAAGCCCGTGCGGGTGCGGCGCACATGAACTGCGACGGCTGCCTCTACCGGACTCCGCTGCCCGGCTACGCCCGACGCGTCGGCACGCGCCCGGAGCCCTGACCGTGCCCGGAGCGGACCGGCCGCCTCTGCACTTCGACCCGATCGCCGAGGCCGAACGCCAGTGGCGCGCGCACGGCTGGGCCGACACGGCGCCCGCCATGGCCGTCGTGACGTCGGTCATGCGTGCCCAGCAGATCCTGCTCGCCCGCGCCGACGCCGCGTTGCGGCCCTACCGCCTCACCTTCGCGCGCTACGAGGTGCTCATGCTCCTGTTGTTCTCCCGCCGCGGAGAGCTGCCCCTCGGGAAGATCGGCCAGCGTCTCCAGGTCAACCCGGCGAGCGTCACGAACGCCGTCAACCGACTCGAGGCCGACGGCCTCGTCGAGCGACTGCCGAATCCCGCCGACGGCCGGGGCACCCTCGCACGGATCACGACCGAGGGGCGCGCCCGCGCCGACGCCGCGACGGCGGTCATGAACTCGGTGGTCTTTGCCGGCATCGGGGTGGACGGCCCGTCCGTCGGCCAGCTCTTCGAGCTCCTTCGCGGGGTTCGGCGGGCCGCAGGCGACTTCAAGGACCCCGACGGTCGCCGGTCACGGGCGCGTGACGTCGCGCTTCGGACGCTCAGCGACGCGGGGGACGCCGCCGCCTCGCCGGATCGGTGATCGGGGGCGGGTCCCAGCCGTTGTCCGGAGGGTTCAGCGTCGTGCCCGGCGGGACGATCGCGTCGATCGCGTCGAGGACCTCCTCGGACAGCTCGACGTCCGGTGCTCCGAGCTGGGTCTCGAGCTGGTCCATCGTCCGGGGACCGACGATGGCGGCGGTGACGGCCGGGTGGCGCAGCACGAAGGCGATCGCCAGGTGGACGAGACTGATCCCCGCGCGCTCGGCGAGCTGCGCGAGGGCTTCGGCGGCCTCGACCTTCTGTTGGTTGCCGGGCAGGGAGAGGTCGTAGCGAAGCGGGACCCGGGCCGCGCGGTGACTGGCGGGCACGTCCGCGCCCTTGCGCACGCGCCCGGTGAGCCATCCCCCGTTGAGCGGGCTCCAGGGGATGACGCCCATGCCGAACCGCTCGCAGGTCGGCAGCACCGCTCGCTCCACCGCTCGGACGAGGATCGAGTAGGGGGGCTGCTCGCAGACGAAGCGCTCGCGCCCGCGCCGTTCGGCGACCCACTGCGCCTCGACGATCTGCGCGGCGGGGAACGTGGAGCTCCCGACGTAGCGGACCTTGCCCTGGTGCACGAGATCGCTCAACGCGCCGAGCGTCTCGTCGATGTCGCAATCCGGGTCGGGTCGGTGGATCTGGTAGAGGTCGATCCAGTCCGTCCCGAGCCTGCGCAAGCTCGCCTCGCACTCCGAGATGATCCAGCGCCGCGAGTTGCCGCGGCGGTTCGGGTCGGTGCCCATCGAGCCGTGGATCTTCGTCGCGAGCACGACATCGTCGCGCCGGCCGCCGAGCGCCTTGCCGACGATCTCTTCGGACTCCCCGCCCGAATAGACGTCGGCGGTGTCGACGAAGTTGATGCCGGCGTCGAGCGCCCGCTGGATGATCCGGACGGACTCCTCGTGGTCCGGGTTCCCCCATTCCCCGAACATCATCGCCCCGAGGCACAGGGCGCTCACCTGCACGCCGGTCCGTCCGAGGGTGCGCAGCTCCATGGCGTTGCACGGTACCCCGCTGCCGCGAGGGTGCGACGCGGGGGCGCCGGCCCGCGGCGAGGCCCGTTCAGCGCCGCAGCGCGATTCGGAGGCGCGCGGCGAGGTACCAGAGCGCGCCGAGGCCCCCGACGAAGAACCCGATCGGCCAGTCGGTCGCGTAGGCCAGGGCGAGACCCGCCCACACGGTGACGGCGGCGAGCGCCACGGCGAGCGCCATGGCGGACGCCGGTGCGCGGGTGAACGCGCGGGCGGCCGCGGGCGGCCCCACCATCAGGCTGAACATCAGGAAGGCACCGACGATCGGGACGGCCATCGTGGTCACGACCGCGACGAGCACGAGGAAGGCGGTGTCGACCCGGCCGGGACGGGTGCCACGCGACGAGGCCAGGTCCTCCGAGATGGAGGTGAGGAGAAGGGGCCGGTACAGCGCGCCGACCGAGACGGCCGTCCCAGCCGCGAGGGCCGCCGTCAACCAGACCTGGCCGCTGCTCACCCCGAAGATCTGTCCGAACAGCAGCCCGAAGATCCCCGACTCGTACTCGGTGCTCCAGCTGAGGAACAGCGCGCCGAGCCCGAGCATGGTCGCGACGACGAGCGCCGTGGCGACGTCACCGCGCCCGCGGCGTCGTCGGTCCAGCCAACCGATCCCGAGGGCGCTCAGGGGGGCGAAGAGGGCGAGGCCCGCGATCGGCGCGGCGCCGATCAGGTTCGCGCCGGCCGCTCCGGCGAAGGAGGACAACGGCACGGCGTGCGCGGCGAACGTCGAGCCGCGGAGCACGACGAAGAGACCGACGACGCCCGCCACGATCGCGACGAGCGTGCCGGCGGTCCACGCGTTGGCCATGAACCCGGAGAACATCCTCAGCGCACCTGAGCCGTTCCGGCGGTTGGCGTCCCCGCGAGCGGCGTTTGCGCTTCGACCGTCGCGTCAGGCCGTCCCCGTCCCGCGGCGCGCGGCCCGACGCTCTCGGTCACGGCGTAGATGACGAAGACGATCGCGACCACAAAGAAGCTGATCGGCCAGCCCTGGTGCGCCGGCGGCCAGTCGTGGCTCGCGTAGGCGAGCGTGACGCCGAGCCAGGTCGCGGCGATCCCGAGGACAGCCGCGAGAGCCATGGCGGCACCGGGGCGGCGCGACAGGCGCAACGCCGCCGCCGACGGCCCGACGAGCAGCGCCGGCGAGAGCACGGTCCCGACGACGGTCGACGCGAGCGAGACCGTGACACCCATCACCACGATGAAGACCGTCGCGACGCCCCGGACGGGGACGTCCCGGACGGAGGCCAGCTCCGGATGGATCGAGCTCAGGAGGAGCGGACGGAACACCGCCGCCACGACGACGAGCGCGGCGGCGGCGAGGGCCGTCGTCTCGGGCAGCGCGGAAGGCGCGAACGCGAACAGCGAGCCGAACAGCACGCTCGCCGCCACGCCCGTCGTTGAGCTCGACGTGCTGTCGAGGTAGAGGAGCAACGCGGAGAGGCCCAGCGTCGCTCCGAGCACGATGCCGGTCGCGACGTCGCGCTCACGGCGTCGCTGCACGCCGAAGAGCTCCATCGCCGCGGCGACGACGGCCCCGACGCCGACGTAGCCCCACAGTGGGCTCACGTTCGCGAGGTAGGCCGCCGAACCGCCGAGCGTTCCCATGTCACCGAGCGCGTGCCCGGCGA
>Ga0209579_10001172_pt1 | contig 22306 bp, 20 predicted proteins | sample Coa_R1_2_FD_187152 | JGI IMG/M metagenome (GOLD analysis project Ga0209579, IMG submission 187152) | Surface soil microbial communities from Centralia Pennsylvania, which are recovering from an underground coalmine fire - Coalmine... | ecosystem: Environmental > Terrestrial > Soil >... | reverse complement strand
TGGGTCGGCGAGCGCCGCCCAGACGGCGAACGTCCCTGCAACGGCGCCGGCCATCCCGAGCACGGTCCCCTTGACGACGTGGCGCGCCCGCCGATGGCCGAGCTCGTGCGCGACCACGAGCTCGAGCTCGGGCCGCTCCGCGCGGCGGAGCAGCGTGTCGAAGAGGACGACGCGCCGGGTCGAGCCGAGGCCCGAGACGTAGGCGTTCAGCTTCGTCGTCCGCTTGCTCGCGTCGGAGACGAGCACGTCGCGCACCGGGACACCCGCTCGGGCCGCCAGCGCCCGCAGGTCGGCTGCGAGCTCGGCGTCCGCGAGTGGAACGAACTTGTTGAAGAGCGGCTCGAGCACGACCGGCGCCACGAAGGTGACGACGAGCACGAAGAGCGCGACGAGCGGCGCCGCGACCGCCGGCCACCAGGACGGGAACGCGTGCGCGAGCCCGACGACGCCGACGACCTCGACGAGCCCGAAGAACGAAGCGAGTAAGACTTTCCTAAGAAAATCCGCGGCCCACGAGACGAGGGTCTGCGTCGAGAAGCCCCACCGGTGTTCGTACACGTAGCCGGTCCAGACACCAAGGGGCAGTCGGACGAGCGCGGAGACCCAGATCGAGATGAGAGCGAGAAGCGGCGCGCCGAGCCACCATGGGCCGATCCGCCAATCGGCGAACGCCGCCAGGAGACCGAGGACGAGGAGCGAGAGCGCGAGGTCGAGTCCGTACGCGCGGTAGAGCGGCCGGTGGTAGCGGCGCGCCCGCTCGACCTGCTCAGGGGTGAAAAACCGATCGTGCAACTTGACCGAACTCGGCTACTGTATGAAAGCCTTGGCGGTTGCGGAACAGCCCCTGCCGAACCCAACTCCACCGTCGCTCGTCAGCGAGTCGCAGAGCGCGCTCTCGCGTGAGTGGCGCCGGCTGACCCGCGTCGCCACGCTGGTCGCGATCCTGACCAGCCCGTCGATCTTCTACTTCTACCACCACTACAACGGCTGGAGCTTGTTCTGGTCGCTCGTCGCGACCTTCTTCACGATCGTGGCCTTCCGAGGCGTCGTCGACGTGATCGTTCGCCGGATCATCCCCTGGCCGAGCCTGTTCGGCACCGACGACGTCCGCCTGCGCGAGGACGACGTCGTCAATCGTCGCCGCGCCTGGACGTGGAACTGGGCTGTCCGTTGGGCGATCAGGCTCTTCGTTTTCCTGACGATCATCTATCTCGTCAAGCTCGCGAAAGCCGGCTCGGGGTCGAGCGTGAGTTACTTCGGGACGATCGGCCACATCTTCCACACGGTCGGGAAGCTCATGCAGACGCAGGCCTTCTGGATGCAGATCGTGGTCGTGTTCTTCCTCTTCTTCGCGAACTTCCTCATCTTCATGGGCCCGATGCTCATGATGGGCATCTCCCAGATCCGCGGCTACGAGCCCGGCGATGCCGAGTGGGGCGTGAAGCTCGACGACGTCCGTGGGCAGGCGGAGGCGAAAGAGGAGATCCGGCGCGTCGTCACGCTCTGGCAGTCGGGCGAAGTGTTCGAGCAGGCGGGCGGCAAACGCGAGCGAGGCCTCCTCTTCCTCGGCGCGCCCGGCACCGGCAAGACGATGATGGCCAAAGCGATCGCCACCGGGTTCAACTCGCCGTTCGTCTCGATTCCGGGGTCCGGCTTCGCACAGACGTTCATCGGCATCGACGTGATCATCGTCCGCTTCCTCGCGCGCAAGGCAAAGCGGCTCGCGCGCAAGTGGGGCGGTCAGTGCATCGTCTTCATCGACGAGATCGACGCAGTCGGGATGCGCCGCCAGGCCCTCCAGGGCACCGGCAGGATGACGCCGGGATACGACTGGCAGCCGGAGTTCTATGGCCCGTTCGGCGCGATCAACCCGAGCGGTGACCTCATCGTGGAGAGCGAGGCGTGGCGCGACTGGATGTTCGACCAGCGAGCACCGGAACGCCGCTCGCCGTATCCGGGCTGGTTCAACCGCCTGAACGAGATCGTCAACCAGGGCATCTTCCCCGGGATGATGGGCGGCGGCATGGGCCAACTCGCGCTGAACCAGCTGCTCGTCACGATGGACGGCGTCGACAATCCGCCGTTCCTGCGCCGGCTCTACACGAGCAAGTTCAACTCGTTCCTCGACGCCCTGTATGTCGTCCCGCGGCGCGTCGGCAAGGCGGAGGGACGGGTTCTTGCGCCCGTCCTGATGCTGATCGGCGCCTGTTTCTTCGTCGAGGGCATCGCGCGGCCCTTCTCGATTGGCACCCTCGGCGCGATCTTTATCGGCATCGCTGGAGTGCTGCTCGCGCTGGTCGGGACACAGATCTGGCGCGGCACGAGCGCGAACGGCACAGCGTCGCTGCGGCTCCCGCCGCCGCGGCCGCTCGGCGCCCAGATCTACTTCATCGGCGCGACGAACGTTCCGATGGAGCGCCTCGATCCGGCGTTGACCCGGCCGGGTCGCATGGGCCGCCACGTGCAGTTTCGGACGCCGACGAAGGACGACCGCAAGGACGTCTTCGACCTCTACCTCGGCAAGGTCGCTCACGACCCCGAGCTCGACACGCCGGAGCGCCGCGACGAGATCGCGCGGATCACGAACGGGTACTCGCCGGCGATGATCGACCAGATCTGCTCGATGGCGCTCACGAACGCGCACCACGAGGGCAAGCTCGCATTCGAGTGGAACCATCTCGTCGACGCGATGACTGTGATCGAGTCAGGCTCTGCGATCAACGTCAAGTACACCGAGGAGGACGCTCGCGCGGTCGCGATCCACGAGGCCGGCCACGCAGCGGCGGCGCACGTCTACCGGCCTGACCTCGAGTCAAGCCGTCTCTCGATCAAGATGCGCTCAGGCTCGCTCGGGCACCACCAAGCGTTCGAGAAGGAAGAGCGGTTCGGGGCCTTCCAAAGCCGGATGTTCGGAGCGCTCGTGCACATCATCGGTGCGATGGCGGCCGAGTTCGCGTTCTACGGCGAGAACTCGGTCGGCGTCGGCGGCGATCTCCAGTCGGTCACCGGGATGGCCTCGATGATGGTCGGCGCCGCAGGCATGTCGCCCCTCCCCATCGACCTCCATGGGAAGACGTTCGCCGACGAGAACGAGGAGCAGACGCGCGAGCGCGTCCAGAGGCGGTTCGAGGACATCGGGATGCGCCTTCTGAACCGCACCGCCACGCAGGCGACAGGAGATCCGACCGGCTCCATCCTGAGCGATCCGCGCAAGCGGGCGTACGCCGCGCAATTCATCGGCCAGGCGTTCGTCACCGCGTACAACCTGGTCGAGCAGAACAAGCCCAAGGTCGAGCGGGTCGCCAACACGGTCATAGATCGGAAGGAGATCTATGGCGACGATCTCGTCCGGCTACTCGACGCGCAGCGGTTCGAGCGACCCGAGATCGATTGGACGGACGAGAAGGTCTGGCCGGCGCTGATGAACTGGTCGAAGCTCGACGACGAGCGCCAGCCGCGCAACGGTCGCGTGACGCGAAGCCGGAAGCCGGCCGGCGCCGGTTCCGAGGCGTGAACAAGAAGATTCCGACCGGACCGGGTCTGCCGCCGCCCGCCGACCAGAGCACCTCCCAGGTGCCGCTCGTCGCCGCCCGCGGACTCGACAGCGGCGACCACAAGCGCTATGCGCCGTATTTCGCCGCCGTCTACGCGACGCTCGGAGCCGTCGTCGTCGCAGCCGCGGCAGCTTTCGTCGTGCTCGTGGTCAAGCCCGGCCACAAGCCGCCGGCGGCGTGGTCGTCGTGGCGCCCGACGCCGGGCAGCCTGTCGAAGATGACGACCGAGATCGCCGAGCACGTTTCGCACGAGTACAGGCTGAGCGCGAACGGCGGCCAGCTCGTCGCGATCGTTCCGAGCAAGCCGACGGTGACGAGCGGGACGACCAGCATCTCGATCAAGGCGATCGCGATCCGGAACGCCGGAAAGGCAGCGAACGCCGGCGGCGGCATCGAGGTGCTCGACTCGACCGGGAGTGAGATGTACACCTTCTGCGGTCTGGGCGACCACTGCTCGATCGCAAGCGGCACGCCGTCGACCGACCGTGGGCGGCTCGTCCGCCGTGAGGCGCTCGAGGTCGCGCTCTACACGTTCAAGTTCGTGCCCTCGGTCAAGTCGGTGATCGAGTTCATGCCACCCGCACCGAACGCGACCTCGAGCGACCTGCTCTTCCTGCGCAAGGAGAACTACGCGCGCGAGCTGAGCCAGCCGCTCGACGACACGCTCAGGCTTCGCGAGCCTCCGCTGCCGACCGAAGCGGACGCGCTCGAGGCGCCGACCATCGACGCGCTGACGCTTCCGAGCATCTTCACGTACCAGCTGACCGCGCTCCAGGCGGGCGGCGCCGCGCTCGTGCTCGATCGCGCCACGTAGGCGCAGGGCTACCGTGACGCCGCGCCGGTGAGTCCGGCGCCGGGACTACGCTGCACGCCAATGGCCGTGCTCGAGACGCAGGTAGAGCGCGGTGACGAGTTCGCCCGCAGGCGCGAGCGGATGCAGAGCCTCGTCGCCGAGCTCCGCGAGCGGACGGCGCAGGTCGCGCTGGGCGGCGGCGAGCGCGCAATCGCGCGCCATCGCGAGCGCGGCAAGCTGCTCGCGCGGGAGCGGATCGATAAGCTGGTCGATCCCGGCACCGCGTTCCTCGAGCTCGGCGCGCTGGCGGCCTGGGGCCTGTACGACGGGCAGGCTCCCTCGGCGGGCATCGTCACCGGTATCGGCGTCGTCGAGGGCCGTGAGTGCGTGATCGTCGCGAACGACGCGACCGTCAAGGGCGGCTCCTACTTTCCGCTCACGGTCAAAAAGCACCTGCGCGCGCAGGAGGTCGGCGAGCAGAACCGGCTTCCGTGCGTCTACCTCGTCGACTCGGGCGGCGCATTTCTGCCGCTCCAGGCCGACGTCTTCCCCGACCGCGACCACTTCGGCCGCATCTTCTTCAACCAGGCGCGCATGTCGGCGCTCGGCATCCCGCAGATCGCCGTCGTGATGGGGTCGTGCACGGCGGGCGGCGCCTACGTGCCGGCGATGAGCGACGAGACCGTGATCGTCCGCGGGACGGGCACGATCTTCATCGGCGGTCCGCCGCTCGTGAAGGCGGCGACCGGCCAGGACGTGTCGGCGGAAGAGCTGGGGGGCGCCGACGTGCACGCGCGGCAGTCCGGCGTCGCCGACCACTACGCTCTCTCCGACGAGCACGCCTTGGGGATAACTCGCCGCATCGTCGCGGACTTGCACATGTGTACCCATGTGCAACCGTCGCGAATCTGTGACAGCGAACCGCCTCTTTCGGACCCCGCCGACCTCTACGGACTGGTCCCCGACGACCATCGGACGCAGCTCGACCCCCGCGAGGTGATCGCGCGCATCGTCGACGGCTCGCGCTTCGGCGAATTCAAGGCGCTGTACGGCGAGACGCTCATCTGCGGCTGGGCCCGGATCGAGGGGTACCCGGTCGGGATCCTCGCCAACAACGGCGTCCTCTTCGCGGAGTCGTCGCGCAAGGGCGCGCACTTCGTCGAGCTCGCCTGCAAGCGGCGCGTGCCGCTCGTCTTCTTGCAGAACATCACCGGCTTCATGGTCGGTAAGGAGTACGAGGCCGGCGGGATCGCTCGCGACGGCGCCAAGCTGGTGACCGCTGTCGCCTGCGCCGAGGTGCCGAAGTTCACCGTCGTGATCGGCGGCTCGTTCGGCGCGGGCAACTACGCGATGTGCGGGCGGGCGTACGCCCCCCGCCAGCTCTGGATGTGGCCGAACGCCCGCATCTCGGTGATGGGCGGCGAGCAGGCTGCTGCGGTGCTGACGATGGTCGGTGACGCCGACCCGGACGAGATCCGCGCCAAGTACGAGACCGAAGGCGACCCGTACTACTCGACGGCTCGGCTCTGGGACGACGGAATCATCGACCCGCTCGACACGAGGCGCGTGCTCGCGCTCGGGCTCGCGGCCGCCCTGAACGCGCCGATTCCGGAGACGACCTTCGGCGTCTTCCGGATGTGAGTCAGAGCACGACCGTCTCGGCGAGCTCGGCCTCGCCCGCCAGACGGTCGAGCCTGTACGGCGAAAGGTCGAACGACGAGCGTCCATGCACGATCTCCTCGGCGAGCGCGCGCCCGACGGCGGGCGACTGCATGAAGCCGTGGCCGGAGAAGCCGCACGCTGCGAAGACGCCCTCCGCGATCCGACCGACGACGGGGTGCGCATCAGGGGTCATGTCGTAGAGCCCCGCCCATGCGTCCGCGACCTCGCAGGCGGCGGCGCCGCGATACCGATGCGCGAGCCGTGCGAGCCGGTCGTCGAAAACGCTCTCGTCGACGCTCGTCTCGAACCCCCAGCGCGGGCTCGAGTCGCTCATCGCGACCACGAGGCGATCTCGTCGGCGGCGGAAGTGGAAGCCCGTCTCCTCCTCGACGACCATCGGCAGGCGCGCGTCGAGCTCGAGCGGCCCGGTCTCGAGGAGCTGGCGGCAGAGCGGCCGGACCGGCAGCTCGGATGCGAGCTCCGCCGAGTGCGGGCCGCAGCAGATCACGAGGACGTCGCGGTCGACGCTCCGCGCGTCGACGCCCTCCTCGACGCGGACGCCAAGCCCGGCCGCGCGACGGACGAGCTCGCGCGTCACGGCCGGCGGATCGGCGACGCCGTCCTTCGCGCAGGCGACGGCGCCGAGCACGTCGTCGCCGTTCACGCCGTCCGGGAGCTCAGCCCGCTCGACGGGGACGCCGAGCCGCCGTTGTAGCACCATCCGCGCCTCGAGGCACTCGAGGCCCGCCGCGGTCGTCGCCAGGAACAGGTAGCCGACCTGGTCGAAGTACGCCGGCCCGAGCGCCTCGAAGAACGCGATCGACTCCTGGGCCAGCCGCACCTCGGCCGCGGTGGAGAACTGCTGGCGCACCCCGCCCATCGCCTTCGCGGTCGCGCCGCCTGCGACCTGGCCCCGATCGCAGAGCACGACGTCCCGCGCGGCGAGCAGCGCGAGGTGATACGCGACGCTCGCGCCGACCGCGCCCGCGCCTGCGACCACGATCCTCACGGCGGCGTGAGCACTCCGGCTGCGGCTCCCCCGGTCACCTGTGCCAGCATAGGCTGCCCGGAGTGGTCGTCCGCCTCGTCCTCTGGAACCTCGGCGACTCGAAGACGAACGTCGGCGAGCTGCGCCGCTACCTCCGCGACGAGGCCGTCGCCGCGTTCGACCGGCTGCCTGGGCTGCTCTTCAAGGCCTGGCTCTCTGACGAGGTGACGGAGCGCTGGGGCGCCGTGTACGTGTGGGAGTCGGCCGAGGCGGCCGAGCAACAGCTGCCCTCGCGGGCCCGCGAGCTGATCGGCAAGGATCCGGAGATCGCCGAGGTGTTCGACGTCGAGGCGACCGTCTCGGTCGCGTCCGAGCTGGCGCGCCTCGGGCTCGCCCTCGAATGACCGTCCGCGTCGAGGCGGGCCCGGTCGTGCGGGTGACCCTCGCACGCGCGGAGCGGCGCAACGCGCTCGACCCCGAGCTGATCGGCGCGCTGACCGAGGCCTTCCTCGCCGTGGGCGAGGCGCGGGCCGTCGTCCTTGCCGGTGACGGCCCGTCGTTCTGCGCAGGCGCCGACGTCGACTGGATGCGCTCGTCGGTCGACCTCGACTACGAGCGGAACGTCGAGGACGCGCTCCGGTTGCGTGAGCTCCTCGACGCGATCGATCGTTGCCCTCCCCCGGTCGTCGCGCGCGTACACGGGCACGCCCTCGGCGGCGGCGCCGGTCTCGTGGCGTGCGCCGACGTCGCGATCGCCGCTCGCGAGACCGTGTTCGGCTTCACCGAGGTGAGGCTCGGCATCGTGCCTGCGGTGATCTCTCCGTTCGTGCTCGCGCGCATCGGCGGCGCGGCGCGCAGGTGGTTTGTCACCGGCGAGCGGTTCGACGGCGAGACCGCCTGCCGCATCGGCCTCGTCGACGAGGTCGCCGACGATCTCGACGCGGCGGTCGAGCGGGTCGTTGCCGAGCTGCTCGCGGCCGGGCCAGAGGCGAGCCGGGTCGCGAAGCGGCTCGCGCGCACGCCACACGACGCCGAGGACACCGCGCGTATCACCGCCGAGCGCCGCACGAGCGCGGAGGGTCAGGAGGGCCTTCGCGCCTTCCTCGAGAAGCGCGAGCCGTCGTGGCGATCGAGAAGCTCCTCGTAGCCAACCGCGGCGAGATCGCGCTGCGCGTCTTCCGGACCGCGCGCGCGCTCGGGATCGCGACCGTCGCTGTCACCGCGCCGGACGACGGCGACGCGCTGCACGCACGCTCGGCCGACGAGGTCGTGGCGATCCATTCCTACCTATGGTCGGAGGAGCACATTCGGGCCGCGCTGGCGACCGGGGCCGATGCGATTCACCCCGGCTACGGCTTTCTCGCCGAGAGCCCGGCGTTCGCGGCGGCCGTCGACGCCGCGGGGCTGATCTGGATCGGCCCGCCGCCAGAGGCCCTCGAGGCAGGAGGCGACAAGCTGGAGGCGAAGCGGGTTGCGCGGGAAGTCGGCGTCCCGGTCATTCCCGACGGCAAGCCGAAAGACGTCGACTTCCCGCTTCTCGTCAAGGCGGCCGCGGGCGGCGGCGGGCGCGGGATGCGGGTCGTCCGCTCAGCCGCGGAGCTCGACGACGCCCTCGACGCCGCGCGGCGCGAGGCGAAGGCTGCCTTCCGCGACGACCGCGTCTACCTCGAGCGCTACCTCGAGCGGCCGCGGCACGTCGAGATCCAGCTGCTCGCCGACACGCACGGCAACGTCGTCTCGCTCGGCGAGCGTGAATGCTCCGTCCAGCGGCGACACCAGAAGGTGCTCGAGGAGGCGCCGTCGCCGGCGGTCGACCCCAAGCTCCGCGAACGGCTCGGCGACGCGGCCGTCAGCTTCGCGCGCGCGATCGGCTACGTCGGCGTCGGCACCGCCGAGTTCGTCCTCGACGGCGACGAGCCCTTCTTCCTCGAGCTGAACGCGCGCATCCAGGTCGAGCACCCGGTCACCGAGGCGGTCACCGGGATCGACCTCGTCGAGCAGCAGCTCCGGATCGCGGAGGACGAGCCCCTGCCCGCTCCCGAGGCGCTCGCACGACGGGACGGCCACGCCGTCGAGGTGCGTCTGTACGCGGAGGACCCGCGCACGTTCCTGCCGCAAGCGGGGCGAATCGAGCGGCTGCGGCTGCCGAGCGGCGTGCGCGTGGATGCCGGCGTCGAGGCGGGCGACGAGATCGGAACCGCCTACGACGCGATGATCGCGAAGCTGATCGCCCACGCCGGCACGCGCGACGAGGCGCTCGACCGGCTCGCTGCTGCGCTTGCCGAGACCGACGTCGCGGGCGTGACGACGAACCTGCCGCTCCTGCGCTGGCTCGTCGGGCACCCCGCGCTCCGCGCCGGCGAGACGACGACCGCGTTCCTTGTCGACTACCCCCCACTCTCGCGGCCGGTGCCACTCCCGGCGCGGCCGTGGCGGGGACCGTTCCGCCTCAACCTGCCGGCTCCGCCGCCCGCCCCGCCGCCCGCCGACGACGCCCCCGCGGGCCAGCCGACCGCAGGCGGCGGCGGAGGCCGCTCGACGGTCACGGCGCCGATGCCGGGGACTGTATTGCGCGTGCTCGTCGAGCCCGGCGACCGCGTGACGGCGCGGCAGCCGCTGGTCGTCCTCGAGGCGATGAAGATGGAGACGCCGCTCGTCGCGCCCTACGAGGCGGTCGTGCGCACGGTCCACGCGCGCGCAGGCGACCGTGTCGCAGGCGGCGCAGCGCTCGTCGAGCTCGACGACGGCGGCTAGGAGAAGAGCTTCTGCAACTTCAGCGCCGCGCCGGTGTCGCCGGTGATCTTGAGCTTGCCGGTCATGTAGGCGGTGACGGGGTTCTGCTTGCCGGAGGCGATGCGGCTGAACGTCTCCCCGCTCACCGAGATCGTGACGTCCGCCTGCGCACGGCCTTCGCTCACATGAACGGCGCCGTCGCGAACCTCGACGAGCCACTGGCCCTCGCCGTGGACGTCGAAAAGATACGAGTGGTCGATGCCGTCGATCCGCGCCGAATCGGCGCGCGCCTCGAGCGTCTCGAAGAACTCGCGCGCGTCCGTCACGACTCGCTCACCGGCCGGAGGCGGACCTCGCCGACCCGACGGACGGACGGAAGCCTCGACCCGACCACGATCGCGAGCACCGGTACGAGCGCGGTCGCCCAGAGGGCGGCGCGCAGGTCGACCGAGTCGGCGAGCGCCCCGAGCGCGACCGCCCCGATTCCGCCGAGCCCGATCGAGAACCCGGTCGAGAGGCCCGACGCCGTTCCGATCCGGCTCGGCAGGTACTCCTGGCTCAGCACCATCGTGACGCCGAATGTACCGACCACCATCACGCCCGCGAGCGCGAGGCAGACCGCGCCCGGCACGCCGCCGAGGAGGATGAAGCCGGCGATCAGGGGCGGCGTCGCGATCATGCTCGCCATCAGCACGAGCCGGCGGCCGAAGCGGTCGGCGGTCGGACCGGCGACGACGGTGCCGATCGCACCGGCGAGGAGCATCAGCGAGAGCAGGTGGCTGCCGTAGCTCTTCGAGTGGCCGAGCGAGACCTCCCACAGCGGGACGAACGTGATCAGTCCCCACCAGGAGAACGAGCGGACGGTGATGACGCCGAGCAGTAGAGCCAAGGCGCGCGGCGAGTCGGTCGCGTCGGCGGCTTGCAGGGACGCCCCGTCGCGCGGCGCGAACGACCCGAGGTAGCGATGCCCCGCGACGAGCAGCGCGGCCACGACGGCTCCCGGCACAGCGAGCGCGAAGCCGCCGCGGAGGCCGAACGCGACGACGAGCGCGCCGGCCGCGATCGGCCCGAGCGCGTAGCCGAGGTTGCCGCCGATCGAGAACGCCGCCATCCCGCTCGCGCGCCGGCGGCCGCTCACGAAGGCGGCGAACTTCGAGCCTTCGGGATGGAACGCCGCGATGCCGATCCCGGAGCAGACGACGAGCCCGAACACCAGCCAGTACGAGGGCGCGTCGGCGGCGAGCCCGATCCCGGCGCCCGCGAGCGCCACGCCGGCGGGCGCGAGCCAGAGCGCGCCGCGCCGGTCCGAGAAGAGCCCGAAGAGCGGCTGGATCACCGACGACGAGGCCGCGGAGCCGAGCACGAGCAGGGCGGTCAGCGTGTAGGAGAGCCCAAACCGGTCCTTGAAGTACGGGAGAAGCGCCGGCAACGCCCCGCCGGCGAAGTCCGCGGCGAGGTGGCCGCTCGAGAGCAGGACCATGGCGCGCCTATCGATGGCTGCCCGCATCGCCCGCCGAGCCTAGCGACGTCTACGCCGGCTGCGGCAGGTGGCGCTGAATGAGCAGACGCGAGAAGCTCCACTGCGCCTGCGCGAGCGTTCGGCGGTTCTCCTCGAGGTCGGCCGGGCTTGCGCCGTTCGAGCGCAGCTCCTGCCGCTCGGAGACGATCCGCTGGATCTCGGCGTTGAGGTTCTCGAGGGTCGTGTCCTCGCTCATCCCGCGCGGCAAAGTAGCACGAACGTGGTGGCCGACCCGTACGAAGGCTGTATGAGATTCGTAACAACGGCCGCCAACCCTGCACCGGCAGTACCCTTCGGCCGCCGTGGACTTCGACCTCTCGCCGGAGCAGGAGCTCGTCCGCGACACGGTGCGGCAGTTCGCACGCGACCGGGTCGCGCCGGTCGCCGCCGAGCTCGACCGCGAGAAGCGGTTTCCGTACGAGCTCGTGGCGGAGCTCGCGGAGCTCGGCCTGATGGGGATGACGATCCCAGAGCAGTACGGGGGCGGCGGCACCGACACGCTCTCGTACGCGCTCGCGATCGAGGAGCTGACACGCGTCGACTCGTCGGTCGCGATCACGGTCGCTGCGCACCATTCGCTCGGTACGCTGCCGATCTACCTCTTCGGTACCGACGAGCAGAGGCGGCGGTGGTTGCCCGACCTCGCGTCGGGCCGCCGCCTCGCGGCGTTCGGCCTGACGGAGCCGGACGCGGGCTCCGATGCGGCCGCGATCCGGACCACCGCCCGGCTCGAGAACGGCGAGTGGGTGATCGACGGCTCGAAGATCTTCATCACGAACGCTGGCACCGACATCAGCGCCTGCGTCGTCATCGCCGTCCGCACGGGCGAGAACGAGTTCTCGAACCTGATCGTCCCGAACGGGACGCCGGGATACACGATCTCGGCGCCGATGGACAAGCTCGGCTGGCGCGCATCCGATACGCGCGAGCTGTCGTTCGCCGGCGCGCGCGTGCCGGAGGCGAACCTGCTCGGGCGGCGCGGCGCGGGCCTGCATCAGTTCTTCGAGATCCTCGCCGGCGGTCGTATCTCCGTCGCGGCGATGGGCGTCGGGCTCGCGCAGGGCTGCTACGACCTCGCCGACAGGTACGCGCGCGGGCGGCGGCAGTTCGGCAAGCCGATCTCGTCGTTCCAGGCGATCCAGCAGAAGCTCGTCGACATGGCGACCGAGATCGAGGCCGCGCGCTTCCTCACGTACAAGGCGGCGTGGGAGAAGGACCGGGGCCGCGCGTTCGCGTCCACGGCGGCGATGGCGAAGCTCTACTCGGGCGAGCTCTCGCACCGGGTCGCGAACTGGGCGCTCCAGATCCACGGTGGCTACGGCTTCATGGAGGAGTCGCCGATCTCGCGCTTCTACCGCGACCAGAAGATCCTCGAGATCGGCGAGGGCACGAACGAGGTGCAGCGGCTCGTGATCGCCCGCCACCTCGGCCTGTCCGGTTGACGACGCCGAGGCGTGTTACGGCGGCGGGAGGCCTCACGGCCTCCCGCCCGCGCCGGCTTACGCAGCGCCCGCGCGGGTGTCCGGGTAGTAGAACGACTCGCGATTCTGCTCTTCGACCAGCCGGAGGTTGGCGTACTCAACCGCCTCGTCGTGCTCGTAGCCGAGCGTCAGCCGCGCGAGCTCGTACCAGTGGTTCCACCGTGTGAGGGCCGTCTCTGTGTCCATCCGCTCCCTTTATCGGCAGCGGACGGGGAACGATGAGGACCGGTCGCCCAAGGCGCCCTCTCCTTGCCCGAGTACGCTGCCACCGTGCTCTTCCGGCAGTTCGTCGACGACGACCTCGGCTGCGGCTCGTACCTCGTCGGTGACCTCGATGCAGGCGTGGCGGTGATCGTCGATCCCGCGTTCGCGATCGAGCAGTACGTCGAGGCGGCGGCCCGCGAAGGCGTGCGGATCGTCCGCGTGCTCGAGACGCACACCCACGCCGACCACGTCTCCGGTCACGGGCGCTTCGCACTCGAGCTCGGCCTGCCCGTCGCGATCCACTCGCTCGCGCGGCCGGAGTATCCGTTCGAGCCGCTCGAGGACGGACAGGTGCTGCGCGTCGGCTCGGTCGAGATCCGCGTGATGCACACGCCCGGTCACCGGCCGGAGCACTGCGCGTTCGTCGTCGACGGCGCGCTCGCCCTCACCGGCGACTCGCTCTTCGTCGGCGGCGCCGCGCGGCCCGACCTCGCGATCGACGCCCGCGCCGGCGCCGCCGACCTCTACCGCTCGCTGCAGGCGCTCGGCACGCTCCTCGCCGACGACGTGGTCGTCTACCCCGGGCACATGGGCGGCTCGCTCTGCGGGACGCACGTGAGCAGCGAGCACTCGACGTCGATCGGCCGCGAGAAGCAGACGAACAGCGTCTTCGCCGTCGACCGCGACGCATTCGTCGACGAGTCGAGCTCACTCTCGACAGCGCGCCCGCCGACGACCGAGCGCGTCGTCGCGCTGAACCGCGGGCCGTGGGTCTCGGCCCGACCCGCGCTCGAGCCGGTCGCAGACGCCGGCGGCGCGACCGTGCTCGACGTGCGCCCGGTCGACGAGTTCGCCGCCGGTCACGTCGCCGGCGCGATTAGCGTCGCGCTCGAAGGCGGCTCGTTCGCGACCCGCGCCGCGTTCGTCCTCGAAGCCGCCGAGCCAGTCGTCTTGCACGCGTCCTCGGCCGCGGAGGCGCAGGAGGCATCGCGACGCCTCTGGTCGGTCGGGCTCTTCGAGACGGTCGGATACGTCGCCGAGCCGGCTGCGCGCGTGACGACCCGTTCCGTGACCGTGCCGGAGCTCGCCCGTATCCTCGAACGCGAAGAGCCGCAGGTGCTCGACGTCCGCGAGGACGACGAGCGCCGGGAGACCCCGCTTCCCGGCGCGATCGAGCTTCCGTACCGGCTCGTGCGAATCGCGCCGCCGACCGAGCTCGACCCCGCCCGGCCGGTGTACACGGTCTGCGCGAGCGGCGCGCGCGCAACGCTCGCCGCGAGCGTGCTCGCACGCGAGGGCTACGACGCGCGGCCGGTCCTCGGCGGCGGCGTGGCCGACCTCGCGAAGGTCGACGCGAGCCTCGTCGAGACCGCCTAGCCGCCGGACGCCGACACGCTGCGTGCAACCTCGAGCGCGAGCTCGAAGATCTCCTCGAGCCTGCGTTCGCGGCCGACCACAGCACGAGCTCACGCATGAGTGAGTGGTCGGTCGATCAGTTCGCGTCGGTCGGCTACGCGTACGTGGCCGTGTAGTGGTCGGCGTCCCTAGCGGATCCGCTCGACCGGGAAGCCGTGCTCGACGAGCGAACGGAGGATCGCCCGGCAATGGTCCTCGTTGCGCGTGACGATCGTGAGCTCGACGCCCGTGTCGCCGAGGTCGAGCGAGACGCCTTCGCGATGGTGCTCGACCGAGACAAGGTTGCCTCGCTCGTTCGCGATCAGCGAGAGGAGCTTGATCAGCTCGCCCGGCCGGTCGGGAAGCCGGCTGCGGATCACGAGATAGCGCCCCGCCGCGGTGAGCGCGTGGCGCATCACCGAGATGAGGAGCGTCGGATCGATGTTGCCGCCTGAGAGCACCGGGCAGACCGGCCCGCTTCCGCCGACCTTGCCGGTCAGAAGCGCGGCGACCCCGACCGCGCCCGCGCCCTCGACGACGAGCTTCGAGCGCTCGAGGAGCAGCGTGATCGCCTCGCTGATCTCCTCGTCGGTAACGGTGACCCGGTCGTCGAGCAGGTCGTCGAGGATCTCGCGCGTCAGCTCGCCGGTCCGCTTGACCGCGATGCCGTCGGCGATCGTGTAGCCGTCGCGTCTCGCCTCGATCCCGACGAGGCGGATGCGCGGCCGCAGCGCACGCAGCGCGATCGCGATCCCGGAGGCCAGCCCGCCGCCGCCGATCGCGATCAGCACCGTCTCGGCGTCGGGAACCTGCTCCGCGAGCTCGAGGCCGATCGTCCCCTGGCCGGCGATCACGCGCTCGTCTTCGTACGGGTGCACGAATGTCGCGCCGGTCTCCTCCACGTAGGAATGCGCGGCCGCGACCGCCTCTTCCAGGACGGCTCCGACGAGCACCGCCTCGCCGCCGTAGTTCACGGTCGGCTCGACCTTCGCCATCGGCGCGTCCTGCGGCATGAAGATCGTCGCGTGGATGCCGAGGTCGCGCGCGGCGGCCGCGACGGCCTGGCCGTGGTTCCCGGCGCTCGCGGCGACGACGCCTGCGGCGCGTTCCTCGTCGGTCAGCGTCGCGAGCGTGTTGAACGCGCCTCGGATCTTGAACGACCCCGTCCGCTGCAGGTTCTCGGCCTTCAGGAGGAGCTGCCGCCCGCAGCGCCGGGAGAGGCTGTCAGACGGATAAACGGGCGTCGCGCGCGCATGCGCGCCGATCCGCTCGCGCGCGGCCTCGATGTCAGCGAGCGTCGGTCGCGTCGTCGTTGCCATCGTCGACTCCGAACACGCGGCGAAGGATCTCACGCACCGCCGAAAGGGGGTCGAGCTCCCGCCGCTCGACCTGTGCGAGCAAGGCCTGAAGCTCCGGCGCCGCGGCGACGCTCGCCTCGAGCCGGCGCCGAGCGCGCGCGGAGGCGACCGCGAACACCTCCGCCGCGAGGCTGCGCGCGCGCCGTTCCGCGAGCAGGCCCTCGGACTCGAGCCGCCGGCGGTGCGCAGCGATCGCGTCCCACAGCTCGCCGATGCCCTCGCCTCGCAGCGCCTCGGTGAGCAGGACCGGCGGCCGCCAGGGCCCCGCCGGCCCGAGCGTGAGCGCCTGACGGACGTCCGCCTGCATCGCCTGGGCGAGCGGGTGGTCACGCTTGTTGACGACGATCACGTCCGGGATCTCCATGATGCCCGCCTTGAGCGCCTGGACCGAGTCGCCCGAGCCGGGCATCAGCACGAGGACGACGGTGTCGGCGATCGAGACGATGCCGACCTCGCTCTGACCGGTGCCGACCGTCTCGAGCATGACGAGCTCCTTGCCGGCCGCGTCGAGCAGGAGCAGCGCTTGCAGGGTCGCCTCCGCGATCCCACCTGCGTGACCCCGAGTCCCCATCGAGCGAATGAAGACCCCGGGGTCGAGGAAGTGGTCGGCCAGCCGGATCCGGTCGCCGAGCAGCGCACCGTGCGTGAACGGACTCGACGGGTCGACCGAGACGACGCCGACGGTCGTGCCGTCGGCCCGGACGTGCCGGATCAGCGCCGACACGAGGCTCGACTTGCCTGCGCCGGGCGGCCCGGTCACGCCGACGCCGTACGCTCGGCCGGTCGACGGGTAGAGCTCGCGCACGAGCTCGTACGCAGACGGGTCACCGTCCTCGACGAGCGAGATCGCACGTGCGAGCGCGCGGGCATCGCCCGCGCGGACGCCTTCCACGAGGCTCGTCGTCGTCCACGCCGCGCGGCTCATGCCGTCTCCGCGATGGTGCGCGGTCGCGACTCGACTCCCCGCGCGAGCCGCCATGCGGTCGCGGCGGCGACGAGGATCGCGCCGGCCGAGCCGGCGTAGACCCAGCGCGCGCCGACCGCGTTCGTGATCGGGCCCGCGAGCACGAACGCGATGCCGAGCACGGCGTAGTTCGCGCTCATCAGCACCGTGAACGCGCGGCCCCGCACCTGGTCGGGCGCGCCGCGCTGGACGAGCGTGATGTTGGCGACGACGGCGCCGCCGTTCCCGAAGCCCGAAAGCGCCATCGCGAGCGTGCCGATCCACACGTTCGGCGCCGCCGCCGCTCCTGCGATCCCGAGCGCGAACACGACGAGCAAGCGCACGTACGCCGTTTGCAGCCCCTGTCCAATCAGGCTGGGCGCGACGAGCCCGCCGACCACGAGGCCGACGCCCGACCCCGCCCAGAGCAGGCCGAAACCGAAGTCGCCGGCGCCGTACGAGCGTCGCGCGAGGAAGACCTCTGCAACGCTGACGCCGCCGCTCCCGAGCATCACGATCGACCATGCGACGAGCACGCAGAGGAGCGCACGAGAGCTGCGCACGAGCGCGAAGCCCTCGGCGAGATCGCCCCAATGGCCGCGTCCGATCCGGCGCTCGCTTTGCAGCAGCCGGGCGGGAATGCGGCCGACGAGCAGCGCCGACGCCGCGAACGTGCCCGCGTTCACCCAGTAGGCGAGGTGCGGACCGGACGCAGCCGTCAGCGCGCCGCCGACGAGCGGCCCGACCGCGATCGTCGTCCAGTCGACCAGCTGCAGGAGCGCGTTGGCGCCCGCGAGCTGCTCGTCCGCGACGAGGTTCGGCAGGCCTGCGAGCACGGCCGGTCGAAAGAACGCCGTACCGACGCCGGCGACCAGGGCGAGCGCGATGATCGCGACCGGCGAGCCGACGAACGGCAGAGCCGCGAAGACGCCCAGACGACCGACATCGGAGGCGATCATCAGGCCCTTGCGAGAGAGACGGTCGACGAGCGGGCCGAGCAGGAGGCCGAGGAAGACGGCGGGCAGGATGTTCGCGAACAGGAGCGCGCCGACCCACCAGCCGGAATGCGTGCGGTCGTAGACGTCGACCTGCAGCGCGACGACGGCGAGCCAGTTGCCGACACCTGAGGCGAAGGTCGCGGCGAAGAGCAGGCGGAACCGCCCGTTCGCCAAGACCGCGAGCCGGCGTCGCAGGCTAGGTGCGCGCAAGGGCCCGGCCGAGCGCGTGGGCGAAGAACGCGTTCTCGTCCGGCGTGCCGACCGAGATGCGAATCGCGGTCGGGGCGCCGAAGCCCTGCAGTGGCCGGATGATCACCCCTTCGCGCAGCAGGCGCTCGAACAGCGGCTGGGCGTCTTCGCCCGTGTCGACGTAGAGGAAGTTCCCGACCGCTCCGTCGGCGGGCTCGAAGCCGTGCTCGCACAGCGTCTTCGCGAGCCTCTGCAGACCCTCCGCGTTGAGCAGGCGGCGGTTGGCGATCTCCGCCTGGTCGTCGAGGCTCGCGAGCGCGGCCACCTGCGCGGTCGTCGTCACGTCGAAGGGCCGGCGCGTCTTCGCCATGGCCGCGCACACGTCGGCCGGGCCGACGGCATAGCCGACGCGGAGGCCGGCGAGCCCGTAGATCTTCGAGAACGTCCTCAGGACGACGACTCGGCGACCCCGGCACACATGCTCGGCGATCGCATCGGGGTAGTCGGGCTCGTCGAGGTACTCGAAGTACGCCTGGTCGACGACGACGAGCGGGTGCTCCGGGACCCGGTCGAGGAATGCGTCGAGCTCGGCGCGCGTGTTCATCGTCCCGGTCGGGTTGTTCGGGAGACAGACGTAGACGAGCTTCGTCCGCGGCGTGATCGCGCCGAGCAGCGCGTCGAGGTCGTAGCGATTGCCGCGCAGCGGCACGGTCCGCGGCTCGGCGCCGAGCTTGCGCGCGTAGATGACGTAGCTGGGGAACGACGGCCAGCAGCAGGTGATCTCGTCGCCGGGGTCGAGCACCGCCTGGTTCAGCATGTCGATGCACCCGTCCGCGCCGGCGCCGGCGATCACCTGCGCGAACGCGACGCCGTGCCGCTCGGCAAGCGCCTCGTGCAGCCGGTACGTGCCGCCGTCGGGGTAGCGGTTGAGCTCGAGCGAGGCCCGCTCCATCGCCTCGAGGGCCGCCGGGAAGGGCGGGAAGGGACCCTCGTTCGACGCGAGCTTGACGACACGCCCGAGCCCCAGCTCGCGCTGCACGTCCTCGACCGGCTTGCCCGGCTGGTACGGCGTCAGCCCGGCGACAGCCGGCCGGAAGAGCTCCGCGCTCACGCGCTCAATCGTAGAGCGGCCGCACGGCGGTGTCGCGGAGCGGAGGAGGCGTCACGGCGTGAGGAGCTTCGCCATCAGGATCGCGTCGACGCGCTCGCCGTCCGTGCGGTGGTAATGAGCTCGACGGCGCCCTTCTCGCTCGTAACCGAGCTTCTCGTAGAGCGCGATCGCGGGCGCGTTGTGCGGGAAGACGTGCAGCTCGAGCTTCTCGATGCCCGATCCGCGCGCCCACTGCTCGGCCGCGCGCATGAGCGCCGACCCGACGCCGCGCCGCCGCTCGCCACGCGCCACCATCAGGCCGAGATCGGCGACATGGCTGCTTGCGGGATGGGGATCGCGAGAGACGGACAGCCTGCCGACTATCGCGCCGTCATCGTCGGCGACGAAGACGGCGCCGTCCGGGTGACGCCGCAGCGCGCGCAGGTAGCGGCGCTCGTCAGCCGCCGTCCGCCAGGCCGTCTCCGTGAGCAGCCACCCCTCCGGTTCCGCCGTCACTTCGTTCGCGAGCGCGACGAGCGCAACCGCGTCGCCCGGCTCGGCCGCCCGCACGACGACGGTCATGCGGTGACGACGACTCCCGCCCCGCCCCGCCGCGCGTCGCCGGCAGCAGCGAGCGATCCGTCTGCGAGCACCTCGACCGCCGCGGCGCCGCCGAAGAAGAGGTTGCGGCGCCGCCACCGCACGACGTCGTAGCCGAACGCCTCGAGCCGATCGAGCTCGGCGCGGTCGTGGCCGCCCTCGCAATGGACGTGCGGCTCGTCGACGTGCACGCGCGGCGCGTCGACCGCCGCCTCGACGCCGAGCCCGTGCTCGAGCACGTTGACGATGATCTGCATGATCGCGCCGCGCAGCCGCGCCGAGCCCGCACTGCCGACGACGAGGCGCGGCCCGCCGCGCCGGTCGAGCGCGATCGACGGCGCCATCATGCTCGTCAGCCGCTGCCCCGGCGGAACGGGCCGGCCGCCGACGAGGTCGTACTCGCCGAGCATGTTATTCAGGTAGATGCCGGTGCCCGGCACGATCACACCCGATCCCGAGCCCGTCGACGTCGAGAGCGAGGCTGCATTGCCGGCGGCGTCGATCGCCGACACGTGGGTCGTCCCGCCGACCGGCGCCGGTTCGCGGAGACCCGCTTCGCCGATGCGCCCGAGCGCCGCCCGCAACGAGGAGCTCGACAGCAGTCGCCGCGCGGCTCCGCCGCGATGAAGGCCGCGAACGAACCCGGCGCCGCGGGCACGTGTCTGCTCCCGCATCACCTCGGCGAGCGCGGCGATCGCCTCTGCGCTCCCGGCCGGCGTCGTATCGAGCCGCTCGAGGAGAGCGAGACCGTACGCGATCAGAACGCCGCCCGACGACGGCGGCGGGTTCGAGACGACGTCGTGGCCGCGAAAGCGTACGCGCACGGGTCGGCGCCACACGACGCGGTACGACGCCAGGTCCTCGCGCGTCAGGGCGCCGCCACCGTCGCGCACCGTCGCGACGATCGCCCGGGCTCGCTCGCCGGAGTACAGCGCTGCGGCGCCGCGGCGTCCGATGGCGTCGAGCGTCTCTGCGAGGTCGCCGAGCCGCAGGCGGTCGCCCGCGACGAGTCGGGACCCGTTCCGGCCGTAGACGTGGCGACCTTCGGGGCCGAAGCGAAGGATCGGGTCGAGGATGGCGTGCATGTGCGCCTGCGGCCGCGTCAGCTCCACGCCGACGCGAGCGAGCTCGACCGCAGGTAAGACCAGCTCCCGCCACGGCAGCAGCCCGTAGCGCCGGTGCACAGCCTCGAGCCCGGCAACGGCGCCCGGCACCGCGCAGGAGGGCGCCCCGATCCAGAATATCTGCGTGGTCGGACTGTCGCCGAAGGCCAGGTCGACCTCGTGCATCGGTGCCAGGTGGCGGCGCCTCAACCCGAGACCGGGTGCGGCGACGAAGAAGTCGGCGAGCCGCGTCGCACCGTCACGCGCGCGGTGGACGAGCATGAAGCCGCCGCCGCCCGGGCCCGTGAGCGGACTCTCGGTGACCGCGGCAGCGAACGCGGCCGCCACGCAGGCGTCGACGGCGTTCCCCCCTTCGGCCAGGGCGCGCGCACCGACCTCGGCGGTCAGTGGATGGCCGGCGGCTACGGCTCCTCGCACACACTGGAGGCTAGCGAGCGCCCATTCACCATCCAGGCAGATCGACCTCGAGCGGACGCAGGGGCAGCCCCGCCGTCCTCACCGGCGCCGCAAGAGTCGCTCGCCCGCAGGCTGGCGAGGGCCCCTTCACGACAACTCACCGGCAGACCCCAATGCAAACGTTTCCGAATCTTCACCGTTCTTTCATCAGTCGGACGCGAGGCTGGGGCAACCTGGGTTCGAACAAGGCAGATAGATGAACCTTTCGACACCTCGCCTCGCGATCGCGGGACTGACGCTCGCTGCGGTCGTCGTGGCGGCGGCGACCCCCCAGCTCCTGGGGACGCACGTCGCACACGCGCTCGCGGCCGTCCAGCAGGCCGACCGGGGCTGGCTCGCGCTCGCGACGCTCGGCTTCGCCGCCGGGTTCGTGTCGGCGGTCTGTGCGTGGCGTGCGGCCCTTGCCGCGTCCGGCGGTCGCATCTCGCTCGCCCGTGGCACGGCGGCGCTCGGCGTCGGCGCGCTCGTCAACGCGCTCGTCCCGGCGCGGCTCGGCGACGTCGTCAAGATCGCGCTCTTCTCGCGCGCGATCGACGGCCCCGACCGGCTGTGGACGGCAGGCGGCGTGTACGCCGCGGTCTCGGCCGCACGCTGCCTCTCGATCGCGGCGTTCGTCGTCGTCGCGTCGGTGACCGGCGCCTTGCCGATCTGGCCGGTGCTCGCGCTCTGCGCGGTCGTCGCTGCGTGCGGGACGCTCGCGCTCTCCTCGCGGCGCTGGCGCCGCCACCACCGGATCGCGCACCTGCTCGAGGGCTTCGCCGCGCTCGAGCGCTCGCCGCGCTTCGCAGCCCAGGTGCTCGGCTGGTCGTTCGCAGTCGGTTTGACGCGGCTCGGCGCTGTCGCCGCGCTCGCCGCCGCGCTCGGCCTCCACGCGCCGCTACTCGCAGCGCTCGTCATCTGCCCGGCGCTCGACCTTGCCGGCAGCATCCCGCTCACGCCCGGCAACCTCGGCGTCGCGAGCGGCGCGGTCGCTGTCGCGCTGCAGAGCCGCGGGATCGGCGTTACGCAGGCGCTCGGCGTCGGGATCGCGATCCAGGCGCTCGAGACGCTCGTCTCGCTCACCGCCGGCACGGCGGGGCTGCTCTCGCTCCCGGCGCCAGGCAGCCTCGCCGCCGGACGGACGGTCCGGTTCGCCGCCCTCGGAGCGGCAGTCGTCGTCGCCGGCGCGCTCGGCGCCTTCGCGATCGACGCGATCTAGTGTCCTGAGTCGTTGATTCGC
>Ga0209579_10001169_pt1 | contig 22360 bp, 26 predicted proteins | sample Coa_R1_2_FD_187152 | JGI IMG/M metagenome (GOLD analysis project Ga0209579, IMG submission 187152) | Surface soil microbial communities from Centralia Pennsylvania, which are recovering from an underground coalmine fire - Coalmine... | ecosystem: Environmental > Terrestrial > Soil >... | reverse complement strand
CGTCAACCTCATCGGGGAACACACCGACTACTCCGGGGGGCTCGTGCTGCCGGTTGCGCTCGACCGCGGCGTGACGGTGCGCTGGAGGCCGGAACCGGGGATCATCCGGCTCCGGTCGGCCGAGTTCCCGGAGACCGTCGAGCTCGCAGCGGACGGAACGTCGCGGTCGATGCTCGTGGGCTGGGTTCGGTACGCGGCCGCGGTCGCGGCGCTCTTGAAGGAGCTCGGCCGGCCTGCCGCGGGGCTCGACGGAGTAGTGTCCTCGACCCTGCCGGCGGGCGCGGGGCTGTCGTCGTCCGCGGGGCTGACGGTGGCGGTCGCCCTCGCGCTCTGTCGGGCGGCCGGGTTCGAGCTGCCGCGCCTCGACCTCGCGCACGTCGCACAGGAAGCAGAGCATCGCGCCGTCGGGGTCCCCGTCGGCCTGATGGACCCGGCGGTGTCCCTCCTCGCGCGGCGTGGGCATGCACTCCTGCTCGACTGCGGTACGGAGCACCACCGGCTCGTCCCGCTGCCGGCGGAGCTCGCGATCGTGGTCTTCGACTCGGGTGTCCGTCACACGCTCGAGCACTCCGGCTACGCCACGAGGCGGGCCGAGCTCGAGCGCGCGCTGCCGTGCCTCGAGGGCGCGCGGCCGTCGGAGGTGACGATCGAGGCGGCCGAGACGGCCTCGCTCCGAGCCGGTGTCGACGAGGTGTCGCGCCGCCGCCTCCGGCACGTCGTCTCCGAGAACGAGCGCGTCCGGGCCTGCGTCGAAGCTCTCGAGCGACCCGGCACTCCGGACCGGAAGTCGCTCGGCACGCTCTTCCGGGCAGGACATGCCAGCCTTCGCGACGACTTCGAGGTCTCGATCCCGGAGCTCGACCTGCTCGTCGAGCTCGCGTACGACGCCGGCGCTGTCGCCGCCCGTATGACAGGCGGCGGGTTCGGCGGCTCGGTCGTCGCACTCGCCGAGCGCGACGACGCCGATGCGCTCGCCGCGGGTGTGTCGGCGGCGTACGTCGCGCGCAGCGGCCGCCCCGGCTCGGGCCGCGTCTACGCGACGGCAGACGGCGCCGCGTGAGCGCTGCCGGCGGTCACGAACCGCTCGGGCGACGGGCCGCTCACGCAGCACGCCCTCCCGGCGTCCAGCTGAACCTGGCCAGCGCGACGACGAGCCCGACCACCGCCCATGCGGCGAGCACCCCGAGGTCGCTCCAGACGATCCCGATGCCGTGGGTCGCGGGGTCGTACGCGTGGTGGAGCGCCCCGGCGAGATGCTGAACCGGGAAGATCTCGGCGACGTGCCGCATCCATGACGGCACGTTGACGTTCGGGATGAACACGCCCGAGATGAAGTACAGCGGCAGCATGACGGCCTGCACCATCGGCTGGGCGGCGTCCTCGTTCCTGCAGGCGGTCGAGAACGCGTAGCCGAGCACGCAGAAGGTGAGCGAGCCGACGATCGCGGACACGGCGATGCCGGGAATCGTCGACGTCGGCAGGTGCACGCCGTACGCGAAGCGGCCGACCGCGAGCAGGACGGTCATCACGGCGAGGGAAACGGCGATCGCGGTCAGAGAACGGCCGGCGATGAGGACCCATGCCGGCACCGGCGTCGCACGACGGCGCTTCAGGATCCCGTCCTCGCGCTGCGCCGTGATGGAGATGACGAGATTGACGAACGACGCCGCGATGAGGCCGAGCGCCGAGATCCCCGGCACGTAGTACGTCGATGCCTTGACCCCCGCCGGCCCGACGGTGTTGTTGCCGAACACGCCGACGAAGATGACGAGGAAGATCAGCGGGAGGATCAATGTGAAGAAGCGCGCCTGACGGTTCCGCAGGAAGCCGAGCAGGTCGTAGCGGGCCTGGTGGAGCACGAGCCCGACGCTGCCATGAGCAGTCGGAGGCGCCGCAGGCGCCGCGGCCTTCTGGGCGCGACGCCTGCGGATCAGCCAGCGGACGAGCAGGAACATCAGCTCTCCTTTCCGTGTTCGGTGAGCGCGAGGTACACGTCCTCGAGCGTTGGGCGGCGAACGTCGAGATCGGGCAGGTCGAAGCCGGCGGCACTCGCCCAGTCCGCGAGATCCCGGACGTGCATGAGCGGCGACTCGGTGCGGATCGCGATCGTCCCGTTCGAGCTCGGATCGGCGAGCGACCTGAGCGGCTCCGGCAGCTCGGCCACACCGGCTCCCTGCGGCGACGTGAAGGTGATCGTCGCGGCCAGGCGGTCGCGGCCGCCGAGCGTCTGCGGGGTGCCTTCGGCCACGATCCGGCCGTCGGCGATGACGGCGATGCGGTCGGCGAGGTGCTCGGCCTCGTCCATGTAATGCGTGGTGAGGAAGACTGTCTTCCCGAGTGCGCGCAGCCCGTCGATGACGGTCCACGCGGTCCGGCGCGCCGAGGGATCGAAGCCGGTCGTCGGCTCGTCGAGGAAGATCAGCTCTGGATCGCCGATCAGCGCGAGTGCGACGTCGAGGCGCCTGCGTTGCCCACCCGAAAGGTGGTCACCGAGCGTATCGGCCTTCTCGTCGAGACCGACGAGCGCGATCGTCTCGTCGATGTCGCGCGGCGCGGCGTAGTAGCCGGCGTAGAGCCTCAGGCACTCGCGTACGGTGAGGCCGGGCTCGGGGTGGGACTCCTGTAGCACGGCGCCCACGCGGTTGCGCCAGGCAGGGCCGGCGTGCGCCGGATCGACGCCGAGCACCGACACCTCGCCGGCGGTCGGCCTGCGAAAGCCCTCGAGGATCTCGACCGTGGTGGTCTTCCCCGCCCCGTTCGGGCCGAGGAAGGCGAAGATCTCGCCGCGGCCGACCTCGAGGTCGATGCCGCGGACTGCCTCGAAGTCGCCGTAGCGCTTGGCGAGGCCTGCGACGCGGATCACTGTTTCGTTCATGGCCGTCACGCTACGGCGAGCCCGGGCCCGCGTCATCGGGCGGCGGGTCGAAGTGCGGCTCAGCCCGGGGGTGGATCTGCGCCTCCACCCGTGCGGCGATGACGGATGGGCTCGCCGGCCCTACGCTTCCTCACGTGTTGGCCTCGCTGGAGCAGACACGGGCACGCCAGCGCGCGATGGAGCGCTTGATGCGGCCGCTCGGAGTCGCGGTGGTCGCGCTGGTCGTGATCACGGCGGCCGAGGCGCATCCGCGCCCGGGCGTGCACGGCGAGCACCTCGGGATCCTGCTCGCCCTCGCCGGCTTCACGATCGGCGTCGCCGGGGTCATGAGCCGGCGGCTGCAATCGCCGATCGCGGAAGTCGCGTTCTTCGCGGCGCTGGTCGCGAGCTCGTCGGTGCTCGTCGCGCTGCAACCCAAGGGCCCGGCGTTCCTCGGTGCATTCATCGCCGTGGCTGCGGCTGCGATGCGGTTGCCCGGCCGGCTCGGGCTCGCGATCGTCGCGCTCGCCCTCGTCGCCCTCCCCTTCGCCGAGGTTCTCGGGAAGGACAAGAGCGCGTTCGGTGCGCTGCTGCAGGAGCTCGGCGTCGTTTCGTTCTACGTGGTGGCCCGGCTCGCGAGTCGTCTTGCGGAGGGCCAGGAGCAGGCGGAGCAGCTGCTCCGCGAGCTCGAGCAGACACGCGATGCGCAGGCCCGCGCCGCCGTCCTCGCCGAGCGGCAGCGACTCGCGCGGGAGATGCACGACGTCCTTGCGCACTCCTTGTCCGGCCTGGCGCTCCAGCTGGAGGGAGCGCGACTGCGCGCGTCCCGTCATCACGACGAGGGATTGGTCGAGGCGCTCGAGCGCGCGCACCACCTCGCCCGCAGCGGGATCGAGGAGGCGCGGCGCGCGATCGGGATGCTGCGCGACGAGGAGCTTCCCGGTCCCGAGCGCCTCCCCGGGCTCGTCGCCGACTTCGAACGTGACACGGGGATCCCGGCGACGATCGCCGTCGACGGCGAGGGCCAGGTTCTCGACCCGGACGCGCGCCTGACACTGTTTCGCACGGCCCAGGAAGCGTTGACGAACGTCCGCAAGCACGCCCGGGCTGCCCGCGTGGAGCTGAGACTCGCCTACGAGCCCGCCGGTGCACGGTTGAGCGTCGAGGACTTCGGTATGCCGGCCGCCGCGTCTCAGAACGGCGGCGGCTACGGCCTGACCGGCATGCGCGAGCGCGCCGAGCTGCTCGGCGGCACCCTCACCGCAGCCCCGACCGACGCCGGATTCCGCGTCGAGGTCTGGGTGCCCGCGTGATCACCGTCGTGCTGGCCGACGACCAGCGCGTCGTCCGCGAGGGGCTCGCGACGCTCCTCGGCCTCTTGCCGGACATCGAAGTGCTCGGTACGGCGTCGGACGGCGAGGAAGCAGTCGACCTCGTCGAGAGACTTCGTCCGGACGTGGTGTTGATGGACCTGCGCATGCCGCGCTGTGACGGCGTCGAGGCGACGCGCCGCCTGGCCGCCGCGGCGGCGCCCACGAAGGTGATCGTGCTCACCACCTACGCCGACGATCGCTCGGTCCTCGACGCGTTGCGTGCCGGTGCCCGTGGGTTCTTGACGAAGGATTCAGGAGCTGAGGAGATCGAACGCGCGATCGCGGCCGTGGCGCGTGGCGAGGCGGCGATCGACCCGGCCGTCCAGCATCACCTCGTCGAGGCGGTCGCCGCCAAGTCCGAGCTCCCGCATGGGCTCACGCCCCGCGAGGCGGAGGTGCTGACCCTGATCGCGGATGGTCTCTCGAACGCGGAGATCGCGGCGCGCCTGTTCGTCAGCGAGGCGACGGTGAAGAGCCACGTGAACCACCTCTTCACGAAGACCGGCGTCCGCGACCGCGCGCAGGCCGTCGCCTACGCATACCGCCACGGGCTCGCAGGCTGAGCCCGGCTACGCGTCGAGGCCGAGCACGGCCAGAAGCGCGACGACGACTCGCGGGTCGAACTGCGTGCCGGAGCACGCACGCAGCTCGGCGGCCGCCTGCTGCTGAGGCATCGCCTTGCGATAGGAGCGGTCCGTCGTCATCGCGCTCCACGCGTCGCAGGCGCAGACGATCCGTGCCGCGAGCGGGATCGCGTCACCTGAGAGCCGGTCGGGATAACCCGCACCGTCCCAGCGCTCGTGACAGGAGCGAACGACATGGCCGACGTCGCCGAGGAGCCCGCCGATCTTCAGCAGCATCGACTCGCCGAAGATCGTGTGCTGGCGCATCAGCGCGAGCTCGGCCGTGTTCAACGGCCCGGGCTTGTTGATCACCTCCGCCGGGATCTTCACCTTGCCGATGTCGTGCAGGAGCGCCGCGAATTCGGCCCGCCGGCGCTCGCGTCCTTCGAGGCCCAGCCGATCGGCGACCGCCAGCACGAGTTCGACGACGTCCCGGCTGTGCGTGCCCGTGTACTCGTCGTCTGCTTCGATGACGTCGCCGAGCAACATCGCCGTTCCGCGGTACGCGCTCGACAGCTCGAGCGCATGGTCGATCCTCACCTGACGCTCGCGGGAGAACGTCTTCAGCAGAGCGACGAGCGGCAGCACCAACAGCGTCCCCCACGCCCGCCCCGGGGTCGCGAAGGCCACCGCCAGTCCGACCGGCGCGAGCACGGTGTCGACGACCACCGGCGCCCGCATCGCCTTCGCGTGCTCGGTGATCCGCAGTGCGTAGGCGGCTCGGGACCAGAATGCGCTGACGGCAAAATCGCCGGCGAACTGCGCGGCCAACGCCCCGACGTAAACGGGAGCATCTCTCCATTCGGGTCGGGCCTGCGCCGCGAGGCTCAGGACGATCGCGGGCCCGAGGGCATGCGTCGCATTGGCGAGCATGAGCGGGAGGTGGCTGAGGGCGACGCGGCGACGGATCAGCGCCGGCGCCTGTCCCAGCAGATAGGCGCCGGCGACCAGCAGCGGCACGCTGCGGGGCGGAAGCGCGAAGAGCATCGGGACGAGCGCGACTTGCGACGGGTGGACGAACCCATGGCCGACCTCGAACCCGACCTGCGACACGATCGCGTAACAGAGAACGCTGATCGCGAGCGGCGCCGGCGAGAGCGGACGCACCGCCGGCAGGAGCACCTGGGCCGCGGCGGCGGCGGCGAGGAACGCGAGGCCGAGCCCCAGGGCGACGCGCTCCCGCTCGCCGACGAGCCGTGCAACCGCGCGCTCCCGCGCCTGCTCGACCAGCGCCGCCCCACTCTCGTCGACGTCGAAGGACAGGCTCGCGGGCGAGTGGGCCGTCGACATCTCCGCTCTAGATCGGCATTTCCCGCGCTTTCGTCAAGCCCGGTCACAAAGTCACCCACCCGGGTGATTCCCGCCGGAGGCGCGTGAGGAGACTGAGATCCGGCGTTCGACTGTGGCAAGCGGACTACTCAAGAGGACTGGGATAGTCGCGGCCGTCGTGCTCGCAGCAGCGGCGTGCGCGACCGCCAAGGCAGGTGCCGGCCTGATCAGCGGCAACTGCCCGACGAGCGGCACACAGGTCTTCTCGCGCTGGGGCGACTCGACCAGTTACTACCTCGCACCGAACGGCGGCTTCGAGAGCGGCACGACGGGCTGGACGGTCAGCGGCGGCTCGGTCGTCAGCGACAACGAGCCGTTCTACGCCAGCGGCTCGCACGCGCTCTCCTTGCCGAGCGGCAGTACCGCGACGAGCCCGGTCGTCTGCATCGGCGCGGGCGACCTCTATGTGCGCATGTTCGGCAAGGACGTCGGCGGCACCGACCGCGGGCTGCACGTTCAGGTCATGTGGTACGGCCTTCTGAACACCGTTCTCGGGGTCACGGACGTCGCGACGTTCTCTCCGGGCGGCGCCTGGGCGCCGACCGGGAAGCTCAGCACCGCGGGCGGTCTGTCCGTTCCCTTGCTCCCCATCGTCGGCTCGACCTCGGCGCGCATCCGCATCACACCGGTCGGGTCGGGGAGCAACTGGCGGATCGACGACGTGTACGTCGATCCGTGGGCAATGCGCGGCTAGCGAGTAGGGCGCATCGGCGCGGCGGATAGCATCGGCCGCATGTCGAGCGTCGACGAGCTCACGCTTCCGTTCGCCTGGTACAGCGACGAGAGGACGCTGCGCGCGGAGCGCGCCAAGATCTTCGCGCGGTCGTGGCAGTACGGGGGCCGCGCGGAGCAGGTGGCCGATCCCGGCTCGTTCCTCGCGACGGAGGCGGGTGGGATCCCGATCCTCGTCGTGCGCGACCGCGAGGGCGAGCTCCGCGCGTTCCTCAACGTCTGCCGGCACCGCGGCGCCGTCCTGACGGAGGGAGCAGGGCGGAGGGAGACGATCCAGTGCCACTACCACGCGTGGACGTACGACCTGGACGGGTCGCTGAGAGCCGCACCGCGGTCGGACCGAGAGCCCGAATTCGACAAGGCCGAGTGGTCGTTGATCCCTGCCCGCGCCGACACGTGGGGTCCGTTCCTCTTCGTGAACCCCGACCCCGAGGCGGCGTCGCTGCTGGAGTATCTCGGCGACCTGCCCGAGATCCTCGCCCGCGACATCGACATCGACGCGCTCGTCTTCCATTCCCGGGTCGAGTTCGGCTCGGATGCGAACTGGAAGGTCGTCGTCGAGAACTTCCTCGAGTGCTACCACTGCCCGACGGCGCATCCGTCCTTCAGCGCCGCGGTCGACGTCAACCCCGACCGCTATCTGCTCGAGGCGCACCCGACCTTCTCCGCCCAGTACTGCCAGGCTCGTGGCACCGGCGAGCGGGGCCAGTTCCACCTCATCTACCCGAACACCGACATCAACGTCTTCCCCGGGCCGCCGAACCTCTCGATCGGGCCGACGCTGGCGAACGGCCCCGGCCGTACCGAGCGCTACCTCGACTACTTCTTCGGGCCGGACGTCGACGAGGGATGGCTGCGGGAGTTCTTCGAGCTCGACGAGCAGGTCGGCCGCGAGGACACGGCGCTCGTCGAGTCGGTCCACCGCGGGATGGCGAGCGGCATGCTCGACCGCGGTCGGCTGCTGCTCTCCTCGGAGCCGCTGCTGGCGGCGTTCCAGCGCTGGGTGGAAGCCCGCCTCGCGGGCTAGACTCGGCAGCGCCCCCCGCCCCACCGCATAGGAGGAACTCTGTGAAGCGTTTTGCCGCCCTTGCCGCGGCCTCGGCGCTGGCGATCGGACTGGCCGCAACGGCGGGTGCGTCCGCTCCGCCCGTCATGCACCAGGGCCAGCTCGTCGTCGGCTTCGGCGATCCGGCCGTGAACTTCGCCAACGGCACGTTGCGCGGCTCGAACTACCTCAATCCGAAGGGTTACGAGGTCGACATCGCGTCGGCAATCGCCAAGCGACTGCACCTCACGCCGAAGTGGATCTACACGCCGTGGGCGAAGCTGTTCGCCCCCGGCGCGAAGGGCTTCGACGTCTCCTTCCAGGAGGCGACGATCACCGCTCAGCGGAAGAAGACCGTCGACTTCACGTCGTCGTACTTCGACGCGAACCAGGGGGTGCTGCTGTCGAAGAAGGCGAAGGTGCCGCATTCGATCGCCGACCTCAAGAACATGCAGCTCTGCGCGCAGACCGACACGACCGGCCTGCAGTGGATCCAGCAGAAGCTGCATCCGACCAAGCAGCCGCTGATCTACCAGGCGACCGCCGCGGCGTTCGTGGCCGTTCACATCGGCCGCTGCGACGCCTTCATCATGGACACGCCGATCGTCGCGTCCGAGCGCAAAGCCCGGCCGAACAACTACGGGCCGATCGCCGGGCAGATCATCACCCATGAGCAGTACGGCGCAGTCCTGCAGAAGGGGTCGAAGCTGACCCCGATCATCAGTGCTCAGATCGACGCACTCTGGAAGAACGGGACGATCGCCAAGCTCCAGAAGAAATGGTTCAACGTCAACTTCTCGAGGGTCCCGGTCCTGAAGTAACGACGCAGTGCACACAGTCCTCCACACGTTCGCATCGCCGCACGACTTCCGTGTTGCGTTGCCGAACGTGTGGGCGGGCTTCCAGGTCAACCTGAAAATGATGGTGGTCGCCGAGGCGCTGGTGCTCGTACTGGCCCTCGCGATCGCCGTCGTCCGTGGTCTGCCGGGGCGCGGAGCAGGACCGTTCCGCGCCCTGGCGATCGTCTACACCGACGTGTTCCGTGGCACGCCCCTGATCCTCGTCGCGTTCCTCGTCGGCTTCGGCGTGCCGGCGCTCAACATCCACTTCGTCAGCACGCGCTCGAACTTCACGTACGGCGTGACGGCGCTGACGCTGGTGTACACGGCCTACGTCACCGAGGTCTACCGGGCCGGGATCGAGTCGGTTCATCCCTCGCAGCGGATGGCCGCCCGTTCTCTCGGCCTCAGCTACCTGCAGGCGCTGCGCTACGTCGTGCTCCCCCAGGCAGTCCGCCGTGTCATTCCGCCTCTGCTCAACGACTTCATCGGCCTGCAGAAGGACACCGCGCTCGTCGTCGTGATCGGCGTCGCGGAGGCGGTCGAGCAGGCGCAGGGCTACTCGCAGACCTACGCGAACTTCACGTCGTACGTCGTTGCCGCCGTTTTCTTCATCCTCCTCACGATCCCGCTGGCGCGCTTCACGGATCACCTGATCCTGCTGCGCGAGCGCCGCGAGCGGGCACTCGCGACGTGAGAGCGTTCGGTCAGACAGCAGACGTCCGCGCGTGAGCTTCGTCGAGTTGCAGGACGTCTCGAAGTCGTTCGGCGAGAACCAGGTGCTGCGGCACGTCACGCTCACGGTCGAGGAGCATCAGGTCGTCTGCCTGATCGGCGCGTCGGGCTCGGGCAAGTCGACGCTTCTCCGCTGCGTCAATCTGCTGGAGCGCGTCGACGAGGGCCGGATCACCGTCGACGGCCAACATCTGACGAACGGGAAGATCGACGTCAATGCACTGCGCAAGAAGATCGGCATCGTCTTCCAGGCGTACAACCTCTTCCCGCACATGACGGTGCTCGAGAACGTGGCGCTGGCCCCGCGCAAGGCACGCGGCGTCTCGGCGGCGGAGGCTCGCGCGCGGGCCCGCGAGCTCTTGAACCGGATCGGGCTGGCCGACAAGGCGGACGACTTCCCCGACCGGCTCTCGGGCGGCCAGCAGCAGCGGGTCGCGATCGCGCGGGCGCTGGCGATGGAGCCCAAGCTCATGCTGCTCGACGAGATCACGAGCGCGCTCGACCCGCAGCTCGTCTCGGAGGTGCTGAATCTCGTCCGCGAGCTCGCCAATCTCGGGATGACGATGATCATCGCGACGCACGAGATGTCGTTCGCGCGCGAGGTCGCCGACAAGGTCTGCTTCCTCGACGCCGGCGTGATCCTGGAAGAGGGTCAGCCCGAGCAGATCTTCAGCGCGCCGAGCGAACCGCGCACCCGTGAGTTCCTCGCACGCGTCATCGAGGCGGGGCGACTGTGAGAAGCCGCGCGCCGCTCGCCCTCGCCGGCTTCTTCGCGCTACCCGTGTTCTTCGCAGCGCTGATGGCCGCGTCGCTCGCTCTCGAGAAGCCGCGCGTCGTCGAATGGTCGAGGCCGCACGGTCACATCGCCCGCATCTTCCACGATCCGACGACGTCGAACGAGGTGCGCATCTGGCTGTTCGCGCTCATCCCGCCGCTCCTGCTCGTCGCGGCGGGCGTCGCAGCGGCCTACATCCCGTACGGCATCTATCTCAGCTGCGTGGCGGCCGTCGTCGACGCCGTCGCGCTGACACTTCGCCTCCACCGCTGGGAGATCCATCACACCGCCCGCTTCCCGTACGGCGAGGACCTGCTTCCCGACCAGACGACCTCGAGCTCGCTGGCACGAGGAGAGTGGGAGCACGATGCGGCGCAGACCGTGCGGAGCTTCGAGCACTACACGATCGGGCTTGCGATCGCCGCAGCAGCGGTCGCGACGTATCTGACGTTCAGGCAGCGGCGCGCCCCCGTGATCGGGCTCCCGGCGGCGCTCCAGCAGACCGGCGGCGCACCGACCTCGACCGGCGGCTGACGGCTCAGAGGCTCACGAGGAGCGTGTCGCCCTCGAGGACGAGCGAGCCGCCGAGCTCCTCGATCACCATCCGCGCGACGAGCGATCCGAGGTCGCGCGGCTCGTCCCCGGTGACGACCGGCGCGGCCGCCGGCTGAACCGGAGACAGGGCGAGCTGCCGTCCGCGGACGTCCCAGACCACGCGCTGCGCGGGGCCGTGCCGGACCGCCGCGAGCGCCAGGGAGTCGAGTCCGTGGCCGACCGCGTCGGCGTCGGTCTCGATCGTCTCCCCCGCGCCGCGGGCCTCGACGCGTTCGTCGTCGCACGCGGCCAGCTCGAGCGTGTCGACCGAGCGCAGGCCCGGCTCCCAGCGCGCCGCCTCGATCCGGGCGGCGGTGCCGAGCTCGTCGAGCAGCTGGGTCATCTGCTCGGAGGCCTGCTCGATCATCGAGACGAACCGGCGGCTGCGCTCGTCGAGCTCTGCGTCGCGGGTGAGGGTGCGCGCGAAGCCGTACACCGTCGCGAGCGGCGTTCTGAGATCGTGGCACGCGAGCGATACGAGCCGCGGAAAGCGGGTTGGAGCCATGGGCGCGCTACGGTTCTACCGGATGGCAAACGTTCGTGACGCAGTGGCCGGCGACCTGCAGGCCTCGGTGCCCGAGGTCCAGCTGGGCCTGACGCGCGCCGGCGTCACGGGCGTCCAGAAGGCGATCCGGATCCGCCACGAGGGCCACGAGAAGACGTTCGCAGCGGAGATCTCGTGCACGGTCGACCTCGATCCGGCCCAGAAGGGCGTCCACATGTCCCGTTTCCCCGAGCTCTTCGGCGAGGCGATCGACGCCGTCGTCATCGGCGAGGCGTTCCTCGTCGAGACGCTGGCCGAGCACATCGCCCGCCACGTGGTCGAGCGGCAGCAGGCGCTTCGGGCCGAGGTGCGGATCGAGGCGCAGTACCCGCTCGAGCGGCGTACGCCGGTCACCGACCTCCGGACGCAGGAGATCGCGACGCTGATCGGGATCGCGGCGGCGTCGCCTCAGGGCGTACGGCGCGTCGTCGGCGTCTCCGCGACAGGCATCAACGCGTGCCCATGTGCACAAGGTCTCGTACACGGTGCGGCGGCCGACAGGCTCCTCGAGGCCGGCTTCGCGGACGTCGACGTCGCGCGCATCCTCGAGCTCGTGCCACTCGCGACGCACAACCAGCGCGGGGTCGGCACGCTGCTCGTGGGCGCCGACGCAGGCATCAACGCCGAGCACCTCGTCGACATCGTCGAGCATTCGATGAGCTCGCCCGTCTACGAGCTGCTCAAGCGCCCCGACGAGCTGTTCGTCGTGGAGCACGCGCACCTACAGCCGCGGTTCGTCGAGGACTCGGTTCGGCACGCGCTCAAGTCGACGCTCGACCGCCATCCCTCACTGGAAGACGGCGACTTTCTCTGGTCGCGCCAGGTGAACCTGGAGACGATCCACCGGCACGACGTCGTCGCAGAGCGGAGCGGCACCGTCGGCGAGCTGCGGCGCGAGCTGGGGGGCGAGGTCGCGGCCTCGCACACCGAGCTCCGCGACTGGCTTTCCGTCTAGGCGGTCGAGGCGAGCGCCCGGGAGGCCACGACGGCCTCTGCCGCTGTCGAGCTCCGACCGTGCCCGCTGACGGCGCCGAGGAAGTCGTCACGCTCGAGCGCCCACAAGACGGCGTCGCTTTGCGCGCGGACGGTCGCCGTACGAGGCACGTCGCGGAGGAGCGCGATCTCCCCGACGTACGACGGCGCCGACTCGACCTTCGGCCCCTCCGGCAGGTCGACCACAAGCTCGCCCTCCGTCAGGATGTAGAAGCGGTCGCCCTCGTCGCCTTGCTCGAAAAGCGTCGCGCCCGCCGACACGTCGACCTTCGACATCGCGGCCGCCAACGCCTCCTGCTCGCTGAGCGGAAGGAACGCGAGGAAGGCGACCGAGCGAAGCGCCGCCAACTGCTCTGCGGGCACCCGGGCGCCCTCGTCGATCGCAACCAGCTGCCGGTAGCCCAGCGCAGAGACGACCGGCAAGAGAGCGCCCGTCGAGACGACGGCCCACCGCGTGCCGACGAGATGGACGAGCAACGGCGCTGCGAGCGCGCCGAGAGCAAGCGCCCCGACGAGGACGCTCTGGAGCAGCCCGAAGACTCGCGCGGCGATCTCGTCAGGTGTCGTCCGCTGCAGGAGCGTCATCGCGGAGACATCGACGACGGTGTTGGCCAAGCCGACGACCCCGAGCGCGAGTACCGCCAGCCAGATTCGTGGGAATGCCCCGATCAGCACGAGCGGCGCTCCCCACGCCGCCACACCCACGCCGAAATCGACGGCGAGGCGACCGCGACCGATGAGCAGAAGCGTCAGCCCTGCGCCGAGAACCGAGCCCACACCGCTGGCCGCTTCGAGCACGCCGACGCCTGAGTTGCCCATCCCGAGCAGCTCGAGCGCGATGACGATGACGAGCACGCCGTACGCGCCTGCCACGACCATCTGCGCCCCGTAGAGCCCGAACAGCAACCGGAGCCGCGGCTCGCCCGCGACCGCCTGCAGACCGGCGGTCATCTTCGTGGACGGCGCCTGGTCGTGCGGCTCGTCGGTGCGCGATGCGCGTTCCGGCGACCGGATCCGCATGACGAGCGCGGTGCTCCAAGCGAACGTGGCTGCGACGAAGGTGAACACGGTCGCCGGGCCGCCGAAAGCAAGGAGGACTGCCCCGATGGCAGGCCCCGCGAACGCGCCGATGCTGTCGAACGTGCTGGAACAGAGGTTGGCAGCCGTCAGCTCCTCCGGCTTCCGCGCAAGCACCGGCAGGAGGGCGGACTCTGCGGGACGGAAGACCGACCCGAAGATCGGGCTCAGCGTCCCCAGGATGTACACCCCGGCCGGGATGCCGGCGGCGGCAGCCGCGGCGACCCCGATCATGGCGGCGAGGCGGGCGACCCCCGAGACGAGCATCACACGCTCACGCGGATAGCGGTCGGCCAGCGACGAGGCGATCGGAGCGACCAGCGCCGCCGCCCCGAGCCGGATGAAGAGAAACACCCCGACGGCGGTCGCGCCGCCGTGGTGGAACGCATAAACCGCAATGCCGACGGTCAGGGCGTAGAGGCCGACGAACGAGCCGGCGGCCGCGAGTTCCAGGCGCCGCAGATCCGGGTTGGCGAACACGGCGCCGACCGCACGTAGCGGCTCGTCGAGCCGGCTGCGTAGCCTCCCCATCAGCAGAGGATCGCACTGTTTGACGGATTCACAAAAGGCATGGAAGATTTCGGGGAAGAACTCCGTCTAGTGGGCATAATCCGCGCGAGCGGGAAGAGCTGAAGGAGGCAAAGGTGTCGGACGAGCAGAGCAACCCGGAGCAGGACGACGTCGAGCTCCACGGGAAGCAGCAGCAGGGCAACGGCGCGACGATCGAGCCGCGCGACGAGAGCGACGACGACGACTTCGAGCTCCACGGGAAGCAGCAGCAGGGCAACGGTTAAGACGTAGATCGCTTTCGCGAAAGCGATTCGGAGGGCCCCGCGAGGGGCCCTCTTCGTCTAGGAGAGGACACGCGCGAGCGCGTCGAGAAGGGCGAGCCCGGCTTCCCGCTTCGGGCCTTCGAGGCGCTCCACGGCCCCCGCCACCGCCGCGACTGCCGCCGCCTCGCCGTCGCCGGCGAGCTCCTCGCGTGCCCGGCGCGCGGAGAGCAGCAGCGACAGCGCGATCGCGGCCTGGTTGGCGAAAAGTCCCAGCAGCTCCATCTCTCTGAGTGAGAACGTCGAGCGCTGAGGCCGGTCGAGGACCTGGAGGACGCCCAAGACCTCCTCGTCGTACAGCAGCGGCACCGCCATCAGCCCCTCGGGGACGTAGCCCGTCCCCTCCGCGAACGAGCGCGCCCAGCGTGGATCGCTGCGCACGTCCTCGAGGACGAGCGGCGTGCGCGAGGAGAGCACCCACCCCGCGATGCCCTGCGACGAGGGCATGCGCCGACCGACGAGTTCCTGCTCCTCGTCGCTCGCCACGGCGGCGAAGACCAGCTCGTCGGTGTCCTCGTCGAACAGGAACACCGACGATCCCTTCGCGCCGAAGATCGCCCGTGCCACCACGACGATCGAGCGCAGGAGCTGCGCGAACGACTCCTCGCTCGGGAGCACACCCGCCGCGACGGCCGCCTGCAGCCGGCCGTCCTCAGCCACGCCCGTCTGCCGCCACGTTGTTCGCGATCAGAGAAAGAACGGTCTTGACCTGAAATGGAGTCAGACCCGGATGCTTGCTCAGGACGAGGGCGGCAATACCGCTGATCGCCGGGGTAGCGAAGCTGTTACCGGTCGCCTTGATCTTGGCGCCGCCCACCCAGGCAATGTCGACGTCGACGCCGCGGGCGTAGAACTCGACGGGCGGGTTCGGATTCGCGTAGAAGACCAGTGAATCACCCTCCTCGTGGCTTCCGACCGAGACGACCGACGAGAACCGCCACGGGAAGGACTCGACGGGCATGTTGTGGGCGGAGGCGACGATGAGCGTTCGTTTGAAGTACGCGGTGTCTGCCAGGTCGTGGAGCACGTCTCCGAACTCGCGCTTCGTGGTCGAGAGACTCATGTTGATGACGTCGAACCCATAATCGACGGCGTAGCGAAGCCCCGCGACGAGCACCTTCCCGCTCCCCTTGAAACCGCTCCCGAGCACCCGCACCGAGTGGATCTCCGCTTCCGATGCGAGCCCGCGCACCACACTTGCGCAGGCCGTCCCGTGCCCGCAGGTGTCGCCGATCGTATCCGGCTCTACCAGGGTCCGACCTTCGTCGTCCAAGGCGATGCTCACCGCGCTCGCAATCTCACCGACGAGAGGGTGTTCCGCCTCGATCCCGCTGTCGAGGATGCAGACGCGCACCCCCTTCCCTGTGGCTCCCTCGAGCGCCCATTCGCGGTCGACGCGGGCCGGCAGCGGGTTTGCGAGGGCGATCGCCGACCCTGCATCGCGCGGGAGCGACCACGCCGGGAGATCGTCGTCGGCGGCGTGATGCAGCGCAGTCGACACGGCCGGCCGATGCTAGCGGCCGGTGAGGGTCACAACAACTCGGCCGCTGCGTGCGCGGCGGCCGCCGCAGCCGCCTCGGCACGCGCAAGCCGCTCGTCTCCGGGCGCCACCGCGAGGTTCACGCCGACGAGGTGCGCCGCCGCCCGCGCCGCACCCGCGGCGAGCGATGCTGCAGCGGCGACGTCCGGCACGAGCTCCGGCGCCGCCTCGGCTGCGAGGCTTGCGCTCAGCACGGCGACATCGGCACACGCGTCGGCGATCGCGAGCGGCTCGATCGCCGCACGGTCGAGCAGAAGACGGAGCGAGAAGTCCGCGCGCGTGTCTCCGCCCTCGCCGACGGCGGCGAGCGCGGTGCGGGCGGCGCCGAACGCGTCCGCGTCGGTGACGGCGGCCTGTGCGAGGCGGCGGAGGAGCTTCGCAGCCTGGGCGGAGCGTCCGCCCTCCCCGGCGGCGCGCGCCGCTTTCATCGCGATCGCCGCCGCGAGCGCGCCCGTCAGCGCGGCCGCAGACCCGCCCGCCGAGGACGTCGAAGGGTCGGCGATCGCGCCGAGCGCCGGGTCGATCTCCATGGGCACGGCTAGTGCTCGAGGTGGATGCGCGCGAGCGAGATCACGGCCGGCGTCGCCGGGATCCCTTCCTCGGCGAGTGCGGCCTCGAGATCGGCGAGGAGGCGCGCCCGAAGCTCGCTGTCCTCGCGGGCCCTGACCAGAAGGTCGTCGAGCGAGGCCCGGGCGAACGGCAGCTCCTGCGCCGCGGCCACCCAGCCGTGCGGCGCGGGCGGCAGCGCTGCAAGCAGCTCTGCGATCCGCTCGGTGCCGTCCCACGCCACGTTGCTCATCCGTTCACAGGACGGTCGGCGGCCCCGAAATCTTCCAACGCGGCCCGCAACTTGACGAGGCAGCGCGAAATCCGGCTGGCGATGGTTCCCTGGGGGAGCTCGAGCGCCTCGCCGATGGTCCGGTAGCTCTCGTCACGGGCGAAGAACCGATCGAGGATCTCCCGGCACGGCTCGTCCAGCTCCGCGAGAGCGTCACGAACCGTCAGAGCCTCGTCGAGCAGCCCGAGGGTCTCGTCCAGGTCCTCGGGCTCCCCGCCCTCCGCCGGCTGCTCCCGGCGCCCCGCCCGGAGGCTGTCGATGCAGGTTCGGCGGGTCAGCTGCGCGAGCCAGGGCCGCAGAGCGTGGTCGTCGCGCAGCTTGGGGAGCTGCTCGTACGCCTTGGCGAAGACGTCCTGGAAGACGTCCTCGGCATCGTGCTCGGACAGGCGGAAACCCTGCACGCAGATCGCGTAGACGTACCGGGAGTACCGCTCGACGAGCTCGTTCCAGGCAGAGGCGTCCCCTGCCCGGCAGCGGGCGACCAGCTTGGCGTCGAGAGCCGACTCGGCGGTCTGATGCACGGCCAAAGTCTGGGCCTATTGGTTCAAAACCACAAGGGTCAGCGGCGGAAACGCCATCCCTTCGCCTCGGCGACCAGCAGCGCTCTACGCACGCGCGGTCCGACGGAACTGAAAGCGACTCTCCGTGCCCGCTCGCAGACGGCCGACGTTCGCGCGGTGCAGGAACAGGATTGCGAGCGCCGCGACCGCGCCGAAGACGACGACGGGCGTCGGGTAGCCGAACACGACCGCCCCGACGGGCAACGCGATGCCGGCGAGGATCGAGGCGACGGACGCGTAACGGAAGAGCAGGAATGCCGCGACCCACACGAGGCCCGCGGCGAGCGCGACGTAGACGGCCACACCGAAGAACACGCCGCCGCACGTGGCGACCATCTTGCCGCCCTTCGCAAAGCGCAGAAACAGCGGCCGCCAGTGACCGAGCATCGCGGCCGCGCCGGCGACGATCCCGGCGAGGTGCGAGACGAAGAGCATGCCGAGCAGCGCCGGGACGAATCCCTTCAGCGTGTCGAGCAGCACAACCGGAAGCCCGAGCCTACGGCCGTACGTACGCCAGACGTTCGTCGCGCCGATATTGCCCGAGCCCGTTCGCCGGATGTCCTCGTGCCTGACGAGCCGCACCAGCCAGTAGCCCCACGGACACGAGCCGAGGAGGTAGCCGAGCACGACGACGAGGGCGAAGGTCATCGGAAACTCGCGTCCTCAGGACGGTCGCCTCAGGACGTCCTACGGACGTATCCCGTAACGCTGCGCCCAATCGCCGACCACGTCGTAGTCGAGGTTGTTGAAGAACGCCTCGATGTACGACCCGCGGTCGGTGCCGTAGTCGACGAAGTACGCGTGCTCGTAGACGTCCAGCGCGACCAGCGGCGTCGCGTTCCAGACCGGGAACGTGTTCTGCGCATCACCGATGTAGTTGAACAGACGTCCCTCGTCCCAGTCGTAGGCCGTCCACGCCCAGCCGCGCGCGGCCATGCCGGTGGCCCTGAGGTCCTCGCGCCACTCTGCGACGGAGCCGAAGTCACGCCGGACCAGGTCGCCGAAGACGCCGGCCGGGTCGCCGCCGACGCCGCCGAGGTGCTCGAAGTAGATCTCGTGGTTCTTGATCCCGCCGATCGCAAACGTCAGGTCGACCTTCAGCGCCCGCAGCTCCGAGTAGACCTGGTTCGCCGAGCCGAGATCGACACCGGCGAGCGCGCCCAGAATCTCGTTGCGCTTGTTGACGTAGCCCTGGTACAGCTTGTAGTGGGCTTCGATCGTCTCGCGCGAGATTCCGTCGAGCTCGAGCAGCGCCGGCTTCAGCTCCCGCGCCGTGATCTCCTCGTGTTTGTAGGCAAGCGCCATCGAGTCTCCTTCGCTGTCTCGTCTGCCTCTCGGGGTGCGGCGCGGAGCATATCCTCCGCTCATCCACCGAGATCGAAGGAGACGCGATGCCCTACGAGCTCCCCCCGCTTCCATACGCCCATGACGCGCTCGAGCCGACGATCGACGCCCGGACGATGCAGATCCACCACGGCAAGCATCACCAGGCGTACGTCGACAACCTCAACAAGGCGATCGAGGGGACCGATCTCGACGGCCTGCCGATCGAAGAGCTCGTGCAGAGCCTGGACCGGGTTCCGGAGGATCGCCGGACGGCGGCGCGCAACAACGGCGGCGGCCACGTCAACCACTCGCTGTTCTGGCAGATCATGAAGCCGGGCGGCGGCGGCGAGCCGTCGGGCCCGCTCGCGTCGGCCATCGAGGACCGCTTCGGGGGCGTGGACGACCTCAAGGCGCAGGTGAACGACTCGGGCGTCAAGCGGTTCGGCTCCGGCTGGACGTGGCTGGTGCTGGACGGCGGCGAGCTCGCCGTCACCTCGACGCCGAACCAGGACAGCCCGCTGATGGACGGGAAGACACCGCTCCTCGGCATCGACGTGTGGGAGCACGCCTACTACCTCCAGTACCAGAACCGCCGGCCCGACTACCTCGCGGCCTGGTGGGACGTGGTCGACTGGGAGGAGGTCGGCCGCCGTTTCGACGCCGCTCGATAACCCGGCGCCAAACCGCCGGGAACCGATATCCGTAGAACCGGTTGTGGCTATGACGCTGCCACTCCCTACGATTGGTCCCGTGACGACGGACGGCGAGCTGATCCAGCGCGCGGCGACGGGCGACCGGACCGCCTTCGAGGATCTCTACAAGCGGTACGCGCGTTCGGTGTTCGGGCTCGCCCTGCGCCGGCTGGGCGATCGCGGGCGCGCCGAGGACGCGGTCCAGGAGACGTTCGCGTCGATCTGGCGCTCCGCGGCGTCGTACCGACCGGAGCGCGGGCCGGGTGCACCGTGGCTGTACGCAGTCGCACGGAACGCGATCATCGACCGGACGCGGGCACGCACCGAGACCCCGGCCGAGATCCCGGAGGAGCCGTCCACCGAGCCCACGCCGCTCGACCGGGCGGAGCAGAACTGGGTGGCATGGCGCGTCCACCGGGCACTCGAGGAGCTGCCCGAGCGCGAGCGCGAGGTGATCGCACTCGCGTACTGGAGTGGACTGTCCCAGAGCGAGGTGGCGGAGTTCCTCGGGGTGCCGCTCGGCACCGTGAAGACGCGGACGCGCTCCGCCCTCTCACACCTCGCCGACCTGCTGGAAGGGGATCTCGGTGAGTGACCTGCGTGACCTGATCGATCTGGAAGGCCTCGATCCGGAGGAGGAGGCGCGGCTGCGCCGCACGCACGAGCTGCTGCTGCAGGCGGGCCCGCCGGCGGAGCTGCCGCCCGGTCTGGACCGGCCCGGCGCCACGCCGACTGCGGACGTCGTGCCGTTCCCGGTCAAGCGGCGCCCACTCGTCGCGGTTCTCGTCGCGGCGGCGATCGCTGCAGCCGCGTTCGGCGGCGGCTACCTCTTCGGGCACTCGAAGGCAAAGCCGGCGGGATTCGCCGCCGCGCACGTCGTCGACATGCACCCGGTCAGCCGCGCAACCGGCGAGCTCGCCGTGTTGAAGGTCGCGAAGCCGGACTCCGTCGGGAACTGGTCGATGGAGATGACGGTGCGCGGACTGCCGCAGCAGAGCGAGCGGAAGGCGTACTACGAGCTCTGGCTCACGAAGCACGGCAAGCCGCTCGCACTCTGCGGAACCTTCCGCGTGCACGGCGACACGACGACGGTGAACTTCACCGTCCCGTACCAGGTCCGCCACTACGACGGCTGGGTGGTCACGTCCCAGGTGCCGGGTCACGGTGAGCCCGGCCCCGTGGTGCTGACGACGTAAACAGAAACTGTTTCGGGCCTCACGGCCGGAAACTGTTTCTACGCAGCGTCCGCCAGGTCCTCGTTCTGCGCGAGGCGGCGCAGGGCGTCGCTCTCGAGCTGCCGGACGCGCTCCCGCGTCAGGCCGAGCTGCTTCCCGATCGCCTCGAGCGAGGCGGGGCCGTCGCCGACGAGCCCGAACCGCAGCTCGATCACATCGCGCTCGCGGTCCGGCAGGTTCGCGACTGCCTGGCGGACGGCCAGGTCGCGAAGCGAGGCGGAAGCCTCCTCCTCGGTGGACGGGCCGGTGCCGGCGATCAGGTCGCCGAACGACGCGTCGCCGTCGTCGCCGACGGGCATGTCGGTCGACGCGACCGCACGCGCAGCCGCCAGCACCTCGTGGACGTGCGTCAGGGGCAGCTTCGAGTGCTGCGAGATCTCCTCGGGCGTCGGATCGCGCTCGAGCGTGGCGACGAGCTCGCGCCGCGCGCGAGAGACCTTCTGCTCGCGCTCGACGACGTGCACCGGGATGCGAATCGTGCGCGCCTTGTTGGCGACACCCCGCTGCACCGCCTGGCGAATCCACCAGGTCGCGTACGTCGAGAACTTGAACCCCTTCCGCCAGTCGAACTTCTCGGTTGCGCGGATCAGACCGAGGACACCCTCCTGGACGAGGTCGCCCAGCGTGATGCCCTGCGTCTGGTAGCGCTTCGCGATCGAGACGACGAGACGGAGGTTGCAGTTGATCATCCGCTCCTTCGCCGCCATGTCGCCGCGCTCGATCCGCTTGGCGAGCTCGACCTCCTCGGCAGCCGTGAGCAGCGGGTAGCGCCCCGCCTCGTTGAGGAACATCTGGAACGAATCGGTTGTGTACAGGCCGGTGCCGACGCTGAGATCGAGCTCGGGCTCGTCCTCGACGTCCGGGGCCGCCTCGTGCGCCTCGAGCTCCGCCTGGAGCGTCTCCGCCTCGGCGTCATCGAGGTCGTGCGCGAGCACCGCGTCGGCGACGTCGGCAGGGATCAGCGACCCGTGCTCGTCGCGCAGGTGCAAGAGCGCCTCGAGGGCCTCGTGGACAGCAGCCGTGGTCATGCCGGTATTGGTCAACGAACTCCTTCTTGTTATTCGAGGTAGACGGGCACGCGGTTCGCGCGGCTTCCGTCAACTTTGAAAACGCCTGGAATGGCCGCGGTATTCCGTTCTCTGCCCACCTCCTGGTAGACAGAACTTAGTGGCAAAGTGTTACAAGCGTGTTAGGATGGGGATGGAGGCCGATTAAGCGGCCGTAGGAGGTTGCTAAGGGGCCGTGCGATTGTTTGCGACGAATGCCGCATGGGTCACCGGCATCTGCCCGGCGAAGAAGGCCTCGACCGCCTCGGCATAGCGCCTGATCTCCCGCTGCGCGGTCTCGGCGGCCCGCAGCGAGACGAAGTTCATCAGCGACCGGGCGTTGACCGTCCAGTAGAACTGGGTGTAGGCCCCGACGGGCAGCACCGACCGGGCGAGCTCGCGGGCCACACCGGCTTCGACCAGCCGGGCGTACGTGTCGTAGGCCTGCTGATAGAGCGCCTTCAACTCCTCGCGGGTCGTCTCCGCCAGCTCCGCGTCGACGGGCTCGAAGGTATACGCACCCGGCTTCCCCACCTGCGTGCGCACGTCTTCCGGCTTCGGGATGTAGAAGTCCTCGGTCGCCTTCGCGTAGCGGAGGCTGAACTCGTTGAACGAGTTGGTGCGGTGGCGCATCCACTCGCGCGCCACGAAGATCGGCGCCCGGACGTGGAAGCGGAACGAGTTGTGCTCGAACGGCGTGCCGTGCCGCTCGCGCATCAGGAAGCGGATGAGGCCCGAGTCCGAGTCGTCCATCTGGTCCTTGTGGCGGGCGGAGGACAC
>Ga0209579_10001166_pt1 | contig 22391 bp, 23 predicted proteins | sample Coa_R1_2_FD_187152 | JGI IMG/M metagenome (GOLD analysis project Ga0209579, IMG submission 187152) | Surface soil microbial communities from Centralia Pennsylvania, which are recovering from an underground coalmine fire - Coalmine... | ecosystem: Environmental > Terrestrial > Soil >... | reverse complement strand
CCCTCGTCCTGCTCGACGATCATGACCGGTCGCTGTGGGACGGAGACGAGATCGCCTCCGGGCAGCGCGCGCTCGCACGAGCGGTCGCGCTTCGAGCTCGCGGGCCCTACCTGCTCCAGGCGAGCATCGCCGCCGCACACAGCGAGGGAACCTCCGACTGGCCGCGCATCGCTGCGCTGTACGCACAGCTCACGGCGGTCGATCCGTCGCCGGTGGTCGCGCTCAATCACGCGGTCGCGGTGGCGATGGCAGACGGGCCGGGCTCCGGTCTCACGCTCACGGACGGCATCGCCGGCCTCGACGACTACTACCTCTTTCACTCGGTGCGCGCCGACTTCTTTCGCCGCCTCGAGCGCGCGGCCGAGGCGCGGGACGCGTACGCGCGCGCGGTCGCGCTCGCTCCGAGCGAGATCGAGCGCGCATTCCTAGAGGCCCGGCGCAGCGGCCTCTAACGCGAGGGCGACGGCCTCCTCCGGCGAGTCGGCCCGGAGCGCGCCGTCTACTTCCCACCCCGGCTCGAGGATGACCACGGGGCGCTCGAGGGTGAGCGCAAGCCCGATCTCGGCGAGCGTCCCGTACCGTCCGCCGACGGCGATGACGGCGTCGCCGGACGCGACGACGGCGAGATTGCGCGCGTGACCAATTCCGGAGACGACGACGTGGTCGACCCAGGCGTTCGCGCGCTCGCGGCTCTCGCCGGGAACGATGCCGATCGTCGTGCCGCCAGCGGCCTTGGCGCCGCGCGATGCCGCCGCCATCACCTCGCCGAGCCCTCCGGTGACCACGGTGACGCCACGTTCGGCAAGCAGGCGTCCGACCTCCTCCGCCGCCGCCTCGTAGTCGGCGCCGCTGCCGATCACCGAGACCTGCACGGTCACGGCGTGCGCAGGCGCTGCTTCGTCGTGAGCACGCCCTCGAACAGGTCGCCCAGCGTGCGCACCCGCTCGAGCACGACGTCCACCGTGAACGCGGTCGCGTCGAGCGTGTCGTTCACCTCGTCCCAGCGCAGCGGCGTCGAGACCGGCGCCCCCGGCCGCGGACGGACGGAGTAGACGGACGCGACCGTCTTCCCCTCGCCGTTCTGGTTCGCGTCGATGAGGACGCCGCGACGCTTCGACTTCGCCCACTCCGTCGTCGCCAGCCCGCGATGGGTCCGCGCGATCGCGCCGGCGACGATCTCGCAGAACTCGCGAGCGTCGTCGTACGTGTAGCGCCGTTCGATCGGCACGAGCACGTGCATGCCGTCGGCGCTCGACGTCTTCGGGAACGAGACGAGGCCGAGCGCGTCGAGCGCCTCCTTCACGAGGAGCGCCACCTGCACCGCTTCCTTGAAGCCGGCGTCGGGCGACGGGTCGAGGTCGAACAGCACCCAGTCGGGCCGGTCGAGCCGGTCGACGCGCGAGTACCAGGTGTTCATGTCGATGCAGCCCATGTTCACCATCCAGAGCAGCGCGTCTTCCTCGTTCACGATCGGCACCGAGATCGTCCGCCGCTTGCGCGGCGTCTCGCGCGTCGACACCTCGACCTGCAGCCGCGGGATCCAGTCGGGCATGTGCGACGGTGCGTCTTTCTGGAAGAACGCCTTGCCGAAGGCACCGTCGGGATAGCGACGCATCGTGAACGGACGCTCGCGCAGATGCGGGACGAGCACGGGCGCGACCGCGCGGTAGTACTCGATCAGGTCGCCCTTCGTGATCTCCTCGTCCGGCCAGAACACCTTGTCGAGGTTGGAGAACTTCACCCGCGACGGCTTCTCCGCGCGGACTTCGGGCGCGGTCTTGTCGTCGCGCAGCCCGAGGTAGACCGGCGCGCGCAAGTGACCGTCATGCGTCCACTCGGCGAACTTCACCTCGGCGACGATCTGCGGCTTCACCCAGACGACGTCGGCGGCGCGCACCTTCGCCATCTTCGGCACCACCGCGAGCGGCGACTTGTCGACGCGGAGCGGCTCGAGCGCGTCGAGCAGCTCGGCGATCGTCTTCTCGGTGAAGCCGGTGCCGACGTTGCCCACCCAGCGCAACGTCCCCGCCTCGTTCACCGCGAGGACGAGCGAGCCGAAGCTCCGTGCGCGGCGCCCCTCGCCCTTCGTGTAGCCGACGACGACGAACTCCTGCTCGCCGTGCGTCTTGATCTTCAACCAGTCGCGGGTGCGCCGCCCTTCCGCGTATCGCGACGAGTCGCGTTTTGCCATGACGCCTTCGAGGTGCTGCTCCTGCGCAGCCGCGAACAGCGCGTCGCCGTCCTCGAACGGCGCCGAGATCCTCACGGTCTTGTCGCGCGGGTCGAGCAGCCCGTCGAGGAGCTTGCGGCGCTGGGTCAGCGGCTGGTCGACGACGGTGCGCCCGTCGAGTTCGAGGACGTCGAAGACCTCGTAGACGATGGGCGTGTCCGGGCGGCCCTGCTGCATGAGCGAGAAGCTCGGGCGGCCCTGGTCGTCGAGCGCGCACACCTCGCCGTCGACGACGCAGTTCGGGCTGTGCGCCGCGTGCTCGAGCGCGCGCGCGACGCCGGCGAACCGCTCCGTCAGGTCGTTGCCGTTGCGGCTGACGAGCTTGGCGTTGCCGTGGCGGACGTAGCCGAGAGCGCGATAGCCGTCCCACTTGACCTCGAAGCTCCAGTCGTCACCGTGCGGGATGGCGTCGGTGAGCGTTGCGAGCATCGCCTTGTAGTCGTTCCGCCCCGCCGGCTCGTCGGCGTCGTTGCGCTTGCGAACCATGAGCCAGTTCTGCTCCTTGCCGTCCAGGTGTGCGGGGATGAGCGTCCAGGTTCCCTGCAGGCGCTCGCCGTGGAGGCGAACGGTGAGGCCGCCGTCCTTCTTCTCCTCGAGCAGGTCGTAGGTGCCGCGGTCCCAGATCTCCACGGTCCCGGCGCCGTACTGCCCCTTCGGGATCGTGCCCTGGAAGCTGCCGTAGTCGAGCGGATGGTCCTCGACGTGCACCGCGAGCGCGCGCACGCCGGGCTCGAGCGGGATCCCCTTGGGGACCGCCCAGGAGGCGAGGACGCCGTCGCGCTCGAGCCGGAAGTCGTAGTGGAGGCGCCGGGCGTCGTGCCGCTGGATGACGAAGACCGGAGCGCCGTCGTGCCCGCTGCCGGTGAACGGCTCCTTCGTCTTCTTCGGGTCACGCTTGCGCCGGTACTCGTCGAGGCTCACGACGCTGTTCTACCAACCACGAGGTTTTGCCCCCGGCCGGCCGGACAAAGACGTGTCGAGACGCTTCTCCACCCAGCGGGGGGTCGAACGCTCGGGGCCGGGTTTTCCCGGCCTCGAGTCGTATGTGTGTGACTTTTGGCGGAGGTTTGTGCCGGGGATAAGCCTGTGGACGGTGTGGATAGGCCCCGGCCGAATCTACCGAAACCTGTCTTAGGCGAACACACCGAGGGAGCGAAACTTCGCGCGCCTGCGACGGCGGAGCTCGTCCCCGGGCACGTCCGCCAGCTCGTCGATCGCCTCGCGGAGCGACTCTCCCAGCATCCTGGCGGCCTCTTGGTGGTCGGTATGGGCCCCGCCGGCAGGCTCGGGGACGATCCCGTCGACGACGCCCAGCTCGAGGCAGTGGGCCGCGTCCGGCTTGAAGGCGGCGGCGGCCTTCTTCGCCTCGCCCGCGTCGCGCCAGAGGATGGCGGCGCACCCTTCCGGCGAGATGACCGAGTAGATCGCGTTCTCCTGCATGAGCACGCGGTCGGCGAGGGCGATGGCGATGGCGCCGCCGGAGCCGCCTTCGCCGATCACACAGGCGACGGTCGGCACCGCCAGCCGGGCCATGGCCAGCTGGGAGCTCGCGATCGCGCCGCCCTGCCCATGCTGTTCGGCGGCGACGCCCGGATAGGCGCCCGGCGTGTCCACGAGCGAGACGATCGGGAAGCCGTGGCGGTCGGCGAGCTCGAACACGCGCATCGCCTTCTTGTAGCCCTCGGGATAGGGCATGCCGAACTGGCGCCGCGTCCGCTCCTGGATGTCGCGCCCCTTCTGCTGCCCGACGAGAGCGATCGTCCGGTCGCCGAGCTTCCCGAGGCCGGCGACCATCGCGCCGTCGTCGCCGTCGCCGCGGTCGCCGTGCAGCTCGAACCAGTCGTCGAGGAGTGCGCCGACGTAGTCGAGCGTGTACGGCCGCTCGGGATGGCGTGCGAGCTCGACCGAGCGCCAGATCTCGTCGCTCGTCGGCTCCTGCTGGATGCGGTCGAGCTGGCGCTGGAGCCGCTCGAGCTCCCCCGAGAGGCGGGCGCCGCCAAGCAGCGGCACATTGCGCAGCCGGCTCAACCGTTCACGCAGCCGCAGCTCGTGCTCGCTCGGCGCCATCAGCCGAACACCCGCAGAAGGCGGCCGAGCGTGGGCCGGATCTGCGGCCGCTCGAGGATGGCGTCGAGATGGCCGAAGCGGAGGTTCTGCTCGGCGAGGCCGAAGTCGTCCGGAAGCTTCTCCCGCGTCGTCTGCTCGACCACACGCGGCCCGGTGAACGCGATCAACGCGCCCGGCTCGGCGAGCAGGACATCACCGAGGCTGGCGAAGCTCGCGAGCACACCGGCCGTCGTCGGGTGCGCCATGACAACGATCATCGCCTGGCCCGCGTCGTGCAGATCCTCGACGGCGCACACCGTCTTCGGCAGCTGCATGAGCGAGAGGATCCCCTCCTGCATGCGCGCGCCGCCCGAGCTCGTGACCGTGATCAGCGGAACGCCGCGCTCGGCGGCCGAGTCGCAGGCACGCGAGAACTTCTCGCCGACGACGCTTCCCATCGAGCCGCCCATGAAGGCGAAGTCCATGACGGCGAGCTCGCACCCGCGACCCTCGATCTCGCCCTGGCCGATGACTATCGCGTCGGCGAGGCCGGTCGACATCTCCGCCTCGGCCAGGCGCTCCGTGTACGGGCGCAGGTCGAAGAAGCCGAGCGGGTCCTCGGAGTGGAGATCGGCCGACTCCTCGTGGAAGCTGCCCTCGTCCACGAGCGACGCGATGCGCGCGTGCGCCCGCATGGGGAAGTGGTGACCGCACTGGGCACAGACCCATTGCGCCCGCTCCAGCTCGTCGTCCCGATAGTGCGAATGGCACTGGGGACACGTGTTCGGGTGCTTGGGCGGGGGCGCCGGCTTGTCGTCGGTCTCGATCGAGACGTCGATCTTGGACACGTCGGAAGCTTAGACCGGGTTCGACGGCGACCGGTTGCGGGCTCAGAAGCCGAGCGCGGTGCAGAGCCGCTCGAGCGGCTCGACGTTGCCGGGATCAGGCGCCAGGCCCGAGAGCCCGGCCCCCGCCACGCGTCCGCGCAGGCCGATGAGGAGGCTCTCGACCCGGGCGACCGTCATTCCGCCCGGCTCGGGCATGAAGACCGCGACCTCGTCGGCAGCGAGCACGTCGCAATCGAGCGCGACATAGATCGCGTCCACCTGGCCGAGCACCCGCTGGACGTCGTCGCCGATGCCGGTAGCGGCGATGAACTCGACCTCGGGCGGGTCGAGGTTCCGCGCTCCCACGAGCGCGACGTCACGCGCCTCCACCGCGCCTCCGTCGATGAGCATGCGCAGCGGCATCCCCCACTCGTTCCCCGACGGCGAGCTCTCAGGCGTGTTCAGGTCCCCGTGCGCGTCGAGCCACACGACGCCGAGCCGGTCGTACCGCGCCGCGAGGCCCTCGACCGCGCCGATGTGTGAACAGCAGCAGCCGCCGAGCACGAGCGGCCGCGCCGGCAGATCGGACGAGACGGCGAGCGTCTGCGCCCCGAGCGTCTCCTCCTCCACGACCGATGCCTCCGGATAGTCGAGCGGGAGGCCTGCGGCCTCGATCATTCGCTCGCCGCCGTCGCCCCATGCACCGCGAACGCGGACGAGCCCCGCCGCGAACGTTCGGCCGCAGGAGTGACACTCGTAGCCCTCGTCGATCGCCACTGCCGTGTGCGCGCGACAGGTCGGGCACTTCGCCCGCAGGAGGCTCACGCGACGAGCGAGTCGAGCGCGTCCGCGAGCCCGGAGAGGGAGCGGAGCTCGACGTCGGGCTGCGGCTTGGGCTCCTCGCCCAGACGGTTGATCCACACGCTGGGCAGGCCGAGCTCCCGCGCCGGCGCGATGTCGTGGAAGAGACTCGCGCCGACGTGCACGTGCCGAGAGGGATCGGCGCCGGTGCGCTCGTAGAACTCCTCCCAGTGCCGGATCGCAGGCTTGTACGAGCCGATCTCCGACGCGACGATGGCGAGCTCGAACGGCACGCCGATCTGCTCCATCGATGCGTCGATGAACTCGCGGTCGGTGTTCGACAGGATGACGAGCTTCCAGCCGCGCGACCGCGCCTCCTCGAGGGACTCGCGCACCTCGGGGAACGTCGTCCACCCGGGGAGCGAGCGCCCGAGGGCGTCCTCCTCGCCCGGCGGCACGTGCGAGATGCGGGACAGCGTCGTCGCCATCACGTCGCGGTAGCTCATCTCCGGCGTCTCGCGCTGCACCTGCGGCTCGACCTCGTGGTACTCGTGCAGGAGATGCGCGGCGCGCTCGGAGCCGTAGAGCCGCTCGAGCTCCCGGCCGATGCCGCCGTTCCAGTCGATCAGCGTGCCGTAGCAGTCGAAGGTCGCCCACCGGTCCATACTGCGAATCATGGCTGATCTCGCAACGCATTACCGCTGGGACGACCTCCCGCGCGAAGAGCTCAATCCGCTGCTCGGCCGCCGCCTGATCACGGGCGGCGATCTGATGATCGCGCACGTCTATCTGAAGAAGGGCGCGATCGTGCCCAAGCACGAGCATCACAACGAACAGCTGACGTACGTGCTCGAAGGCGTGCTCCGCTTCCGGCTCGGCGAGGACGGCGAGCAGGTCGTCGACGTCCACGCCGGCGAAGTGCTCACGATCCCGCGCGATCTCCCGCACGAGGCGGAGGCGCTCGAGGACACGCTCGACGTCGACATCTTCCATCCGCCGCGCCAGGACTGGCTGGACGGAAGCGACGCGTATCTCAGGCGGCCGGCCTGAAGGCGAGGAGCTCGGGGCCGTGGGCGTCGAGCCAGGCCTTCTGGTCGCGCCAGTTCGGGCGGCGGCTCTCGACGAGCCGCCAGAAGCGCTTGGAGTGATTCGCCTCGCGCAGGTGGCAAACCTCGTGGACGACGACGTAGTCGAGCACCTCGAAGGGGGCAAGCACGAGCCGCCAGTTGAACGACAGCGTCCCTGACGTCGAGCATGATCCCCAGCGGGTCCGCTGGTCGCGCACCTGGATGCGCGCGACCTCGACGCCGAGCGCCTCCGCTTCCTCGTCGGCGAGCATCGAAACGAGCTCGCGGGCGGCGCGACGGCCTTCGAGCTCCGAGATGGCACGCTTCTCGAGGCCGAGCCTCGGGCGCTGCGACGCGCGCTGAACGGCGAGCCAGTCGCGGTGCGAGTGCAGCACGCGGTCGATCTCGCGGTCGGACATCCACGCGGGCACGGTCAGCCGCGCCGGCTCTCCCCACGGCACGTCGATCGTCCATCTCCGCGCGCGCCGCGACCGGCGCACGACCACCAGCTCGTCCACTCGCTCCGACGCTACTGGAGCTTGCGGATGACCACGCAGGCGTTGTGGCCGCCGAAGCCGAACGAGTTGTTGATCGCGATATTGACGTCCGCCTTGCGCGCCTCGTTCGGCACGTAGTCGAGATCGCACTCGGGATCCTCGAACTCGTAGTTGATCGTCGGCGGCAACACGCCCTCGTGCACGGCGAGGGTCGTGAAGAGCGCCTCGACCGCGCCGGCGCCGCCGAGGCAGTGGCCGGTCGCGCCCTTCGTGCCCGAGATGGCGATGCGGCGCGCATGCTCTTCGCCCATCGCGATCTTGATGACGCGGGTCTCGCTCGAGTCGCCGATCGGCGTCGAGGTCGCGTGCGCGTTTACGTAGTCGACCTGGTCGGGCGTGATGCCCGCGTCCGCCATCGCCATCTTCAGGGCGCGCGCGGGATTCATCCCCGTCGGGTCGGGCTCGGTGATGTGGCTCGCATCCGCAGACACGCCGTAGCCGGCGATCTCGCCGTAGATCTTCGCCCCGCGAGCCTTGGCGTGCTCGAGCTCCTCGAGCACGAGCACGGCGCCTGCCTCGCCCATGACGAAACCGTCGCGGCGCGCGTCGAAGGGACGCGACGCGTGCATGGGATCGTCGTTGCGGCGCGACAATGCGCGCATCGCGCCGAAACCGGCGATGCCGACCTTGTTGATGGCCGCTTCGGTGCCGCCGCAGAACATCACGTCGGCGCGGCCGAGACGAATCGCGTCGGTGCCGTCGCCGATCGCCATGTTCGACGCGGCGCACGCGGTGCACTGCGACGCGAGCGGCCCTTTCGTGCCGAGCTCCATGGACACCCAGCCGGCGCCCATGTTCGGGATGATCGCGGGAATCGCGAACGGGTTCACGCGATCGGGGCCGCGGTCGCGCAGCGTGTCGTAGCAGTCCTGGTACGACTTGAGGCCGCCGATGCCGGTGGCGATCGCGGCGCCGACGCGGTCCGCCTCGGCGGAAACGTCGAGGCCCGAGTCCTGCTCGGCCTGCCGCGCGGCAGCGACGATCAGCTGCGCGAACCGGTCCATGCGGCGCGCCTGCTTGTGGTCGATCCAGTCCGACGGCGTGAAGTCCTTCACCTCGCAGGCGAACGTGACCGGGAACTCGGCGGCGTCGAACTGGGTGATCGGACCGGCGCCGGACTCGCCGCGGATGAGCGAGTCCCACGTCGAGCGAACGTCGTTGCCGAGCGGCGTGACCGCGCCCAGCCCTGTGATGACGACCCGCCGTCGCCCGTTCAGTGAACCGTTGTCGCTCGTCACATTCCCAACCCGCCGTCGACGAGGAGCACTTCGCCCGTGATGAACGAGGCCTCGTCGGAACAGAGGAAGCGTACCGCCCCTGCGATGTCGTCCGGCTCCCCGAGCCGGCCGAGCGGCGTGTTCTGGAGCATGGCGGCCGTGGCCTCCTCGGGGAGGACGTCGGTCAGCTGGGTGCGGACGTAGCCCGGCGCGACAACGTTCGCACGGACGTTGCGGCTGCCGAGCTCGCGGGCGAGCGACTTCGTGAAGCCGATGATCCCCGCCTTCGAGGCGCCGTAATTCGTCTGGCCCCAGTTGCCGTGGACGCCGACAATCGAGGAGATGTTCACGATCGAGCCGGCGCGCTTCTTCATCATCGGCCTGCAGACGGCCCGGCACGTGTAGAAGACCGACGAGAGGTTCGTCTCGATCACGGTGCGCCAGTCGTCGTCCGACATGCGCGCGAGAAGCCCGTCGCGCGTCAGCCCCGCGTTGTTGACGAGGATGTCGAGGTCGCCGGCCTCCTCGACGAGGCGCTGCGCGTCGGCAGCGTTCGAGACGTCAGCCTGAACGGCGCGTGCGCCGATCTCCGCCGCGAGTGCATTCGCCTCGTCCGTCCCCGTGCGATAGCCGATGACGACGGACGCGCCGGCGCGTGCAAGCTCCGTCGCGATCGCGCGCCCGATTCCCCGCGACGCGCCCGTGACGAGCGCGTTCTTGCCTTCCAGTGAAGCGAAGCTCACGATTCGGCGGCGAGAACGTCGTGCAGCTCGTCGAGCGTGGCGAGGCTGTTGACGGAGACAGCCTTGACGCTGCGGTCGATCCGCTTGACGAGACCGGAGAGCACGTTGCCGGGGCCGACCTCGACGAACGTCCGCACGCCTTCGCGCATGAGCTCGCTCGCGGCCTGCGTGAACCGCACCGGCGCCGTGAGCTGGTCGACGAGGAGCGGTCCCATGCGCTGCGCCGACTCGAGGCGCGCGGTCACTGTGGACATGAACGGCGCGACCGGCTCCTGGAACTTGATCTTGTCCACCGCCGGACGCAGCCGGTCTGCGGCGCGCGCGACGAGCGGCGAGTGGAACGCGCCCGATACCTTGAGCTTCACGGCCCGGCGAGCGCCCGCCTCCTGCGCGAGCTCGCAGCACTCGTCGACCGCGGCGTGCTCGCCGGAGACGACGATCTGTCCGGGGCAGTTGTAGTTCGCCGGCCACACGCCGAGGATCTTCCGGCAGAGCGTCTCGACGACCTCGTCCTCGAGCCCGAGGATGGCCGCCATCGAGCCGGGATGGCGCGCCGCCGCCTCCGCCATGGCGATGCCGCGCTCGCGCACGAGCCCGATCGCTTCCTCGTCGGTCATAGAACCGGCGGCTGCGAGCGCCGCGAACTCGCCGACCGAATGGCCGATGACGTAGTGCGGCTCGATGCCCCGCGCGCGGATGGCAGCGAGAACGGCGAGCGAGGTGGCGACGAGTGCCGGCTGCTGCACGGCGGTGTCGAGCAGCTCCTCGGCGTCGCCGTGGAAGCAAAGCTTCTCGAGGTCGAGCCCCGAGGCGCCGCTGCCGCGCGTATAGACCGCGCGCGCCTGGCTGCTCGCTTCGGCGATGTCGCGGCCCATGCCGGGCTCGACCGAGCCTTGGCCTGGGAAGCAGAAGGCGATCTTCACGCCGCCGCCTCCATCGTCCAGCGCATGAGGGCGCTCCCCCAAGTGAGCCCGGCGCCCATCCCGGTCATGAGCACGAGCCGACCCTTCTGCAGCCGGCCGTCGGCCAGCGCGTCGGCGAGGCCGAGCGGGATGGAGCCCGAGGAGGTGTTGCCGTAGCGGTCGACATTGATCACAACCTTCTCAGACGGGACGCCCAGCTTGCGAGTTGCGTGGTCGATGATCCGGACATTGGCCTGGTGGGGGATGTAGAGGTCGACGTCGTCGATGGTCAGGCCGGCCTTGGCCAGGATGTCCTGCGCCGACTGCACGAGGACCCTGGTGGCGAACTTGAACACTTCCCGCCCATTCATCTTGATACGCCGGTCGGCCTCGTCGAAGTTCCGCGACCCGCTGCCGGGGAGCCAGAGGCTCTCGCCGCCGCCGCCGTCGGCGCCCAGCTCGAACCCGAGAAAACCCTGCTGCGGAGCGGACTCGAGGACGACCGCGCCCGCGCCGTCCCCGAAGAGGACGAGCGTTGAGCGGTCGGTCCAGTCGAAGAGGCGGGAGAGGACGTCGCCGCCGACGACGAGCGCGCGATGGGCGAGGCCGCCGGCGAGCATGGCGTAGGCCTGGGCGAGGGCGTACATGAAGCCGGTGCAGCCGGCCGAGAGGTCGTACGCGGCGGCGTCCGTGGCCCCGATCGCGTCGGCGACGAGCGCCGCCGTGGACGGGAACATCATGTCCGGCGTCACCGTCGCGACGATGACGAGGTCGACGTCCTTCGCGTCGACGCCGGCCATGGCGAGCGCGTCGCGGGTCGCCGGCAGCGCCAGATCCGACAGCGCCTCGGTGTCGGAGGCGATGCGCCGCTCGCGGATGCCGGTGCGCTCCCGGATCCATTCGTCGGAGGTGTCGACGTACTGGGAGAGCTCGTCGTTCGTCACCACGCGGTCTGGGACCTTCACCCCGAGGCCGGTGATGGAGACGTCGGCGCCTGCCTTCGCGTTTCCGATCATTCGCCCACGAAGACGGTCAACATCGCCTCGGCTGCGGTCTCGCCGTCGACGCTCGCACGGCCTTCGCCCTTGGCGATCGGCCCGCGCACGCGGACGAACTCGCACTCGAGCGTGAGCACGTCGCCCGGCTCGACGATGCGCTTGAACCGGCAGTTGTCGATGCCGGCGAAGAACGGGATTTTTCCGCGGTTCGCCTCGTCGGCGAGCACGGCGACGGCGCCGGCCTGCGCGATCGCCTCGATGGTGAGTACGCCCGGCATGACCGGCCGCTCGGGGAAGTGGCCGGCGAACCACCAGTCGTCTGCGCGAACCTCTCGACGCGCCACAACGCGCTTCCCCGGCTCGAGCTCGACGATCTCGTCCACGAGCAGGAACGGAGGCCGGTGTGGGATGAGCTCCATGATCACGTCCCGGCCGAACGGCGCGGTCGGGACCGTCATGCGGCGGCGTCTTCCAGCTTCTCGCGCAGGCGCGCGCGGCCGCGATGCGCGTGGCATTTCGCCGTTCCGACCGGCATGCCCGCGGCCTCGGCGATCTCCTCGAAGGAGTAGCCGAGCGCGTCCTTGAGAACGACCACCTGCGCCTGCTGCGGCGAGATCCCCGAGAGCGAGTCGCACAGCTCGCGCCGGAGCTCGGACACGCCCGCCGCGCGAACGGGGTCGCCGTCGAGACCCGCATGGAGCTCGTCGTCGAGCTGGTCGTGCACGCGAGAGCTCGCCCGCTCGGCCGAGTCGCGGCAGGTGTTGACGACGAGACGGTGCAGCCACGTGGAGAACTGCGCGTCGCCGCGAAACTGGTACAGGCGCACGCAGACCTTGGCGAGCGCCTCCTGCGCGGCGTCCTGCGCGTCCTCCGGATCGCGGAGGATGTGGCGCGCGAGCCGCTCGACCCGCGGAGCGTGGCGGGCGCAGAGCGCCTCGAGCGCGTCCCGGTCGCCGTCCTTCGCACGCGCCACGAGCACCGGGTCGCTCAGCTTCTCGTGGACGGGGACGGCCTGCGGGCGCAGCGGCTGCCGGATGGCCTTCACGACCGCACTAGTCTAGTTGGGCGTGTCGGACCTCTCGCCGGACGTGGTGGTGCCGTTGTTCCGCGGACAGCTGGGACGGCCGTACACCTTCGTGCCCAAGACCGAGTCGACGCAGCGGCTCGTCGGCGAGGACGATCCCGAGGGCGCAGTGGTCGCGACCGACCACCAGACGGCGGGACGCGGGCGGCTCGGCCGCGTGTGGGAGGACGTTCCGGGGCGCGCGCTCCTCTTCTCGGTGATGCTCCGGCCCGACGTCGAGATGACGCGATGGCCGGAGCTTTCGCTCGTCGCCGGGGAGGCGGTGGCGGCGGCGATCGGCGGCGGCGCCGTCGTATCGCATCCCAACGACGTCATGATCGGCGGCCGCAAGGTCGCGGGCGTGCTGCCGGAGGCGACCACCGGCCGTGTCGTGCTCGGCATCGGCGTGAACGTGAACCAGCGCGCCGACGAGCTGCCGCGCGACGCAGTGAAGCCGCCGACCTCGCTCTTCGTCGAGCTCGGCCGCGAGGTGGAGCGGCCGCCGCTGCTCGCGGAGATCCTCGCCCGGCTCGAGCTCGGCTACGACGCGTGGCGCGGCGTATCCTGACGACCGCAATGCGCGCCCTGCTCGTCGCGCTCGCCGCCCTCGTCCTCGCGGGAACCGCAGGGGCGGCCACGAGGCCGCGCGTGCTCGCCATCCAGTTCGGGCCGGACCTCGCCATCAATCCGGTGACGCAGGACTACTTGACACACGAGCTCTCGCGCGCGGCGAACGACCACTACTCCGCTGCGGTCATCCTCCTCGACACGCCCGGCGGTCTCTCGACGTCGATGAAGACGATCTACACGGCGGAGCTGAACGCGAAGCTGCCCGTGATCGTGTACGTGTCGCCGAACGGCTCGCGCGCCGCGTCGGCGGGCGTATGGATCTCCGAGGCGGCCGACGTGCTGGCGATGGCGCCGACGACGAACATCGGCTCGTCCACGCCGATCGACTCGAGTGGCGCGAACCTCCCCTCCGACGAACGACGGAAGACGATCAACGACGCGGCGGCCGGACTGACCGCGCTCGCTGCAACGCATCACCGCAACACCGTCTGGCCGGGAAGGGCAGTGCGCGTCGCGTCCAACCTCACTGCCGAACAGGCGCTGCACATGCACGTCATCGACCTGATCGCGCCGACGCTTCCCGCCCTGCTCGACCGGCTGAACGGCTACCGCACGAAGGACACGGACCGGCCGTACACGCTGCACCTCGCCGGAGCGCAGATCGACACGGTGAAGCCCGGCTTCGTCACGCGCTTCCTGAACACGATCATCGACCCGAACCTCATCTCCATCTTCTTCCTCGCCGGCATCGTCGGGCTCATCTTCGAGGTGCTGCATCCCGGCATCGTCTTGCCCGGCGCGCTGGGCGCCGTCTGTCTCGTGCTCGCGCTGTACGGGTTCTCCGTCCTGAACCCGAACTGGGGCGGCGTCGCGCTCGTCCTGCTCGGCGTCGCGCTCCTCGTCATCGACCTGCACGCACTGACACACGGCGCGCTCACGATCGGAGGCGTCGTCGCGCTCGGCTTCGGCCTCGCCTTGCTCTTCCAGAACCAGCCGGCGCCGTATCACGTCGACACCTGGCTCATCGTCGGCATCGGCAGCGCCATCGCGCTCTTCTGGAGCTTCGCGCTCAGCAAGGGCTTCGCCGCACGGCGGCAGCCGGTCAGCGTCGGGCCGCAGGCGATCGTCGGCAAGACCGGCAAGGTGCGAGCGCCCGGGCTCGTCTTCGTGAACGGCGAGCTCTGGAAGGCGCACGCGGACGACGCGTCGGAGCTCGTCCCTGGTGAAGCAGTCGAGGTGGAGGCCGTCCACGGACTCGAATTGACCGTGCGGCGGTAGGGTTACCGCATGCTCGGCTTCGTCAGGATCTTCCGGGAGTACGAGCGGGGCGTCATGTTCCGCCTCGGCCGGCTGCTCGATCCGCCGCGCGGCCCCGGTGTCGTCTGGAAGATCCCACTCGTCGACCAGCTCGTGAAGGTCGACCTGCGCACGATCACGCTGAACATCCCGCCGCAGGAAGTGATCACGAAGGACAACGTCCCGGTCCGCGTGAACGCGGTCGCGTACTTCCGCATCGTCGAGCCGAAGGACGCGATCGTGCAGGTCGAGAACTTCATGGTGGCGACGTCGCAGATCGCGCAGACGACGCTGCGGTCGGTGCTCGGCCAGCACCAGCTCGACGAGCTGCTCTCCGAGCGAGAGAAGATCAACGCGATCCTGCAGGGGATCATCGACGAGGCCACCGGCCCGTGGGGCATCAAGGTGTCGATCGTCGAGGTGAAGGACGTCGAGATCCCCAGCGACATGCAGCGCGCGATGGCGCGGCAGGCGGAGGCAGAGCGCGAACGGCGCGCGAAGATCATCAACGCGGAGGGCGAGTTCCAGGCGGCGCAGCGCCTGAAGGACGCAGCCGTGGTGATCGAGGAGCACCCGATCGCGCTGCAACTGCGCTACCTGCAGACGCTGCTCGAGATCAGCGGCCCCAACTCCTCGACCATCATCTTCCCGGCGCCGATCGACCTGATCAAGCCGTTCCTCGACCGCGGAGGCTCGGAGTGACGAGCATGCTCGAACGGATCAAGGGCTGGTTTCAGAACGCGGACGCCGGTCCGCAGAACGCGACCTCGACGAACGCAGAGGTCGAGGGCGCCGTCGGCGAGCCCTATCCGGGCACCGGCGACAGCGACGACGAGGAGTCGGAGGAGAACTAGCTGTTCTGCTCGCGGAACCGACGAGCCGCATCGATGGCGGCGCCGAGGTTCAGTCCCTTGTCCTTCGCCTGCTTGATGAGCATCACGGTCTCGAGCGCGTCGATGTCGTAGATGCGCTGCTTCCTCCCCTTCGTGGGGATCTGCGCCTTGTTCGTCCAGTAGTCGAGCTGCATCTTCGAGATGCCGGCGATCTGGCACACCTGGCCGAGGTAGAGCTCCACCTTGCCCAGGTGGTCGGCCAGATTGATTGGTTCGAGAAAGTCGACCTGCCTACTGACCGCCATCGCTGACTCCGCTCCGCGCCGTGGTGCGACCCCGCGGTTGAGAGTTATAGAAGGGAATGTTGCGTTTTGGAAGGGCAAGCTTCGAAAACGTCCCCCTTTCGAGGGACTAGTCGGGAGTGTCGTCGTCGCCGGCGTCGCCGGACTCGACGACGGGCGCGATCGAGGAGACGCGCTCCTCCCCGCGGAGGCGGACGACGATGACGCCCTGCGTGGCTCGGCCGAGGCGCTTGATCTCCTCGACCGGCATGCGGATGAGCGTGCCGCCGGTGGAGATGAGCATCACCTGGTAGCCGTCGCGCACGACGCGTGCGCCGGCGAGAGTGCCCTTCGCCTCGGTCAGCTGGATCGTCTTCACGCCCATGCCGCCGCGGCCCTTGATCGGATAGTCGGCGACCCGCGTGCGCTTGCCGTACCCGTTCTCGGTGACGACGAGCAGGTCGGAGTCGTCCTGCGCGATGTTGATCGAGATGACCTCGTCGCCGGAGCGGAGCCGCATGCCCATGACGCCGGAAGCGTCGCGGCCCATCGCGCGCACTTCCTTCTCGTGGAAGCGGATGGCCTGGCCGAGCTTCGAGATCATGAGGATGTCGTCGTCGCCTGACGAGTGGCGGACGCCGACGAGCTCGTCGCCCTCGCGCATCTTGATGGCGATGATCCCGTCCGCGCGCAGCGGCGTGTTGTACGTGGCGAGCTCGGTCTTCTTGACGACGCCGTTCTTCGTTCCGAAGACGAGGTACTTCGCCTCGCCGAAGTCGCGCGTCTGCACGACGGCGCGGACCTGCTCGCCTTGGCGGAACGGAAGAAGGTTCACGATCGCGCGGCCCTTCGACTGGCGGGAGCCGAGCGGCAGCTCGTGCACCTTCAACCGGTAGACCTTGCCGACGTTCGTGAAGAAGAGGATGTAGTCGTGCGTCGAGGCGACGAAGAGCTGCTCGATGAAGTCCTCGTCCTTCAGCTCCATCCCCATGACGCCGATTCCGCCGCGCTTCTGCTCGCGGTACGTCGTCACCGGTAGCCGCTTGATGTAGCCCGACTTGGTGATCGCGATCACCATGTCCTCTTCCGCGATGAGGTCCTCGAGCTCCAGCTCCTCCGCGTCGGCCACGATCTCGGTGCGGCGGTCGTCGTGGCGGCCGTACGTCTGCTTGATCTCGAGCAGCTCCTCGCGGATGAGTGCGTCGATCTTCGCCTGGTCGCCGAGCAGCTCACGAAGCTCGCCGATCCGCTCCATCTTGTCGCGGTACTCCTGCTCGACGCGATTCCGCTCGAGCGCGGTGAGCGCGCGGAGCCGGAGGTCGAGGATCGCCTGCGCCTGGATCTCGCTGAAGTCGAACTGCTCGATGAGGCCCGTGCGTGCTTCGTCGGTGTCGGCGGCCGCACGGATGAGCGAGATGACCTGGTCGAGGACGTCGAGCGCCTTGAGGTAGCCCTCGAGGACGTGAACCTGCGCCTCGAGCTTGCGCAGCTCGTCCTTGGAGCGACGCGTGACGACCTCCCGCTGGAAGTCGAGGTAATGCGTGATCTGCTCGAGCAGCGACAGCGTCTTGGGAACGCCGTCGACGAGCGCGACGGCGTTGTAGCCGAACGTCGCCTGCAGCGACGTGTGCTTGAACAGCTTGTTGAGCGCGACCTGCGGGACGGCGTCGCGCTTCAGCTCGACCTGGATGCGCATGCCGGTGCGGTCGGAGTGGTCGGCGAGATCGGAGATCTCGGTGAGCACCTTGTCCTGGACGAGGTCGGCGATCTTGCGGATGACGCCGGCGTCGCCGCCCTTCTTCACGCCGTAAGGCAATTCCGTGATGACGATCGCCGACTTGCCGCCGCGCAGCTCCTCGATGTGCGCGCGTGCGCGCATGACGACGCGGCCGCGCCCGGTGCGATACGCGTCGCGGATGCCGCTGCGGCCGACGATGATCGCACCGGTCGGGAAGTCGGGGCCCTTGATGTGCTTCATCAGGCCCTCGACGTTGATCTCCGGGTCGTCGATCATCGCGACGACGGCGTCGATGACCTCGCCGAGATGGTGCGGCGGCATGTTCGTCGCCATGCCGACGGCGATGCCGGTCGAGCCGTTGACGAGCAGGTTGGGGAAACGCGAGGGAAGGACGCTGGGCTCGCGGCGCGACTCGTCGTAGTTCGGACCGAAGTCGACCGTGTCGCTGTCGATGTCCCGCAACATCTCGGTGGCGATGCGGGAGAGCCGCGCCTCCGTGTAGCGCATGGCCGCCGGCGGATCGTCGTCGACGGAGCCGAAATTGCCCTGCCCGTCGACGAGCGGGTAGCGCAGCGAGAACGGCTGCGCCATGCGCACGAGCGTGTCGTAGATCGCCTGGTCGCCGTGCGGGTGGTAGTGGCCCATGACGTCGCCGACGGTCGTCGCCGACTTCTTGTACGGGCGGTTCGGCTGCAGGCCGGCCTCGAACATGCCGTAGAGGACGCGCCGGTGGACCGGCTTCAGCCCGTCGCGCACGTCGGGCAGCGCGCGGCCGACGATGACGGACATCGCGTAGTCGAGGTAGCTCGAGCGCATCTCCTGCTCGAGCTCGCGGGGCTCGATGCGCCCCGGTCCGAGTGCGCCGGTCTCTATCTCAGACATCGAGGAACTGGACGTCCTTCGCGTTTTCCTCGATGAACTGCCGCCGCGGCTCGACCTGGTCGCCCATGAGCATCGACATGAGCTGGTCGGCCGCGTGGGCGTCCTCGACGTCGACGCGAATGAGGAGACGCTTGGAAGGATCCATCGTCGTCTCCCAGAGCTGGTCGGCGTTCATCTCGCCGAGACCCTTGTAGCGCGAAAGCTGGATGCCGCCTTCCTTGGACAGGTCGAGCGCGTTCTTCTTCAGATCGCTGTACGTGTCTGCGTGCGCCGAGCGCTTTCCGAACGTGAGCGCGAACGGCGGCGGGCCGACGATCTCGGCGAGCTTCCCGTAGGCCTTGCGGAGGTTCGCGTAGATCGGCGACGACAGCAGGTCGGCCGAGAGCAGGACCGTCTGCGCGGCGGACGTCTCCTCCTCGACCACCTTCACCCGCAGGCCGTTGTCGTCCCGCTCGAGGACAGACAACGTGTACCCGTTCGCGGGCAGCTTCGCAATCGCCTTCTCGAGCGCCGCAGGCGTCATCGCGTCGAGCTCGACGAGCCGGTGCGAGACGGCGAGGTCGGCGGCGTTGTGCCCAAAGTCGGAACGCAGCCGCGCCGACCACCCCTCGAACTCGGCGAGCGCGGCGGTGAAGCGCTTCCACCTGGCCTCGGTCAGCTTCACCTGCTTGCCGTCGCGGTCGAGCACGTCGAGATTGCCGAAGCGCTCGCGCACGAGCAGGTCCTCGAGCTGCGACTCCTTCTCGAAGTAGAACTCCTGGTTGCCGAGCTTCACCTTGTAGAGCGGCGGCACGGCGATGTACACGTGGCCGTTCTCGAACAGCTCGCGCATGTGCCGGTACAGGAACGTGAGCACGAGCGTGCGGATGTGCGCACCGTCCACGTCGGCGTCGGTCATGACGATGATGCGGTGGTAGCGCAGACCGGTGACGTCGAACTCGTCGCCGATGCCCGTGCCGATGGCGGTGATCATGGCCTGGATCTCGCCGTTGGAGAGAATCTTGTTGATGCGGTTCTTCTCGCTGTTGATGATCTTTCCGCGCAGCGGCAGAATCGCCTGATACGTCCGGTCGCGGCCCTGCTTGGCGGGGCCGCCGGCGGAGTCGCCCTCGACGATGAAGAGCTCCGCCGCCTCCGGGTCGCGGATGGTGCAGTCGGCGAGCTTGCCCGGCAGCGACATGCTGTCGAGCGCCGACTTGCGCCGCGTCAGCTCGCGCGCCTTGCGCGCGGCCTGGCGGGCGCGCGCGGCCGCGATCGCCTTCGTGACGATCTGGCGCGCGTCGGTGGGGTTCTCCTCGAGGAACTCGGACAGGCCGGCGTTCACGGTCGCCTCGACGAAGCCGGCGATCTGCGGATTGCCGAGCTTGCCCTTCGTCTGCCCCTCGAACTGCGGGTTCTGCAGCTTCACGGAGATGACGGCGGCGAGCCCCTCGCGCACGTCCTCGCCCTCGAGGTTCTCCTCCTTCTCCTTCAGCAGGCCCTTGTCGCGCGCGTACTTGTTCAGCGTGCGCGTCAGGGCGGAGCGGAAGCCCTGCATGTGGGTGCCGCCCTCGACCGTGTTGATGTTGTTGGCGAAGGAGAAGATCGAGTCCTGGTAGGAGCTGTTCCACTGCATCGCCACCTCGGCGACGCCGGCGTCGCTCTCGTTCTCGAAGTAGGCGATGTGCTTGTGGACCGGCTCCTTCGCCTCGTTGATGTACGCGACGAAGTCCTTGATGCCGCCGTCGTAGTGAAACTCGACGGTCTTGCCGTCGGCGCGCTCGTCCACGAGCTTGATCAAGAGCCCCTTGGTCAGGAATGCCGTCTCGCGGAGGCGCTGCACGATCGTGCCGGCGTCCACGTCGAGCTCCTCGAAGATCTCGGAGTCGGGCAGGAAGGTGATGATCGTCCCGTGGTCGTCCGCCGGCCCGAGGACCTCCATGTCGCCCTGCGGGACGCCGCGGGCGAACTCCTGGCGGTACGCCTTGCCGTCGCGGTGCACCTCGGCGATGAGCCATTCGGACAGAGCGTTGACGACGGAGACGCCGACACCGTGCAGGCCGCCGGAGACCTTGTAGCCGTCGCCGCCGAACTTGCCGCCCGCGTGGAGCTTCGTCAGGACGACGGTGAGCGCCGGCAGGTTCTGCTCGGCCATGACGTCCACGGGGATGCCGGAGCCCCAGTCGCGGGTCGTGATCGACCGGTCGGGGTGCAGCGTCACCTCGATGCGGTCGTTCCGGCCGGCGAGGGCCTCGTCCACCGAGTTGTCCACCACTTCGTAGACGAGGTGATGGAGGCCCCGGAGGCCGGTCGAGCCGATGTACATGCCCGGCCGGAGCCGGACCGGCTCGAGCCCCTCGAGGACGGTGATGTCCTTTGCGGTATAGGTGGTTTCAGTCATGAAAAAAGCCCTGCAAATTCCGCATTTGCGGGCACTCGGAAGTGTATCAGAACGAGCGGTCGTTCGGTGCCCGAGCGAGGCCGTTTTCGATGGCTTTCGTAACGACTCTGCGGAGCTCCTCGTCCTCGATTCCGGCGGCGATCTCTCTCGCCTGCGAACGCTGCTCGTCGGAGGCGACCGCCGGGGCGGTCGCCGGTGGTTGCACGTCTTCGACCGAGGCCTCCGGCAGCGGTCCCGGCACGAACTTCAACCCCTTCACGTCCAGGCGTTTTCCGATCTCGCCGGCGCGCTGCGTCAGCTCGAAGGCCCAGATCGCGTCGCGCGTGTGGACGACGAGAACACCGTCGCGCTGGAAGCGCGCGGGCCACGCGCTGCGCGCGATCTCCGCGCCGACGGCGTCGGGCCACGCGGCGACTGTGTCCCCGATCGCGCCCTGAGGGCCGAAGCGCCCCAGCTCGCGGCGCAGCTCGTCACCGAGCGGATCCAGGGCGCACCTCCACGAGCTGGTCGGGATCGGCCGGCAGCATCGCCGGATCGGTGGCGGTGATCACCGTCTGGCCGCGACCGGCGACGAGCTCGGCCAGGATGCGACGCCGGTCGGGATCGAGCTCGGAGAGGACGTCGTCGAGCAGGAGCAGGGGCTGCGTGCCGCGGCGCTCGCCGATCAGCTCGGCCTCCGCCAGGAGGAGGGCGAGGACGGCGAGCCGCTGTTCGCCCTGCGAGCCGAACTCACGCAGCTCACGCGTGCCGGCGGCGATGACGACGTCGTCGAGGTGCGGACCGAGCCCGGTGACGCCGCGGTCGATGTCACGGTCGAGCCTGGCGTCGAGCTGCTCCACCGTCGGCGACTCGCCGTCATAGCGAAGCGTCGCGTCGTCGAGACCAAACGCGGCCGCATGCGCGGCGAACGGCGGCCCAAGCAGCGCGAGCCCCTCGCGGCGCACGTCGACGAGTGCCGCGCCGAGCTCCGCAACCTGCAGCGTCCACGGCTCGACGGCGTCGCGTGAGGAGACCCCGATCGACACGCGACGAAGGGCGGCGTTGCGCTGCGCGACCGCAGCGCCGTAGTCCGTCGGCAGCTGCGCACGCGCCGGCGACAGACGGCCGAGCGCGCGGTCGAAGTACGCACGTCGCGCTGCCGGTGCGCCCTTCACGACGCCGAGACGATCAGGAGTGAACACAAGCGTTGCGAGCTCGCTGCGCAACTGCTCCACCGTCCGCAGCGGCGCGCCGTTCAGCGTCGCGTGCTTCGCGGCGCCGACGGCGAGCGTCACGTCGACGTGCACCGGAACGCCGCCGCGCTCACCGCGAACCCCGACGCGGGCCGCGTCCGCGCCGAAGCGAACGAGCTGCCGATCCGTGCGCGTGCGCGGTGAGAAGCCCTGCGTGCCGACGTGCAGCGCCTCGAGCAGATTCGTCTTGCCGGCGCCGTTCGGCCCGACCGCGAGCACGAGGCCGGGACGAAGCGCGAGCTCCAGCCGGTCGTACGACCGAAAGCTGCGGAGCAAAAGCTCTTCTGCGATCAGCCGGGCAGGCGGATCGGCATGACGAGGTACGTGAAGTCGTCGCCCTCGCCCTGGAGCACCGCCGGCCGCAGCGGGCTGATCAGCTTCACGCGCACGTCGTCGCCGTCGATCAGCTCGAGCCCGTCGCGCAGGAAGTCGGCGTTGAACCCGATCTCGAGCGCCTCGCCGGCGAACCCGATCGGCAGCGACTCCTTCGACTCGCCCACCTCGTGCGTCCGCGCGACCACTGTCAGCTCGCCCTCCGCGAAGCGGAGCTGCAGCGGCGTCGAGCGCTGGATCATCACCGACGCGCGCCGGATGACCTCGAGCAGGTCGACGCGCGGGATGGCGAGCTCGTGCTCGAACGTCTCCGGGAGCAGCTGCCGATAGTTCGGGAACTGCCCGTCGATGCGGCGCGTCGTCAGCCACACGCCGTCGCTCGAGAAGAGCACCTG
>Ga0209579_10001165_pt1 | contig 22395 bp, 28 predicted proteins | sample Coa_R1_2_FD_187152 | JGI IMG/M metagenome (GOLD analysis project Ga0209579, IMG submission 187152) | Surface soil microbial communities from Centralia Pennsylvania, which are recovering from an underground coalmine fire - Coalmine... | ecosystem: Environmental > Terrestrial > Soil >... | reverse complement strand
GCGGCAGCCGGATCGCGTCGGGGGTCGGCGCAGGCTCGGTGCGGTCGCGCCCGATCAGCTCCAGCGCGCGCGGCTTTGTCGGGTCGCGCCGCAAGAGCCCGGCGCGCTCGAGGTTCGCGAGGTGCGCGTGCACGGTCGAGGGCGAAGCCAGCCCCACGTGCTCGCCGATCTCCCGCACCGTCGGCGGGTAGCCGTGGCGGTCGACGTACTCGACGAGGTAGTTCCAGATCTCCTGTTGCCGCTCGGTGAGCATCGCGCCTCCGCGGGTCGCTGACGAACATGTGTTCGTGAACAGGGTAGAAACTCCTGCGGACGACGTCAAGGAAGCAGGGGGAGAGCCGGCCGGGCTCTCCCCATGCGAATGCGCTGGAGAGGACTTGAACCTCCACGGCCTATGCGGCCACTAGGCCCTCAACCTAGCGCGTCTACCAATTCCGCCACCAGCGCGTCGAAGGCGGCGGTCAGTGTATCCATCTCCGCCGAGCAACACGGACACGCGGGCAAAGCCCGCACGTCCCCCAGACGGCGCCGCAAGCGGCGCCTCAGCCGCCACCAGCGCGTCGAAGGCGGCAGTCGGTGCATCCATCTCCGCCGAGCAACACGGACACGCGGGCAAAGCCCGCACGTCCCCCAGACGGCGCCGCAAGCGGCGCCTCAGCCGCCACCAGCGCGGCGAAGGCGGCGGTCAGTGTATCCATCTCCTGTGAGCAACACGGACACGCGGGCAAAGCCCGCACTTCCCCCAGACGGCGCCGCAAGCGGCCGTAGCCGCCGCCAAACTACGAGATTGGCGCCAGCTCCCGCTCCAGCGTCGCGCGCTCGCTCTCGAGCCAGGGCGGCAGTGAGAGCGCCGCGCCGAGATGCTCGCGCGGCTCGTCGACGACGAAGCCGGGCCCGTCGGTGGCGATCTCGAGCAGGATCCCGTCGGGCATCCGGAAGTAGATCGAGCGGAAGTACGTGCGATCCTGCACCGGGGTCGGGCGCAGGCCGACCTCGACCAGGCGCTGGAGCCAGACCTGCTGCTCCGCGTCGTCCGGTACGCGCCAGGCGACGTGGTGCGTGGTGCCCGGGCCGATCAGCGCCGTCTCCTCGCTCGGCTCGGTGAAGCCGAGCGACGCCTCGGGAGCCACGATACCGGCGTAGAGCGCTGCGTTGCCGATCGCGACAACAGCGGCCAGGCCGGGACTCTCGGCTGGGTAGAGCCGGAGTCGAAGGCCGTCGGGATCCTCGCCCTCGCACGCCTCGGCAACCGCCGGTGTGCGCAGGCCGATCGATTGGAGCGTGCCGCGGCCGAGCCGTCCGCGCTCGGCGCGCGGCCACTCGAAGAACGTGAGCAGCGTTCCGGGCGAGCCGACCTCGTCGCCGAAGTACAGGTGATAGCTGTGCGGGTCGTCGAAGTTCACGGTCTTCTTGACGAGGGAGAAGCCGAGCCCGTCGCGGTAGAAGTCGACCGTCCGCTGCGCGTTCGAGCAGACGCACGTGACGTGATGAAGACCGCTCAGCACGGTCCGCGCCGCCTATTGCAGCAGGCGGTAGAGGGCGACCGTGTTCGCGAAGAACAGGATCGCAACGAGGATCGTGAGCCGCGTCAGGTTGCGCTCGACGATGTGCGTTCCGCCCTGCGAGGTCGGAGTGAAGCCCATTCCGCCGAGGCCGGCCTCGCGGCCGGAATGCATCAGGATCAGCGACACGAGCGCCGCTGCGAGCAGGACCTGGACGACGGCGAGAGCGGAGACCATCGCGTTGAGGGTAGCTAACTCCCGGCCGTGTTCAGGATCGCGCGGACGAGGTCGTCGGCGATCTGGTCCTTGGTGAAGTAGCCGTCGGCGCCCGCCTCACGGGCACGATCGATGTCGGAGGTCGAGGCCGAGCCGGTGAGGACCAGGACCCGCGTTCCCTCAATCGCCTCGTGAATCCGGCGGGTCGCGTCGAACCCGTCCCCGCGCGGCATGCTCAGGTCCATCAGCACGACGTCGGGATTCAACGAGCTCGCCAGGTTGACCGCCTCCGGCCCGTCGGCGGCACGCCCGATTACCTCGATCCGCCCATCGAGCGAGAGGATCGCCTCGAGTGCCTCGGCGAACAGCAGGTGGTCGTCGACGATCAGGACGCGCACCACGGTCGTCCCTAAGGTACCGGCCGATGGATGAGCAGGCCGCGCACGAGCGCATCCAGAAGCTGATCGTGACCGGCGATAACCGACTCAAGCAGGGGGTTTCGCCGGAGAAGGTGCGTGACAGCTACGAACAGGCGCTCGCGCTCGCGCGCGAGGCCGGACTCGAGGAGCGGATCCGGCCGCTCGTCGAGGTCAGGCTCGCGGATCTCGAGCGGCTCGTTCGAGAATCGCCTCCACCCGCGCCGCCTGCAACCTGACGTCGTGGGCCGCCGCGGCCGTGCGGGCGGCCTCGTTCGGGCAGGGAAGGGCTGCAGCGCCGGCGAGCGCGCGCACCAGCTCGGCCTCGTCGAGCGGGTCGACTAGCACGCCCGCCTCGGGCGGTACGAACTCGGGCGGACCGCCAACGCGCGTCGCGACGACGCTGCGCCCACACGCCATCCCTTCGAGGATCGACTGGCCGAACGGCTCGATCAGCGACGGCGCACAGACGACGTCGGCCGCCGCGAGCCGGCCCGGCACTTCGTCGTGCGGGACTCGACCGGTGAGCCGGACTGCCGACCTGCCTTCGAGGTCGCGGCGGAGCGGGCCGTCGCCGACGAACTCGAGGCTGCCGCGGCCGAGTCGCGCGAACGCGTCTGCGAGACGCACGACGTTCTTCCGCTCGGTCAGCGAGCCAACGCAGACGAACGCCGGCCCGGCGGCGCCGTTCGCACGCGGCGCGAGTGGGAAGCGGTCGAGGTCGACGCCGGAGTCGACGACCTCGGTCTTGCCGCGCGCTTCTGGGAGCTTCGTCTCTAGCTCGCGGCGCAGGTAGTCGGAGACGGCGATCACCGCGGCGGCCCGGCGGACGACTCGTCGAGTGAGCGTCGCGATACCGGGGATCGTCCCGACGTTGCGGACGTCGCGTCCATGCGCGGTGACGACGAGCGGCGCGTCGACGGTCGCGGCGATGAGACCGGTCGGAACGAGGAAGTGCGCCCAGACGACGTCCGGGCGCCTCGCGGCGGCGACCTGGCGACGGAGCTCGAGGAAGCGGCGCTTGCCGCCGCCCCGGCGGTCGAGCACCGCCAGGTCGAGCTCGTGCCCGCGCTCGCGAAGCGCGCGCTCGAGCTGCGCGACGAAGGCGCCGAGGTCGGGATCGGTCGGCCCCGGGTACATCTGCGAGACGAGCAAGATCCTCACGACCGGACCGTACCGTCCCTAGGGGCCACGGCCAGTGTCTGACACTGGGCGTGGCCCCTAGGGACGGTCGTGGGTGCCCCACTCCTCGCGCAGGACGCCGCAGAGCTCGCCGACCGTGCACCACACGGCGAGCGCGTCGCGGAGCGGCGGCAGCATGTTTCCCTTGCCTCGCGCGGCTTCGCGCACACGTCCGAGCGCGAGCTCGGCGGCGATCGCGTCGCGCTCGGCGCGCACCCGGCGGGTGCGCTCGACCTGACGGTGCTCGGCCGCCGGATCGAGCCGATGCAGCTCGATCTCGCCCACGTCCTCCGAGCCCGTGTAGGCGTTGACGCCGACGATGACGCGCTCGCCCGACTCGACCGCGGCCGTCCACCGGTAGGCCGACGCCTCGATCTCCCGCTGCACGAATCCGCTCTCGATCGCGGCGACCGCGCCGCCCGCCTCGTCGACGCGCTCGATCAGCTCCCACGCCCGCGACTCGAGCTCGCCGGTCAGCGCCTCGACGTAATACGAGCCGCCGAGTGGATCCGCAGTGCTCGTCATGCCTGCTTCGTCGGCGAGCACCTGCTGCGTCCGCAGCGCGATGCGGGCAGCGCGCTCGGACGGCAGTGCGAGCGCCTCGTCGAATGCGTTCGTGTGCAGCGACTGCGTCCCGCCGCAGACCGCCGAGAGCGCCTGGATCGCGACCCGCACCATGTTGTTCTCCGGCTGCTGCGCGGTCAGCGTCGAGCCGCCGGTCTGCGCGTGGAAGCGAAGCGCAAGCGCCCGCGGGTTCGTGACGCCGAAGCGCTCGCCCATGATCCGGGCCCACAGCCGCCGCGCCGCTCGGAACTTCGCGACCTCCTGGAAGAAGTCGTTGTGCGCGTTGAAGAAGAACGAGAGCCGCTCGCCGAAGTCGTCCGGCGACAGCCCCGCCGCGACGGCCGCCTCGCAGTACGCGATCCCGTTCGCGAGCGTGAACGCGAGCTCCTGCACGGCCGTCGAGCCCGCCTCCCGGATGTGGTAGCCGGAGATCGAGATCGTGTTCCAGCGCGGGATCCGCTCCGCGCAGTACGCGAACAGATCGGTCGTGAGTCGCATCGACGGCCGCGGCGGGAAGATGTAGTTCCCCCGGGCGACGTACTCCTTGAGGATGTCGTTCTGCACGGTTCCCGACAGCGCGCTCGCCGGAGTTCCGCGGCGTTCCGCGGCCAGCTCGTAGAGCAGCAAGAGCAACGCCGCGGGCGCGTTGATCGTCATCGACGTCGAGACCTCGCCGAGCGGGATCTCCTCAAACAGGACCTCCATGTCGGCGAGCGAGTCGATCGCGACGCCGGTCCGCCCCACCTCGCCCTCCGCGTGGGGGTCGTCGGAGTCGTAGCCGAGCTGCGTCGGAAGATCGAATGCGACGGAGAGCCCATGCTGGCCGCTTGCGAGCAGGTAGCGGAAGCGCCCGTTCGTGTCCTCGGCCGACGCGAAGCCGGCGTACTGGCGGATCGTCCACGGCCGCCCGCGGTACATGTCCGGGTACGGGCCGCGCGTGAACGGCGGCACGCCCGGCGGCGTAAGCGCGCTCGGCACGTCGGCGGGCCGGTAGACCGGCTTGACCTCGATCCCGGAGTCGGTCTCACGCCGGTCTCCAGCCGTCATCGCCGCCAGTATGCTCGCCGCGTGTCGCGGGTGCGCGTGCGCCTGTTCGCGGGGCTGCGCGAGCGCGCGGGCTGGTCGGCCCGCGAAGTCGATGCCGCCTCCGTGGCGGACGTCTGGCCGGCGCTCGGCCTCGGTCACGAGCCGGACGGTCTGCTCTACGCGGTCAATCACGAATACGCGCCGCGCGAGCGCGAGCTCGCGGACGGCGACGAGGTGGCGCTCATCCCGCCGGTCTCCGGCGGTGCGCTCGTGCTCTCGGCGGAGCCGCTCTCGCTCGAGCGGGCCGTCGACGAGGTACGCGACGACGAGGCAGGCGCGATCGCGACCTTCACCGGTACCGCGCGCATCCACTCCCGCGACCGGACCGTTCTCTACCTCGACTACGAGGCCTACGAAGGGATGGCGGAGCGCGTCATGGCCGAGCTCGTGGCGACGCTGCGCGCGCGGCACGAGGTGACCGAGATCGCGATCCATCATCGAGTCGGACGCGTCGAGATCGGCGAGGCCTCGGTCGTGGTCGCCGTCAGCGCGCCGCACCGCGCCGCCGCCCTCGCCGCCTGCAAGGAGGCGATCGACACCCTCAAGGAGACGGTGCCGCTCTGGAAGAAGGAGGTGTACGAGGGCGGCGAGGAGTGGGTCGGGCGAGGTTCCTGAGCTACAAAGTGCGTATGGAGCCCTACGCCGACCGCGACTACGAGCCGATCCATCCGCGCGGCACCGACTGGCGCGGGCTGCTGCGCCGGATCTTCGCCCCGATCGTCTTCCTGCTCGGACTCGCCGCCAAGCTCGGCTCGCTGGCGAAGTTCGCCGCGATCTTCGTCGCCTTCGGCGGCTACGCCTTGATCTGGGGCTGGAAGTTCGCGATCGGCGTGATCGTGCTGATCTTCCTGCACGAGCTCGGCCACTTCCTCGAGGCCCGGCGCGAGGGGCTGAACCCGGAGTGGCCGGTGTTCATCCCGTTCCTGGGCGCGTACGTGAAGTACGCACGCGGCAATCCGTGGCAGACGGCCCGGGTTGCGATCGCGGGGCCGATTCTCGGCGGCATCGCAGCGCTCGGGTTCTACATCGCAGGCCGCGCCGAGGGGTCGTCGCTCCTGATCGCGCTTGCGTACTTCGGCTTCTTCATCAACCTGATCAACCTGCTGCCGGTCTCGATCCTCGACGGGGCGGCGGTCTGGCGCTCGACTCGGTTCCTCTGGCACGGCGGCGGCCGCCCGAAGGCGTTCGTCTCGGGTGCGCTCTACCTCGCGACCGCGATCCTGCTGGCGGTCGGCACCTACGCCGCATACTTGCCGCAGCACCGCCTGTAGTGGACGACAGGCGCCTGCTCGATTCGCAGCAGACGGATCCTGCCGACGCGGTCGATCGGATCGCGCGGGAGTTCAGGGACGGGTTCGCGCTCGTCGACCGGATCGACCGCCCCGCAGCGACCGTGTTCGGGTCGGCGCGGGTCGGTGAGCTGCATCCCGTCTACGTCGCGGCCCGTACGATCGGTCGCGGCTTCGCCGAGCGCGGCTGGGCGGTCATCACCGGGGGCGGACCGGGCGTGATGGAGGCCGCCAACCGCGGCGCCAAGGAAGGCGGCGGGCTGTCGGTCGGCTTCAACATCGAACTGCCGCACGAGCAGGACTCGAACCGGTATCTCGACATCCAATACACCTTCGAGCACTTCTACGCGCGCAAGGTCTGCTTCGTGAAGCCGTCGGAGGGGTTCGTCATCCTCCCCGGGGGCTTCGGGACGCTGGACGAGCTGTTCGAGGCCCTGACGCTGATCCAGACCGGCAAGGTCGCGCACTTTCCGGTCGTCCTCTTCGACTCGGCCTACTGGGCGCCGCTCCTCGCCTGGATCCGCGAGCGGCTGCTTGCCGACGGGATGATCTCGTCCGACGACGTCGATCTCCTACACGTCACTGACGATCCGAGCGACGCGGTCGAGGTCGTCGTCGACTGCTACGAGCGCCGCTGCTCGGAGACGCCGGCGCCTGCGCTCGAAGCCTGACGTCGAGCCCTCAGCGCTGCGTCGCGCAAAACCGGTCGCCGGCTGTCAGCTGGTCGTAGAGCACGAGTCGCTGCTGCTCGAGCGCGACGTCGGCCGCGCTGCCCGGGTCGTACTTGCCGATCGCGTCGACCTGCGCGACGACGTCCGGCGTCACGCCGGGCCCCATGACGGTGATTCGGTAGCTCGTGCCGTTTCCGGCCGGGCGCGACGGGCGGCCGGGGAGCGAGACGTCGTTTGTCGGATAGAAGCTGTAACAGAACGAGCCCCTCGGGTTGTGGAAGACGATCGAGGTCTCGCGCTTCCAGCCGGGGCCGTAGGCGGAATCGAATGTGTCGATGTAGAGGCTGCGGCCGTAGCCGTCGGTCGGGGCGCCGGCGGCCGTCGTACCGAAGCCGTGTACGGGCTCGCCGGCATACGTGAGACGACCGAAGATCTGCTCCGTTTCGTGGTTGAAGGTCTGGGGCCAGTCGACGGAGAGCTCGAGGCTCGCAAGCTGACCGGTCCAGTGCGAGACGTCGAGCGTCGTCGCGCCCTGCTGCGGCGTCCACGGATCGACGCCGCGATGGGGCAGCGACTTCTGCCAGCTCTGGAGCGCCCAGTACGAGCCGTCGGGCGCCTTGCAGGCGACGACGACGTTCGCGAGCGGCGGACCGTCGTACGGGAGGCACGCGTTCTTGAACGTCTTCCAATAGGAGGCGTCGTGGCGCTGCCCCCAGCCGCCCGAATAGTCGAACTGGAAGCGGACCTGCGGGGTGTCGGCGCTCGGCGGGAGCGCGTTCACCGCGCCCCAGACGAGCACGTGCCGAGGCCGGCCGTCGGCGCGGGTGTAGCTGACGAGGGCTTCGCCGGCCGCGTCGACGGCAAGCGTCGGGTCCGTCACGCCGAGATCGGAGAAAGCGCCGCTCGCGAACGTCGAGGGCGCGAAGACGAGCGCGGCGAGCGACGCTGCGACGACGAGGCGGCGCATTTCGTGCCCCATTGTTAGCAAGTTGCCGGCGAGATCCGGCGCGCGCTGCTCAGGAGAGCTCGTCGATCGCGCCGCGTGCCCGTTCGTGCACCTCGCGGCGGCGGTCGGCGACACCCGGTTCGGGCTCGCCTGCCGGTGCGGGGTCGGGCGCGTGCTCGACCTCGGCGGCCCGTGACTCGGCGAGCCTCTCACGCAGCTCGTCCGCAGGCGACGGCTCGGCCGTCGAGAGCGGTCGCCGGCGCCGCCGACTGAGGAGCGCGCCGAGCCCGAGGCCCCCGGCGACGAGCGCGAGCAGGCGCTTCAACCCTACGGCTCCGCTTGGGTGGGAGAGCTCGGTCTCAAGATAACGGCACGTGCATCGAACCACTCGGGTCGTGCCCGGGGGCTGGCTTCAACCGCCGATGCTACTCTGAGGCTCACTTCTCGCCCAGCCCGTCGCGCCGTCACCCGATGCGGCGCCCAGGAGGCCGGGCCGACTGAGACCATGGGAAGGAGCGCTTCGGGAACGTGAACGACTACGAGATCTTGCTCTTGCTCGACCCCGAGCTCGCGCCCGAGCGGAGCGCGGAGATCGTCGCGCGCGTCCGCGAGCGCGTCGAGGCCGACGGCGGCACCTGGGAGTCGCACCAGCCGTGGGGCCGGCGCAAGCTCGCGTACGAGATCGACCGCAAGACGGACGGCGACTACCACCTGCTCCTCTTCCGCTCGACGCCGGCCACGCTCGCAGAGGTCTCCCGCGTCCTCAAGATCACCGACGGCGTCGTCCGGCACCTGGCCGTGCGGCGCGTCCGCGGGGGCACGACGAGCGCCCCGGCGCCGGTGGCGGCCGTGTCCGCCGCGGCCGATGACGCCGACGGGGCCGCGGAGTAGCCTGGGGCCTTCACGAACGAGAGGAGCGAGACCATGGCCAACATCAACCGCGTGGTGCTCGTCGGGAACCTGACGAGGGATCCCGAGCTTCGCCACACGCCGAGCGGCACCGCCGTCTGCTCGTTGCGCGTCGCCGTGAACACGCGCCGCAAGGACGGCGCGACCGGCGAATGGACCGAGAAGCCGAACTACTTCGACGTGACGGTCTGGGGTAACCAGGGCGAGAACTGCGCGCAGTACCTCGCCAAGGGGCGGCCGGTCGCGATCGACGGGCGGCTCGAATGGCGCGAGTGGGAGGCGCAGGACGGTACGAAGCGGCAGGCGGTCGAGATCGTCGCCGACACGGTGCAGTTCCTCGGCGGCCGCGGCGACAGCGGCGAGCTCGGCGGCAACCAGTTCGTGCCCGCGGGCGCGACGGCGGCAGCCGACGCGGACTTCGGCGGCGCCACCGACGACGACATTCCGTTCTAGGAGGGCGAGTGGCACAGAAGACCGAACAGCGGAGCAGGAAGCGCCCGGCGCCGACGACCGGCGGCCGCCGCAAATCCTGCTTCTTCTGCAAGTCGAAGGTCGACGAGATCGACTACAAGAACGTCGGCGAGCTTCGCCGCTACATCTCGGAGCGCGGCAAGATCCGCTCCCGCCGGATCAGCGGCGCGTGCCGCAAGCATCAGCGCCAGGTGGCCGTGGCCGTGAAGCGGGCACGCGAGATGGCGCTCTTGCCGTACGTCGCCGAGGGCCGCGACGACCGCGAGGGCCGCGGGCGTGACCGCGATCGCGATCGCGACCGGGACCGCTAGTGCAGGTTCTGCTCCGACAGGACGTCGACAAGCTCGGCCTGCGCGGCGAGGTCGTCAACGTCGCGCGCGGCTACGCGCGTAACTTCCTGCTTCCGCGCGGGCTCGCCGAGGTGGCGACGCCGGCGGTGCAGAAGGAGGTGGCGCGCCGCGACGCGCTCCGCACCCGACACGAGGCGAAGACGGTCGACGAGGCGCGCACCCTCGCCGAGAAGCTCGGAGCGACGGTGCTCCGCTTCAACGTCACCGCCGGCCCGACCGGAACGCTGTTCGGCTCGGTGACGGCGACGAACGTCGCCGACCGCCTCTGGGACGAACAGAAGCTCCGCGTCGACCGGCGCAAGCTGCAGATGGAGACGATCAAACGCGTCGGCCGCTTCACCATTCCGGTCGAAGTTTTCACCGACGTGACCGCAGAGCTGCGGCTCGAGGTCGCGCCGGAGGGCGAGCAGCTGCCGAGCGGCGAGGAGCTCGCTGGGGCCGAAGCGTCGGAGGCGGAGGCGGCGGCAGCAGCGGCCGAAGCGGCTGCGATCGAGGTGGGGGCGGCAGCACCGGCCGAGGAAGCGGTCGCGGCCCCGGACGAGCCGGAGGCGCCGGCGCCCGAACTGCCGTCCGAGACCTAGCCCGGCGAACCTAAGTCGGACACCGCCCGTCCTTCGCGAAGGCGATCAAGCCCGGCGCGCGTACGATCGGCCTCGAGCCGGGTGTGTCCAGCTGCCGCCGGAGCGCCGTTCCGGCGGTCGCGGCGTAGCGCGCCGCCGTGTACATGACCACACGCGCATCGGTGCTGCAGCTCGACTGGAGGCCGTCCTGCAGCCGTCGGATCCGTACGAGCTGCCCGCGGGTCAGGAGCTCGAACCGGCTGTCGTAGTCCACCCGGCGGCTGAGCGAAGGCTCGAGCCAGAGGAGCCAGTCCGCGTGCATATCGTCCGCGAGCACGGTGCCGTGCGGGCCGGCGGCGCGCGCGATCGCGGCGGCAGCCGCGGGCGAGGCGCCGAGGTTGGGCGACGACGGCGGGAGTGTGCGCGCGAACGCGCTCGCGCAAACAGCCGCGGCGGCGGCGACCGCGGCGGCCGCGAGGAGCAAGTTGATGCGCCGCACGGGCGGCGGGAGCTTCAGGCGAGACGGCCGCGCAGCATCGAGAGCGCGGGGTAGCGCGAGCGCAGCGGCCAGCTCGAACCAGTCGACGTTGCGAACTGCGGTCACGGCGAGCAGGAGCAACACGGGCAGCGCCCAGCGCTCGAAGCTCGTCAGGCTCGGCCGGTACCTCCCCCAGAGCGCACTCACCGCGAAGGCGGACGCGAAGAACAGAGCTGTGCTCGGCCCGACGGCGGGCGGCGCCCATTCGGTCACGAAGCTCGCGAACGGCGGGTGGAAGAGCATCAGCCTGTAGTACGAGAGCAACCCGAATCCGTACGGCGAGACCAAGAGGCAGAGCGGCGAGCCGAGGGCCAGGACCAGCCCGCGCGCTCGGTGCGCACGGCGGCGTGCGAGCGTCACGCCGTAGACGAACGCCAGACCCGACCCGAGCGCCACGGAGCCGTGGAGGTTCGCCCAGACCGCGAGCACGGGCAACACCCACAGCACCTTCCTGCCGGGACGCCTCGCGTCGAGGGCGAGCAGCGCGTAGACGACCGCGAATCCGATCAGGCCGAAGCTCTGCGTGCGAAGTGTCGCAAGCCAGGGCGCCGTGCAAAGCGGGACGAGCAGAGCGAGCGCAACCCAGTGCGACGAGGCGCCGAGCTTCCGCGCGGCAACGGCGAGCACCACCAGAGCGGCGACGACAGAACCGATCCCGGCGGCGAGCGCGGCCCGCAGTCCACCGAGCCTGGCCAGCTCATAGAGCACGAGCTGGGCGCCCCACTGCTGATCGACCCACGGACGGCCGAGCGTCCAGTGCGTCAGCGTGTCGTGATGAGGCAGCCCGTGGGCTGCGATCAGGCGCCCGTCCACGAGCGCGAGCCAGCTGTCTGGGACGAGGAGGCGCGACATCTCGACGACGAGCAGCAGAAGGCACAGCGAGAGGACGACGACCACCAGTCCTTCGCGCTCGAGCAGCCCGGCCGCCCGCGCCAAGGGCCGCGCCGGCGACCTGGCGGCGCGTGCCTGCGGACGGGAAAGTGCTGCCTCGCTCATGACGGCCCTCTCGGCTCCGACGGAACCAACATGGAGTAGGAGGCGCGGATCGCCGTTTCCTTGCGCGAAAAGCGGCCGCGACGTCGAGTGTCAGAGACCGGCGACCGGAGCGCTCGTCCGGGCGGACTACGGGTCTTCGAAGGCCGACAACTCGGCGGCGGTCCGGATCGTCTCGACGTAGACACGGCCGCCGAACACGTTCGCTCCCGTCTTCCAGATCTCGGCCGGCAGGACGTTCACCGGGTGCAGCGGGTCGCTGTCGAACGCGGCACGGCGGGCGACGACGTGCCTCGCGCCCCAGAGCGAGTCCGCGGATTCGGTCTCGCCGTTCGCGAGCTTGACCTCGAACGACTCCGCCACTCCCGGCATTGTGCAAGCACGCGTAGGATTTCGGCGATGTCCGGCTTCCGGTAGGTATCTTCCAGCGGTCATGTTGCTCGGCGTGATCTCGAACGTGCGCACCGCCCGTACGCGCCTCATCGGCGCGTATGTGGCGGCCGGCGTCTGCGACCGCTAGGTCGCTCGCCGCCGCTCTCGCGCACCGCCCCGAATCCGCCCACTTCTCGTTCCAAGGAGCAACTGATGACTGCTGCACGACTCAACAGAACGCGTGTGCCTGCCGTCGAGGTGCGGGAGCTCCGCAAGGAGTTCCGCCGCCGCGTCGAGACGGACGGGCGTTTCGCGCGCAAGCGGCGCCTGACGGCGCTGAACGGCATCACGTTCACCATCGAGCGCGGCGAGTGCGTCGCGATCCTCGGCCGGAACGGGTCCGGCAAGTCGACGCTCGTCCGCCTGCTCTCGACGCTGCTCCTGCACGACTCGGGCTCGGCGCTCGTCTTCGGCCACGACCCGTTCACGTCGACGCGCACGGTCCGCCGGCTCGTCAACCGCGTCTCGGTCGAGGCGAGCTTCTTCAAGCGGATGAGCGCCGAGGAGAACCTGGCCTACGCGTCGCGGTTCTACGGCCTTACGCACGGCGAGACCGACGCGAAGATCCCGGAGATCCTGGCGCGAGTCGGCTTCCCGCCGGAGCGCCGCGGCGAGCCGATGGAGAACCTCTCGCGCGGGATGCAGCAGAAGGTCGCGCTCGCGCGGGCGCTGCTCACCTCGCCGGTACTGCTGCTGCTCGACGAGCCGACGACGGGGCTCGACCCGCGTTCGAAGCTCGAGGTGCAGGCGTTCATCAAGGCCGTACGGGTGGAGCACGACGCGACGATCCTCCTCTGCACGCACGACCTCGCCGAGGCGGAGGAGCTCGCCGACCGTGTCGGCATCCTCGACCGCGGGGAGCTGCTCTGCCTCGAGCCCGTCGACGCGCTGCTGCGGCGCTACGGCGCAGCGACGCTCGAGGAGGCGTTCTTCGCCGCCACCGGGGGGGCGCTCGGCGACGACCCCGACGAGCGGGAGGTGTTCGACTGATGGAGCGGCCGCTCTCGTCCACGTTCCGTCACGAGCTCGTCGGTCTCGGCGGCGTCGTCGAGCGGAACTGGTACCTCGTCAAGCGCTACGCCTGGTGGGAGCTCGCGTTCTTCGTCTGGACGGTTGCGAATACGCTCACGATCGTCTTCATCGCGAAGGGCGTGCGCGCGAGCGGCGGGTCGGTGAACGTCGACCGGCTCACGACCGTGCTGTTGATCGGCGCGGTCGTTTGGGCCTATCTCGGGATCATCTTCGAGATCCTCACCGAGACGGTCGCATGGGAGCGCTGGGAAGGGACGATCGAGTACACGTTCATGGCGCCGCTGTCGCGGCCCGTGCACCTCCTTGGGATGGGCTTCTTCGCGGTCTGCTACGGCGTCGTCCGGGCCGGCCTCTTGTTCGGCGTCGTCGCGGCGCTGTTCGGCCTCTCGATGCCGCACGCCGACTTCGCCGGCGCAGTTGCCGTGCTCGCGGTCGCGTCGATCTCGTTCCTCGGCATCGGGATGATGACCGCGGTGCTGCCGCTCATCTCGCCCGAGAAGGGGCAGCAGCTCGGCTTCGTCGCACAGGGCGTGCTGCTCGTCGTCTCCGGCGTCTACTACCCGGTGTCAGTGCTGCCTCAGTGGATGCAATGGCTCGCGAAGATCTCGCCGGCGACCTACGCGTTGCGCGGGATGCGGGCGGCGATTCTGGACGGCGCGGGGATCGGGGCGCTCTGGGGCGACCTGTGGCCGCTGTTTGCGATCGGCGCCGTCGCGATCCCGCTCGGACTCGAGACGTTCCGCCGCGGCGAGCGCTACGCGAAGCGCCACGGCAAGCTGAAGCGCTCTGGCTGAGGAGGGTAGGGAACGCAGCCCCTACCCTCCTGCCTCCGGTGCCTCACTCCGTGGTCGGCTCGACGACGATCAGTGAGTTGCCGTCGGGGTCGCGCAGCCAAAACATCGGCGGCACGTTCCCGCCGAAGCGCGAGATCTGCTCGTCGACGTCTGCTCCCGCAGCCTGCAGCGCCGCATGGTCGGCGTCGACGTCGCGGGTGTCGAGGCAAATGCCGGTCTCGCTGCCGCCCGCGGACTTGCCGGCGGGCGGCGGGGCGAGCGCGATCGTGGTGTCGGCGCCCGGGATCGCGACCTCGACCCAGCGGCCGGCGTCGCCCATCGGCACGTCGACGACCTTCTCGAAGCCGAGCGTGTTGACATAGAAGTCGATCGCGCGGTCGGTGTCGGCGACCGTGACGCAGACGCGCCCGACCTGCGTGATGTTGAGCTTGGGCTGAACCTTCACGTTGGCCATCTCGGATCTCCCTTTCGTAGCCGCTTCACGCACGTGTAGACCTGGTTCATTCCGAGAATTCATCGCCGGATCTGGGACGACCCCCCGGGATGGTGTTCGCGTCGCGCGGTCGGGCTTAGTCCACGAAGCAGTAGGAGTCGCTCGACGCGTCGCCGCCTTGCAGGCGGGTCTGATGGACACGGAGCCCGCGGAAGTCGTCGCCGTGCGGGAAGAAGCGCTCGTCGATCGTCAGCCCGCCCGTCTCGGTGTTCGCATCCATGCGCGCGACCCAGGCGCCGACTCCGTCGGGATAGAAGATCTCGTCCCAGGCCGCGTACAGCGAGTTCGAGGCGTAGACGCGGCGGCCGTCGCGGCTGATCTCGACCATCTGCGGGGCGCCGGCGAGCCGCAGCTCCGGGTCGGCCGGGTGGGCGCTGCGCCGGACGATGCCGCCGAGCCGGACCGAGCCTGTCTCGCGCGGGTTGTGCGGATCGCTCACGTCGTACTGCTTCAGCTCACCCGTGCCCCAGCACGAGACGTACAACCAGCGGTCGTCGACCGAGAGATCGATGTCGCTGACGAGCGGCGGCACGGCGCCGAACGGCTGCAGCGCCGGCGGCAGCTCCGACGGGTCGGCCGGCTCGGCCGGGATCGTGATCGCCTTCTCGGCCTGCCAGCTTCCGTTCTCGCGGTGCCAGAGCCAGATCGAGGATGAGAGGTCGGCGACGCTGATCACGACGCCGACGAAGCCCCACGTCTTGCGCGGGTCGTGCGCCGGCCGCAGCTCGAGCACCATCTGGTGCTCGTCGCCCAGGTCGACGCGCTGGAGCAACCTGCCCTCGGACAGGCTCCAGAAGTTGAGGTGGTGGCCGAAGCGCTTTCCGAGCAGGTCCTCGGGGTTGAGCCCGTTCTCGATCATCGACGGCGTCCCCCACTCCGACGTGATCGCGACGTCGTCCTTCAGGTGCCACCACACGTCGTAGCCGAAGTACTGGTCGCCGCGGTCCGTCTCCCAGGCGCCGATCACCTCGAACGTGTCGTGGTCGATCAGCGCGACGCCGCCGGGGCCGTCGTTGCCGTTCGCACCGCCGAGATTCGACATGAAGATACCGCCCGGACCGCAGTGCACGGTGTGCGGACGCGAGTAGCCGGCCTTCGCTGCGAGCTCCTCGGGCTCGATTGTGCGCAGGAGCCTCGGGCTGCGCGGGTCCGGCTTCGTGTCGAGGATGAACGTGCGCGACGAGCGGAGCCCGGGGACGACGAGGTAGCGGCGCTCGAGCCCGTGCTCAGCGTGCCCTTCGTGGCAGAGCGCGCTCGAGCACGCGTTCCAGCCGAAATGATGGAGCTCGTTGCCACCGCTCGGGAGCTCGGTCCAGCCCACCACCAGGCCGTAGGTCGGAGACGCGGCGTCGCAGTCGAGCACCGTCATCGCGTCGAGCTGCCTGCCCGCAGGATCGAACGCGGCGACGTAGGCGAGCCCCTCCTGCGGCGCCGCGCCGGCCTCGGTCGGCGAGCGATAGAACGTCGGGTCGATGGTTGCGGCCACGGTCGAACCTCCTCGTCGCTGGCGCTGAGACGATAATCAGCGACGGGATCCAAGCGCGTGACAACGGTTCACGTCAATCTGCTCGGCTGGCTCTACTGGCTCGACAGCCAGTGGTGGCTCGCAATGTCGCCCCTGACGACGCACGTCTGCTGCTGCGGTCCGGCCTGCCACTAGGCCTGCTCGCGGACCCACGCGCCGACGAGGCCTCGGTGGCGGGCGATCATCGCCTCATGCTCGTGCGCAGGGAACGTCGTGCGCACCGAGTCGACGAGCAGCTCGTCGAACTGTGGCGATGCGAAGTAGTCGAGCGTGAGCTTGCGCATCGCGGGCAGCGCGTCGGCGCAGAACTCGACGTATGCGCCCACCTGGAAGAAGTCGTCGACGAGCTCGCGATACTCGCGGAGCTTCTCCTCGTACGCGAGGTCGTCGCGGTCGCCGATCTCGAAATAGCGGCGCTGGTTCTGGTCGATCGCCATCCGCCGGCCGGTGACGACGCAGAAGACGCACCACTTGACGAGCGCCTCGATCGCCCACGGGAAGTAGTAGTGGAGGCTCGTCAGGGCGACGTCGGGCGACGCGTTCGCGTAGTCGATCGGATACACCCAGCTGCCGCGCACGAGCGACTCGCACGAGTTGAACTCCCAACGGAAGAACGCGTTCACGAGCCGCGAGATCGTCACGACCTCCCAGCCGGTCTCCGGGGCGAGGAACTCGTGGTCGACGACGTACCGCTCGTGCATCGGCGCGTCGGGTGCGAAGTGCATCGCCATCGTCTCCGCGCCGATCGAGAGCGAACGAACGAAGACGTCGAAGTCCTCGACCGACGCCTGCAGGTGCATCAGCCGCTCGCCCGACGCGTCGTACTGAGCGTGCAGCTCGGTCGCGTTCGCGATCCGCGTCACGCCGACCCACTGGCCACCGTCGAACGGCTTCATGTAGAGCGGATAGCCGACTTGCTCGGCGACCTCGTCGAGCGAGAACGGCGAGTTGTAGCGCGACGCCACATGCTCGAGCTTCGCCGCCATGTACTCGCGCCGGAACATCGGCGCCGGCTGCTTGTGCGGGACCATCCAGGTCGGCGGCACTTTGAGCCCGAGCCTGATCATCGCGCAATAGGCGGAGTGCTTCTCCATCGCCTGGAACGTGAACGGGTTGTTGAGCAGGTACACGTCGTCCATCAAGGCAGCCTTCTTCACCCACTCGCGCGCGAGGTCGTACCACCAGCCGAGCCGGTCGATCACGAGCTCGTACCGCGGCTTGGCCCGCAGGTCGAAGGGCTCGTTCATGATCCGCTCCGTGCGGAAGGTGTGACGTGCGCCGCCGTGCTCGATCGGCGGCAGCCGCTCGACGAGGGCCTCGAACGCGCGCGGCCAGTCGTCCTCCGTGCCGAGCAGCAGCCCGATCAGGTGCTCAGACAAAGCGAGGCAGATGGTGAGCGATCTGTGCGCGCCATGCGGGCCAGTCGTGCGGGGCGTCCTCGCCCCACATGTCGAGCTCGTGGCGAATCCCCTTCCCGGCGAGGAGCGACGCGAACCGCTGCGTCTGCACGAGCGAGCCGGTCGACTCCTCCCACGCGCCGCGGCCGACGACGAGCAAAAGACTGACGTGCGAGCGCAGCCACTCGAGGTGGTCGCCGTGCAGATTCGAGACGTAGTCGACGGGGTTGTTGAAATAGACGGAGTCGCCACGCTCGCCCCAACCGAGGCCGGCGAGGTCGTAGACGCCGGAGAGGCAGACCGCGAGCGGGAATGTGTCGCCGCGGCGGAGTGCGAGGTTCGCAGCGTGGAAGGCGCCGAACGAGACGCCGGTCGTGACGATCTCCTGCGCGCCGCCGCAGTCGGCGTGGATCAGCGGCACGACGTGGCCGAGCAACCAGTCCTCGTACTGCCCGTGCCGGCGGGCCCTCTCTTCCAGCGGCAGCCACTCGTCGTGCCAGATCGCCGAGTCCCACGAGTCGACGCAGTAGAGCTTCACGCGGCCGGCTTCCAGCAGGTCGGCCACCGCGGCCACCATTCCGCGCTCCTCCCACTCGTAGCGCCGCCCCTCCTGCGCCGGGAAGACGAGGACCGGCCGCCCCCAGTGGCCGAAGATCAGGACGCCGTCGGCCTCTTCGCGCCTCATCCGAGCGAGCGCAGCAGGAGCTCGGCGAAGTGCGGGTGGAGGGCGTCGCGCCAGGAGACCCAGTTGTGCGCGTCGGGGTGCTCGACGAGGCGAGCCGGGAAGCCGCGTTCCTGGAGCGCGGCGGCCATGACGCGGTTGTTGTCGAGGTTCTCCTCGGCCGTGCCGCACGTGATCGTCGTCGGCACCGGCGGCGCCGAGCCGAGGCCGCCGACAACGGTGCCCGCGAAGCGGGTGATGCGTGCGAAGCGGCCGTACCCCGACTCGTGCGCGTCGAAGCGGCGCCGGAAGAAGCTCCCGGACTGGAGGAACAACCCGCCGAGCAAGCCGGGCTCCGCGAAGTGCGCGTGCAGCAACGCGAGCGCGCCGAGGCTCGCCCCGACACCGATCGGCGGCCCCGTGGACGGCGCCGCCTCGGCGAGCGCCGGCAGCCAGCGCCCGGCGAGGAGCCTCGAGTAGCGGCGCGATGCGGAGTAGCTCTCGTTGCGGTCGCCCGGCGGCGCCAGGAGCGCGGCGCGGAAGGGTGGCACCTCGCCGAAGGCGACAAGGTGGTCGAACAGGCGGAGCAGCTTGCAGTACCGCGCGTACTCGGGCCCGTCGTGGACGAGCACGAGCGGTAGCGGCCGGTCCGGCTCGGTCTCCGGTGCCGACCAGAGGACGCCGAACGGGAGCTCACGCAGCTCGCCGGCCTGCGACTCCGCGTCGTCGAGCCAGGCCGGCGGCGCGTAGCCCGGGAACTCGACGACGGACTTGTCGCCGAACGGCCCGGGAGCACGCGACGGGTTGCCGGGGTCGGGCACCCACTCGAGCGACCCGTCCGGACGCTCGAGCTCGAGCAGGTACTCGAGCCGGTCGGCCGGCGGCCGCCGCAGACGGAGCTCCCAGCCTGCGCCGCGCCGCTCGAACGGGACGACCCGCGGTCGCCGCAGCTCGTGCACGAGCGAGACGCGGCGAAGGCGGCCGTCGGCCACTGACAGCTCGACCGCCTCCTCGCTCACCGCCGGACTCGTGCGCACGGGGGCCTTCACGGGCGGGCCGACGATAGCGGCCCGCACTCGTCCAGAGGCTTTTCCACAGGCTGTGGACAAGTCGGGACGCTCTTTTCCCACATCGCTTTCCACCACCTGTGGATCTTCGCCGGAAGTTCGCGCTGCGAGCGACCTTTTCCGTCCACACGACCGCCGCCCGTTCTGCGAACATACGTTCTGTAATGGCCGTAAAACGACCCCTTCCCTCACCTCCGCGGGCGGCTTTCCACAGCGTTGAAAGCGCTTCGAGCCGCGGCTTCACTACGCCGTGATGGTCCTGCCCGCCCAGGCCCTCGCCACCGCCCCGGTCCCGCCGCAGAACCTCGACGCGGAGGAGTCCGTCCTCGGCGCGATAATGCTCTCGTCGGCGGCGATCGAGGCGGTGAGCGAGGTCATCGACGCGGGCGACTTCTACCGCGAGTCGCACGGGAAGATCTACCTCGCGGCGCTCGAGCTGTACCAGCACGGCCAACCGGTCGACGCGATCACGATCGCCGACAAGCTCGACGAGCGCGGCGAGCTGGACGACGTCGGCGGCAAGGAGCGCGTACACGAGCTCGCGGCGCTCGTGCCGGCGACCTCGAACGCGCGCCACTACGCGAAGATCGTCCGCGAGATGGCGACGCTCCGCGGGCTCACGCTCGTCGGAGAGCAGATCCAGCGACTCGGCTGGGATCGTCCGGGCGAGACGCCCGAGCTCGTCGACCGGGCCGAGCAGATGGTGTTCGACCTCGCTCAGCACCGAATCCGCGGCAGCTTCGACCACGTCTCCGACCTCGTCCGCGAGAGCTTCGAGCAGATCACGCGGATGTACGAGTCGGGCGGCGAGATGACCGGTACGCCGACCGGCTTCCGCGACGTCGACCAAATGACCTCGGGGCTGCAGCCCGGCAACCTCGTCGTCGTCGCCGGCCGGCCGAGCATGGGCAAGTCGGCGTTCGCGCTCGGCGTCGCGGCGAACCTCGCCGTCCACCACGACATCCCGGTGGCGGTGTTCACGCTCGAGATGTCGAAGATCGAGGTCGTGCAGCGCTTCCTCTGCGCCGAGGCGCGCGTCGAGCTGCAGCGCCTGCGCACCGGGAAGCTCACCCAGGAGGACTGGCCGCGGCTCGTGAAGGCGTGCGACACCCTGACGAAGGCGCCGATCTTCGTCGACGACACGCGCATGACGACGATGCTCGAGATCCGAGCCAAGGCCCGGCGGCTGAAGGCACGCGAGCCGAGCCTGGGGCTCGTCATCGTCGACTACCTGCAGCTGATGGGCAGCGGCTCGATCGAGCACCGCGTGCAGGAGGTGTCCCAGATCTCGCGCTCGCTCAAGGTGATCGCAGGCGACCTCGACGTACCCGTGATGGCCCTGTCGCAGCTCTCTCGCGCCGTCGAGTCCCGGAACGACAAGCGGCCGCTTCTCTCCGACCTGCGCGAGTCCGGTTCGATCGAGCAGGACAGCGACCTCGTCATGTTCCTCTACCGCGACGAGTATTACAACGACCAGTCCGAGGACCAGGGGCTCGCCGAGGTGATCCTGGCCAAGCACCGGAACGGCCCAGTCGGAACCGAGAAGCTCGCGTTCCTCAAGCGCTACGCGAAGTTCGCCGACCTGGCGGCGCGGCACGACGCGAAGGCGGCGGCGTAGGTAGATGCGCCCGAACGTCGTCTGGCTGACGCCGAGCGCGACCTCGTTCTCATGTTTGTGCGAGCGATGCCTCGAAGCGTCGCGAACAAGCGGCGGGTCGTTCGCCGAGGCCGTACGCACCGCCAGCGTCCGCGGCAAGCTCGCGCTCGAGGCGAACGTCACGTCCGCGCGCTGCGCCGCCGGGCACGAGATCGTCCTGCGCCGGGTCGAGCGGCCTCCTCGCCTGCGCCGCGCCGACGACCGGCAGCTGCAGCTGCGTTGAGCATCGCGCGGCAGCACATCTGGGTCGGCCCGGAGACGACGACGTTCGCGACCTCGTGCGAGGCTTGCCTCGCGCGGCGCGACCTGTGGTCGGTCGCGATGCGCTCCGCCCACGTCGAGGGGACGCTGCGCCGGGAGGCGGACGTCGGCTTCACGACCTGCCGTCGCGGGCACCGGATCGTCGTTCACCGCGTCGGCCGCCGGCTGGCCGTCGTCGGCTGACGACGCTACGCGCCGTCGACCGACGGGTCGGTGCGCAGGAGGGAGTAGACGACGATGTCCTTGTAACCGTCCGCGTGGCGCTCCGCGTGACGCAGGATCCCTTCCTCGGCGAAGCCGAGCCGGCGCGGAATCGCAGCGCTGCGCGCATTGCCGACGGCGACGCGGATCTCGATCCGGTGCAGCTGCCACACGTCGAACGCGTGCCGGACGAGCGCGCGCACGGCTTCCGTCATGATGCCGCGGCCCTGCCGGTCCTGCGCGAGCCAGTAGCCGAGGCTCGTCGACCGGTTCGCCCAGTCGACGTGGTGGAAGCCGACGACGCCGACGATCGACCGCCCGGCCACGATCACCGCCTGGAAGCCGTCGTTGGCCTCGGCCTGCCGGCGCGCCCGACGCACGTACTCGCGGCGCGCCTCGACGCCGGCGTCGGCGGTCGCGCGCACCCAAGGCAGCCACTCTGCGAGGTACCCATGATTCGCGGAGACGACGCGCTCGAGGTCGTTCGCGTCGCGCTCTTCGAGCAAACGGAGCCTGCAGCCGTCGGGTAGGTCGACCGAGAGCACCATCTCAGTAGAGGAGCGGCACGAACCGCGGCGTGCCGCCGCCGCGGTAGGCGGCGTACGACGGAGAACGCCCGACGGGCAACTGCTCCTCGCGCCGCGACTTCAGATCGAAGAGGACCGCGCGCAACCCGCTCGGCGCGAGCGCGACCGGCGCTTCGGCGAACGACCAGCCGAACGCCGCGAGGATCACGCCGGCGTAGATCGGGTGCCGGACGAAGCGGTACGGCCCGCGCTCGTGGAACTCCGCACGCGAATGCGGTCGCGGCGGCGGCGTGAAAGAGCGCCCAAGCGCGGTGACTCCGACTACGAGCACGACGAGTCCCGCGAACGCTACGACGATGCCGGACACCGTCGGAAACGACTGCACCGAGAGCGGGCAGTAGATACCCGTGAAGCTGGATCCGGCGATCGCGGCGATCAGCAACAGCTGCAGGAGAAACCAGCCTTGACCACGGCGTCCGAGCTGCAGAATCCGTGACACGTTCCACTCTACTCAGGCACACTGAACGCATGCCCGCGACCGTCGTCGTCGGCGCGCAGTGGGGAGACGAGGGCAAGGGCAAGATCGTCGACCTGCTCGCGCAACGCTCGGATGTGGTCTGCCGCTACCAGGGCGGGCCGAACGCCGGGCACACGA
>Ga0209579_10001162_pt1 | contig 22413 bp, 22 predicted proteins | sample Coa_R1_2_FD_187152 | JGI IMG/M metagenome (GOLD analysis project Ga0209579, IMG submission 187152) | Surface soil microbial communities from Centralia Pennsylvania, which are recovering from an underground coalmine fire - Coalmine... | ecosystem: Environmental > Terrestrial > Soil >... | reverse complement strand
GCCAAGATACTCCTCCAAGGCTCCCCGGTCGACCGTGTCTCCCCTGACCGAGGAAAAGATCCCGCGCACGGAGTTCTCGAGCTCCCGAACGTTGCCGGGCCACCGGTGGCCCAGGAGGAGCTTCCAGACCAGCGCGTCCATCAGGGGAACCGCCCTTCCGGTCCTCCGGGCGTGCTCGCGCACGTATCGTGTGAGGAGCGGGTGGATGTCCTCCGGTCGTTCCCGGAGCGGCGGGATCCTGATGAGATCCCCCTTCAGTCGGAAGTAGAGGTCGTGCAGGAACCTCCCCGCAATCACCTCGCTCCACAGATTGGTATTTGAAGCGGCGACCACCGCCACGTCCACTTTCCGGCTCTCGGGGTCGCCGACCCTCCGGACCTCGCGTTCCTCGACGAGCCGAAGGATCTTTGCCTGGGTTGCGGGGGCCGCCTTGGGGATCTCGTCCAGGAAGAGCGTTCCTTGGTGGGCGGCTTCAACGAGGCCCACCTTCTCCGCGATCGCCCCGGTAAAGGCCCCTCGGGTATGCCCGAACAGTTCGCTCTCCAGGAGCGTCGGACTGAGTTCCTTGAGGCTCACGGCGACGAACGGACCACGTCGCCGTGGGGAATGTGCATGCAGAGCGCGGGCAAACAGGCGTTTCCCAGTACCGGTCTCCCCTTCGATCAGGACCATTCCAAGGTCGGACGCGATCAACCGGACCGAGTCAAAACGCTTTCGCATGACGTCGCTGGCGGCGAGCAAGTCCGGCTGGCCGGCGCCTGTACTCAGCCGGAACAGAGAATCCGTGTCCTTCTCCCAGTCCATCTCTCTATTCCCAATGACGAGCCGAAGCGGGTAAGGTAGAACCCGTACTGGGAGCGGGACGTTGAGGTGAACCGAAGCGCAGCCCTAGATTCCGATGTCGCTCCGAGTGCGAGAAAGAACGGGGCCGGGGCCTCCGGCGGACCCGAAGAGTCCAGCTAGATGCCCTAAACAACCCCGGTCGACTCGGCCGACGTTTCCCTCTCAACTCCTGACCCTTGCGGTCAGTTCAGACATTTTGGATCGCTTGGGGCATGACTGTCAATCAAATCGAAAGGGCTTTCATCCCCTCTTAACCCTGCCGTTCCAATTACTGTAGGGATCCCCCTTGGGACTGGGGAGCGAAATGCCGGGAGACTGATCAGGAGTCGACCTTTGCCATTCTGCCCGAGCCGAATTGGGATCCGCGGCAAATCCGGCCGCCTCCTTGGCGACGGGTTGACCCTCGCCGCTCCCGACGACACTCTAGAGATTCCCCCGAAGGCGCGCTTACCCGCAGACCCTGCTGTGACGATGCGAGTCATGGATTCGAGCGCGCTTCGACCCGGGAACGGACACTTCGTAGAAAAGCCAGTCAGAATCCTCCTTCGGGGTTCTGACTCACCATGAACTCAATCCCGACCTCGTCGACTTCAACTCGTTCAGCCGAGGCGATCACTTGCCATTCAAGTCCTGCACGCGGTTCCCTACCGTCATCGAGACTACATCAGCACTTTCAATCGTGAACCGGGAACACATTTGGGCAGCTCTTCGGTCTCCGTGCCAGCTCGAACGAAATGCAGCCAATCAGAGTCACGCCACACTCTCTCTGCCTCAAGAGAGAGTGCGGGGTCCTGGCCACCCTATTTCCGAAAAGTGAAAACAGGCGGCCAGCTGATGATACCCGCCGGTGACACGGCCGAATACTTCGCGAGCTTCACATCCGGCGAATCGACCTAAGTGAGGAGCCGATGGAGGCGTCGCACGATGCCGACAATTCCGGACTTCCGAGGGGCTCGACTCCGGTGGGCTTGCGCAGTCGTCGCGTCTCCAGCACCTGACATGTCCTCCAACCATACCGTATCTGGACAACGGTTTAGCTCACGAATCACCATTGACGGATTGGTCAGGGAGTCCTAGGAACCGCCCAGTTCACCCACGAGCCTCGCCAAGGCGGTCAAGCTCACCGGCTTGGACAGAACGTGGGTCGCTCCAGCCGCGTAGCCGTCTCTGATCATCTCTGGGTTGGGAAAGGCCGTCATGAGGATGATGCGGGGAGAATGGATTCGCCGACTTAAGAGTCGCGTGAGTTCCAGGCCATCCACTTTCGGGAGACGGATGTCGCTGATCACGACATGGTATTCTTGGCCCAAGATATGCAAGAGAGCGTCGGATCCGTTCGCCGCAGTATCCACGCTGCATCCCTGCATGACCAGCACATCGCGAATGATGCCTCTTAGATCCCCTTCGTCTTCCACGAGGAGTACCGAGAGGGGATTAGGTCCCAACGTCCCATTCGCAGCGGGTGTTCCAGCCACGGCATCCCTCGCGCGCAACACTCCATGCTTCAACTCAGCGAACGTGCATGGGAAACCTTCCCTAGTGCTCCGATCCCTGCATGACCCGACCCAACACGCGTAGCAGATCATGACCTAGGATCGGCTTTTGAAGAAAAGCCTCGCCTCCCCTACGAAGCGCCTCGTTTTTCATCCCCTCAGCCCCGAAGGCGCTAAGAAGGATGACGCGTGTCCTGGGAGAGATTGTCTTGATCCTTTCGAGGAGTTCGAGGCCATCCATCTCCGGCATTCGCACGTCGGTCAGGACGACGGCGGGCGGCCGACGCTGGATATCCCCTAGCGCATTGAGGGCGCTCGATGAGCCTTCGACGAAGTACCCTTCATTTGAGAGCAAGTCGAACAGGAACAGAAGTGTGTCCGACTCATCGTCGACCACGAGAATCCTGGGCCGTTCATCGGTCATCCGTCCCTCCCGCAAGCCTGTCGTCCGGCCATCCTCGGCCTGAGAATGACTCCGTGCCGGCCGAAACGTCGAAGGCGATCCCCGCCCCTCGACCGGCACGGGTCGCCACCGCCCCCAATGGTGAACGCCACCCAGCTCCACTCCTCCAGCAGGCGGTTGACGACGAGGATCGCATTCCGTATATAGTTTTGTACACCAAGTATATGCTTGTCAAGGCCAACCCAATGACGCAATCCACATTGAGGGAACCATGAAGAATCAAGGGGATCGTCCAGACTCGCGCCACCTCGTCGCCGAGATCGTGCGAGGTCTTTACCGGATCTTCCAGAACGTCGATTTGTTCTCGAGAAAGGCCTTACGGGATCTGGGGGTCACCGGCCCTCAAATCTGGGCGCTTCGGACGATTCTAAACTCCGAATGCACTTCTGTCAGCGAGCTTGCAGAGCGGATTCACCTCCATCCGAATACGGTGAGCGGCATTGTCGATCGGCTGGAAGAGCGAGGGGTAGCCACCCGAAGGCAGGCCTTCGAGGACGATCGGGTCGCAGAACTGCGCCTCACGGGCTCCGGTCGAACCCTTGTCTCGAGCGCCCCCGAACATCCCCAAAGCAAGATGGTCCGTGGAGTCGAGCTGCTGTCGTCCGAGGAACTCGTCTGCCTTTACCGTGCCGTGGGTATGTTGACCCGGATCCTGGACGTCGCGGGGCCTGTCGGCGAGGCGGAACCGAAGTAATGGGTGGAAAAGGCGTCCTATGGCCGGAATTCGATCTCGAACTGATTGAGCGTCCCGCAGGAGCTGCAAATCCACTTCTGCATTACGGCCGCCGGCACCGAGCTCTCGGCGCGACCTGCTCCCATTCCGCACTTATCACATTCGCGCACCACGCTTGCACCCACCTTGGCGTCTACCTTCCCGGGTTTCCTAGGGCGATTCCCTTCCATGTGTAGCTCCTACCACAGAGATCTAGAGTTCGTCGACATGAGAGATGCGCTGATCGTGGCCTGATTGTAGAATGGTCCATCACACAGCTTGAATCACCAACCCGGACCGGTCGAGGCACGCCACGGCGCCTCGACCGGGACGGGCTAAGGGAGGATTGGCCTCGAGGCCGCCGTGGTGGAGACGCCGGCCAGAAGCCATCATGGTTCCATCGGCGTCAGGAGACCTTCTCTGTGAAATGGCCACCCTTGACCCCCGCTCCACTGCCGATAATAGTATGTACACCAAGTAATCATCTTGGTCAAGCCGGAGCACCCAAAAGAGGAGGCCTCGCATGAAACGGACATCGCGCCCGCCAGAGGATGCAATCCTCCAGCCCCGATCCGAGCGCCAGGAGACGCTCTCCGAGTCCGTGGAGATGCTGCACCAGATCTTTCAGGCGGTGGATCTCTTCTCCCGCCAGACCCTACGCGACTTCGGCGTCTCTGGCCCTCAGATTTGGGCCCTCCGGACGATCGACGAGGGGGGCGTCGTCAGCATGGGAGACCTGGCCCAGCGGATGCACCTCCACATGAGCACTGTCTCGGGGATCATCGATCGGCTTGAATCGGGCCGGCTCGTGACCCGGGAGCGTGCTTCGGCCGACGCACGGGTGATGGAACTCCGGCTGACCGCCCGGGGTAGGACTGTACTCTCCAAGGCTCCGGAACCGCCGCGAAGTAAGGCCGCCCGGGGCCTCCAGCGCCTGAGCCCCAAGGAGCTGCACCATGTCCATACCGCCCTCCTCCTGATCGCACGCGTCATGGACGTCGACTTCAAGCCGCTCGGAGAATCCCAACGCTGATCCCGATTCCGCTCATACTTTGACAATCCGGCAGGTACTTTGTATACAAACTATTAGAGAATGATGGCTGCTCAGCAGCGCAACGAGGATCTGCTCCTGGGAAAGTTGGCCGTCCACGAACGGCTCTGTACACAAGAGCAGATCGACGAATGCCTCCGGGTTCAGGCGAACGGCCGGGAGGTTGCCCCGCTCGGGGACATCCTCATCTACAAGGGCTATCTCACCGAGACCCAGCTTAAGGGCTTGCTATCCCGGCAGAAAAAGAAGGTCATGGCCTGCCCCGCCTGCGGACTCCGCTACACGGTTCTGACGCTCTCGGGGGGCACGACCGCCCACTGTCCGAAATGCAAGGGACCGCTCCTTGAAACGCCCGCCGCCCTGGTCCGAACCGACGCTGAAATCTCCACTCGTCGGCTTCCGGTGATTCCTCCTTCAACAGAGCCCACGGTCGAGCTGGTTTGCGTCATCTGCGACCATGTCTTCAAAGGCAGCGTCGATGCCGCTGGCCGCGTGCGCTGTCCCGCCTGCCAGAGCAGCTTCCGGTCTGGCAGGCTGGCGTGATGAGACTCCGATCTCACCAGGAAGACTCCCCTAGAACACGTCGATGCCCGTGCGGCTGAACAGGGTTATCGCCGTGCACTCCGTTGTCCTCGGTCGGCTTCCCCCCGGCATTCGGGAAATGCGCCGACGTTGACAAATGCCCTATTAGTTGGTATACAAAGTAATGGGCGCCGTGGGACAGGTAAGCGCCCGGCGAGCGGGAACGATAGGAAGGGGCATCCTTGCAGCCAAGCGGGCAGTTGCTCCTGGGCAAGGGTGCAGTCCGGGAAGTGTTCTCGACCCAAATCAACGGTGGGCCTTTCTCACATCCCGCACCACAATGGCTTGCACGTCGTCCGGCCGCTCCGGGGAGGGGCTACCGGAATCGGTCCGGACGCGTCCGCGGCGCTTCGCACGGGAGCACCTTCACACCTGGAAACAGAGGCCTACAGTCCCAGTGGCATGGAGCATGATGGTCGGCCCTGAAGACTTGGGGAGTTAGAACCTTATGGCGGGGACCTCGCGACGTCTGGGAAGCACCGTACGCTTTCCAGGCAGCTATTCGGGCCTGGGCAGAACGATCCTGCTGAGCGTGCTCGTCGGTTTTCTGGCCGGGCTTGCAGCCAAGAGTCTGGAGTCGTCCGTTCAGATGGGAGTCGGGGCCGTCATCGGGCGATACGCCGACCTCGGCGGAACGGACACGCTTCAGTTCCGCTGGCCCGTCCTCCTTCTTCCAGCCCTGGGCGGCCTCATATCAGGACTGATCATTGCATTCCTCTGCAAACGAACACGGGCCCATGGGACGGCCGTGCTCATCGATGCATTCCACCACCTGGGCGCGGAGATCTCCGTCAAGGATTCCCTCCTCAAGGCCGTCGCGGCCGTGGCGCTCATCGCCTGCGGAGGCTCGGTGGGAAAGGAAGCCCCCATCGCGGTCCTGGGTGCCGCCATCGGAACGACGGTCACCGGGATGATCGGCATGAGCCCCCGGGAACGGCGGCTCTTCCTGATCGCCGGCTGCGCTGCCGGCGTCGGCGCCATTTTCCAGTGCCCCCTGGGGGGCGCCCTCTTCGCAACGACGGTGCTCTACAGGGAGCCTGAAATCGAGGGCGATGCGCTCCTGCCCTCGATCATCGCCTCGGTGACGAGCTACTCGACCTTCATGGCGTTCGGAGGATACGGCCGGCGTCTCTTGGAGGGAACACGCCGCCTTGCCTTTCAGAGCCCGATGGAACTTGCACCTTATGCCGGGCTCGCGATCCTTTGTGCGGGGGTGGGAATCCTTTTCTTCTACTGCATGAAGACTGCCCCGCTTCTATTCAAGAAGTCCAAGCTCCCTCGGTGGCTGGCCCCGTCCGTCGCCGGTCTTCTGGGGGGAGCCATTGCCTGCTGCCTTCCCCAAGTCATGGATGCCCGATACGCCTTCATTCAACATGCGCTCGACAGCATCGCTCAACAGCGCACAACTCTCTTCCTGGGGGGAGCGATTCTTTTCGCGATCGTCATTCTCGCCAAGTGCGTGGCCACGTCCCTCCTGATGGGCAGCGACAGCGCCGGTGGCCTCTTTGGTCCCGTCATCTTCATGGGAGGGGCCATGGGAGCCGCGATGGGCTCGCTGCTTGAGGCGCTCTTCCCGGGCGCATTTCCCGAATCCCTGTGCCGGGCCATGATCCCGGTTGGAATGGCCGGCGTTCTTTCCGCATCGCTTCGGACGCCGCTGGCGGCGATCGTCATGGTCACGGAGATGACGGGGAGTTATGGGCTGATCGTCCCCCTGATGCTCGTCAGCATGGTCTCCTACCTCCTTGCGCGCCGCTGGGGGGTTTATGCGGAGCAGATGGGAGGCCCCCACGACTCCCCCGCCCACGCGGGGGAATCGATGATCTCGCTCCTGGAAACCCTCCGCGTCAAGGACCTCATGGAAGAGATGTGGCCTTACGTCGTGGGGCCCGACAAGACCCTGCCGGAACTGGTGTCGCTCATGACGCGCGGATCGCGACCTTCATTTGCCGTCGTCGACGGAAAACGCCTTCTGGGCGTAGTCCGCGCCGCGAACATCGCCAGCGTCACCGACGGCGGCGGGTCGAGTCGAACCCTTACCGCGAAAGACCTCCTCGCCCCCGACCTGCAAGTCGTCTACCCGGCAGACGATCTTTACAGCACGCTCGACATCTTTCGCCGCCTCTCGGTCGACGTCCTGCCGGTCGTCGAAGAGGGTGACTATTTGGGCATGCTCAGTCGCTCCGCGATTCTCAAGGCCCTGCGCAAGCGTCTGGCCGACCAGCGATATCATCTGCTGCGCGAGCATTCGGGCCTTACCGCTCTGGCACAGGAGAGTCTCATCGAAAGTCTCCTCTCCGAGATCTCCAGCCACGCCGGCGGCAGGGTTCAACGGATGGGCGTTCCGGACGATGTCGTCGGGAAATCACTTAAAGATAGTGGCTTTCGGGATCGTTATGAATCGCAGGTTATCGCCGTCCAGAAACCTTCGGGCGAACTCGTCACCGGTCCGAGTCCGGAATTCGTCCTGTTGAAGGAGGATACCCTGATCGTCTTCAGAGAATACAACGGCGAACATTCTTAGGAGACTCTATGAACTCGGTGATCGACATCCTGGCCTGCCCGTTCTGCAAGCTTGGCATGGACGAAATCCAGGCCCGGGCGATGGAGTACAGCATCTACTTCCTGTTGGTCCTGATTTACTCGCTAATGGGCATCATCGGGTTCAAGGTCTGGCGCATGATGGCTCGCGAAGACCGGGAATTGCAGCGGCTGAAGCCCATCCCCAGGACCGTCGAACTCCAAGGACGCGGGGAGGCTCGGGAAACCGTCTCCACCCGTTGAGGTCCCGCCGACCGGCGCTTCCGAAGCGGCGGGACTAAAGAGATTGATGCGCCAGGCCATATAACTCCCATTCCCGGCCGAGCTTCTCCAGATTAAGCCGGCTTCCCGTATAGCCCTTCTCCGACACCTTCTTGTGCCCGAAGTGCATGGCCGCCGCAGTGAAGCGAAGCAAGCGGAAACATGCCCCTCGTTCGCCCGTCTTTCAAACGCCGCCCCCCCGCCCGCTTTCGATGCCCGAACAGAGCCGGCGACGACATGAACGGAAGGAGTGCTCCATCCCGGTCGAACTTAGTGTGTACCTTGAGAACGGCCAGCTTTACGACCGGGGCAACGCGGTGCTCTGGAATGTCTCTCTCTCGGGCGCTCTGCTCCGGGCTCTCGTCCTGCCCGAGAAGGCGTTGCCCCTGGAGCCGCATCACATCGGGATTCGCCTCCTGGATGGAGTTCTCAAAGATTTCCACATCCTAGGCCGACCGGTGCGTCTCGTACACTCGGAAGATGGACTCCATTTGGCCATCGAGTTCGCGAAGACGGAAGCAGCCGAGATCATCCAGCTGAGAAAGTTGCTCTGACCCTGTCTTCCGGAAGCACCGGGACAGTTGCTTTCGCTTCAAGGGGGTACGACGCCTTCGGCGGCATCATCCCGAACAGCCCCCCCGGCACCTGGCCCTGGTAGCCGAAGACCCCCGGCTCAACATCCACTTGAGCTATTCGAGATGATGCCGCCGAAGGCGTCGTACTCTTTGGCGGCCGGGGAGAGCGTAAGAAACGTGCGATTGATTGCTTTCCGCAATCAGATCGGCTCGGCGCAGCGGGCGATCTTCGATTACGAGGTTGTAGCGGCCTTCCCGCCGGCGGAGGTCCTCGTCCAGATCGTGCAGGCGCTGCGCGTCTCGACGGACGATCTCCTCTGGCTCACACGGCTAAAGGAAGGGAACGGCGAGGACCGCGACCATCTCAAGCTCTGGAGGAAGTTCCGGAAGATCCTCGACCTCCCCGAGAAGGATCAGCGCGCCATCTCCTGCATGATCAACTCCCTCGCCACCGTTCGCGGCAACGGCAACGGGAACCACTGAGCGTCACCTAGACGATGATGCTCCATCTCCCAGTCCACGAATCTCGGCAGGGCCAGCTCCCGCCTCGACGCGAGCGATAAGCTGATCCAGGAACCGATTGAACTCAATGACGACGGCCGTCTCACAAACCTTCTTCATTCGAGCGTTGAGTTCCTTCACGTCAATTGATCCGTGGTCCTGATCGGGTGGATACATGCTCAAGAACGAAGACATCTCAACTGCGGTGTATGCCGCCGAGATGGCCTCGTAGGTGTTCTCAGGTGTCGACTCAATAGTCGCGTCAAGAGCGCAGAGGGCGGCCTCTCCAGCAGGAATCGCAGGCCCCGCTTCTGGTTCGTCCATCGAAGTCGGGACAGCTTCTTCAGCTTCCTGCAGAATGACGTCCCAGTTCACATTGATACTGCTGCCCTTCAGGACTACCCGCCAGCATTCATCCAATGTCGAAGTCAAAGTTTCTGCCTGATCGGGAAACCGCTTGGAAAAGTAGGGTGACACCTTTGTAGCGCAGGCAAGCGCCAGTGCAGAGCGACTACTGTCACTCAGCAGATCAAGTCGCGGAATCAACTGCTCCTTCTCGATCACAGTCTTTTCTTCAACCCCTATCTCTTCCTTCTCCCGCTGAGAATGTCCACCCCAGCGTTGTCCAGAAGCCGTTGGCAAGGATTGCACGCATCTCGTCCGGCTGCCGTTCCTTCGCCGTAGAATTCGTAGAACAGCTTCGCTTCAGCGTCGCCGACTCCTGGCGCCACCCGCTCCCAAGGAAATAGCTTGGGAAATAGCTCCCTTCGAATGTATTTCCCCGGCTCACTTGAGGCAATGCCAATTCTAGGTATACCCTGAGCGTCGAAGTAATAGGTGGCTCCCATTGTAACGCTACCAGCGGTTCGCTTCGGCAGAGCCGCCTGAAGGATGGCCGCGCGCTCCCTAGCGGCAAGCTGTCCCCACACGATCTGGTAGTCCCGGATGCTGGTGAAGGGGTACGGCTTGGTCGCGCAACTGGCACGCCGAATCATGCCCAGGATCTTCGGCAGTTGGGAGGCCCCCGCAAGTTCAAGCAGGGACAACAGATCCATCGCCGCCTGTGGTGCGTATTGCCACCACTCAATCGTGTGAGCAGCGACTCCAAGCCGAGCCTGTGCTACGGGGTTAATCGGATCGTGGCAGGACATGCAGAAGGTCTGGTGCTGGAATCCCCATTCGTCCATGTATCCTGGACCGCCCACAATGGCATAGGGTCCACCCGTATACCCCTGACTTTGCATTTGCCCGAGAGTAACTAGCTGGCCTTGCAAATTGTCCCCTACGACAGTCACACTTGGATTCTGATACCCGTAATTCACGAAGTCGATCGCATCGACTGTAGACCTACCTGGGAAGAGATCTTGGGCATTCAGTGAAGTTTGCCCCTTTTGAGAGTTAAGCCAGTCCTTGATAGTTTGCATCTGCTGAGGGGCAATTCCGCTGGGATCCGTCAGGGATTCCTTCGGAGGAGCGACCTTGCACGCTTGCGGCGCCGTCGAATCTGCATCTCCGCAGGTCAGCCCTAGAGGATCGACAAACCGCACCGGATTCTGATTGGAGTAGAGGTAGTGCGTCATCGGCCGGGTGCCCAGCAGGGGTTCGTTCTGGAGGAAGCGGCCCGTCACCGGATCGTAAATTCGCGTGGGACTGAGGAGCAGGCGTTTGCTGGCGTCCGCGGGCCCGATTTCCATCCAGGCCTGGCCTTGGTAGGTCAGGCGCCCGATCCAGGTGCCCGTCGAACTATTGGGGATGAGGTTGCCGAAGGCATCGTACTCTTTGGCGGCAGAGGATTTGGTATGAACCTCCAATTAATATTCTCGTAATCTCAACCGTCCTAACGCGAGCGTATCCCCTTCGGTGCCGCCAAGTGGGTGGACCCCCAGATCCTCTAGAACGGCCCTTTTTCCTCTGGTTTCCAATCGCGTCCGGTCTGAATGTCGGATTGAAGAAACCGGGCCCCTTGATTGTCGGTCGGATTGAGCCAGAGCATCCGCTCAAACACGGCGGCCGCCTGATCGCGGAGACCCAGGCGCCATAGGCAAAGACCATATCCGTGCAGACAGCGCAGGAAGGGCCGGTTGTCGACCGCCGCCCAGGGGAGTAGGCCATCAAATGCCGGGCCCAGACTGAGGTCGCCGATCTTGACGCCGACCTCGTAGTGCCGGAGCGCTGCTTTCACGCGGTGATCGAACGAGAAGTTTCCAAGATGGGCGTGAGCATCCAGACATCGGAGGTCCGCCTGGACGAGATCCATGAGGAGCGCCCACGCCTCTCGGAAAGCCCCGCCGTGGTGCAGGTCAACCGCCTCCGTGATGGGATCAGAGTCGGGATCCTCCGGATCCTCGCCGGGAATCACCTGCTCCATCTCGAACTCCGGCCGCGGCCCTCGCTTATTGATCGGCTCGGCCCAGGGTTCCAGGGGCTCCCCTTTCTCGCCTCAGTAGTGGTCTTTCGGCTCCCACATCCCGAGATCCTGGAGCCGAAGCGGCGTAAGCCCGAACGGTTCGAGATCGCGCTGGGAGCCTTCCACCTGGCCGGAAATGTATGTGTGCCGGGAGCAAATCCATACTTTTCGGGCATGAACCTTGACTACGTCTCCGGGACAAACGTTCCACAGGCCGCCCGAACGAAGAGTGATCTCCTTCTGGATTCCGGAAAGGAGGCACCTCGCCGTTGAGCCGCGCACGGCAAGGACCGCCAGCTCGATGGGTCTAGCGGCGTCGATCTCGCCGGGGTTGACCTTCTCCCGTTCCGGAAGGGGGATCCTTCGCTTGCCCGTCGCCCTCACGATGTGGCCCTCCGGGAGCATGGTCATGGTACGTCGGAAACTTGCCCGCGGCCGGTCTACTTCGCCCGGCGCCGGGATCTGGCGCCCTCTTCCTTGGCCCACCAAGCTTTGGCTTCGCGCTCGATGCGACGGAGCTCCTGATCGAGGCGCCCTTCTTTCTCCGCTTTCAGGAGCCGCTCGTTTACCTTGCGCCGCGCGTGACGGTAGTTTCGGAGGGCTACATTCTCAGTTCGAGCCATTTTGCCACTTCCTCCGGGCTCCCGATCAAGGGGGCATCCAGCCGTTCCCTTCGACAATATGCCTGGACCACGGTGCGAACGCGATCTCGGGCGAGCGTTCGGGAGTCCCACGTCACCAGCGCATCCGCCCGACTGACGATAGCATATCCGACGTGCGTCAGGTCGACAAGCATCCGTTTTCCCCAGCCGCCTTCGTGCCAAAGCGTGCGGGCGATCGTTCCCACTCGCTGCTGCGGGCCGAGACGTTCAGGGCGCTGCTTTCGAATCATTCGTTCGATGATTCGACGCTCCTCGGGATCCGGGGTCTCCTCCACCTCCGCAATGACCAGTGGGGAAACCAAGATTTCCTGTCGGACGCAGGCCCGATTCAGGAAGTGGTACGAATCCCGCCGCATCTGGAAGTTCTGTCGGTCCGCCAGGCGGTTCCAGAACGACGTATCGAGATAGAGCCTGAATCGTCTTAGGGTCATAAGCTCGGCCGCATCCTATCAGCGGCGGATTTGTCCGTCGAGCGAACAATGCCCGCAACTTGCTCAGCCCCCGGCATCCGTCGTAGCATCCTGCTCCCTCGGATGGAACTTCCGATGCGCGTCCTTTAGGTCGACGATCTCAAGGCGGACGTAAGCGTCGAGACTCGAGAAGTCCTCATGCCCCAGGAGGTCCTTGACATGGGCGGGATTGGCGCGGTTCCGGATCATCCCGGTCGCGCAGCTGCGCCGAAGCATATGCGGCGTCACGGTCTTCGGGATCCCCGCCGCGCGGCCCCACCGGAGGACGATCTCCTTCACCGAGTTCCCCGGAAGCGGGAGGCCGCTCTTGGAGAGGAAGAGGACGCCGGCATCTTCTCGGCGCCCCAGGAGCGAGGGGCGGGCATGGGCGACGTACCTGGCGACGGCCTCCGAGGCCTCTTTCCCCAGGGGCACCATCCGGCCCTTCCCGCCTTTCCCGCAGCGTACCCGGAGGAGACCCCCTTCGGGATCCACGTCTGATAGCTCGAGATCCGCCAACTCCTGCCGGCGGATGCCGCTGGAGTACAGGACTTCCAGGATCGTTCGGTCCCGAACGTGGATCGGGGTATCGAGGGGCACCGCGCTCAGGAGTCGCAAGACCTCGGCGTGGGAAAGCGTTTCCCGCGGAAGGAGATGAGGCTCCCTTACATACGGGAGGGACTCGAGAAGCAGCTTGGGGAGCTCTCCCCGGCCTGCCAGGAACCCGATAAAGTCCCGGACCGCGAGGATATGTGTGTTCACGGTCCGAGGCTGGTCCCTCCGCCCCCGAGAGTTCACCCCCTCGATCCGGTGTCTCCGGTAGTCAGCAAGGATCTGGAGCGTCAGCATGCCGGGAAAGGGGATCCCGAGCGTCTGGGCCCAGGCTCCGAGCGTGGCGATGAGTCCTCGCCTGGCCTCCACCGTTCGCTTCGCCATTCCTTCCAGTTCCAGGTGAGCTCGGTAGCGTTCCAGGGCTTCCTTCCAGTCCCCGGTCACGGATTCACCTCCCGCGGATGGGTCCGGGCGTGCGTATCGCGGAGTTCTCGGAGCGCCACTTTGATATAGCGGCTGAGCGACTGGAGATCCTCGTGACCCAGGATCCCGGACACTTCATGGGGCGAGGCGCCCGCCGCGAGCAGATGGGTCGCCATCGACCGGCGGATCAGGTGCCCCGTGAGCCCCGCCACCCCTGCCGCTCTCCCCAGGGCCCTCAGGTGCCTCTGGAAGAGCTCGGGTCTAAAAGGCTTCCCCCACCGGGTGAGCCAGAGGTGGTCTGCACCGGGACTAAATGCCTGGAGGACGGGACGGGCCTCTCCCAGATACCGGCCGATCCAGGACCGGGCTTCCTTCCCAAGCGGAACAGTCCGGTCCTTCCCTCCCTTCCCCTCTCGGACCAGAAGCGCTTCGTCTCCGATGTCCCCCACCTGGAGCTCTCTTGCCTCGGAGATTCGGAGTCCTGTCGAGTAGAGACATTCCAGAAGCGCCCGGTCCCGGACCCCGCACGGAGTCGAGAGGTCGGGGGATTCGACGAACTTCTTCATTTCTTCCCGGGTGAGGATGCGTCCCGTCATTCTCTCGGTCATGCGTGGCATCGGGAGATGCGCCGCAGGATCCAGGAGCAGGAGGTCGCGGCTCACGAGGTGCGCGAAGAGCGCTCGAACGGCGGCGAGATAGAGGTAGGCCGTCTCCCGACTGCGGGTGCTCTGAATCTGCCGGGAATAGGCTTCGAGATCCTCCTGCGACACCTCCCGGAGATCCCGATCCTTCCAGAACTTCCCGAAAGGAATGAGCGAATAGTGGTAGCTCCGGAGCGTGGACGGGGACCGGCCCAGGAGCCGGAGGTGGTCGATCAGGAGGGGAGCGGCGGCCTCGAGAGTCAGCTTAGGATCCTCCGGCCGAGAATACGTGGAATTCATCGTGATCCTTCCTCTCCGGCAAGTCGACAAGTCTTTGAGAAAGTGCGTTTCCGGGGCCCCTTTTGGCCTTTTCCAGCCCCTTCTTGCTTGCCGGACCCCGGCCGACAAGCACCCGGCAAGTCCCCGGCAAGTTCTCGGAGGTCGACGAGGCCCGGGTAGAACCGATCGCCCCCCAGCCCCTGCCCGTCCCAATCGAGCCGGTACTGGGCCCGCCGGCCTTGCTGCTCTCCGGAGACCGCAAGGACGTATTCGGCCTGGACCAACTCCTTCAGATGTTCTTCCAGCTGGGTTCGCTTCCACCCCGTATGTTCCCGGAGCTCTCGCCGGGTGAATCGTGCCTCACCCATAGCCATCCCTCCCTTGGCTGCCCGCTCGGCGAGCCAGTCCCGGAGCTCAAAGAGCAACCTCCGGGAAGGCGGGGTGAGATCATAGAGGGAGTGGCCCAGAGCATGGTGGGCCAACCGGTTCGCGAGGGCAATGTCCTCGAGCGTTACTTCAAGAATGCCCTCCCTCACCTCCCGCTGGTGCTGCCTCGAGAACGCGACCGCGCGGATGAGGCCCAGGTACTTCCGATGGTCTCGCCGGGCGGAAAGGCGATCGTCCGGAAACGTCAACCGAGGGGCAAACGGGTTCACGACCTTGACCGGGGACAGGAGCCGCTGGGCGTTTTGATGGAGTCCGAGTACCTGTTCGCGACGGGCCGGAGACCGGGCCTCCGCGGCCCGCTGTGCAGATAGAATGGCGCGCGTCTGCTCCTTCGACTCGTCGACCGAGACCGTGAGGAATCGTCCTGCCGTCTCCTCGTCGAGATCCGTCCGGGTCGTCGTGACAAAGAGCGACACCGGTCCCTTCACCTCTCGCTTCCGGGCATCCCCCTTTCCTGCCGCAGTGGAAAGCGTCAGATGCTTCGACGACTGGAGCGCCCGGAGGGCATACGCCGCGTCTTCCACTCCCTTCTCCTCCTCGATCACCACCATCCGGTGCCTCAGGGAGTCGGGCCTCTGGTAATAGAGGGTCTGGGCGGTGAGACGGGTGAATCGGAGCACCTCCTCCGGTGGTGCAAGCATGGCGATCGCCTCGGAGAGCGTCGATTTCCCCGCCGCAGATCGCGACACCACCAGGACCGAGAGCGGATCCTCCAGCTTCCGGGAGAGAGAGGCAAGATAGGCGACCAGCTTGTTCTCTTCCTCACCGACGTACCCGAGCTGAGAGAGATCCTCCGCCACCCGCTCGGGATACCGGGGATCCCGGAGGAGCCCCAGGGCCTCCTCGCGCTCCGAAGGACTGATGACCGCCCCTTCTGGGGCGCCTTCTCTCCGGGCTCGGAGATGCTCTTCAGCGACCCCGACCAGCCGTCCCAGGTAGTCTTCCAGCAGGGTCGGATCCTCGCCCAGGAGACACGCTGCCGTCCGGGCGAACCCATTTCGGCTCCGGGCGTGGTAGAGATCGAAAGTATCGAGGTGGATCCGGGGGCGATCCGTCCCCCCTCCTCCCTCCCGGGGCTTTCGGAAGAGCTTGACGGAGGCCCTGAGGTGCCGCGGGGAGTCCTGGTGGAGGCCCTGAAGCACGAACGTCAGCCCCCGGGGAGCCTGAGCGGTCAGTCCGTTCTCGTCCTGAAGGAGCTCGAACTCCTTGAGCTCCCGGGGGCCGCCGCCCACCGGAATCCCCAGCTTCTCGATCTCGGCCCGGAGACCCTCGCAGTCCCGCAGCTCGACGCGGGGCGCGTGGGCGAGCAGCTGCTCTTTCGCGAGGGCTCCGAGAGGGGACCCTGGCCCCGCAGGGGCGATGACGGCGTCTTCGCCCTTCGCGATCCGTTCGAGAGCGGACCAGGGATCGGGCAGAAGAACGACCATCGGCGCCTTCTTGAGCGCATCGGCGTTCCAGAAGACCGGTGTCTCCTCGGGAAAGAGCCAGGACAGGCTCCCGTCCGCGGCGTAGGCGGCAAGCTGGACGACGCTACCTTGGCCATCCACGGCGGGAATGACGATCTGTTCCTGGAATCGATCCCGCCCCTGGGCATCCAGGAGCCCCAAGCGCTTGAGACGCCCCAGGACATCGCCCCGGGCCATGGAGCCGAGCATCCCGGTGGCCCATCCGACGCGGAAACGGTCCGCCAAGTCACTAGAAATTCCTTTGGTCTCAAGCCGGCTCCTCGCCTCCAGGGAATCGGCAAGCGCTCGGTGATAGGTCTCGATCACCCGTCCCAGCAGCTCTGAATGAATCGGATCCATGGCTCTTCCCCCAAAACGAAGTTCTCCGCCAGTGGGCGTCCCAGGCGCCGTCCGCGGCATTGACATCGCGGGTCCGCGGGGGGATATTGGAATGCTCCACATCGTGCAGACCGGGGCTGGAAGAGGAGGCAGGGAAGTGCTCGTGGAAGCCTACGACGTCGTCGAAGCTTCGATGAACGCTGCAATACCCAAGCAAAAGAAGCCCGCCTCGGTTTTCGGAGAGCGCCTGGCGGCGCTCCGGAAGATCGCGGGCAATTCCCAGCGCGAGTTCGCCGAGGAGATCGGGATCTCGCACCGCATGGTGGCGTACTACGAGGCCCAGACGGAGCACCCGCCGGCGCACCTCCTCCCCACGATCGCCAAGGCCCTCCATCTCTCGACGGACCAGGTCCTGGGCCTCGAGGAGATCCAGAAGCGGCAGCGCCCGATCAACCAGAGGCTGCTAAGGAAGATGAAGGTGATCGAGGCGCTGCCAGCTCGCGACCAGCGGCCGCTCCTACGCACGATCAACGCCTACCTCAAGGGTGCGGAGCGGAAGTAACTCTTAGACTCAATTGAGGGCTTGTTACCCATCGCAGATCTGATGACAGTGTATGCACTCGTACCACGAAATCCGTGCAAACTTTGAAGATCACACAATCGTCGTGTACCAGGCATTCCGAGAAGCTATAGCCGGTCCAGCGGTAGCCCTCCAGAAATTCGTCTCCCCTTTCTCGCTTCAGCGCATGACTTGGATAAAACCTTCATTCCTCTGGATGATGGAACGCTCAGGATGGGGAACCAAGCCAGGACAAGAACGTATCCTCGCGGTCCGTATAACCCGCGCTGGATGGGAAAAAGCGCTGGGTCAAGCTGTTCTTACATCACATACCTCAAGTGAGAGTCATGTGCGGGTGCAGTGGGACCCAGAGCGCGACATTCGCGGCGCAAAGCTTTCCTATCGGTCGATTCAGGTAGGCCTCGGCACTCATATCGTACGTGAGTATGTTGAAGAATGGATCAGAGAGATTCGTGATCTATCTGGTGTGGTTGCACGACTGCATCAGTTACGAGAAACGGGAGCCTACGAGGATGCCACGCGTCTCCTACCTCCGGAGCGGGTATATCCGGTTCCTGAAAACATCCAGAAACGCCTTGGAATGCCAGGACATCCGTGCGATTAGGTAGTGGGTATCATTTAGCCGCGGAGAGAATACTTCTATTCCTCGAAAGAGATGTCGCTCGCTCCAGCACTCCTGAGGAGCCATTGTAGATCTCCTGTTGGGAATGGCCATTCTGTTACTTCAATATCGACTCGAAGGATGTTTGAACTCTTGACCTTCGCATCCCACCAGAACCAACAGCGATAGTCGTGATCGAAGCAACTGAGCCAATTGCTAAGGGTCCACCGCACTTCCGAATTGTGACGTGCCCTCTCCTCCTGAGAAAGGCTCTGCCGGTACGCAAGTTCGCGATCAGTTTCTTCCCGGCTCATCTCTGGAAGGCAAGCATCCACAAACCACTTGGGTAATCGTTGACTCCACTCCTCCAATGACAGCCGAGAGTCTCCAGCGTGCACTAGGACGACTTGGAGCACCTCCCTCGCGCGTTGCAGCACCGAGTCAGAATTGCCAGGACACAGAATATGCAGCGCTACTGTTCCTAACTGCCTCGCGCTTGTAGAGGGGTCAGCCCCGTGAAGAAGACGCTGCAATTCTTCTGTGCTCAATGTATCTTGCCGCTCCCCTTGATGATCGCCCAACGCAGTTCATCAAGCCAGTTCTTGGGCAAGCCAAATTGGTTCGGAACACTGGGATCATCTATCTGGGGACGCAAAGGAAAGGATGATCTAAGATCCTCCTCAATTGAAGCAATCTTCAACTGATTGAGGAATGATTCCGATACTTCGAAAGACTTGAGTTGTACACCTGCCATCCCCTGAAGCTGTCTCCTAACATAGAACGATCCCGCTCTACCGCATTCGCCGACATTTAGGTGGAGCATCTTGTTCTTGCTCAAAATACTCACTTCACCCTGATCACCGATGGAAATCCGGTTATTCGGATTGCCTTCAACGCGGAAGACTCGGATGGTATTTGCACTTCCAGATCCCCAACCCCCAGTTCCAAAGATGGCGGCGTCTGTCTCGGCCCCGATTATTCCAACCACGGCTCCACCGACAGTGAGAAGACCTACTATGGCAAATTCTTTACCACGTTGTCCCCATGTGACGCTCTGTCCACTCAAAGGATCATATCCCGCCGTAATCCGCGAAACCGTCCCTACCGATGCATTGTATGCGGGGAGGACATAGGCTTCAGCGATCGGGGACGAAAGAACAAACTCGGGTGATTGATAGAGCGCTTGTAGGTGGCTGATTGTACCCTTGAGCTCGGCAATCCTAGTCTGGTACTTCCAAATGTCGTCTCCGCCAATGCCCGATGTGAAGGCCCAGTAAGTAAATGGATCTGCCAATGCCTGATCGATCATATTCTGTAGGTGTGCAATTTCAGAGCGCACCGCGACGTCGACCGAGAACTCGAGGGAAGGTCCGCTCGGCTTGTTTTGGAAAGTCTTCTCGGGGGGCGCGACTTGGCACGTTTGCGCCTGATCTCCATCCTGACAAGCCAAGCCCAAGGGATCCACAAGCCGCACTGGGTTTTGGTTAGCGTACAGGTAGTGGGCAAAGGGCCTCCTCCTGAGCAGCGGCTCGTTCTGGAGGAAGCGGCCCGTGACGGGATCGTAGGTGCGGGTCGGACTGAGCAGCAATCGCTTGCTCGCGTCCGAGGACGTGATCTCCATCCAGGCTTGCCCCTGATAGGTAAACCGTCCGATCCACGTTCCAGTCGCACTATTGGGAATGATGTTCCCGAAGGCGTCGTACTCTTTGGCGGCCTGCACGGTGAGGCCGTCGCTCTGTAGCTGCTTCGTCACCGTCCCTCGGGGATCCATAACGGGATAGAGCTTCTGCGGCGTCTGACCAGGGCGATTCGTCTCGATGACCTGGCCGATGCCCGCGATCATGGATTGAGAGTGTGTGTGTTCCTCCTTGACTGAACCGTCCGCGTTAAGCTCTTGAATCAGATTCGGGCCATCCCAAAGGAAGTAGGTGGACACCGTCGCTCCGGCAGCTACCATGGCATAGCGCTGGAGCACCCCGTCGTAGAAAAAGTAGGTGGCCGAGGCGTCCTTCCAGCGGATACGAGCGACGAGTCCCGCGGCGTTATAGGCGAAATAGGTGGCCCCCGCTGGCTCGACCAGATTCGTCAACGATCCATTTTTGTCATAGCTATAGTAGGTCGGCGTCAACCACGCGGAAGTCGATCCGCTCACCGTGAGCTGATTCGCCTGGTCGTAGAAGTAATAGGTATCCGACCCATTGATCTTCGCCTGCGTGCGATTTCCGGCCAAGTCATAGGCATAGCGGTAGCCATAGACTTCGCTGGGAGTAGCCCCGGTTTTCGCCCAGATCTCCGACGCCAGGCGATCATTGACGTCATAGGAGTAGTAGACCGTGTAGCTAGCCTCACGTACGGCCTTGGTAATCAGACCCTTCGCATCGCGCGAATAGTCGAAGTAGGTGAGCGATCCGCCGTTCTTATCGGTCCACCGCCAGCGACTGATTCGCTCTGCGGCGTCGAACGTGGCGTCCTGCCGGACAGCGTTCCCCAGGGCCTTCTTAAGCCGGTTTCCCGCTGCATCATAGATGAAGTAGGCTGCCGCCCCCGAAGGTGCCTGGACCATGGTCTGCTCAAGGAAATTATCGTACATGTAGTAGGCGGCGCCGGAGGCACCAGGATAGACGAGTCTCCGAACCTGGGAGCTTGGACCATACTCGAAGTAAATGACCTGCCCCTTCGGATAGAGATGACGGAGACGTCGATTTAGGCCGTCATAGCCCACCTGGTGAAGCCCCCAGAAGTCGCCCATCTGGACGACGTTTCCCACGGCATCATAGACGTAGTAGGGATTGCTTAGGAGCCCCGCAGAGACGGCCGCCCCTGCTGGAGCATAATTGATGTTGGTCCGACGATTGAGAGCATCGTAGGTGGAGGTCGCCGTGCTCCCTTCCGAATCCATGGAGCGGGAAAGATTGCTCTCAGGGTCGTACTCGAAATAAAGCACCCGGCCCAGGGCATTCTGGATGGTCGTAACCCTGCTTAGAGCGTCATAACCGTAGTAGGTCGGCCTTCCTAGAGGATTTAGCTCCCTTTGCTTATTCCCCACCTCGTCGTAGAAGAAATACGGTGATCCGGCATCCGGCAACCTCATCGCATCAGGACGGTTGAGCGAGTCGTAGCGAATCTGATTCGAATGCCCATCTGGATCTAGGAGCTTCGTTGCATTGCCGACGGCATCGTACTCGAGGTAGGTTACGCCTCCGAGCGTATCCTGCACCCTGCAAAGCCGATCAAGCACGTCGTAGCCGAAGTATGTCCCGTGGAGCAAAGGGTTAAGAGTTACTGTCGGGTTGCCATTCGTATCGTAGTAGAAGTAGCTCGCGTTCCCGAGAGGGTTCTGCACGGCGGTCACTCGATCGAGCGAATCGTAGGCGATGGTCGTCGCTAGCGGCTTCCACCCTCCGTAGAAGGTCGTCCCATACGGTTGGGTTCCATAACCCGGCGGCTGATAGAGCGTCTCGCTCACGTTCTGCTGGACGACATTCCCGACAGCGTCGTAGCTGATTTGGACCACCCGATATTCAGGACGGGTCACCGTTGCAACCCGCCCGAGGAGATCGTAGACGAAGTAGCTGGCATACCCCCGAGCATCTTGAGCCGCCGTGCGGTTTCCGATCGAGTCGTAGAAGAAGTAGGTTGGATTGCCCAAGGCGTCCCGCACGGCCGTCAACCGATCCAGGGCGTCATAGAAGAAGTACGTGGGGTTCCCCCTGGCGCTGCGGGAGCACGTCCGATTCCCCACCGTGTCGTAGAAGTAGTACGTCGTGTCGGCGAGGGGATCCTGCAGAGCGGTGACGCGCTGAAGGGCATCATAGAAGAAGTAGCTTGCATTTCCCCGGGCGTCGCGGACTCTCGTCTGGTTCCCGACCAGGTCGTAGATGAAGTAAGAGGCGTTCCCCAGGGCGTCCCGGGCGGCCGTAATCCGGTTCATGCCGTCATAGAAATAGTAGGTAGGATTCCCCCGGGCATCGCGAAGCGCCGAGCGATTACCGACGGAATCGTAGAAGTAGTACGTGATGTCTCCGAGGGCGTCCAGCGCGGACTTCATCCGATCGAGGGAGTCGTATCCAAAGTAAGTCGCGTTTTGTCGAGCATTGAGAGCTCGCGTCACATTGCCGATCGCGTCGTATCCGAAGTACACCCCATTGCCTTGGGGATCGCGCATCGCGCATCGGCGGTCGAGGGCGTCATAAAAGAAGTAGGTCGCCCTTCCCAAGGCGTCGCCTGTCACCGTCGTATTCCCGACCGCGTCGAAGTAGAAGTAGCTCGGACTTCCGAGAGGATCGAGCGCCGATTGCACTCTATCGAGCGCATCGTAGAAGAAATATCCCACCGCTCCACGGGGGTCGATCGCACAGGTCTGATTGTCCGCCAGATCGTAGAAGAAATAACTAGAATTCCCCAGCGCATCCTGTTGGGAAGTCAGCCTGGAAAGCGGATCGTACGCGAAGTACGTCAGGTGCAGTCCCGGCCCGATGATGGTGGTCAGATTGCTGATGTTGTCATAGGTGAAATAGGCCCGGTTCCCGAGTGCGTCCTGGGTGGAGATCAACTGATGGTTCGAGT